>Ga0209526_10001404_pt1 | contig 16080 bp, 9 predicted proteins | sample JacPinW_OM2H0_M1_FD_188566 | JGI IMG/M metagenome (GOLD analysis project Ga0209526, IMG submission 188566) | Forest soil microbial communities from Algoma, Ontario, Canada - Jack Pine, Ontario site 1_JW_OM2H0_M1 (SPAdes) (version 2) | ecosystem: Environmental > Terrestrial > Soil > Boreal... | reverse complement strand
CAAAGTAGAGCCCTCCACGCTGCCGGGTCCGCCGTTTAGGTAGTCATTCACGCTGATGCCATCAATGCGGTAATTGTTCTGAGTTGGGCGATTACCCGAAATGGCCATTTGCAGTCCATAGCCGCGGTGGGCTCTGTCTCTGGTACCGGTATTCGCTTGTATCGACCCGACCGAAATCACCCCGGGTTGCAGAGTCGCAAGTTGGGTCCAATCCCGCCCGTTCAGGGGCAGTTCGACGACCTCGGTCTGGCTGACAACGCCACTAATGTCTGACGTGGCCAACTGGACTGCTGGAGCCTCACCGGTCACTTCAACTTTTTGAGAAACCTGCCCGATCTTCATCGTGAGATTCAGCACTTGCTGAGCACCGACCGTGAGCGTGATCCCGGATCGTACCTCAGTGGAAAATCCAGAAGCCGTGACTGTGACCTCATAGCTGCCCGGCAACAGGTTGGGCGCCGTGTAGAAACCAGCCTTATCCGTGGTGACGCCTCGGACTTCGCCTGTGGCCACGTTTTGAATCGACAGTTGCGCGTTCGGTATAACGGCGCCTGTTGCGTCGTTCACTGTGCCCGTCATCGTCGCTCCGGACACCTGGGCGTAGACGCGAACGGACGTCAGCAGGATGAGTGCCAGTGCCGCAAATGTGAAAAGGGTGAGGGCGGGCTTCTTCGAATCTCTTCTATGGGCCATGGTATGCCTCCTCAGTTTTCAATCTTCAGCGCGACATCGTGGTTCAAGCGTGTATCGCGGGCGCGGTACACTTCGCCCATCCCACCAGCGCCAGTAGCAGAGAGAATTTCGTACGGGCCCAGAGAGAATCGCGACGGACTCCTGCTAATCGGAATCGGGGAGAGTATAACGCCGTGAGGCACTTATACGACTGTGTATTTTTAGCGGCGTTCGCCGGCGAAGTCAGACGCTATCTCTAGGCAAAAGCCCAGCAGGAGAAGGAATCGTGGGAAGGTTGAACGCCGGAGCCGCACAAGGAAGGGTAGAAATGGTAGTTCGGGTCGGCGAAAAGGAGTGCCGTGACGCGGAGAAACGGGTTGCCGTGTTGCAGCTCGAGCCGCTCTTAAGAGTGACTTGCCACTCAGTCACCACGCATGCCGTTTTTAAGATTTCGCGACCGCATTCACGCTTGTTGGATTTGAAAATCTGCATAGATATCCACGCGCGAGCTCTACGTGACTTCAGAATTGGCGTCCGGCGGACCGTCGTTTAAGATTGTTCTCCAACAATAATGTCGGATTGCGTGAAAGAACAACAGGTTTTGCTTCTTGATGTGTGAGCCGATTCAGGGTGTTCAATGTGCCTCTTACGCATAGCGCCGTTCGCGGCGCGCAGACTGCCGTTATTCATTTCTTCGGCTTCGACCATTACTCGGGGGCACAATGTCATCGTTGTCTTTTTATTCTCTGCCTCGAGCCGGCTTAGCGCACAGTTAGTTCTGGTGGGCTGCACTTTCCACATGGGTCAGCAGACGATCTAGCGCCTTCCTGTCCAGAAAATGCCCGTTGAGGACTACGGCTGAAATCTTTTGCGTGTTGGAGATGGACTCAAGCGGATTGGCATCAAGCAAGTCGAGATCCGCCAATTTACCTTGTTCCACCGTACCAATTGAATCCAGCTTACCAAGATAGTCTGCAGCATTTTTGGTTGCGGTTTGTAACGCTTGCATGGGTGTGAGCCCTGCTTTTACGAACTCCGCAAGCTCATCATGCACTGCAGACCCAAAGAATGAACCATCCGTGCCAACCAGCATCTTCACTCCGGCGCGCTGCATTGCGCCGACAAGACGAAGATGGTATTGGTACATGAGTTTTTGAGCTTCGAAAACCTCCGGATTAGGTTCTCTGGGGTTTGGCGGGTAAGAATACTCTCGAAGCTGGGGCGAAAAGTATTTTACAACGCGCGGATCAGTCACCGGAACATGGTCAACACTTGCTCTGACTAGGGATGGTGTAACGTATGTGCCGTTCTTAACAAATTTCGCGAAAAGACTTGTGGCTTTGCCCTCGTCGTAAGAGTTGATCAACGCTTTCACATCTTCTAGGTGCAGTATTCCTCGCATCAGTGGCTTGCCCGTACCATACAGTTGCTCTTCCTTCTCCATAAGCTCTTTCTCTTTGGAGGAACATCCGAAAAGCACGGCATAGTCGTGTTCCAAACTTCTTTGCCCGGCATCGGAAGCCTCCGCGGCGGAAATCAAAATTGGCACGTGGCCGGCGAAAGGCATACCCTGTCTCTTTGCCTCGTCGGCTATCCCGTAATACGCATCCCGCGAAAGCTGGTCATATACCTTGATTGAATCAGCCCCTAACCTCTTGAGGTAGATGACTTCCTCACGGGCCTGCGCCGCATCAGCCACGGCAGCCCAAGCGCGTGGATAGCCGGGAACATGCGGCCCATTGATAACTGTGAGTGACAGGTTCAGGCGCGGACCTAGTATCGTTCCCTCGTTAATTGCCTGGCGCCACTCTACGTCCTGCAGATATGGATAATCGCCGAAGTCATCAGGAAACCCGGGTGACCCCATATCGCGAATTCCCGTTACGCCGTAGGCGACGAAGAGATACATGACATACAGGGGGAAAGACTTTCTACTTCTAATGAAGGCATGCGTGTGCATTTCCCACAAACCAGGAATCAGGAACTTATTACGTGCGTTGATGACGCGAGCGTTCGCAGGAACAGTCACCTGCGCAGACTTGCCTACAGCCGTGATGTGGTTGGCGGAAATGACGACGGTCATGTCCGGCTTAGCCGGTGCACCGGTGGCATCAATCACCGTAACGTGCGTGAATGCGAGAGGGCTTTGATCGGTGGGTGGTCCTTCCTGCGCAAAACACAGCGTGGAGAAAACGAAGATGGATAAGCACGAGGCGAACACCTTCATCGCGACTTGCTCGAAATATGCTTGGATTTTTTGCGAAACGCCGCTGTCGCGTGCTTTCGTCGCGTTCATTAGAATGCGCCGTATTGGCATGCCAGCATTCACCTTAGCGTCCTCTATTTGGTAAATTCGATACAAATCGACCGACGTAACTCTGAGACTGATTCCTGTTCATGAGCATCTGGACTGAATTTGGTAGTGGAAATCACTCCCTGGCTTCCTCGTAAAGGGTGGGGTGGGAGCGCCGCTATCCGAAATCGAACAGATCGCACCTCCCCCAAGAAATACGGCAGCCGTACGGTGATAGCGGGCATGGCGCGTTACTCGTTCGCCGGGCTTCCAAACTTGGTCCCAAACAGTTATCCGGTCAGTTTCAAAAAGCTTCGCTGTGTTTATCGGTGGAAACTGCCCAGCGACCCCGGGCGTGGTTGGCCACGAATCTGGCACGTTATCTTTCAACTGACATACCATCGCACGGTTTGGCGTGTCGTTCACTGCCTTCTCTTCTGCTACCGTGCCCTTCGGTTCGTAGCAGACGGAACCGAATCTTTCTTGCTCAATGCTCCACGTAGCGTCAGGCTGGGTGATTTTTATGGCCCCTTCGGCCAGGGTGACGGAGACTTGATCCAAGTCAAATCTGTGCATTCCGGTGGATTTGCCTTTTTCCCAAGTGACATCCCAAGCCACGACACGATCATTGTCCTGAACCCCGTCGCTCCGTCTCGTGGAAAAGGTGGCCCGGATTTCTGAGCGAGTATAGAGAGCGGAGAGATAACCAACGCGCCCAATGTCAGTAAACTCGACGATCAAATTGCCTTCTCATAATCATCCTCCCTGGTTCTAGCCAACTTATTTGCTGGGATTCCCTGCTGACTTTTCTGGGAAGTCATTGTACGCTCCGGGACTGCGGAGACGTTTCGAGAGTGGTTCTTAATCCGCCAAGGCGATTGGGAAACAGCTCCTCCCGCCGCCAGCCGGGAACGAGACACAAGGTAAGGATTTCACACTTAGAACATGATCTTCATTGCAAATTGGATCTGCCGCTCTGGTATGGTCGTCCTCGTCAAGACACCCGCCCTCCCGCCCAGGCTGGGGGCCAGGGATGTTCCTGTCGCGTCGAAGATGTCGGTGTTGCCGTCCCCTGGGCCCGGCGGGGCAAAGTTGGCGTGATTCAGAACGTTAAACATCTCCACGCGGAACTGTAGGTTGAAGTTCTCCGAAATTCTTTTGATTCGGTTGTTCTTGAACACCGAGAAATCCAGATTGGATATACCCGGACCGATCAAAATATTGCGGCCTGCGTTGCCTCGCAGGTTGAAGCATTGCAGTGGCAGAGGAGGAGGGCCGCCTACACTGGGAGGCTGCGGATCGCAGTTCGCGTTAAAAAAAGCCGTGTTTGGTGCGGTGGGGATGGCGAAGCATTCCGTCTTGATGTAATTGTTCGGGTTGCCGGGATTTGTAAGGGTCCGGCATCCAGGGCCGCCAAGTCGGTTCGGATAAGCAAAATCGTCGCTACTGAGCGTATTGGCAGGGTCGCCGCCGGTTCCCCACGTAGGGGTGAACGGCACGCCATCGCTGGCTGTGAAGATAAGGCCCAGTTGCCATCCATCCGCCAACCAGTGTGCAGGACCGGAGAACGATTTTGGTGTCGGTAGCTCCCAGGTGCCACTTAGCACGAAAGTGCGTCCGACGTTGTAATCGGAGAGACCTCGGCTCAGTTTTGGATCGAACCAATCCAGGCTGGAAATCGAATTACCAAATGCGTCGCCCGCAACCGTCGCCGAGCTGGTATCAATGCTCTTGCCCCAGGTAAAGGCGCCTTGCACCTGAATGCCGTGGCTCATATGCTTGGCCAATTGCAATTCGAGGGCATGAAAGTATGAGCGTCCTTGATAAAACATTGCGCTAATCGAGCCAAAGGCCGGGTTGATCCGAGCAGGGGGCAGCCCCGCATTGGGTCCCGACGTGAGGTTTCCGTTTACATCGACTTGGGGCCAGAGATACCCCGCCGAGGTTTTCGTCGGGATAACCAAGTCCGCTTCGTCCACTCGGAACGGTTGGTGCACTCCACGCGATCCCACGTAGGCAATCATGGCTGCCAGGTTTGGGGTAAGTTGATACTGCAGATTGAGGTTCCACTGCGTGACGTAATTGCGCTTGGGATTGGGCTCAATATACGTGGAACGCAATTTATTGGCAATGATGTCTGAGGGTGGCACCGAGAAGAACGTAAGCGGTGTAGCAAGCGACGAGTTACCGGCCTTGAGCGAGGTGTATTGAAAGAAAGGAGCCGAATGGACCGCCAGGATTGTGGACTGATACGGTAGCGGCAGAACATCAAACAGCCCGGCTCCGCCCCGCACCGCCATTTTGCCATTGTGGAACGGGTCCCAGGCAAAACCTATCCGTGGCTCGAAATTCTTTGTGGTGGGATTGTTGAAAAAAGGATCTCCCAGATGGGGTGTGGCGTCGGAGATGTTCCTTAAGTTCGCGAGCTTACCATGAATTTCGGAAGGCACAGACGTCATCTCATAACGCAGTCCCAGGTTTAGCGTTAAGTTCGGCCGCCAGCGCCAGTCATCCTGCAGATAGCCGCCGGCGAGGGTCTGGCGAAGATCACGAGGCGTGAGGGAGCTGACGATCCCTCCTTGGAATTTCGCCGGATTATTTGTCAGAAAAGACCGTAAATCGTTGAAATACCAGATTCCATTTGAATCCGAAGGGGAAATATCCTGGAGCAACATGCGCTCGACAGCTACGCCGAACTTGATGGAATGGGTACCTTTGGTCCAGAAGGCGTCGTCGTACCCCTGATATGAATTCCAGTCATACAAATTAGAAGTGATCGCGCCTACGCCTCCCGTCATCGAACTCAGCCCGGTAACGTTCACTGCAGCTGCATCGCGGCCAGCAAAGGCTCCCAGGGAAGCATCGGCCGCCGCCGGATTGATCGCTCTCAGGGGGGAAACATTGTTCACGGCTTCGTGGTTGAATCCAAATCGGGCCGCATTCACGAAATTCGGTGTAAAGCTGTGAGTCTCCTCCGCAGCGACGATCTGTCTGGAGGATAAGCTATAGAGTTGAACGTTGCCGAATGAATCGGGCGAGCCGTACGGCGTCTTGTCGAAGAGGTACGTGCCGAACAGAGCGTCTTTGTCGGAGATCTTGTGATCGATGCGCGTCGTAACGAAATTCTCATCGACGACCTGCTGTCCGGAGAAAGTGAAGCGAATAATGTCTGGATTCGATGTCAGAGCGCCTTGAGTTGGATAAAGGGCGAGGTACTTCTGAACTGCGGGATCCACGGTGACGGTTATGGGATTACCGGTCGTTGGATCGTGGATCATCCCGTTCCGGGCAGCACGCGAAGGCACAAAATCGACGTTGGCAATCCCCTTGGACTGCCGGATCCCTTCGTAGTCGGCAAAGAAAAACGTACGGTTCTTTATGATCGGACCGCCAATCGCGCCCCCAAACTGGTTCCGCTTAAAGGATGCCTTCCGGATACCCCCAGCGTTCTCAAAGAAATTTGCCGCGTCCAGCGCGCTGTTCCGCAGGAATTCGTACGCGCTCCCATGGAACGCATTGGTTCCCGAGCGCGTAACGGCGTTGACTACTCCGCCAGAGGTCTTGCCGTATTCCGCCGAATAATTGCTCGTGAGGACGGAAAACTCTTGGATGGCGTCTACGCCCAAATTTCCTCCAAGAACGCTGCCGGGCGCCCCATTGGCGTAATCGTTCAGGCTAATGCCATCCAGTCGATAGTTGTTTTGCTGCGGCCGTGCGCCAGAGATGGTCAACTGCTGCCCAAAGCCGCGATTGCCGCGATCCGAAGTCGCGAAACTTGGTTGGGTATGGATGGTATCCACCCCGGGCTGTAGGGCTGCCAAATCCGTCCAACTGCGGCCGTTCAGAGGCAGTTCACGAACAGTGGTCGCACTGACCGTAGCGCTGATATCCGAGCTCGCAAGCTGGACAGTAGGGGCTTCGGTGGTGACTTCTACCCTATTTGACAGTGAGCCGATCTGCAGGACCAGGTTAAATACTGGCTGTGATCCCACGTTGATTGTAATTCCCGTTTTGATCTCAGTGTTGAACCCGGAAGCTGAAACCGCGACCTCGTAATTCCCAGGCAACAGGTTCGCCGCCGTATAGAAGCCCTCCGCGTTGGTTGTAAGCCCCGTTGTAATCCCTGTCGCTGAGTTCTTGATCAAGACCTGGGCGTTAGGGATGCCTCCGCCGGAAGAGTCCGTTATCGTGCCGGAGAGCGTTCCTCCAGCCACCTGCGCGCGCAATGGGAGCGAAATCACCAGACAGAACCCGACAATCCACATGAAGAGCACAAACTTGATCACCTTCGGATTCATTGGCATACGCCCCCTCAATTACTTCTCTCCGTTAGGTCAATGCGCTGGCCGCACGCGTCCTTAGAGTCTGTGTGGCAGCAACCTCGATTTCCACATCCTTCCTTTAACAACCCGGCGGACCGTCGCTCTAGCCGGCCGACAGAGCCAAAGACTCTTCGACACATCGTTACCGAAACTTGTTGCCCGCTCCGCTCGGTGCGGAGATGCAGAAATACGAATAACTGACCTGAAACCGGAGGGGAAGTTGGCGTCGGAACTGAAGGCGATTCGCGCGGGGTACATAACAACAGCCCATCTGCATTGTGTCTTGGTTGTGCTACCCGCATAAGGTTGGCAAACTTGGCACAGCTACTTCTAAGAGTCAAGAGAAAGAGCGGAATCCCAAATACCCCATCCGTCGCTACGGTAGTGGGGCGGGCTCCGCGGCGTTCGAAAGAACTCCTCCGTCGAGGCTGAGCAACACGGGTAGGTTTGCAAAGTCGATCAGGGAGCAGAGACGGGTATCCCTCGCAGTCGTTTCGTCGGGTGACAGCACCGGCGATCGAATAATCTAGGACTGGAGCGTGGCGGGCAAGGAGTGGAAGTTCTACTTTGTCCGCTACTGGCGATTCGACTTTTGCGCGTTTCCCCGCCGAGTGGTACAGACCTCTGCTCCGCGGAGGAATGCGTATCGGGTGTTGCTCACTCGGGCGAGGCAGGGGATGATTATTTTTGTTCCAAAAGGGAATGCCGATGATCCAACCACTCGGCCAGAGGAGTTTGAAGCGACGGCGCGATATCTGGTTCGATGTGGCCTGATTTTGTTGGGCTAGAGCGATCCGGCTCGCCGCCAGTCGAAATCACCAGCTGTGGGGATCCTCTGGAATCCGAGGTTGCTTCGCCCGCTATTCTTAATGTCCGAATCGATACGCACGAATCTTCTACGTTCACGGCTCCGTAGTCCTAGTCCTGGAGTGATGTCATAACGACGCCGGCCTCGCGACGGTCCGGTTCGGTGTCCACCCTTAACCGTGCTCGGACCGAAGGAGGTCGAGATGCGAATGATAGGCTGTTGATTTGCATGCACGAAGACTCGGCTGCGGATCAGCCCCATCGAAGTCATCGACGGTACGCCCGTCATTGACATCAAACCGGTGCTTTCCGGCCTCCAAGACTTCTTAATAGTGCGTTCTTGCGTCCCGAAGCCCTGCTCTATTCACGCCCGGGATCCTTCCAATTAGACCGCTCTGAGTCGAGGCCGCAGCAAACTACTTTCCGCAGGGTTGTTGCCAGTCGATGCGATGCCTGCCCCGCAAACTCCCGGCAGAATTCCTCTAATCAATCTTGAGCAAGCCGATGATAGAATCCGCACCATACGTTCGGCCTCCTTATCTACGCATCTACGCTGAATTCGAGGATAGTTGGCATGCCGTATCCCATTAAACATCTCGTCGTCCTCATGTTGGAGAACCGGTCCTTCGATCACATGCTTGGATTCTTGCCCGGCGTGGATGGTCTGGACCCTAACTGGACAAACCCTCTCACTCCCGAAGGACCTCAGGTGCAGGTCAGTCCCGACGCGCGCACGGTTCACGACCTCATACCCGACCCCGGGCACGAGTGGATCAATGTCAACGTGCAGATTTTCCAGAACTCCGATGGCATCGGGACACCAACGATGAAGGGCTTCGTCCAGGATTATGCCCTCGTCAGCCACGATAACGGCCAAGCACCGAACATCATGAAGTGCTTCAATCCGGATACGCTTCCTGTCCTCTCCACACTTGTTCGGGAGTACGCCGTCTGCGACCGCTGGTTTTCATCCGTTCCCGGGCCGACCATTCCCAATCGGCTCTTCACTCATGCGGCCCATTCCAATGGTTCGCTTACGCAGGATGCAGTTGCTGCTCCCTTTGTGATCCGCACGATCTTCCAGGACATGGACGTCCCTCCAAACCCGGCCAATTACCGCATCTATACCCATGGCTCGTCTACCCTCATGATCAACCGCTATCTCCAGGAGCATAAGCAGGGTCGCTTCTTCGACTTCGCGGATTTTGAAACCGATGCCACGAGAGGGTATCTGCCGGAATACACCTTCATCGAGCCGGCCTTCGGCGATGACGTAAACAACGGAATCTATGCGAATAGCCAGCATCCCGATTTCCCGGTCGACGAAGGCGAGGCCCTGATCAGCACCGTCTACTCCTGCCTGTGCGCCAGTCCCGGCTGGAAAGATACGCTCTTGCTTATCACTTATGACGAACACGGCGGCATCGTTGATCATGTGGTCCCGCCCGCCGTCGCGCCGTCGCCTGCTAACGCTGGCCTGCCGGATGTCCCACCATCCAGTAGTCCGAAGTTCGACTTTCGCCGGCTCGGTGTTCGCGTTCCAGCCGTTTTTGTTTCTCCTCGCATTCCGCGGAACACTGTCATCAACGACCAAGACTATGAGCATTGCTCCATCGTCGGAACGGTCCGCAAACTCTTCTGCGGCGTCAACGCTAAGCATCCCTTCAACTGGCGCGAGGCACAAGCTCCTACATTCGAGAATATGCTTACCCTCGACGCTCCCAGGCAGGATGTTACCCTTCCGCCTCCGGTAGGTTCGGCGCTGGTAACTTCCGCTCACATCCAGGAGGCCGTGCAGGCAATAGCATCCAGTAATACCACCTCGCGGCAGGCCGCTGCGCAGGACCAATCGGAAACCATCATCCGCGCCACCGCGCTACCAAAGCAGCCACCTGCCAACCCCAAACCCAGCGACCTGATGCTCGCGATGGTGCGCGCGATGGACTATTCTTTGCGACAGCGCGGCATCGTCCCTCCTTCTGACGTCAAGAGTATCTACTCCGCCCAGGACGCAGCCAACTTCATGACTGCAGCGAACAGAGCTGCTGCGGGAGGTGGCGCGTGACCCGCCTACGATTGCTTGTCATCCTGATTCTTTCGCTCGGCTATGAGCTCACCGCTGCGAGCGCAGCCTCCGCTCAGGCGGTCGAGTATTCGTGCAAGTACTTCTTCTCGAACGTGTATCAGGCCACAGATTGCATGGAGGCCCTCTTTTCTGAAGACATGCCGTATGTTCACGGCCACCTCACGATTGGAAGCGTCCCGCCCGGCAACGGATTCGCTTTGGGTGCGTTGATCGAGAAGCCAACGCACTTCGTTTCTCCCTTCGCTCCCTGGGTCCCGCCCGACATGCGAGATGAAAAGGTATTTCAATCTCCTGCAGATCCGGATACAAAGCAGAAGATCGATCAAGGCGGCTACAAGTCGCTCTTGGTTCCCAAATTGGGCGCAGCCATCTCCACCAATGGATCCTGGATTGTCAGCGGAACAGGCGACTGGTTGCCGGGCATCTACAAATCCGGAACCCGCTTGGAAAGCCCCCCCAAGCGCGGTTTGTCTCCCATCAAGAAGCCCTGTCATAAGTTTCTCCGCTCCTGCACCGAGTCCGTTCTTGCTGTCCGCTTCAACGGCACCCATCGAGTCGCCCGGGCCGTCAGCTACTACGGCCTCGGCCCTGGCACGCCCGACCTCAAATACACGTTCCGCCTCGATGAAACCTACGGCGGAGTGCAAGCCAGGCTGCCACTAGTCGATGCCTTCACGCTCTCCGGCGGAGTCGAAGGCAGGTTCCCCGTCCTGCCAACCGAGTCGGGGTCCAACTCGGTCACTCGTAACTTCCCCGCTGCGGCCTTACCTGGTCTCAACGCTCAACCCACTTACGTACACTCTAATGTCGGATTCATCATGCGGGCGCGCCATCTATCTGAACCGACGATAGAGGGTGATCACGAGACCGGGCCTCTCCATCTCTTGCATCGTGATGCCATCTCCCCCGAAGCGGAGTTTGCCTATCATTGGTACAAAGCAGGGGCTGGCAGCGGCGCGTCGTTTCAGCAGCTTGTCGCGAGCGCCAATCTCTCAATTGAACTGGGAGCCACCACTGAGGGCTACGTCGTCTCAACAGACGTAAAGGGCTTCTGGCCTCGCACGTTCTACCGCGTTCTCCAACACTACTGCGGAGGTCCCCCGGCCAACCCCCGCATCGTGGTCGACCCAAGGGCCGATGCGAAACAGAAAGAGGCCGCAAAGAAGGAACAGGAAGCGGAATGGAAAGCGAAGGGATACGTCTTCGAAATCAAGCATGATTCCCTCTGCGATTTCGGTACCCTCGACCTCAAGTCCCACCTTGTCACCACAACTGCCGATGCCAATAACGTGATCCCGTTTTATATGTTACCCACCCTCGGCGGGCAGGACATCGACTCGCGCGTCAGCCTTCGCGGCTTCGAGAACTATCGCTTCCGCGCGCCAGACACCATGTTCGTGCAGGCAGAGTATTCTCTCCCCGTCTACGACCCACTCGCACTGCTGCTCTTTTACGACGCTGGCAACGTCGGTGACACGCTCGGCGATCTCTCCTTCGCTCACCTGCGGCAGGACGCCGGTTTCGGCGTAAATGTTCGTATCCTGCGCATGACACTTCTCCAGGTGTATTTGGCAGGAGGCCGAGGCGGCGGCCTTCATCCCGGCTTCAACCTAGCCAAGCAATTCTAGCCCCTAGATTTGCAGGCGCTATTGATACGCAACCAAGCCCGACTGGTGATGAGAAGTCGGCGAGGCACCCCGAACCGCATTGCCAGTGATTTTGCCGAAGAATGAGCGTCGTGAAGGGCCTTTATGGATAGTTTCCGGGTTGCGTCAAAATAGAACTTGATTCGCGCGTAAGCGCCATATGATCAAGCAGTTCGGCCGGTCATTTCTACGCTACTTGGAAGTAATCCGCATGCAGGCGTGCGGGCTGCGATTTTTTCCTCCAAGCAGCCGCAAAAGACCTGTGGTGAGTCGGACTGTCGCCGCAAGCAGAAGCAGAAGTCCAGTCAGCAATGGCGGACCAAGCACCCACTTCCCTGCCGATTAGTTCCGGGTGACCAACCAGATGCAGCTGGTGTCCCAGGCCAGCGGGCCGGCCCTAGCTTCAATTTGAGGTGCGTCGGACATCACGAGTACGACACACAGTTGTGGCATCATTGGGCAGCGATGTTCGTGCGATTCGACACAGAAGGAAGTACCAGCGAAATGGAGGCCCTAAATACTGAGCAGCTTTCATCCCGACTGCGCGAACGACTCTGCGAACCAGCGATGCTGGATCTTACGAAGCGGTTGATCGCGATTCCGTCGGAAAATCCACCGGGGCATCATTACGAGCAATGCGCCCGCACTCTCTTGGACGAACTGGATAGACTCGGCTTCGATAATGTGAGACGCGAAGACCTGTGTGTACTCGCATCGGTTGGAACCGGCCGGCGAACACTCTATTTCAGCGGTCACTACGATGTGGTTCCCGCGCAGAGCCGCGATCAGTTTCAGCCACGTGTCGAAGGTGCAAATCTGTTCGGTCGCGGCTCGTCGGACATGAAAAGCGGGCTGGCTGCAATGATTCACGCAGCAGCTGCCGCGCGTGATGAAGGGCTTCTCAATATCGGCCGTATTGGAATCGTACTAGTGCCGGACGAAGAAACCGCCGGCCCGCGCGGGTCTCGCGATCTAGATGCACGCGGGCTGCTGGGGAGAGACGCAGTCGGTATGCTCACGCCGGAGCCTACAGGCGGTGTCATCTGGAACGCCAACCGCGGGGCCATTTCGCTGCGCGCCACCATGCGTGGGAAGGCGGCGCACGTCGGCCGGCAATTCGAAGGTGTCAACGCGTTCGAACGCGCGCTGCCGGCGATCGTGCGGCTAGTCGCCATTAAGAACGAAGTAGAGCTCCGCGAAACGCAACAGAACATCGCTCCGGCGGCAGCGCGAAAGTCGATTCTGATGCTCGGCGGGCGGGTCGAGGCAGGTACGAATTTCAACGTGACTCCCGATTTCTGTTCCTTCACGGTTGACCGCCGCATTAATCCCGAAGAAAACCTTGAAGAGGAAAAGCGCCGGTTGAGCAAAGCGCTGGAAGGCTTCGAAATCGAGACGCTTCAGGAGGAAGCCGCGGCGGCGACTCCGGCGGGAGATCCGCTCGGCGTCGCTCTGTCGCGGCACATAGCGAGCGTGACCGGTAGAGATCCCGCGTTCGAGATGTGCCCAGGCTTACTCGAAACGCGATTCTATGCCGCTCATGGCGTTCCCGCCTTCGCCTATGGACCGGGATTGCTGACCGTCTCTCATGGACCGAACGAGTTCGTTCCCATCCGCAATATTGTCCGGTGCGCGGAGATTTACGCGCTTACGGCGGCCTGGATGTTGCGGTGATGACATCCCCTATCCTTGGTCGTATGGTCGTCTCATCTCGTAGATGCGGACTCGGTCCGGCGGGAAGAGCTCCCGGATTACGGCAAACCGGAATGTGACAACCGAAAACTTTACCGATTAAATTGTCTCGAAGAGGGAATTCGCTTGTCTCTCTGATGTGCCTCGGAGGGGACGAATGCTAACCTCCGTTCCAATCGTTCGAGGGTGTCGGGATATTTACGAACTAACAAAACAATAGCTGCTCCCTGAGGACTGGGCTTCGCGCGACCATGTTCCCGCTTTTCAAGCGTGCGTTCGTTAGTGCCCAGCTTCCGAGCGAATACGGTTCGTGAACAGTGTAGCCTGTTACGCGTACCCGGAATCAGCTTCGAATCCACCTTGGGCAGCGGTGTCGCTTCAACGTTGTAAGCGCGCAGCGTGATTTCGTCCTCGCGATGGCTTTTCATCGCTGCAGCACCTTCCATCATATCGTCGAAAATCTTTCTCTTGCTCATCGCCTTCACCTCCGCGATTTCCTCTGCTTCGCAAGCTTTGCGGCCGCGCTCAATTTCAACGGCACTCTTCAAAGCTTGCCTTTCCTTAGGCGTAAGGTCTGAAGTTTCGTTCACTCGAAGACCGCCTCTTCGTCCTTTGCCACGTCTTGGATCTGTCCAACGAAGCTATCCCTGGAACAGGAGGGTTTCGGAGGTTAACGTCTCCATGCTCGGGTGCAGCCGCCAGCCGGTTTTGTAGTTCCTGGTACCCGTCGTCGGTCAGATAACCGTAGACGTAGCGAGTGAAGGCTGGGCCTCGAGGAATTCCATTTTGGTCCTGGTACGCCACCAACGTATAAAGTTAATTGGGAAACTAATTACAAGACGTAGCCCGATCGCTCTTCATCCGTTAGAATGTCACGGGGGAGAAAATGCGAACAAGACGCCTATTGCTCACGTTGCTGGTCGCGAGTGCTGCGGTCTTTTTAACTCGGGTGGGACATTCGCAAATCAGGAATCAGACTCAACCTTGGGCGGCATTGACCGGACAGGTAACCTCCACCGAAGAGGGCCTGATGGAGGGAGTGCTAGTCACAGTGAAGAAAACGGGCTCTACGATAGCGATTACGGTGGCCACCGATGAGCAGGGCCGCTATCGTTTTCCTCCCGGGAGATTGGAGCCAGGCCACTATGCGATCAGTATCCGGGCCGTCGGCTATGATCTGGATGGTCCCACCACGGTTGATATCAGCGCCCCAAAACCCTCTACGGCCGATCTAAAACTTCGCAAAACGGCGAACCTTTCGATGCAGCTTACGAATGCAGAATGGATCGAGAGCGTTCCCGGGACACCGGAACAAAAGAGTTCTCTTCGAAACTGCGTGACCTGTCATACGCTCCAGAGGCCAATCCGTTCCGCCCACGATGCGGATGAATTTGTCCAAGTCCAGCAGCGAATGGCAAGTTACGTGAATCAAAGCATTCCCGAGGCCCCACAGACGCGCCTCGCCGAGCGACTCGCAAATCAACAGGAAAGCGGCGAAGAGGGCGGGCAAACCCGGCAACAAGAGAACCGGAGGCGCATGGCTGAATTTTTGAGCAGCATCAATTTGAGCAAAGGACCTGAGTGGATCTATCCACTCAAGACGTTCCCTCGCCCTAAGGGAAGAGCGACTCACGTCATCATCACCGAATACGACTTGCCAAAGCCGACCAGACAACCGCACGATGTCATGGTCGATTCGGATGGAATGGCCTGGTACATCAGCTTCGGGGAGCAAATCATCGGAAAACTCGATCCAAGAACCGGCAAGACGGCTGAATTCTCGGTGCCGGTGCTGAAGCCTGGCTCACCCCTAGGCGAACTCGCTTTGCGGTCCGATGAGGACCGAAATCTATGGATTGGCATGATGTACCAGGGGGCGGTCGGAAAATTCGACACGAAGACTGAGAAATTTCAGACATGGAGTCTTCCGCCCGAAGACAACAAGGACTATACGCAGATTAATCAGATAGACCCGATGCACTCCAAGGTGGATGGGAAGGTGTGGGTACAAGATGCGGGCGAATATACGCTCCGCCGGCTGGATCCGGTGTCGGGCAAATTTGAGATCTTCCGGCCCTTTCCTGCACCCAGCCCAAACATTTACGACATAATTTCGGACTCTCAAAACAATGGTTACTTTACGGTCTTTGGCGCCGATCAAATCGGAAAGATCGACGCGAAGACCGGGAAAATCACGCTCTATAAGACACCGACACCCAACTCTGCACCGCGTCGGGGTTCGATGGACTCGCGCGGCCAGTTCTGGTTTGCTGAATATCGTGGCAACCGGATTGGCATGTTCGATACGGAGACAGAGCGTTTCAAGGAGTGGGTGCCGCCAACGCCATGGGCCCAACCTTACGACGTCGTCGCCGACAAAAACGGCGAAGCGTGGGCTGGATCACTATTCACGGACCGTGTCACGCGGCTCGATCCCAAGACCGGTCAAATGACGGACTATCTACTGCCACGATCGACGAACATCCGGAGAGTATTCGTGGACAACTCGACGACGCCAGTCACTTTTTGGGTAGGCAATGATCATGGAGCGTCCATCATCAG
>Ga0209526_10001403_pt1 | contig 16081 bp, 14 predicted proteins | sample JacPinW_OM2H0_M1_FD_188566 | JGI IMG/M metagenome (GOLD analysis project Ga0209526, IMG submission 188566) | Forest soil microbial communities from Algoma, Ontario, Canada - Jack Pine, Ontario site 1_JW_OM2H0_M1 (SPAdes) (version 2) | ecosystem: Environmental > Terrestrial > Soil > Boreal... | reverse complement strand
CGGGCGCGCCCGTGACCGCGTACCGGCCCGGCCCGGCCAGATGGACCGGCGGACGCGATCGAAAAGCCGCAGCCGCATGTCTGTACTCCCGTACTCCCGCGATCGCGTGCCAGGGGGTCCAGGGGCAAGGGTACGACGAAACATCTACTAACGTCATCTCTCGTTACTGACTGTAACGCGATACTGCCCAGAGGGGTATTGCTGATAACTACCCGCATTCGCCGACGAATGTGCCCCGGCGGCGGCTAGGCTTCGGCCATGCTGCTGCTGGGCGCCTTCTTTGCCCTGCTCACGGTTGGTTCGTTGGTGCGCCGCACCCGCCGGCCGCGCCACCTTGCCCGTCCCTCAGGACCTGCGGCCGAGGCTGCCTTCCGGAGGCACCCGGCGGGCCGTGCGTTGACTGCCGACGGCGAGCCGGCGTCGGCGCAGCAGCCCGGCGCCTCTTTTGCGTGGGTGCGCCCGTGCGGCCCGGACGATGATCCGGAGTTCCTCAGTGAACTGGACCGCCTCATCCGTGCCCGCCGCCAGCGCGGTAACGACGCCTGACACCGCCGCACGGCCGGCCCGGAACCTCAGCCGGCCCTCCGATCCTGTGGAAACGAAGACTGGTTAAGTCCTTGGCCCCGGGAGGGGCCAAGGACTTAACCACTGACGAGAATCCATGCTCAGGCACGCTGGGGTGAGCAGCCGACGCCTAGCTCAGGCCGGCGTAAGAGTGCAGGCCGGTAATGAAGACACTCACGCCCATCAAGTTGAACAGCAGGCAGCCGAACCCGACCAACTGGATGTACGCGGCCCGCCGTCCCCGCCAGCCCGCCGTGGCGCGGGCATGCAGGAAGCAGGCATAGACCACCCAGGTGATGAAGGCCCAGGTCTCCGTGGGGTCCCAGCCCCAGTACCGGCCCCAGGCCTCATCCGCCCAGATTGCTCCCGCCATGATGCCGAACGTCCAGATCGGGAAGGCGAACATCACCGTCCGGTAGGCAAACCGGTCGATGACCTCCGGCGCGGGCAGCAGCCGGAAGACCCCGACCGAAGCGGATTGCCGCCCGGCCGCGACCCGCCGGGCGTACCGGCCGGCGAAGAGGTACACGACAGCAAGAACGGCGCCCACCACGAAGGTCCCGGACGCCAGGGTCATCGCCGTCACGTGGATCGCGAGCCAGTAGGAGTGCAGCGCCGGGACCAGCGGGCCGGCCGGCGTGTAAATGACGGTCTCGGCCAGCCCGAGCGCGAGCAGCACCGGGGCCATCACGAACAAGCCCAGGTAGTAGGCGCGGTAGCGGATCATGAGGGCGAGGAAGAAGATGACCGCCACGCAGGTGACCGCGGTGACGAACTCGTACATGTCCCCCCACGGGACCCGGTGCACGGCGAGCCCGCGGGTCAGCACCCCGGTCAGGTGCACGGCGAGACCGAGGGCGTTCAGCGCAAGAGCCACCCGCACCCAGCGCCCGGCCGGCACCCAGGACAGCCGGCTCCGCTCCCCCGGGCCCGGGACGCCGGGCGGCGGCGCGCCCTCCGCGGACCCCGGCCCAGCGACAGCCGGCCCAGCGGCAACCGTCCCAGTGGCAACCGTCCCGGCGGCAACCGATCCGGCGGCAACCGATCCGGTGGGAGCCGGCCCCGTCGCCAGCCCGGGCCCGGCGCGGTCGGCGGCCGCGGGCACGCCTGCCGCGGACACGCCTGCCGCGACAAGCTCGGGCTCCTCGGCCGCCGGGATCACCGCCGCGGACGGGTGCCGCCCAAATGCGAAATCTCCCGCGTAGGCGAGCAAGGCCAGTGAGTACAGGACGACAGTACAGATCAGAAAGTTGTTACTCAGTTGGGCCAAGCCAAGGTTGACAGGCATGAGCCCTCACTCTCGTTCTGTATCGGTGTGGGAAGGGTCATCGGTACCGGCCGCGGGCCGGCCGGGAGCGGTCACCTCATGGCCCTCGTGCGCCGATCTGAGCGCCCCGGCCAGGTCGCCGAACTCGTCGTCGAACCCGCCCCCGGCGTCGGAACGCACGAGGCCGGCCACGTCGACCACGGTGCCGCCGTCGGCGCCTGGGTAGGCGCGCACGAACATCCTGCGGCGCCGGACGAAGAACGACAGCAGCAGCCCGGCCAGTGCTGCCACCCCGGCCAGCAGCGCGGGCACCTGCCCGGGGTCGTAGGTGATGGCCAGGCTGATCCACTGCCGGTAGCCGGTGAACGTCAGCGTCCCGGCGCCGTTCGGGAGCTTCAGCGACTGACCCGGCGCCAGCGGCCGCGGCGTGATCGGCAGCTTCCGCAGGCCGGCCGTGTTCAGCTGGTAGACCGACTGCGGCGGCCCGCTGTCCATGCCCAGATTGCCCGCGTAGGCGACCAGGCTCACCATCGGGTTGTCCGCCGCGGGGAAGATTGACTCGAGCTGGCCCCCGGCATTCACGGTGGTGGGCAGGAACACGCCGGCGAAACCAAGTTGCTTGGGACGGGCGTCGGGAACCTTGACGACGCCCTCGGAGGTGAGACCGGACTGCTCGACGGCGATGAACGGCACCGCCTGGTCGAAGACCACCCTCCCGGCCCCGTCGGTGATCTTGAATACCGGGGCGTACCCGTGTCCGATCAGGTACACCTTCACCCCGTCCACGTTCAGCGGATGGTTCACCCGCAGGTCGTAGCCGCGTGCTGGCGAGCCCGGTTGTGCCGAGTAGCGGATGTACGCGTCGAACGCGGACGGCTGCCCGCGCAGCGTGCCTGACGTGACGTACGAGGCGGTGAACCGGTTGAGGGCGATGCTGAACGGCTGCAGGTCCGCCGCTGAGACCGCGCGCCCAGGATGGAACTCATCCAGCGAGGTCACCGTGTTGGCGAAGGAGTCTCCCTCGACCAGGAGCCGGTCTGCCTTGTAGCCGAACAGCCCGCCGAGGGCGACCGCGCCAAGGATCGCCAGCAGCGCGAGGTGGAAGAGCAGGTTGCCGGCTTCCCTGCGGTAGCCCTTCTCCGCCGACAGCCAGCCGTCCCCGGTGCGCAACCGGAACTTGCGGGCCGCCAGCAGCGCGGCCGCCGCGTTGAGGGCGTCCCCGGGCGCCAGCCTGGTCTCATACCTCGCCGAGTGCGGCAGCCTGGCCAGGTTGCGCGGGGCGGGCGGCGGCAGCGCCCGGGCCGAGCGGGCCAGCCGGAAGGTCCGCGGCACCACGCACCCGGCGAGAGAGAGGAAGAGCAGCAGGTAGATGGCGGCGAACCAGGGCGCGGCGAACACGTTGAACAGGGACAGCCTGGCCAGCAGCGGTGCGAGCGAAGGATGGGCGACGTAGTACTGCTGCACCGACTGCGGGTCGAGCCCCTGCTGCGGCAGCACCGATCCTGGCACGCTCGCCACCGCGAGCAGGAACAGCAGCACGAGCGCGGTGCGCATGGATGTGAGCTGACGCCATCCCCACCGCAACCACCCCATTGCCCCGAACGGACCGGGCCCGGCCGCTCCCGTCCGCCCGTCCGCGGCCGTGGCAGGCTGGTCTGGCCGCTGCGCGGCGAGCCCGTCCGGCCGCTGGGCTGCGGGCTGGTCTGGCCGTTGCGCGGCTGGCCCATCCGGCTGCTTCGCCCCTGGAGGGACGCGCAGTCCGGTCATCGGGTCACCACCCGCGGTCGCTGTGTCAATTGGCTTCCGGTCATCAGGGCACTGCTATTTCAGGCAGGTTATCCAGGCCCGGGGGTACAGGGTTTCGTCATGAGGGCTCCGCTGCGGCCCGCGCGATCAGGGCCTTGAGGCCGTTATAGGAGGCCTCGCCGATCACCCGCCCGGCGATCCGGCCGCTGCGCGAGATCACCAGTGTGGTCGGGACCCCGGCCGGCGGCACGGTGCTGCGGAAATCGAGGGCGATCTGATCGCCGGGGTCGTTGAGGCTGGGGTATTGGATGCCGAAGTCGCGCATGAACGCTTCGGCGCTGGCCGGGCTGTCCCTGATGTCCACGCCGAGGAACTGCACGCTCGAAGGGGCGAACTTGCGGGCCAGCTGGGCCAGGGCCGGAGCTTCCGCGCGGCAGGGGGTACACCACGAGCCCCAGAAGTTCATGACCACCACACGCCCGTGGTAGGCGGTAAGGCTGAGCTTCGCCCCGCTCAGCGCCATCCCGGTGACCGCAGGCGCGACCGGCCCCGTGCCCGCCTTGAACACGGTTGTCCCGGCGCTCCCGGCCACGAAGCTCTGGCCGTTACTGGCCGGCGTGTTCTGCGCGCCGCCGCCGCCTGTGCAGCCTGCAGCCCCCATCGCGGCGGCCGCGGCCATTGCCGCGACGGCCGCGGCCCGTCGGGGACCCGGCCTGCCGCGGGCCAGGTGGGCCCGGAGTCGCCCGGCCCATCCCGGTGAATGTGCTATTGCACCGGTTATAACCGGTGCAATAGCACATTCACGGAGGTCGATGCGGGACACGGGAGCAATCTCCTACAGGCAGTAGTCGGGCCCTATTGTGCCGGACCCGGCTAACCGACCCGACAGCGGGGCGGCCTTTGCACGTGCTGCCAGGCATGCCTCTGACGATGGTCTCCGCGTGCTTGTCGTCGGTCGCGCCGGCCGGCCCGGCACGCCGCTAACCGTCACGAATCCGGGTTCGCGCCGGTCAGAACAGTAGCGGACTGGGTTCGTGACGGTTCCGGGTTGGCCCGCAGGCGGCGGAGGCGACTGGGCTACGCCCCGCTGAGCTGCGGGTTGCTGCGGCCGGCTGGCTCGGCGTAGCTGACGCCGGTGATGGCATCGCCGCGGTAAGTGAAGCTGGTCACGCTGGCCAGGGCGCACTGGCGGCGCGCCGGATGATGCCAAAGCGGCTTGCCTTCCGCGGCCCGGCGAGCGATCCAGATGGACAGCTGATGGCTGACGCAGACCGCCTCGTGGCCGCGCGCGGCGTGGACAGCATCGGCCATGACGTCGAGCATGCGGGCGGCGATGCTCGCGTAGGGCTCGCCCCACGAAGGGCGGAAGGGGTTGTACAGATACCGCCACTGGGCCGGGTTACGCAGCGCCCTGGACAGCGCCCCGGACGTGGTCCCCTCGAAATGGTTCCAGGGCTCGATCAGCCGCTCGTCGATGGACACATCGAGGCCGAACTGGGCGGACAGCGGCGCGGCGGTCTCCACGGCCCGTTCCAGCGGGGAGGACAGCAGCGTCACCACGTCCCGGCCGGCCAGGAAGCCTGCCGCCGCCTTGGCCATCAGGCGGCCATCCTCGGAGAGGTGGAAGCCCGGGATGCGGCCGTAGAGGACTCCCTGCGGGTTGGCCACCTCGCCGTGCCGGAGCAAGTGGACGACGGTGGTGGCGGCGGCGGTGCTGGCCAGGGGAGAACCCTCTGCGGAACCCTCCCCGGTGTTAGTCATGGCCCGCACAGCCTACCGGGCATCTTCCTGGCGTCGCCGCTGGCCGGCTCGCCAGCTCCGTCCGGGCGGCGGCCGGCGAGGTAGCCTGGTCACAGCGCGTGGTTGCGCCTAGGGTTCCGCGCCTCGCCCGCTCCCGGCGACCACAATCAGGGCGAGGCGGCCTGGACCGAGCGGCGCCAGGCGCCCGCGACAGCAGCAGGGCTGCCACTGGCGGGAGCCCACACCTCACGGGACAGAAACCTCGAGGGCTCTGTCTGTCGTGCCCGTGAGGGCCCGAACCTGGAGCCGCTCCCTGAACGCCACCGCCCTCGCCTTGATCTTCGTAGCGGCCGTCGCCCATGCCAGCTGGAACCTGTTCAGCAAGCAGGCGTCCGCGGCCGGGGCCGCCTGCTTTGTCTGGCTGATGTCCAGCGTGGCCACCGTGGCGTACCTGCCGGTCGTCATCGTGAGCGTGATCGCGAGCCCGCCCCGGCTGACTGCGGTGGCCTGGGTCTTCATGGCCGGAACAGGGCTGCTCCAGGCGGGCTATTTCCTGTTCCTGCAAACCGGATACAAGCTGGGTGACCTGTCGCTGGTCTACCCGATCGGGCGCGGCACCGGCGCCCTGCTGGCCGCCCTGGCCGGGATCATCCTGCTCGGCGAGCATCCCGGGTCGGCCGGGGTCGCCGGGATCCTGTTCATCGTGGCCGGCCTGATCATCCTCGGCATCCCTGCGGCCGCGAGCCGCGCCGGCGCAGGCAGCACGCGTCCCGCAGAGGCACCCACCACCAAGTCAGCCACCACCAAGGCGGTCGCGTTCGCCCTGGTCACTGGCGCGTTCATCGCGGCGTACACGCTGTGGGACAAGTACGCGGTGAGCACACTCAAGGTCCCGCCCCTGGTCCAGGGATACGCGTCACTGCCCGGAATGGCGCTGGTGCTTACCCCGTTCGCACTGCGCGACCGGACCCGTACGGCCCGGGTATGGGTGACCTACCGGCACCAGGTTCTTGGCGCTGCCGTGCTCGCGCCGCTTGCCTACATCCTGGTGCTGACCGCGCTGAGCTTCACCGCGGTCAGCGCGGTCGCACCGGCCCGCGAGGTCAGCGTGCTGATGGGCGTCCTGCTTGGCCGCAGGCTGCTCGGCGAGGGCAGCCTGGCCCGCCGCCTCGGCGCGGCGGCGGCGATCGCCGCCGGGATCATCTGCATCGCCGTGGGTTAGCCCTCACCCAGCTTTCATGATCTCGGTTGTTCGCTGGGTGGTCAGCATTCCTCCGCAATCATGGATGCGGGGTATGCCCGGGGTCTGGGTTGTCTCCCCGGACCGGGCACGGCGATCATGAAACAGGGAGCCCGGAGGCGTTCCCGCGGAAACGTGGTTCCTGATCCGGTGGCGGCGGGCACGTTCCCGCGGAAACGTGGTTCCTGATCCGGTGGCGGCAGGCGCCCGGGTCAGCCGAGCGCGACCGCTGCGGCGTGGGCTGCGCCGGGCAGCGCCCCGGCGATCCGCTCCACCGCTTCGTCATCGTGGGCCCCGGAGACGAACCAGGCCTCAAAGGGCGACGGCGGCAGGTAGACGCCGCCTTCCAGCATCGCGTGGAAGAACGCGGCGTACGCGACGCCGGACTGGCCGCGGGCCTCGCCGAAGTCACGTACCGCCCGGTCATTGCCGAGGAACACGGAGAAGAGGCTGCCCGCCTGCTGCAGCCGGAAGGGCACCCCGCTGGCGGTCAGCGCGTCGGCCGCCAGCTTGGCGACGGTGGCGGCGACCTCGTCAAGCCGGGAGTACAGCTCCGGGGTGCATGCCCGTAGCGTCGCTAGCCCCGCCGCGGTAGCGAGAGGATTGCCTGAGAGCGTGCCAGCCTGGTACACCGGGCCGGTCGGGGTCAGCCTGTCCATGATCTCTGCCCGGCCGCCGAACGCCGCCGCCGGCAGCCCGCCTCCCATGACCTTTCCGAACGTCGTCAGGTCGCCGGCCACGCCTTCCCGGCCATACCAGCCGGAAGGGGTGACCCGGAATCCGGTCAGCACCTCATCCATGACCAGCAACGCACCGTGCTCATGGCAGAGTTCGGCGAGCATTTCGTTGAAGCCGCCGGCCGGCGGCACCACTCCCATGTTGGCCGGGCATGCCTCCGTAATCACGCAGGCGATGCGGGTGCCATGGTCCACGAAGGCCTGGCGGACCGCCAGGGCGTCGTTGTACGGGAGCACGACCGTGTCCGCCGCGGACGCTCCGGTGACCCCAGGTGAGTCCGGGAGCGCGAAGGTAGCCACCCCGGACCCGGCGGCGGCGAGCAGCGCGTCTACGTGGCCGTGATAGCAGCCAGCGAACTTCACCACGATCCGCCGGCCGGTGAATGCCCGGGCCAGCCGCACTGCCGACATCGTCGCCTCGGTGCCGGAGTTGACCAGGCGAATCTTCTCCACGGGGGTCCTGGCCACGATCTCCTCGGCCAGCTCCACCTCGCCGGGGGTGGCGGTGCCGAACGACGTTCCCCTGGCGGCGGCCTGCGTCACCGCCTCCGTCACTTCGGGGTGGGCGTGCCCCAAGATCATCGGCCCCCACGAGCAGACCAGGTCAACGTAGCTCCGGCCGTCCACGTCGGTGAGGTAGGGGCCGCGGCCCGAGGCCATGAAGACCGGGACCCCGCCCACCGCGCCGAACGCACGCACTGGGGAGTTGACCCCACCGGGTATGACGACGCAGGCACGGCTGAAAAACTCCCCCGATCGGGGCACCCCCGTCACCCGTTCACCTCGTCGCAGGCGTCGGCCAGGAACTCCAGCATGCGCACCGGATCAGGCAGCGGGCGCTGGCCTGGCGGGCGGAGCCAGCGGGCCCCGGCGGTGGCGTCCCTGGACGGCGGGGCCAGCACATAGCTGTTCCGGCAATGCCAGCGGAGGCTCTCCACCTGGGCCACATTCTCCGGCTCGCAGTCCAGCTGACAGGACCACCATTCGCCCTCGTCGTATGGAGCGCCACGGGTGGTGACGAAAAAGAGCGTCCGGCCGCCGACGCCGGCCGCGACAGGCCCGGGCCTCATCCCGGACCGCCTCATCATGCCGAGTGCCGCATCGCCGGCTGCGGCCGGCACGTCCAGGACATCGAATACCCGCCCGGTGGCGAGGATCACGTTGGCGTCCGGCCGTTCCAGCCAGTAGCGCCCAGCCTCGTCAGGATCGGAGGTCGCCTCAATCTGCCAGGCGGCCGAGATCGGATGTGCGCCCGGGGCGGGGCAGCCCACTCGGTCGCAGGAGCAGGCGCGCCCGGTGCCCCGGCCGCGCAACGACGCGGTGGGCAGGAAGGACCTGCTGCGCGACGTGGCGGAAGCGCCAGCACCGTCACCCATCGAATGGGCACCCGCGCATACCGGCCAGCCCATGGCCGCGTACTTGACGGCCGCAGCGGCCAGCCGCCCTGCGTCTCTGCGTCGGCTTCGACGCAGCACCGGTGCGACCATCTGCTCCTCTCCAACCACGACCCTCTCCCAACCGATGATGCCCGCTACCGGCCCCGGCCCGCAGGCCGCCCCGCAGGTGAGGCCGACACGATGCACAACGGTTACGGTCAGGTGACCCTTGTTACCGCAGCGATGCGCACAGTGTCCGCAAATGCGTCCTGTGTGCAAAGGCGTCCGCATGTGCAAAGGCGTCCGTGCGGCGAACCGCAGGCGTACCCGTTACGGCGGGACCACAGCGGAGGGCGTCTCGGGCGCCACAACAGAAGCCGCAAGAAACCGATGCCAGCCAGCGGTTCGCCGTGCGGACGCCCCTCAGGCGAGGCGGCGGGCGGCCTCGGACGCCCAGTAGGTGAGGATAATGCTCGCGCCAGCCCGGCGGATCGCGGTGAGCGTCTCCATGATCACCCTGTCCCGGTCGAGCCAGCCGTTGGCCGCCGCGGCCTCGGCCATCGCGTACTCCCCGCTGACCTGGTAGGCGGCCACCGGCACCGGCACGGCGGCGGCGACCTGGCAGACGATGTCCAGGTAGGGCAGGGCGGGCTTTATCATCACGACGTCAGCGCCCTCCGCCACGTCAAGAAGCACCTCCCGCAACGCATCCCCGGCCTGCGGATCCTGCTGGTAGGACGCCCTGTCACCGAACCGGGGGGCGCACTCGGCCGCGTCACGGAACGGGCCATAGAAGGCCGATGCGTACTTCACCGAGTACGCGCAGATCGCGACGCCGACGTGGCCGCTGCCGTCGAGGGCCGCGCGGATCGCGGCGACCTGCCCGTCCATCATGCCGCTTGGCGCGACCATGTGAGCGCCGGCCGACGCCTGGGCGACCGCGATCGCGCCGTACCGCTCCAGGGTGGCGTCGTTGTCCACCTCACCGGACTCGGTGAGCAGCCCGCAGTGTCCGTGATCGGTGTATTCGTCCATGCACAGGTCCGCCATGAGCACCGTGGCGTCGCCCACCTCAGCGGACAGGTCGGCCAGGGCCAGCGCGAGAATCCCCGCCGGGTCGTCGGCCGCGGAGCCGCGGGCGTCCTTGACCGCCGGGACGCCGAAGAGCATGAGTCCCCCGACGCCCGCGTCCACCGCCTCGGCGGCCGCCTTACGCAGGCTGTCCCTGGTGTGCTGGACCACGCCCGGCATGGAGGCCACTGGCTGCGGCTCGCGGATCCCCTCCTTGACGAAGAGCGGCAGCACCAGGTCCGAAGGCTGGACGCTCGTCTGGGCGACGAGGCGCCGCATGGCGGCGGTGCGCCGCAGCCTGCGCGGCCGTGACGCGGGGTACTCAGCGGTCACTGTGGCTCCCAGGGGGGTCATCTCAGGCGACGGCGGGCGCCGCGTCGGCGCTCGCTTGGCTTTCGCACGGGCTCGCCCGCCGCGACCGCCGCGTCGCGGATGCCCGCCCCGTATTCGGCGAGCGCATCGACCAGCGCCGTGGCCGAGGGCTTCGGCGCGGTCACGTCCACTCGCAGCCCGAACTCGGCAGCGGTCCGCGCGGTCTGCGGCCCGATCACGGCGATCACCGTGACCGCGTGTGGCTTCCCGGCGATGCCGATCAGGTTCCGCACCGTGGATGACGAGGTGAAGAGGACCGCGTCGAATCCGCCGCCCTTGATCGCCTCGCGGATCGGCGCGGGTGGCGGCGCGGCCCGGACGGTGCGGTACGCGGTCACGTCCTCTGCCTCCCAGCCGAGGTCGGTGAGCCGAGCGACCAGCGTCTCTGTCGCGATGTCGGCCCTGGGCAGCAGCACCCGGTTGATCGGGTCGAGCACGTCGTCGTAGGGCGGCCAGACCGCGGCCAGACCCTCGCCCGACTGCTCCCCCTCGGGGATCAGGTCGGGCTTGATGCCGAACTCACGCAGGGCGCCCGCCGTCTGCTCGCCGACCGCAGCGACCTTGACACCGGCGAAGGCGCGGGCGTCCAGGCCGTACTCCTCAAGCTTCTCGCGCACCGCGCGGACCGCGTTGACCGAGGTGAAGGCGACCCATTGGTAGCGTCCAGTGACCAGGCCCTTGACCGCTCGCTCCATCTGCTGCGGGGTGCGCGGCGGCTCGACGGCGATCGTGGGGACCTCTTCGGGCACCGCGCCGTGTGCCTGAAGCCGCTCCGAGACCGAGGCGGCCTGCTCCTTGGTCCGGGGCACCAGCACCCGCCAGCCGAACAGGGGCTTCGTCTCGAACCAGGAAAGATCATGGTGCGCGGCGGCAGCCTCGCCCACCACGCCGACCGCGGGCCCCTGCTCCATGAGCAGGCTGACCCCAGCGGCCTTGAGATCCGCCGACACCGACCCGAGCGCGCAAGCCACGGTCAGCTGATCAGTGGTGGTGCCGTTCCAGGTGATGGTGAAAGGCGTGCTATCCGGCCAGCCGACGGCCAATAGCAGCTTGGCGATGTCGACCGGGCCGGCCTCCACGCCGAGGATCACCAGGCTGCCCGACGGCGGGACGTCCGCCGACAGCCGGCTGACGTCGGACGCGTGGATGATCCGCACGTCGCCACCTGCGTCGGAGGTCAGCGGGATGCCCGCGTAGGCGGGCACGGCGGTCGCCGCCGGCACACCAGGCACAACCTCGAACCGAGCCCCCGCCTTCATGCACATCGCGACGTCGCTAGCGGCCTGGCCGAAAATGAATGGATCGCCCTCGTACAGCCTGACCACCAACTGGCCCGCCCTCGCCGCTCGCGCCAACATCCGCGGGTCCTGCTCCGGGCTAGTGGAATCCGAGACCACCGCTTCGGCGCCCAGCAGGTAGCTGAACCGGTCGGTCAGCTCCGGGGTGCCCACCACTAGGTCTGCCTGCGCGAGAAGCTCGGCGGCGCGGACCGTCAGCAGCCCCTCACTCCCCGGCCCCGCGCCCACGAAGGCAACGAGCCCGGACTTCACCGCTCCAGGCCTGCTGGCCTTCCCGGGCACCTGAGCCGCCCCGGGGGTCTGCACTGCCGCGGGCTTCTTCGTTGTCGATCCGAGACTCACCGTGTATCGTCCCCGCTGCTCATGTCTTCCGAAAGCATCGGCATGTACCTCCCTGCGCCTCGGCGCAGGAGTTCCGCTGCTACCTCGCCGCCAAGGCGGTCTGCCTCAGCCGCGGGGGCGCCAGCGCTCACCCGCATGGCCGATCCCCCGTCGGCTCCCGCGACAACCGCTGTCAGCTGCAGCATCTCCGTTCCGGCAGCATACGCGCCCACCGGGGCGCTGCACCCAGCCTGAAGCGCTGCGAGCAGGCTGCGTTCCGCGGTGACGGCCGCACGGCTCGCCGGATCGTCCACGCAGGACAACAGATCCACCAGGCCCGGGTCCCGATCCAGGCACTCCACGGCGAGCGCTCCCTGCCCGGGCGCGGGGACCATCTCGTCGAGCTCGAAGACCTGGGTGACCACGTCGAGGCGGCCGATCCGGGCCAGCCCGGCGAAGGCCAGCAGGACGGCGTCGAGCTCGCCGGACGCAACTTTGCCCAAGCGGGTTCCGGCGTTTCCGCGGACCGGAATGGGGCGCACGTCGGGGCGAAGCAACAGCAACTGGGCCACGCGGCGTGGTGAGCCGGTGCCGATCCGCGCGCCAGGTGGCAGGTCGGCCAGCTTGGCCCCATTCCGCCCTACCAGCGCGTCCCTCGGGTCCTCGCGGGACGGGACTGCGGCAAGCACGATGCCGGGCATCTGGCCGACGGGCAGGTCCTTCAGCGAGTGAACCGCGAAATCGACCTCGCCGGCCAGCAGGCTCTCGCGCAGGGCGCTCACGAAGACCCCGGTGCCCCCGATCTGCGCCAGTTCCGCCCGGGTGACATCACCGAACGTGCTCAGCCCCACCAGCTCGATGCGGGCCCCGGTCCGCTCGGTGACCAGGCTCGCCACCCGGCCCGACTGGGCCAGGGCCATCGGGCTCTTGCGAGTGCCGAGCCGGAGCGTGCGAGTGCTCACCGGCCCGCCCCCGTCCCGTCCGGGGAATCGGCCGCCGGGCCGTCCCGCCCGGTCGGCCGCATGAGGCCGACGTCCGACGGGCCGTCCCGTCTGGCCGGCCGAACCAGGCCGGCGTCCGGCGGGCCGTCCTGCCCGGTCGGCCGAACCAGGCCGACGTCCGCGCGGGTCACCGCTTCGATCGCGGCCGGATCCAGATCGAACAGGACCCGCAGCGCGTCTTCGTAAGAATCACCGCCCGGCGATCCGGCCAGCTCCTTGACCCGCACGGTCGGCGAGTGCAGGAGCTTGTCCACCACCCTGCGCATGGCCCGGGCGACCTCGCTGTGTGTGCGGGCGTCGACCGTGTTCAGCCGCCCAGCCAGCCGGGCAAGTTCGGCGTCCACGACCTCAGCGGCCTTGGCCCGCAGAGCCACCACCGTCGGGGCCACCCGGGCAGCGTGCTCGGCCGACACCCGCGCCTCGAACTCCTCGGCAACGATCGCCCGCACCGCCGCCACGTCGTCGCGGTGGGTGATCTGCCCGCCCAGCCCGGAATCGGCTGCCTCGCCCAGCGTCGCCAGGCTGATAAGGCTGACGCCGGCTAGTCGGCCCGCGGCCTCTTCCACGTCGCGGGGCAGCGCCAGGTCGAGCAGGACCAGCGGGCGCCCGGCGCTCTTTGCTGCATCCCGGTCCCGGTCCCGGGCCGGCGCAGAGCGCAGTAGCAGCGCTCGGGCGATCTCGTCCGCGCTGATGACCAGCCCGGCAGCACCGGTACAGGAGATCACCAGGTCGGCGTCGGCCAGGGCGCTGGTCAGGTCCTCAAGATCGGCGGTGGTTCCGGAGACCGCGGCGGCCAGCCGCCGCGCCCGGTCCGGGGTGCGGTTTGCCACGACGATGCGGACCGCGCCCATCCGGGCCGCCGTGGTCACGGCCAGCGAGCTCAGCGAGCCGGCGCCGACCACGAGCACTGAGCGGCCGCGCAGTAGGTTCGCCGAGTCGGCGGCCGACCCGGCTCCGGCCGACCCGGCAGAAGGCGCCATGGCTCCGGCCAACCCGGCAGGGGCCAACCCGGCAGAGGGCGACCCGGCAGAGGGCGGCCCGGCCGGAGTTGTCAGGTGCGCTGCGGCGAGCCGGATCCCGACGCCCACGACGTTGGCGCCCGCGCGGTCAATGCCCGTCTCCGTGTGCGCCCTCTTCGCCGTGCGAAGGGCCAGGGCGCCTAGGTCGCCGAGGATACGGCTGAGCGTGCCCTGTTCACGCGCGAAGCCAAGCGACTGGCGGACCTGGCCGAGGATCTGGCTCTCGCCAATCACCATCGACTCCAGCCCGCAGGTCACCGCCAGCAGGTGCTGCACGGCACGGTCCTCGTAGTGCACATACAGGTGCGGGGTGAGCTCGCTGAGCGGGAGCCCGGAATGCCGGGCCAGCAGTTCTGAGATCGACGCGACACCACCGTGGAACTTGTCCACCTCGGCGTAGACCTCGACCCGGTTGCAGGTGGACACCACGAAGGCGCCGGCGACACTCCCCGCCTGGGAGACGTCGCGAAGCAGCTTCGTGAGGTCGTCGCCGCCGACCACGGCCCGCTCCAGCGTGGCGACCGGCGCGCTCTTGTGGCTGAGCCCGACCACCAGCACGCTCATGCGGTGTCTCCCGCTCGCCTCCGGGGCGCCTTAAGGCCCCGCCTTCCCTCGTCGCTCGTGCTCTGCTCCCCGCTCGCCCGCCGAGGCGCCGTCAGGCGCCGCCTTCCCTCGTCGCTCGTTCCTCGCTCCTCAGTCCAGGCGACACCGCGCCCCTCCGGCTCGCTCATGCGGGCACCCCCCGCCCCGCCACGTCGCTGGTGGCGTGCAGGGTCGCGGGATCATCCGGCCAGCCGCGAGCACTGGTGTCTACGCGCACGACAGACCTCCGCTGCGCGTGGAAGGCGAGAATCTGCAATTCGATGGACAGGTCGACCTTACGCACGTCAACGCCCGAGGGCACGTTAAGCACCATAGGGGCAAAATTGAGGATGCTCGTCACGCCCGCAGCGACAAGGCGGTCGCAGACATCCTGCGCGGAACCCGCCGGGGTCGCGATCACGCCGATCGACACTCCCTGCCTGGCCACCACGGACTCGATCTGGTCCGCGCTGCCTACCGCGTGGCCTGCGATCTCGGTGCCCACGACGTCGGGGTCGCTGTCGAGCAGCGCTGCGACGCGGAAGCCTCGTGACGCGAAACCGCCATAGTTCGCGAGCGCACGACCCAGATTGCCGGCGCCGACAATGAGGACCGGCCAGTCCTGGGTCAGCCCAAGTTCGCGGGAGACCTGGTAGACGAGGTAGTCCACGTCATACCCGACACCGCGGGTGCCGTAGGAGCCCAGATGGGAGAGGTCCTTGCGGAGCTTTGCGGAGTTGACCCCGGCCGCTGCGGCCAGCTCATCACTCGACACGGTGGCGACGTCCTGCTCGGCGAACGCGTACAGCACGCGCAGGTAGACCGGGAGGCGAGCGATGGTCGCCTCGGGGATGCCCTGGCTGCCATTGGCGGACACTGTACGGCGGGACATGCGCCGGCGCTCCTGAGGGGATCGACGCTACGGGCACTGCGGGCTTCCCAGGCGCCCGCCGGGGGAGATCTGTCATTTACGGTACGCCCTTGTGAACGTTTGCACAAAGTCGGGGCTCGGTTGGACCGGGCCACGACCCGGGCACGACCCGGGCACGAGATGGCCCCGGCGCCCGGCTACCGGCTCAGCGCGGCGCGCAACCGGTCCTCGCTGACGTGCCAGAAGTCGTGCTGCACGCCATCGATCAGCGTCACGGGGATCTGGTCCCAGTAGTCCCGCAGATCACTGTCCGAGCGGGTGATGTCACGTTCCTCCCAGGCCACGCCGAGGTCGGCGGCCACCCTCGCAATTACAGCCCGGGCTTCATCGCACAGGTGGCAGCCGGGCCGGGACAACAGCGTGATCGCATGATCGCGCGTCACAACGCCCGCCCTCCCGGCGGCCGGTCGCCTCTCGTCCTGCCTCCAGGCGTGGTGCCATAGGGCAGGCCAGTGGTCGGCGGCGCCACCGGCCGCGATCCCCCTGGCGCCCCCACTGGCGGCGACCCCACCGGGGGCGACCCGGGCGCCTGCGACCCGGGCAGCGGTGACCCGGGAGGCTGTGGTCCCGGCGACGGCCCGAGCGGCGACACCTTGGCCTGCCGTACGCCGAGCTCAATCACGTTGGTCGCGAGTACCAGAGGGCGGCGGCCGACCTCGAACTCCTGGATGTACGACTGCCGGGTGTGCTCGTCGTAGGCCGCCTGATCCCGGTAGACCTCATAAAGGATCCGCTGTAGCGGCGCGGACGGAACACCGTGCACCACGTAGACAAGGGTGCCAGGCTCTTGCGCCCGCACCTGCTCGACAACCTGCT
>Ga0209526_10001402_pt1 | contig 16082 bp, 15 predicted proteins | sample JacPinW_OM2H0_M1_FD_188566 | JGI IMG/M metagenome (GOLD analysis project Ga0209526, IMG submission 188566) | Forest soil microbial communities from Algoma, Ontario, Canada - Jack Pine, Ontario site 1_JW_OM2H0_M1 (SPAdes) (version 2) | ecosystem: Environmental > Terrestrial > Soil > Boreal... | reverse complement strand
TGGGGTCGTGCTTGGCATTCTGCCGCTCGCGACTGCCGCGGCGGCGGCGCTGATTGCGCACGAGCGGCCGAGCCACGGCTTCTGGCTGGCTAGCGCTGCCGGGGCAGCACTCGTTCTGATATTCACGCTTCGGCAAGGCGCAGGGATGGGAGTTTCCGTTGGCGATGTTTTCCTGCTTGGTACCATCGCGGCGGGCGCAATCGGCTACACGATGTCGGCTCGGCTCACGGGGATGATGTCGGGATGGGAAGTGATATCCTGGCAGGTCGTCATCCTGCTTCCATTTTTCGCCGCTGCTACTATTGCGCTCTGGCCGGCCGAATTTGCGAGCGTACCGGCGGCGTGCTGGGTTGGGCTCGGCTATGTCGGACTCGTAAGCCAGTATACCTCGTTCTTTGTTTTTAACGCGGCGATGGCGAGGGCTGGTATTGCTCGCACCAGCCAGATCATGCTGCTGCAGCCATTCGTGATCATTGCACTCGCTGTCGTGGTGAATGGCGAGCCAATTCAAGGCGAGACGGTTTTTTTCGCGGCCGCGGTCGTGGCCACCGTAGTGGTCGGCCAGCGCATGCGCGTGTTGCGTCGCTAGATTGCTCTAATTCCGTGGCGCCCAAGGCACCACGATGCGCTCGATGAATGCCACGGCATAATAGAGGACGATACTCATCACGGTGAGCAGCACCAGCGCTCCGAACGCAAGCGGCGTGCGTGATTGCGACGTCGATACCAGAATGAGATACCCGAGCCCATTCTCCGATCCGACGAACTCTCCGATCACTGCCCCGATCACTGCGAAGGTGATGGCGATTTTGAGTCCGACAAAAATGTGCGGCATGGCGGTCGGAAACCGAATTTTGACGAAGGTCTGCAGTGAGCTCGCCGAGAGCGAACGGATGAGGTCCATCAGGGATGCCGGAACCGAGGTGAGCCCACTCGTCGTGGCGACGACAATGGGAAAGAAGCACACCAGGAATACCACCACGATCTTCGGCAGCGTACCGAACCCGATCCACAATGCGAGCAGCGGCGCGATGGCGACCTTGGGCATCGACTGCAATGCGAGCAGGATGGGATAAATCGTATTCTGCAGGAGCCGCGAATAGACTACGGCAACGGCCAGCGGAATGCTGATCGCGATGGCCAGCCCGAAACCCACCAAAGTTTCATAGAGCGTGACCACAGAATGTCCGATCAGCTCGGAACGCCATTCGATCATGGACTGTGCGATCAAGCTCGGCGCCGGTAACAGCCACGAGGGAATCTGGAATTGCCGGCTCAAGAGTTCCCACAGCAGGACCAGCGCGATCAGCGTCGCCGTTGCTCCCAGGATTGCCCGCAGCGTGGATTCGGCCGTCTCCGTTGTTTCATCTTCCTCTTCGAACACGGTGGTCTGACTGGTCATGACCTGGCCGCTCCCTGGCTCTGATAGATCACCGAACGAATCTGCTCCGAGTGCGCTTTGAACGTCTGCGTAAATTCCATATCGATGGTGCGCGGGCGTGCGAGATCGATCTCGACAATGCGTGCAATACGGCCCGGCCGCGGCGTCATGGCGACCACCCGGTCGGCCAGCAGAATGGCCTCCGCGATGTTGTGCGTCACGAATATCACCGTCTTCTTATCCGCGCTCCAGATTCGCATCAGCTCAAAGCAAAGCTCTTCCCGCGTCATGGCATCAAGCGCCGCGAACGGTTCATCCATCAGCAGCACGGAGGGATTGTGAATGAGCGCCCGGCAAAGCGATACCCGCTGCTGCATGCCGCCCGACAATTCACGGGGGAAATGTTTCTCGAACCCGCCAAGCCCCACCAGGTTAATCAGCTCCATCGCGCGTGCGCGCGACGTGCCCTTGTTGAGTCCAAGAATCTCCGTTGGCAGGAGAACGTTATCAAGGACCGTGCGCCACTGCAGCAGCACGGGTTCCTGGAAGACAATCCCGACGTCGCGAGTTGGGCGCAAAAGCTGTGCGCCGTCGAAGAGCAGTTTGCCGCGTGTTGGCCGAGCGAGCGCAGCGATCAGCTTGAGGAGGGTCGACTTTCCGCAGCCCGAGGGTCCGACGAGCGTGACGAACTCGTTCTGCTCGATCAAGAGATTGACATTTTCGAGGGCCGTGATGCGCGCCTTGCGGTTGCCGTAAGCCTTGTACAGCCCCTCGATGTGGATCTTGCTCATAAACTATCCCGGACAAGGGGGTGCGCTGCAGTTGCCCGGGATAGGACCAAGATCAGTTGACGAAACCGGGTGCGAACAGGTCCTCTGCCGCTACCGGATATTTCAACGTGTACGCGCCGCTCACGATGTCGAGTGTCTTCTTCACGCGTGCCGGATCGAGCACGCCAAGCGGCTCCCCGACGAGGGTGCCGACGATTCTGGTCTCGGCGGCCGCGATGTCGGCATCGACCTCGCGATGATGCTTGTTCATGATCGTGCCGGCTTCCTGCGGATTGGCAACCGCATCCTTGAGGCCCTGCATAGTCGCGGTCACGAAGCGTCGAACAAGGTCCGACTTCGATTTGATCAGTTCATCACTGGCGATGATGCCGTTGCCGTAGAGATCGAGTCCCGCATCGGCATATGAGAGAGCAAAAACCTGCTTGGGTGCGGCCGATTTCGCCAGCAGCGGTTCACCCACAATGAATTGGCCGATGCCATCGGCACGACCGGTCGTCAGCATTCCGGGCAAGGCATCGGAGGTGGCGACCAGCCATGTAACCTTTCCCGCATCGATTTGGGCTGCCTTCGCGTAGGCGTCGAACAGCTTCGGCACGGCGCTGAACGCGGTATCCGCGATCTTTTTGCCTTCGAGATCCTTCGGCTTCGTGATGCCGGAATCCTTGAGTACGTAAATCGCGTGCGGCGGCTTCGCATAGACCATGGCAACGACTTTGGCTGGGATCTGATCGTTGCCGCGGCCGAGAATGACGGCGGCGGTGTCTGCAAACCCCATCTGCGCCGTTCCGGCGGCAACCTGCTTGACGGCGTCTGCTGATCCCTGACCGCGTACGATCTGCACATCAAGCCCTAGTCTGGCGTAATAGCCTTTTTCGAGCGCAACAAAATAATAGGCGTGCCGGCCGTTATAGCCGAAATCGGTCACGAACGTGATTTTGTCGGCAGCCTGCGCCGATCGCATGCCGAATAGACAGCCGCAGACCGCCGCGAGTTTCAGCGCGAGGTGAATTCTGCTGCCGGTCCTGTTCATCCTGGTCTCCAGTTCTGCGCGCAATGGCTCGCCCGCCGTCCGATTTGGCTGTCGCCGTGGCATGGGTTGTCGCACCGGCGCGTTATTGAATTCACCTGAATTTGCTATACAAAACGCCAAACCCTGACAAGGCATGGGGCTCCCGCGCGTTTGCAGTGCCTGATCTTGAATGCGATTGAGCTTCACATCCATGACTGGCACGGCAAAAAAATTCTCCTCGCCTCGCGAGGTCGCCGAGGCGAGCTGATCCGTCCTCATTTTTGGAGGTCGCATTGATCCCGGACCGGATGAAGGCAGTCATTTTCGAGCAATATGGCGATCCCGACGTTCTGAGATTTACTGATTTTCCCGTACCGCGCCCGCAACGCGGCGAAGCACTGGTCAAGGTGCATGCGGTCGGGCTTAACGGCTACGATCTCATGGCGCGAGCCGGACGCTACAAGCCGAACAAGGGAAAATTTCCCCACATCCTGGGCGGCGATTTTGGCGGTGAACTGGTTGCACTGGGCCCGGACACCGGCTCCGATCTGCCAATAGGGACGCGCGTGACGAGCTGGTGGATCCTGCCGTGTGGCCGCTGCGAGCAGTGCATGGCGGGCCACCACAACCGTTGTGCCAGGGACTACCGTTATCTCGGCGCGCATGAGCACGGTGCCTATGCGCAATACGTCAAGCTGCCGGCTGATCATCTGATTGCATTGCCGGACAGCGTGAGCTTCGAGCAGGCGGCGGCTTTTCCCAATGCCTTCGGGACGGCCTGGCACATGCTGATTGATCGCGGCGCGTTACGCGCAGGCGAAACGGTACTGGTCAATTCCGCAAGCTCCGGCGTAAGCATGGCGGCCATTCAGATCTGCAAGCTGGCCGGGGCCTACGTTTACGCCACATCGAGCGCAGACTGGAAGCTCGAGCGGGCAAAGGAACTCGGGGCAGACGAGATGATCAATTACAACACTGTCGATTTCGTCGATGAGCTCCTGCGACGCACGCAAAAGCGCGGCGTCGATCTCGTGGTCGAGCACGTCGGCGGGGATTTCCTCGACAAGTCGATCCGGTGTCTCACCCGCGGCGGCCGGGTCGTGACGGTAGGCGGCACCAAATCTTACGACTGCAAGATTTCCGTCAATTACATCTTTCATAAGGAGCTCAAGGTTATCGGCTCAAACAGCGCAACCAAACACGATCTCGAAGTCATGATGCCGCTCTTGGGCAGTGGGAAACTCAAAACCATTATCGACCGCGTATTCCCGCTGCAAGAAGCCGCCGAGGCTCATCGCTATCTCGAAGCCGCCAAGCAATTCGGCAAGGTTGTTCTGCGGATCGATCACTGACGCGCGCGCAGACGATGCAGGCTTCCAGCGATATCGCAAGCTCGATTGCCGCCGCGCGTGCGCAAGGCCGCCATGTTTTGAGCGAGCCCGAATCCACGTAGCGACCCATCACAATCCGAGATCATTTGATGCGAGACATAAGACCACTCGTGGCGCCGCGCTCGATCGCGGTGATCGGCGCTTCGGCCAATCCCACAAAATCGGGCGGCGTGCTGTTCGATAATCTGGTCAAAGGGAATTTTCAGGGGCCGCTTTATCCCATCAATCGCACGGCAGCCGAGGTGATGGGAAAGAAAGCCTATCCGACGCTCGCCGAAGTGCCGCAAAGAGTCGACCTCGTCTATATCGTGCTGCCGCAACAGCACGTCGAGGATGCCGTCAAGCAATGCGTCTCAGCTGGGGCGCGCGCCGCCTGCATCATCACGGCTGGCTTCTCCGAAGCGAGCGCAAAGGGCCGTGGTAATGAAGAGCGCCTGCGCGCCATCGCGCAGGCATCCGGGTTGCTGCTCGCGGGTCCCAACACCATCGGAATGGTGAATGCCGAAGTCGGGATGATGGGGAGCTTCGTGAACTTTCCCCGTTGGGAGGCCGGTCATGTCTCCTTGTTTACTCAGACCGGCATTTTCACCGGAGCGGTGATGCTTCACGTGATGAGTGGACAAACGCAACGGCTGCCCGTCGGCAAGAGCATCGATGTCGGCAACAAGGTCGATGTCGACGAGCTCGACTTTCTCGATTACGTCGCGGATGATCCCGGCACCAGGGTGATCGGTTTCTATATCGAGAGCATTCGCAATCCGCGCGCGTTCTTCCACAAGGCCCGGGAAGTGCGCACGAGGAAGCCGATCGTTGTGCTCAAGCCCGGCCGCACGCGCGAGGGCGCCACGGCGTCCGCCTCGCATACCGGCTCGCTCGCCTCCGACGACGCTATTCTCGACGGAGCGCTGCGCCAATGCGGGCTTGCGCGCGCCGAGGATGAGGACGATTTTCTCAATGCGTTGCGCGCGCTCGCGATGTTGCCGAAACCGCGCGGGCGCCGCGTCGGCATCGCCACGACGAGCGGCGCGCTCGGTGTAATCGCGACCGATCTTCTCGTTGAAAACGCTTTCGAGCTTGCGTCCTTCGAGCCGGCGACGCTCAAGACCATGCAGACGGTGCTGCCCGATTGGCTCGCGCCCGCCAATCCGTTCGATTTCTGGATCGGCATCGATGTGCGGGGCGCGCGCGAGGCGCACGAGATCGGGCTCGCCGCTGTCTTCGCCGATCCGAACGTGGACGTGGTCCTGTGCACTCTGCTTGCGCCGGGAAACGCGGATTTCGCCGAATTCGGCGATCTGATGCGGCGCCTGCGCCGGAGCTACGACAAGCCCGTCGCGCTGGTGATCTATGGCGGAGAGGCCGAGCAGCGCTGGATCGCCGATCTTGAAGGCGCAGACATTCCGGTCTTCAAGACCACGCGCGCGGCTGTCCGCGCGCTCGCGCTTCTGGCACAAGCGACGATGTAGAAGAGATCCCTCCCCCGCAAGGGGGGAGGGTCGCCGAGCGAAACGAAGCCGGGTGGGGGCGCGCCCGCGATGGAGAGTACACTCACCCTTTGGTCATGACCGGAGGAGGAGGAAGCGGCGGCGGCGCTTTACCCTTGCCTTTGCCAATTCCAGCACAACCGGTCAGGCCGAGCAGTGCAATCAGTGCAACTGCTGTAACTGCGAACTTCTTCATGCACGCAACTCCTACAACATACGCGTCGCAGGGTGCGCGATTCGTGGTTAATAGACTGTGTATCGGTCGAGCTTTCGCCACGAGCCTGCCATCCAGGTTAAGGCAGCAAGGCCGTTTGGCCCTCGAACTGCTGCCGGCGGTTCTTTCGTGATGAGCGATCGACGGTATTGCATCGGTGCGTCGCAGACGCTCCGGCCAAACGCGCGGGATATCAGCCAGCGGATTGGCGTTGGAGCAAGGCGACCGTCGCGTCCGTCGTCTCTCCTGCGTCCTCCGTCTTCCGATAGTCGTAGCTCGCCATAAAGTCCTCGACCAGCCGATTGAACTCGCCCCAGTCGGTTTCGCGATAGGAGTGGTTGCGGATGATGAAAGCCGCACCCGCATAGAACTTCTCGTATTGCAGATGGCGCCCGGCAAATTCCGAGCCGACCATGTCCCAGGCAAGCTTGAACAGCTTCATGCGCGTGAGCGCGTCCGCCTGCGGCGTCTGCCAATACGTTGAGAACTCGTTCGCGAGCTTGGGGTTGCGCATGACCGAGATATCGGCCGGCATCTGGAACACGCCGCCACCGCAGAGCTCGCGGAGCTCGTCGATGAACTTGCTGTAGTTCTGGGTACACCAGTCGAGGCCCGCATACATCATGCGCCGGTTGAAACAGACATGGCCGGGCGGCCATTTCTCATATGCGTTGATCTGGCCATGCACTAAGCCCGCGATCATGCTTTCCACTGCGCTCATCTTGCCCAGGGTTTCGCGCACGGCCGGGACCTGGTCGGCACCCGTCGCGTTGGCGACCTTGCTGCACAAGCCGAGGAGGAGACGCATCTTCGACCAGTAGCGCACATTGGACTGGTGATTTCCGAAGCAATGGCTGGGACTCTTGATGTAGATGTCGCGGGAAAGCGCGGCATCGTCATGCACGAACACCTTCTCCCAAGGCACTTTGACGTTGTCGCACAGCACCATGCTGTCGCTCTCGTCGTAGCGCCAGGCGAGCGGTGAATCGAATTCCGAGCTGGCGCTGGCCACGGCTGGCTTGCGCGACCACAACGTGAGTCCCGGCGCATTGCATGCAACGGCGCAGGTGATCGCCTGCTTCTTCTGATCGGGCGCAAGCGGCAGGATATTGCCGATCCAGATCTCGTTGGCGTAGAGCGCGCCCGTCGCAAGCATTTTCATGCCCGAGATGATGACGCCGTCGTCAGCCTCACCCACGACCTGCAGCGTCGGTACCGGGAGGTTCTGGCGCTGGTAGAAATCCGGATTGCGGGCGGCCTGCGGCGGCAGCACGGCGTAAACCACATAGACGTCATTGTCGCGGATGTGACGATAGTAGCGCAGCAGGTTGTCGGCGTGCCCATACGGCGCTGGCAATGCGTCCGGCTTCATCGCCATGCCGGTGACGAACGACGAGACATGATCAGGGGAGCGGCCGAACATGCCGAGGGTGAGATCGGCGATTTTGCGATGGCCGTTCATGCGGCGCTGCAGGTCGTCGCGGCTGCGCGCGCGCAAGAAATAGATGGAATGACGCGATCCGTCCTCCTCGTAAGTCATGACGTCGCGATTGGCGGGATCGGCTTTCATGTCATAAATCGCCGCGACGGTGCGAGCCGCGCCCCGGAAGGCGGGATGACGGGTGACGTCATCGATTCTTTCGCCGCCGACGTAGACGATCCGCCCGTCGCGCAGCGTCTCCAGATGCTCCTTGCCTGATCGCAACATTGCTAGCTCCTCGCGTTTTCGTGCGGCGCCCGGTTATTCCCCCTCCCTTTCCCTCCCCCGCTTGCGGGGGAGGGAAGGGTGAGGGGCTGTGTCACGATCCGGCGGGATAGGTGCCGATGAGATTCCAATGGCCCTCCTGCATCTCGATGACATAGACCGGTTTGAGCGCGTCTCCGTTCTTGCCGAATGAAATCGGGCCTTCGAGTGCAGGATAGTCCTTCATTGCACGCAGGGTGTCGCGAATGGCGGCGCGCTCGGCCGCAAGCTTTGCGCCATCGCCCGTCACCTTCGCTTGCCGCATGGCATAGGCATAGAATTGCACAATATCGTAGGTTGCGGCGTCGAATTGCGAGGCGGCCGAGCGCTCGATGCCGGCGGCTTTTGCCCGCTTGATGAATTCTTCTTCGAATTTCTTCGCCTTTTCGCTCGCACCGGAATAGAACGTGCTCGGGATCACCGTGCCGTTGCCGGCACTGCCCATGCGCCGGGCAAGCTCGGGATCGCCTATGGTCGAGCCCGCGGTCAGCCGGCTGGCGACTCCCTGCCGGCGCAGCTCCTGGGCAAGCCGGACCGCGGGCTCCGGGCCGGAGCCGACGCCAATCACATCGGCGCCTTGGCTCTTGAGCTGCGAAACCTGGGTGGACAGATCGAATGCCTGCGTTTGGAAGGTGACGCTGCTTTTTACTTCCGTGCCGAACTGCTTCATGGTGTTCGGCAGCACGACCTCCCCCATGGTCTTCGAGATCACATCGTCGGTGGCATAGGCGATCGAGCCGGTGGCGACGGGATATTTCTTCTCCTGCAACGTGCGCATGACCTTCTGGAACATGTAGCCTTCGTCCGAGGTGTTGCGCAGTCCGAAGGTGAAAGGCTCGGCAAGCTTCGGCGCGGAGGACGCCATTGACATGGTGACGACGCCGATGCGCTCGCCGGCTGGAAAGATGACCCGGCATTCGGCGGAGCTCAATGGCCCAATCACCGCCATCACCTGGTCGTCCTCGGCGAGCTTGCGCAGACCGACCACGGCCTGATCGGGCTTGCCCGCGGTATCGAACGCAATGATCCGAATCTGCTTGCCGGCGATACCGCCGGCCCCGTTGATCTCGTCGACGGCGATCTGTGCTGCGATATCGTTGGTGCGCGAGAGCGTTGCAAATGGACCCGCGCCCGACGGCAGATAACCTAACAAGATGTCCTGTGCCTGTCCCGGCGCATCGGCTAGAAACAACAGAGCCGCTGTCAAACCCAATAACTTCGCCTTCATTCCCATTCTCCTCTGTTTTCAAATACTCGCACTGCGCCCGAGATACGCATCGCGCAAGGCTGGATCGGTGCGCAGCTGTGCTGGTTCTCCTTCCATCACTTTGCGTCCGAGCTCCAGAACATGAGCGCGCGCGGCGAGATCGAGTGCCTGATGCGTATTCTGCTCGATCAGCAGGATAGCCAAGCCGCGCCGCCGATTGAGCTCGCGAATGAGAGCAAATACCTCGGCAGTCAGTCGGGGGCTCAGGCCGAGCGAGGGCTCATCCAGCATCATCAGCTGGGGATTGGCAAGAAGGCCGCGCGCGATGGCGAGCATCTGCTGCTCGCCCCCGGACAGAACGGATGCAGACATGTGCCGCCTCGCTCTCAGATTTGAAAAGCGGTCATAAATCGCATCGATCTCCGGCTTGATCGTGTGCGCGTCGTGACGTGCAAATGCGCCCATGAGCAGGTTTTCGTGCACGGTGAGGCTCATGATGATCCGTCGGCCCTCTGGAACCAAGCTGAGACCATTGCGCACCCGGCGGTGCGGCGGCCAATGCGTGATATCGACACCGTCGAGCGCGACTCGGCCCGCGCTCACCGGCGCAAGCCCCATGATTGCCCTGAGCAGAGATGATTTACCCGCTCCGTTCGCGCCGAGAACGGCTACGATTTCCGAATTGCCGACGGCAAGCGATACCCCGCGTAGCGCGTGGATACGGCCGTAGTGCACGTGCAGATCCGAGACCTCAAGACGCATGGCGCTGTAGCGGTCCCGGCTCGGCTTGCACGCCGAGATAAGCTTCCCGCACCAGTGGATCTTCGCGAATCTGGTCAGGCGTGCCTTCGGCGATGCGGCGGCCGAAATTGAGCACGATGACATGGGCGCAAAGGGCACCCACGAAATTCATGTCATGCTCCACGACCAGCATGGAAATCCCACGCTCCCGTCCCACGACGGCAAGTCGCTCCCGCAGCTCTTCGGTTTCTCGTGGATTGAGACCCGCAGCCGGTTCATCGAGCAGGAGAAGGCGGGGCTTCGCCATTAGCGCGCGCACCAGCTCGATCCGCTTCTGCAGCCCATAAGGCAGGCCGCCAACCGCTGCTCGCTCATATTGCGCCAGACCGGCATCGGCCAGGGCTGTGCGCGCCGCCTCGCGCCAGCGATTGCGCGGGACAAGGTTGACGGGCTGGAGCACGCCGCGCAATCCGCTGTTGCGGCAATGCTGACCCACGAGAACATTTTCGAGCGCGCTCAGATGCGCCATCAGCCGGATATTCTGAAAGTTGCGGGCAATCCCATGATAGATGCGCCGGCGGGACGGCATTGAGCTGATGTCGTTTCCATCAAGCAGCACACGGCCGGTGTCGATCGAATAAACGCCGGTGACGAGATTGAAGACAGTCGTCTTGCCCGCGCCATTCGGACCGATCAGCGCGGAACAGGTGCCACGGGGGAGGGCAAAGCTCAAATCATCCACGACCCGCAAGCCCCCGAAACGCTTGCTCACGTTTTCGAGCGCCAGGAGGGGCAGTGTGCTGTTCATGCCGCTTGCCCTGTGCGCGCGCGCTCGCGCTGATCGCGGAACAGTCGCCGCATCCGCACGCCGGTGACCAGCCCCTGCGGTCGCAGCACCATCACCACGATCACGATGCTGGCGAAGAACACGTACCGCCATTGCGCGCTGCCGCGCAGCAGCTCCGGAAGGAGCGTGAATACGGTTGCGCCGAGCAAGGGTCCGAGCACGCTCTGGGTTCCACCGAACAGGACATAAAGTACGATGGAAATGCTGAGCGTGATGCCGAAATATTGTGCTTCGACATAGCTGAAATGATGGGCATAGAGCCCGCCGCCGATCCCGGCGAATCCGGCGCCGAGCGCGAACGCGGCGACCTGAAACGCGCGCACGTTGAGGCCCATGAGGTCGGCCACGCGTTCGTCGTCATGCACTGCCGTGATGGCGATGCCAAATCGCGTGGCGAAAAGCAGCCATACGACGACGGCGACGCCCGCGGCAAACGCAGCGATAGTAGGAAAGCGGATGAATGCAACGACGGGATATCCGGCAGCGCCGCCAACCAACTCGATGTTCAGGATAGCTGCGCGTACGATCTCGCCCAGCGCGAAGGTCGCGAGCGCGAGATAGATGCCGCGCGTGCGCAGCACCGGCACCGCAACAGCGAGCGCGACCATGGCTGCGGCGAGTCCGCCCACGAGAATCGCAACAGGCACCGGTACGGTGGCATTGTTGCTCAGGAAGGCTGAAACATATCCGCCAATGGCGGCAAAGCCGGCGATGCCGAGATTGAGCTGCCCGGCCGCGATGGGCAGAAACGCGCCGTAGGCAAATACGACGTTGATTGCCAGCAGGACCAGAATTCCTTCCACATAGCCGCTCACGCGCGCGCTCCCGCGGGTGCGCCGAAGAGCCCGGTCGGACGCACCATCAGAATGAGCAGAAGCAGCCCATAGACGGAGATGTCGACGAAGTCGGCACCAAAGAGGTCGATGGACATGACCTCTGCGCATCCGATGATGAGACCACCGGCAATCGCGCCCCAGATGTTGCCCATGCCGCCGACCACCATTGCAGAAATTCCCTTGAGTCCAAGCGCTTCGCCCATGAAGGGATGCACCTGACGATAATTGACGGCAAAGAGGACACCGCTGAGGGCTGCGAATATCCCGCTGATCAAAAACACGCTGGGCACGATGCGATGGATGGGGATACCGAGAAGAAGCGCGGTGTCGGCGTCCTCGGCGATGGTGCGTAGCGCGCGTCCGAGCCGGGTCTTGCGCAGGATGAGCGAGAGCCCTGCGATCAGCACGATCGACAATATGAGTCCGGCGACCTGCGGCACGCTGATGACGAGGCCAGCGACCCGCCAATCAGCGCCCGCAAACAGCTGGGGCAGGCTCTGCAGATCGGAGCCCCAATACGCCACCGCGAGATTTTCGAACAGAATCAGAAAAGCCATGGAGCTCACGAGCGGCACGAATTCGTCGGCTTTGCGCATCCAGCGCCAGGTAAAAAGCTCGACCACGAGGGATGCCACCGCCGCCATGAGGAGCGCCGCACCAGCGGCAAGCGGCCATGGGACCGCGTCGCGCACCAGAGCCCAGGTGAGCATGCCGCCGATCATGAACAGCCCGGGAATGCTGAAATTGAGAAACCGCAAGATGCCCATACCGAGCGTCAGCGCAACGGCGACCATGGCATAAATGGAGCCGAGCATCAGGCCGTTGACGGTCTGCTGGAAGTAAATCAGCACCCCTCTCAATCCCGAGGCTTGCTGCAGGAGATTAGGCTCGATCAAAAGATCGTCTTGGCTATCATCGCCTCATGCGTCACTTCGCCGCTAAACGGCGGAAACCTGCGAATCAAATCATGCCGTCGTCACCCCGCTGCCTGCAATGCCGCGTTCGGGTCGCCTTCCACTGCACTGACAAAGTGCACGGCCTTGCCGGACCCTTTCACCAGCGCCGTGGCCGCCGCGCTCAAGGCGGTAAATGAGGTAGCATCGAGCGCACCGAAGAATAGATCGTTGATGGCACGGATCTCGGGGGCTACGCGCTCAAGCTTGAGCCTTCCGGCTGGCGCCACGCTCAGCAGCACGCCGCGACCGTCGGCAGGGTTCGGCCGCTTTAGCAGCAATCCTCGCCGCGCCATCTTCCCGGTCTCTGTGGCGATGAAGGCACTGGAGACGTGCATCGCCTGCGCCACTGCACCGACGCTGACGCCACCCTCGCCTTGCAGGTGGGCGACCGCCACGAGAACACTGTATTGCGGTCCGCTGATACCCATGCGGCGGCCGAGATGGGCACGAACCATGTCCATTCTGCTCGCGATCGTGAACAGGTCGTTGACCAGGGCACGAAACGGGCGGTCCGATCCCCGTTCGAGCAGCGCGCCGTTGGATGTGGTTGGCGGCAGCGTGTAAGCCGGTTTTCCGTTGCGCCGTCTCAGCTCGGCCTTGGCTGCTGCTCTACTGCGTCGATGCTGCAGCTTAGAGATTGACATATCCCGTATCGCCGAGAAGCGAGGATTCGACCGGAATATGCAGGCTGTCATGCACGGCGTTGTAGAACTTCCAGAAGCCGACCACGCAGGCGAGTTCAACAATCTGCGGCGGCGTGAGATGCTGCTTGAGCCGCGCCAGGATCTCATCAGGCACCGACGTCGGATCCTCGCAAGCCGAGCGAACGTAATCGAAACAGGCGCGCTCCATCTCGTCTGCCGGCGCATAGGCTCCCGTGATGAGGTCCTGGAGCTCGTTCTCGCTCAGTCCCCAGCCTTCGAAACCCAGTTCCTTCGGCTTCTTTAACATGGAGCAGCTGTGCGCCGTGCAGTAGGCACAGCCGTTGATGGCGCAGGCGACCGCGGCAAGCTTGCGCTTGAGCAACTGGTCGAGTGTCGAGGACGGGTCGCGCATGACGTTGCTGTTGAGCTTCCACAGCGTCTCCGCGATCTCGGGGCGATAGGCGTAGAGTTTGAGCGCGTTCGGCAGGAATCCCATGCGCTTCTTGTAAGGTTCCACCACGGGCTTGAGCCGCGGATCGAACTCGGCCTCGCGCATATAGGGAATGAACGGCTCGGCTTCGAACAGGACCTTGGGCTTGGGCGGGGCGATGGCGTCCATGATGTCCTCCTTCAGAGATAATCCGATAGCTTGACTTTTCCCCAATTGCGCGGCCACGCCCGCTCGAAGTCGGCGGGATCGTGGCGCGATTTGATGGTGGCATCGATGCCCATCTTGCCGACGATGCGCCAGGGATACTGGCCTTCGAGCGGACGCGCCGAGGGATCGTAGGGCGATCCCCGCGTATTGGGCACCACGATCACATCGCGGGCGGGATCGCAGCGGGTTGCGATGGCGTGATAGACGTCGCCGGGATCGTCCAGATTGGTATCAGGCGACACCGCGACCACGAGCTTGGTATTGAGCCACGGCGCGCCCATAGCCAGCATCAACGCGTCGTTCACCATTCCCTCGCGCGAATAGTCGAACTGAATGATGCAGGAGAGCGCCGCGCCCCAGGTCGGAAAGCGAACGTCCTTGACGGCGAGGCCGATCTCGCTCAGCCGATTGTAGAGCACCGCCTCGTGACACAGCCGCGGCAGCGGCTGGTGATCGGTATCGGGACAGGTCTGGTGATTGCGATAGATCGGACGGTCGCCGCGCATCGTGATGGCGGTGATCTCGAGCTCCGGCAGGTTCTCGTAGTGCGGCAGATTGTACATGGAAGGCGAGGTGACTTCGCCGACCTTGAATTTTTCCTTCAGGTTCACGTGCGCCTCGACCACGATCTCGGCTTGGGCCGGCACATTGAGCTCCAGCGTCTCGCATGGGACCATCTCGATATCGCGATCCATGATGGTGCCGACCATCTCCATCTCGCCCCAGGCATCCATGTGGAGACCGGAGAAGTTGGCCATGATCTCGTAGGCGGGCGGAACGCCGAAAACGAAAGCGATGGGCATCTGATCCCGGCCCATCTCGCGGTACTTACCCATGATCACGTGCGAGTGCGGCGTGACAAAGCTGATGAGGCCGCGGCGCGGACCGACCGCGTGGGTGCCGGCGTGGCAGGAATTGTAGAACCCCGTCTCGGGGTCGCGGATGATATTCATCGCGGTTACGTAAGGTGCCGCGTCCTTATCCTTGTGGTACGGGATCGGCAGCTCGGTCCAATCCGCCTCGTTGTGAAGCTTCACCACTTCCTTCACCGGCCCGCTCTTGACGATCTTGAATCCGCGCGGGGGCTGGCGCAGCCGATATGCAAGCGTCCGGAGATAATTCTGCGGGCTTGTTCCAAGCGCGCGTGCCTGCGCGCGCCGGGTCTTGACCAGGATATCGCAGAGCCGAAAGCCCGGCTTTTCCACGATGTTCTCGAACAGGATCGGCTGATCGCTCTGGGCCGAGAGCGCGCCGATATCGGCCATGCAGACGGGCTTGGTGATGCGCGTCACAATATCAGCGTTGCTGGCGAGAAATCCGCGCAGCGAGGCATCGATCGGCTTGGCCGCCGGCGGCGGCTGGTGACTGATGGAGAGCGCCATCGCGTTCCTCCATTTACTTAATGAACTTTACTAACCCGCTTACCGGAGTCAAGCGCGGCACCCGGACTTGTAGCGTGCGCAAAGGTGCGCATCGCAGACAAGTTTACGCGGTCTGCGCAAGCTTGACTGCGTCCGCACCGTGCGCACGCGTGCCCGCCCCACCCTCGACCGCGTGGGTACGGCGCGCTCAATTGTTTTTATATGCGAGAACAGCAGTGGACGCGCGCCTTTGCCCACCCTACACGCTTACCGGGGTCAGCAGCGCCAGACTTCGGCGAGCGAGACGCGGAGGAAACGCCGACCCGGCTCTTGTGCTGTCCAAGGCATCACCCGAAATACAACTGGCAGCTGGCCTTTGCTGCGTCCCGGCCGGGACGCAGCCAGCCTGGTATTCGGGAGCGACAGAGCATGCTCATGGGCGGCAAGACCGTGGTCATCACGGGTGGCACGTCTGGAATTGGCGAGGTCGCCGCGGAAAAGCTCGCCCAAATGGGCGCCCGGATTGTTCTCGTCGCGCGCGACAAATCGCGCGCCGAGGCAACTCTGAAACAGCTGCGGGAGCGCGGGCCCAATCTCGCTCATTGCGTTTACTATGCCGATCTCACGCGCGTGGCCGAGATGAAACGCGTGGCGACGGAGATTGCGGGGGAGGAGGTACGCATCGACGTTTTGATCAACAATGCCGGGGCCTTGTTCTCGAAGCGTCAAGTTACACAAGACGGGCTTGAATACACTTTCGCGCTCAATCACATGGCGTATTTTGTCGTGACCGAGGCGCTGCGCGAGCGGCTCACAGC
>Ga0209526_10001401_pt1 | contig 16084 bp, 9 predicted proteins | sample JacPinW_OM2H0_M1_FD_188566 | JGI IMG/M metagenome (GOLD analysis project Ga0209526, IMG submission 188566) | Forest soil microbial communities from Algoma, Ontario, Canada - Jack Pine, Ontario site 1_JW_OM2H0_M1 (SPAdes) (version 2) | ecosystem: Environmental > Terrestrial > Soil > Boreal... | reverse complement strand
GAACGAGGCGAAATTTACAACATTATCTTCCGGTTCGTTGCTCGTTTCTTTTTGGGATATAGCGTGACCATTGAGAACTATCTCCGGGCGGTGGCCGATCAGTTCCATGAGCAGGCAGTGATCGAACCAGGGTAAAAAATGGGCTACGAGATTAACTGCCGGGCACATTTGGGGGGCCGGGATAGTGACGGGAAAGCTCTTTTAGAATCGGATCATGTCCTGTTTCGGGGTGGGTTTCGCTGCAAAATCTTCTTTCGGGATTTGGCCAAAGTCGTGGAGCGGAACGGAGGTCTGAGCTTGTTCGGGCCAGAAGGCGAGCTGCGGCTTGAACTCGGCGAAAAGGCTGTAGCCTGGGCGGAGAAAATCCTGCATCCGAGATCGCGAGCCGAGAAGCTCGGCCTCAAGGCTGGTAACCAAGTCGCGCTGATTAATCTTTCGGACACCGACTTCCGTGAAGAGCTTGCCAAGTCAGCGGCGGAGGTCGCTTCAGCAAGAAGCAAAAGCCTATGCGACTTTGTCTTCTTTGGAGCCGAACAAGCGAGTGAACTCGCAAAAATTTGTGATCTGGTTCCGCGGTTAAAAGAGCGCGGCGCCCTTTGGATTATTTACCCAAAAAGGCAACCGCACATTCCGGAGTCCGCGGTTATTTTGGCGGGACGAGCAGCCGGGCTGGGCCGCCGTCGCCGGCACGCCCAGCACCATCCTCAGCAAAGCCCCGGCGTCGCCCGGACCCGTGCACTCCGGCAACGGCGGTTTTGTCGACAAGCTGATCGGCTCGATGACGCAGACACCGGCCGGGGCCGCGATAGGGCTGCGCGATATTGTCGACACGACGCTGAGCCTGTCGGTCATGCCGCCCGACGCCACGCAGACGCTGCCCGTTGTCACAGTGCAGCGCAATGGCAAGACGGTCTGTACCGCGCCCGCGCGTGTGACCCAGACCATCTATGCGGTGTGCGGCACGACGCGCATCGTGATCGCGCTGTTCGGTGCGCCGGCACACCTCACCGGTCAGCTGACCACGTCGGGTGCGCTGCCGTGAGCGCCGTCCTGCTACAGGATCCGCCGACTCTCGATGCGCTGTTGCCCGCGACAGACGGCGCTGCTGCCCGGCTGCTTGCCGGGACTCCGTTCGCAGCGGGCGCCGAGCAGTTCGACGAGCACCGGGAGCGTCTCGGGCGGCGGCCTCGCGGCGGCGAGTGGATGTTCGACGTACTCGAGCGCAGCGGCCTCCGAGGCCGCGGCGGCGCCTGGTTTTCCACGTCTCGCAAGTGGCGCGGCGCGGCACGTGCCGCGGCCGGGCACGGTGCGGTCGTTGTGGTCAACGCCTCCGAGGGGGAGCCGCTGTCGGCGAAGGACAAGACGCTGGTCGAGCACCGCCCACATCTCGTGATCGACGGTGCGTTGCTCGCCGCCGAAACGGTGGGAGCTGACGAGGTGGTGATCTACCTCTCGCGACCGTCACGAGCGGCGACCCGTGCGCTCTACCAGGCGCTCCGCGCACGGCGCCGTGCCGGCTTGCGCGACATACCAGTGCGTCTGATGCACACAGCGCATCGCTATGTCGCTGGTGAGTCGTCAGCGGTGGTACGGCGTGCCAACGGCGGTCCGGCAAAACCCGGCTTCGCCCCGCCGCACCCATTGGAAAGTGGGATCGGCGGCCGGCCCACGCTGGTGCAGAACGCAGAGACCATCGCGCACGCCGCGCTCATCGCTCGCTACGGCGATTCGTGGTTTCGCGAGCGTGGGACAGACGAAGCGCCGGGGACGGCCCTGGTGACGCTGTGTGGCAACGTGCGCTACCCCGGCGTATACGAGATTGACCTGGGCGCAACGCTGGAGGCGGTGCTCGCAGGCGCGGGTGGCACGCTCAGCCCGCCTGCAGGCCTCCTGGTCGGCGGATATTTCGGCTCCTGGCTGGCCGCGGACAACCTGGCCGGCATCCGGTTGACGCCCGGGGCGGTCACCTGCGGATGCGGCGTCATCGGGGTGCTCGGCGCCGACGCCTGTGGCCTTACCGAAGCGGCATCCATCGCCGCCTACCTCGCCAACGAAAGCGCCGGTCAGTGTGGCCCGTGCGTGTATGGACTGCGCGCGATTGCTGAGACGATGACTCGGCTGGCCGCGTCGGATGCCGACCAGGGCGACCTCGTGCGGCTGCAGCGCTGGACAGCCATGGTGGCGGGACGGGGCGCGTGCCACCACCCGGATGGCGCCATCAACAACGCGGTGTCAGCGCTGGACGCCTTCCCCCATGATTTGCTTCGTCATGTCACCGGTCAGCCCTGCGCGGGCCGCCATCGCCCATCGCTGCCGCCGCCGCCGAAGCAACCCTGGCGGGCGAGCTGGCGATGAGTGAGCGAGTGAGGGACCCGGCGCCGCGGCTTCGGATCAATCCGATCCTCTGCGACGGGGTCGGGTACTGCGCGGAGATCGCGCCGGAGCTGATCAGCCTGGACGACTGGGGCTACCCGATTGTGCCGCGCGGGGTGATCATCGACGCCGCCGTCCTGCGGCACGCGGCAAAGGCGGTCGCCATCTGCCCTCGCTCGGCGCTTGCGCTCAGCACCGAACCGGAGCGCACCTAGCCGATTCTCATTCGCCAACCGGGCCGCCACTGGGACGGGGCGACCCCTCTCCACCAGATGCCCCGGGACTCGGAGATCGGCCCTCATTTGGCTCTGGGGAAGCGTGATCGGACCCGCGGGGGGATGCAATCGCCCCGCCGTCGTCCCTCGAGCTATGCGGAGACGGCGAGGCAGAACCAGGAAGGATCGCCGGCGCACGCGGCTCCTGCTCCTGTTCCGTCTCCTCGGTGGCCAGCTCGGACTCATCGCGCTCCCAGCGGGTCCACAGCGGCGTCGAACGGTCGGCAGGCAAGTCGCGCTGTGCGGCATCCAGTTCAGTGCGCGCGTTGGCGATGCTGGCTATGGCGTTGGTGTCGTTGTGCGCATCCAGCAGGCTCGCCTCTGCGTACTGCAGATGAAGCGCTGCCCGCTCTGCGCCTGGAAGCACCAGCTGAATGCTCTGCCGCGCAGCACGCACGCCGTAGAGCGGTGATCCGGCGGGCGCGTTCCACCCGAGGAGACCGACGATGACACCACCGATCACAGCGGCCGCGGCGCCGGCAAACAACGCGTGCGCGCGCCGGAGTCGGACGCCGAAAGGCAACGAGAGGGCCCGGACGCGATATCGGCCGACCGGGGAGGCCGCTGCCGCGCGCATCGCATTCCGGGCACGCTCTCGCGCTTGGGGAAGGGGTGGGCGAAGACTGTCCTCTCGCCAGGCGATGAGGTAGGAAGCGAGCGTTGCGTCGGAGCCGTTCACGCTGCTCTCCTCGCGACGAGGATCTTTTCCAATGCTGCCAATGCTCGGTGCTGCATCGACTTCACCGCACCGACGGTGCGTCGGGTGCCGGCCGCGACCTCTTCGAGCGACTGATCAAGCACGAAGCGGCGGATCAGGATGTCGCGCTGGTCCTCGGTGAGATCGGCCATCGCCGCACGCATGTCGTCGGCACGGAGCTTGGTCTCGGTGAGTTGCGCGGGATCGAGGGCGACCGGCACGCCGAGGTCGACTGTGCGGTCGCGGCGACCCTTACGGCGCACGTGATCCATCACCTTGTGTTTGCAGATATGCAAGAACCAGGCCTGTACCGCCGGCTCACGCTCTTCGCGCAAGCTGCGGATCGATCGCACCGCCGCCACGAATGTCTCCTGAGTCACGTCTTCAGCGCTGGACCAGTCGCCGAGGCGGGCGAGTGCGTACGCGTGGACGTCGGCGTGGAACCGCTCGAACAGCACGTCCCACCCCGCCTCTTCTGCGCGCCTGGCAGCTCTTACCGCCTGGGCGAGGCGATTTGTTTCTGCAAGGATCTCGCCCACCCCATCGGGTTCATCGCCTATAAGTCGCTCAGGGCTTGCGGCGGGATACGGCGTGTCTGCGGGTGGCACGGATGCCCGCTATTGAGCTCCGGGTGAAGCCTGCCCGGTGCCGAATCGGCCAAACAGACGAAGGCCAACACGCTCGTGCGACTGGATCAATTCGTGCCGAGAGTGGATGTCAAGACGCTCGTACACATTGGCAAGATGCGTCTCGACGGTGCGCTCACTTATGAATAGTCGGGTGCCGATCTCGCGCGCGCTGAGACCCTGGAGAACGAGTGCGACGACCTCCTGCTGACGGTTGCTCAGTCTGCTCATTGGGATCCCCAAGCCAGTCAGCAGCTGGGATGCAGGGAGTCGAGAGATCGCGCCTCTCGTCATCGCAGACTCGGCTTCTGAATCCGTTAACGAGGCGGCGCCCAGTGGGCTACTCGCTGCAAGCGCGGAGGCCTGAAGGCGATGAGCGATGGCGGACGCGGCAGCGCCGGCGGTCCGTGCAAGCCAGGGTCGGCATCGGACGACGACAACGCTGAAGAGCGCCGCGACACCGATGATGATGTGATCCGGCGCATCGGCAGCACCCTGATCCACCGCGAACGCGTCGATGATCAGGCCCAGGCCCATCGCCGCCAGGATGAGTTCGAGGGCGCGCAGCCGCACGGTGAGCAGGACCGCGAACACCGCTATCACGAGGGTCACAATCAGCAGCAGCCGGTCACCACGCGTCGACAGCGCGGCGACCATGCCTGCGACGAGTACGACAAAGGACACGCCCGTGGCTACTCCGCGGCGCACGCGAATCCAGCCGCCCGACCGCCCTCCATCCCTCCCCATGGGATCCCCTCTCCGTGGCTTGAACGAGAATCGACCGCGTGCTTCTTCCCCGCCCGTTCGCACGATCCTTACCCCGGTCTATGAGATTAGCAGCCGCAGGACTTTCCCACAAGCTGGTCGGTTGAAGCCTGTGCTCTGGAGGACGTGAGCGAGACGATTACCCGGGCATTGTGCGAACTTGACACCTGTGACGTCAACTACACGCTTTTGTGGGCCAGGGCGTGGCCCACGCAGGGCGCGACTTCGATGACGCAATGGCCAGCTCCCCACCGCGCATCTGTTCGTGCTGGAAGCATCGCGCCCCTTCGACGCTGACTACGTACGGACTTTCGCACGTACCGCACAGAGAAATATTTCAGTACTTGTACCGATAGCAAAAGCCACCGCGCCTCCCTAGATTCCAGCCAGGCGAAAAAAACGCCGGCGGGGGCAGCTTTGGGGGGTTCTACCGGGTGGACGGCACCAGGTCAGACGACACGGACGGTCGAGAATTTCGGCCGGAATCGGAAGGACGACGCCGCAGAGGCCGTCCATCTCCACGCCCACGATGGCTGGCGGTCGCGGCCTTCGCCGTGATCGTGCCGCTGGTGCTGCTCAACGTGTCGAAACCCTTTTGGGTGTCGAGCCCCACGACGGGTAGTACCACCGCGAGCTCCGCACCCAAGCGCTTGGCGCTCCCCTTGTACTACTCGGTCGCGGCAGCGGCGAGAGCGGCGGCTGCACCTGCGCCCACCCCAAAACTCGACGTTCTCAGCGCTCTTACCAGCAGCGCCAAGAATGGTCCGAAGTCCGGCGACCAGGTCACGCACTACAAGTGGCTGCTCAACCTGGACAACACCGGCAGCGCGACCCAGGGCGCGGACATCGCCAGCTGCCATCCGCTCAACCCCGACGGCACGAAGAACCTCAGTTATCCGGACGGCCCGACCGGCGTTCAGGCCGTTGCGCAAGCGCCTCTTTACGGGACGAGCATCTACAACGCCGGCACGCATACGTTCACTGAGCCGGACCCGGCGACACAGGCGTGCCCATGGCCGTCGCTTCACTACGAAACTGCGAGCCCCGTGATCAGCGAGGGTGATCAGTCGACCTGGGGGGATGCAAAGGGCGGCCGCGGTGGAGCCCTACCTGCCTTCAACGGCACTCACGGCCTGCCCCCCGGGAAGTACCTCATCTCGGTGACTGCCGACGGCTACGAGATCGGCGGTGCCCACTTCACGATCTGCCCCACGTCGGACGATCCGGCCTGTTTCAAGAGCGGCGCCCAGTCAGGTCCGGGTGTCGTCGTCGTGGGCCTCAACGCCAGCCCGCTGCCACTGGGCACCATCAAGGCTCGGGCCTACGCCGACGTCCTACCGACCAGCGGAGCCTGGCAGGAGACCGACCCACCGCTTCAGGGCTTCGTCGCCACGATTGCTGACTTCGACGGCCTCGTCTCGGTCGACTACTACGGGAATCCTCTCTGCACCGAATACCAGACGGTGGACGGAAAGCCGACCAGCCTGATCAAGCTCGACGCCAAGGGCATCCCGACACCGAAAACGCCGGCTCAGTACACAGACGGTGTCGTGCCGGGTCACTGCGTCACGGGTCCCGACGGGATCGTGACCATCCCCAACCTGCCGCCCAACCGCTACGGAGTCAGCCTGATACCGCCGCAGTCACAGCAGGGCCGCGTCGATGCCAAGGCGACGAACCTGGGCTGGGTTCAGGACGAGACCCTCGAGGGCAACCACGACATCGACGTCTGGATCATGCCCGCCGACACGGGTGTCGACACCGAGCAGGTGGTGGCGGGTGAGCCCGTACCCTTCGTCAACTTCGGCTTCGTCCCGCAGGTCAACGCTCTACCCGCGGGCACCATGGACGGCGGAGTTGCAGTCAAGTACGGCCAGAACACGCTGACCGACACGAGCGCGACATGGACAACCAACCAGTGGCAGGGCGACACCGTCACGGCAGGTTCCAGTACCGGCGTGGTCGCAAGCAACACGGCGACGATCCTCACCCTCAATTCCGCGTGGACAACCAGCACGCCGACTGACGGGACCGCGTATTCGATCCCACACGGCGGCGGCGTCAGCGGGGAGGTCAAAGGCCAGATATACGGGGCGAACAACTATGTCCCGGGTCTGAACGGCATACCCGGTGCCGGAGGCAACTCGGGCTTCTCTGGGATAAAGCTCGACCGGCCCGTAAAGGTGGGAATGGTCGCTCTCAGCAACATGAACCTCGGTGGCGACGGTCAGACAGTGTTTGCCGGGCCGACTGACGCCAACGGCCATTTCGATATCAAGAACGTGCCCGACGGCGACTACTCTCTGGCCGTCTGGGACCAGCCGCAGGACTACGCACTTGATCAGTTCAACGTCACTGTCGCTCAAGGGCAGATCGTCGACGTGGGTGTCCTGCCGCTGCTCATGTGGTTCACCAGGATCCAAGGTCATGTCTTCGTCGACCTCAACGGCAACGGCCGCCAGGACCCCGGTGAGCCGGGCGTACCCAACTTCCTGATGCAGAACCTCAACCGCACGAACAACACGTACGAGCAGGGCCAGAACACAGCCAGGACGGACTCGAACGGCTACTACGAGTTCACCGAGGCCTACCCGCTCGGCCAGTTCCTCACTGAACAATTTTTCAACACGCGATACAAGACGACGGGCTTGAACTATCAGGCGTGCAACGACACGCAGGAGCACACAATCATCAGCCCGTTCGTGGACGTCGCCTATCTCCCCATCATCGGACAGTGCGCGCGCATCGACATCGGTGTGCAGCCGTACAACTCATCCGCAGGCGACAACGGCGGCATCGTCGCAACGATGCTCTACGACTCGATTCGCCTCAACTACCCCGCGCGCCAGAACATCCAGTTCGATCACATGACCGGGATCCCGGATTTCCGCATGGATCTCTACGACGCTGTCACGGGTACACCGAACCCCAAGAATCCCGTCAATGGAACGCCGACCCAGAGAAATGCGGACGGCTCGTACGTGGATTCCATGGGCTACGTGCACAACAAGGATGGCTCGTATCACACAGCGCAGGCAAGCCCGCTGAACGGCAGCGCGAATCCTGTGCCGGCGCAGAGCTATATCACCGAACATGCAGGTCCACCCGTCGGATGCACGCCGCAGGATGCCAACGGAAAGCTCGTGGACAACTCCCAGCAGAACTCGGTGGGCGTGCCGAGCGGGACCTACCAGCCGCGCTGTATCGAGAGCTCGATCACGGGTGTGGGCATCGGCGGCGGCACCGACAACCAGCCCACGTTTGCCGGCGGACCGAATCACGGGATCCAAACGGTCGATGGCAACTACGGCTTGGACGCGACCGACTCCTCGCTCTGCACGGTCGATGCGGGCGGCAACCCGATCTTCACGAATACAACGGGTTGCTTCCAGAACCACACCGGGGATTTCATCGTCCACGCGAACATCCCAACGGACAACGTGCTCGCCGACGCGCACGGTGGCTACACGCGCCCGCTCTTCACGGTCAGCACGGAACAGGACATCAACGTCTTCGGCGGCGACCAGTGGGTCCCACAGGGAGCGAATACCGGTGTGGTGACCTGGCCGCCGGTTATTGACCCGGCGCGGCAGATGCCGGTGGGCAACTACCCGGAGAATCCGGGCACATACGCTCCCGGCCCGGATCCGCAGTGCGCAGGTCCCGCCTTCACCGTCCACGTCACCAACCCCGATTTCCTGGCCGCCGGCGGCAGCCCCTTCGAGGGTCAGCTGCGCAACCTCTGCGACAGCAAACTGATCCGTGTCGCAGCCGGGCAGTCGGTTGCCCCCAACTTCCACGTGCACACCGTGGTCGACGTCCCGCTTCCCGGAAAGTTCTCCGGCTACATCGTCGACGACGTCAGCGCCTCGACAGATCGCAAAAGCACCAACCTCGGTGAGGTCTCCGGCATCGGCGGCGCGCCGGTCGGCCTTTACGACTGGGCCAACAACCTCCAGTACACGACCACGTCGGACTACAACGGCCAGTTCGAGGTGCTCATGCCCTCGACGCAGAGCAGCAACTGCCTGACCCCGGCCGGCGTCTGCCCGAATGTGTACCGCTTCGTCGGCAATGACCCCGGACAGTGGCCGAACCCGAATCCCAATTACAAGCCTGTGTACCGCACCATCGCGGCACAGTTCCAGAGCTGGCCGGGGCAGTTCCTTGCCGCCGATGTGGCGCCCACCAAGGCGATCACGAACCTCGAGGCCGCGGGGGCCACCTTCCAATATCCACCGCAGTGCGACCCGTCGGTGAACGCGCCGCAGATCCTCGCCGTGGATCGCCCGTACCGGAACGCGAACGAAGGCACCGTGACCGTCACCATCAACGGCCAGGGCTTCGGGGCGTCGAAAGGGACGGGCACGGTGAATCTCGACGGCACAGTGCTGTCGACCACGCTGTGGTCGGATCACCAGATCAAGGCCCAGGTTCCGGCCAACTTCGCGCCCGGAGCCCACCAGCTGATGGTCATCAACGGGGCCGGTCTGATGTCGTCGCAGGGACTGACCTACCACGTGCTCGGCAACGGCTACAGCCCGACAGTGCTCGCCGTGGGCCCGACCAAGGGGCCCAACGACGCCACAGCCAAGCTCGCGCTGGTGCCGGCAGGTCACCGGTTCAGCTCTATCCAAGCGGCGCTCGAATATGCGGCCGGCTATAACTTTCCCGCCTTCCTCGCATCGATGCAGGCCGGCGGTACCGCCTATCCGCCATTCAGCGCTGGGCCGCTGTCCAAGGCGCTGATCGTCGTGTACCCGGCTGATCCCCTGACTTCGTCGCCGGGTGGAGCGGCGTCCTCGTTCACGCCATTCGGCACCTACTACGAGAGCCTGATCATCCACAGCCCGGTGAAAATCCAGGGCGTCGGCCCCGGCGGCTTGCGGTCTGACGGGTCCAATGTGCAGGGCACCCGCGTCGACGGCTCGTACTTCTGGTCGACGAACACCCTCCCGGACGTGAATGGTGACGAAGGTGGCGGCAACCTGTCGGAGTTTGCCCAGACCAGCGAGCCGTACGCAGCCGCGTGGCTGAGTCTCGCCGAGGCCATCAACAGCGTCGGCGGCGAGGGACTGGGTTGGGACGGCAACTCGAACATCATCGAGGGTCAGGTCGTCTACGTCGTCGCCAAGAAGGGACAGTTCACCGCCAACAAGTACGACGCGGCGATGGACGGCTTCAGCGTCACCGGTGGCGACCAGAAGGACTTCCCGGGCAACATCAACGACGCGTTCGGGAGCGCCAGCACCGCTCTCCAGGAGTTCGGCAACACCGACGAGCTCCCGGGAGTGCTGCAGACGCAGGGTGGCGGCTTCTTCCTCAACGCGTATGCCGACCACTTCCACATCACGAACAACCTTATCCAGGGCAACAGCGGCTCCTACGGAGGTGCCATTCGGGTCGGAACGCCGTACGTGAATTCAGGGGCGGCTGAGGACGGCTTGGGTCAGACCAACACCGGCGTCCTCATCGCCAACAACCGGATCATCGGCAACGGTGGCACCAACCTCGCCGGCGCCATCGGCCTGTTCTCCGGCAGCAACGGTTACACCATCTCTCGCAACGTCCTCTGCGGCAACTACGCGTTGGAATACGGCGGTGCCATCAGCCACTTCGGGTTGAGTGGTCAGAACAACAGCAATCCCGCTAAGAGCGTTGTCGGCACCATTGACCACAACAAGATCTATCTCAACGGCGCCAACGACGAGGGCGGCGGCATCATGATCGCTGGCGAGCTCCCGCTGCCGGTAGGATTCCCCGCCGGCGGTGGCACCCAATTCGGCGGTGGCCTCTCCCCGGGCGCCGGACCTGTTGTCATCGACTCGAACATGATCTCGTCGAACATCGCCGATGACGACGGTGGCGGGATCCGCTTCCTCTCCGGTGGAACCTCGCCGATGAAGGTGACGAACAACTTCATCACAAACAACGACTCGTCGCACGAGGGCGGTGGCATCTCCATCGATGACACTCCAAACGTCACCATCGACCACGACACCATCGCGCGCAACATCACGACAGCAACAGCGACGACCTCCGACGGAGCTCCGGCTCCGGCGGGTATCTCCACGGCGCGGAACAGCAACCTGCTGCAGAACACGCTGCCGAACGGATCACCGCTCTACAGCAATCCGACGATCACCAACAGCATCATCTGGGACAACCGCGCCGGCTCCTGGGCGGCGGGCGGCGTCGCCGGAATCGGCCTGCCGAACGACACGACGCCGATCAACGTCTGGGACGTTGGGACGGTCGATCAGAGTGGGTATCTGTCGCCGACACAGTCGCTCCTCGACACCCCCGCCAACCAGGTCGAGGGATGCACGGGATGCGAGCCCGGAAACCCCAACGCTGAAGGCAACTACATCGGTGCCGACCCAACTTTCGCGGCGCCGTTCGTGACCCAGATCGACGTGCTCCAGATCCGAACGTATTTCAGATTCCGTCCTTCGGCCATCGTCAGCATCTCGCTGCCGGGGAACGCTTTCGGGGACTACGGCTCCCCATACAACAGCCCACCCAGTGGAAGCCCGGGCCGCGGCGCCGTGATTCCCGGAGGACTCCTTCCATGAGTCAGCTTCACCATCCGAGGATGGGTCGGCGCGCGTTCCTGAAGGCAGCAGGCGTGGCGACAGCGACAGCGACCGCGGGCCTCGCTTTCAAGGGCGTCCTCCCGGGCCAATCCCCCTACAAGCTCGCCGATTACTCCGGCCTCAGGATCAAGCGATACCACATCGCCGCAACCGATGGATGGATCTCGATGCCGACGCAGACGAACCCGATCCCGCCTTTCTTCCCCGACCCGGATGCTCCTGACTACACCGCCGGCAGGGGCATGTACATCATGGGTTTTCGCGATGTCACCTCATACGCGGGGTTCGTCGGTGACAAGGACAAAGGTGAGTTCCCACTCACCCCGGCGATCATGGACCAGAAGCAGAAGGCCCAGCTCACCGCGCCGATCATCTACACGCAGGTGGGTGAGGACCTGCGCCTCCATCTGACCAACCTGGGGCTGGCCAGACGCCCCGATCTCGTCGACAGCCACACCATCCACTTCCACGGCTTCCCCAATCAGGTCGTGTATTTCGATGGTGTCCCTGACAACTCTGTGGCGGCGCCGATCGGACGGACCCTGATCTACCGCTACATCCCCGAGGACCCCGGAACCTACATGTTCCACTGCCACTTCGACGATGTCGAGCACGTGGGCATGGGTCTCAGGGGCATCTGCTTCGTGCTTCCGAGCAAGGGCACGAACTACGCCTACGACTACGACGAGACGCGCTTCGATCGGCAGTTTGCGTTCCTGCTCACTGAAGAAGACCCGCATCTTCACTACAACGACGCGCATCTGCAGATCAACGATTTCTCGCAGTACGCGCCTGCCTTCACGTTGATGAACGGCCGTGCTTGGCCCGACACCATCCAGCCCAACATGGACCCGAAAACGGGAAATCAGCTCGACGGTGCTCCGGTCGCCAGCAGCGTCACCCAGCGGCTGCGCTACAACCCGAACTCCTCGCTGATACAGGCGAACTCGGGCGAGAGCATTCTCATCCGGGTCAGCAACCTCGGATACCAGGAGCACAGCCTGGTGCTACCGGGGCTCCAGATGCGAATGGTGGGCCGTGACGCCAAACCGATTGTGGCCGGCCGGCCCGACTACCTGGCTCCACCGCCCAACCCCGGCCAGCCTTACGTGCAGGGAACGCGCGCAGACCTCTCGGTCCTCACCAACAGGATCGACCTCGGTCCGGGAGAGAGCCGAGACATGATCTTTGTCGCTCCGCATGTGACAACGAAAACGATCTTCCCCTTCTACGACCGCAACGACTCCTTCGTCCATGACGCCACGGGCGTCTCCGGAGACGGTTTCGGCGGGGCCCGGACCGAGGTGCATGTCTTCCCGTCCGGGTTGGCTGCTCAAGCGTTTCCCAATCAGGTGAACGCGGTCAACGGAGCGATGTGACGATGGCCACCGAAGCGACCGACGCCCGCAAAGTGCTGGATGCCGACAGCGACGACGCTGCAACGCCGCGCAGGTCGTTTCGCGCCGGTGCGACACGCTTGCGCGGCATTCACTGGCTGCCGTTGGTGCTGGTGGCCGCAGTCGGCGTGGGAGTCAATCTGCCCGTGAGGGCGACCAACCTTCACAAGCCGAATCCGTCCGAGGGCCTCATCTGCTCCTATGGCAACGCAACCACGATTAGTGTGACCCAGGGCACGACGACGACGCAGGTTGTGAGCCGCAGCTTCGTGCTCACCGCGCGCGACGGTTACATCACGACGAATGACGGCAACAGCATCTACATGTGGTCGTACGCGGAGGGGGACAAAGACTTCCAGTACCCAGGTCCATTCCTCTGTGCATACGAGGGCGACCAGGTAACGGTCACGCTGCGCAACACGCTGAAGGTGCCGACCTCGATCGTCTTCACCGGCGTCCCCGGGGTCAAGAGCGATGGCGCGGTTTCGCAGCCGGACGGGGGTGCCGCCGGCCCCACGACCAGCCTCAGCCAGCCTGCCGCACCCGGAAGCTCCGTGACGTACACCTTCACGACAGCTCATCCGGGGACATTCGAGTATGCAAGCGGCACCGATGCCCAACTGCAGGTGCAGATGGGCATGGTCGGGGGGCTGATCGTGCGCCCATCGACTCCCGCGGCGCAGTGCGCTTCCGCAACACCGCCCGCTTCGTGCGCGTACGTCTACAACCCGGCCAACGCAGCGAACTACGCGTACGACACTCCGTACAGCAAGTTCAACACCAACACGGAGTTCGTACACCTCTTCTCCGAGATTGACCCAGACCTGCATCACTGGATTGAGCGTGGCAACACCAGCTATGACTGGTCGAAGTACAACGCACGCTATTTCATGATCAACGGTCGCTGCTTCCCCGACGACCTGGCCCCGAACAACGTCTCCAATCAGCCGACACAGCCATACGGGGCTCTCGTTCACGTCCAGGCTCGGACCCCGAGCAATCCCGATCCGGCGCTGGTTCGATACCTCAATGCAGGTCTCGTCTCCATACCATTCCACGCCCACGGCAACCACGAGAGCACGGTCGGCATCGACGGCCACGAGCTGGTCACCGCCAGCGGAGCTGACGCTTCGCTCGACCGCTTCGACATCGTGGTCGCTCCGGGCCAGACGGTCGACGCCCAGTTCACCTGGGTCGACGCGCAGAGCTGGCAGCCCGACACCAACCCAGTCGGCGTCCCCGTACCCGACCAGCAGGACCGGCTCGAGGGACCCTACTGGAACGGATCGCCGTACCTCGGCGATCTACAGCCTCTCGCCACCGGCCGGGTCAGCTACAACGAGTGCGGCGAGTTCTATCACTTTGCGCACGACCACGATCTCATTCACATAACCAGCTTCGGCATCTCGGGTGGTGGCGGTCAGCTGACCTTGGTCCGCGTTGATCCGCCCCCGAATCTCCAGGCCAAGTACGGGACCACCTGCACGGTGCCCGGAAAATAGCGATGAAAAGACGCTTGTTCCGCAGCAGCCGTGCGACCCGCGTTGGCCTGATCATCGGCAGCGTCACGGTCATCGCCGCCAGCGCACTGACCGCGGTGGCCAGCACGTCGACGAAGGCGACCCGACCGTCGGTGAGCAATACCCTGACCGCGGCACCGAAACACACCAAGGTGCCGCCAGTTAAGGGAGTCACGGCACCCGCGCTCGTGACGCGTAGATCGGCCACGATCGCAACCCCGATGACCGCGTCGCCGGCTGCGCTTCCGGACTCGACGTGCAACCTCATCGGCACCACTCGCAGCTGTGACCTGTACGCCAGGCACAGCACGATCTCGGTGCCGGGCATCGCCGCTCCAGTCCACGTGTGGGGTTTCTCATTGAGCGCCAGCGGTCCTGCCACGCTGCCTGGGCCGACCATCGTCGCCAACGAAGCCGACCAGCTCAACATCACGCTTCACAACAATCTTCCGTCCGGTGGTGGCAACCTCGCGCTCGAGATCCCAGCGGCGCCGTATGCTCCTGACCTCACCGGCGCCGCGGTCGGGGCGACTGCCGGCTACAGCTACGCCGCCGGCAGCCTGAAGCCGGGTACGTACATCTACGAGGCCGGCGAAACCCCGAATGCGCAGCGGCAGGTCGCCATGGGTCTGACGGGAATGCTCATTGTTCGTCCCAAGAATTGGTCGCCGACGTGCCACAGCGCCTACGACCCGAGCGTGGCCACGGCCTGCGACGGCACCCAGTTCACTGCGGAGTCGCCTGTTGAGATCAGCGAGCTGAGTACGGCATTCAACGCGGCCACGAACGCCAACCCGAAGAGCAGCGACCTGCACAACTACACGCCCGACGTGTTCCTGGTCAACGGTGTCTCGTTCGACAGCGCGCACCCGACTGCCGGGAGCATCCCCGTCAGCGCCGGCGACCAACTCCTTCTTCGCTATGCGGACCTGGGCCTGCGCGAGCGCTCGATCTCGATCGCCAACGCACGCCAGAGGGAGCTGGCATCGGACAGCAACCTTTTGAAGGTGCCGCCCGAAATCGACGCCGTCTATCTCAACCCCGCGCAGACCGTGGACGCGTTGACCCAGGTGGACGCGACACTGCCGCTCAACACGCTCATTCCGCTTTACGACCAGGGCCAGCACCTCACCCACTGGGTGAACGGAACCGCAACTGAAGGCGGCGGCATGGGCGGCATGCTCGCCATGCTGAACGTCATCAACGGCCTGGCCGGCACGCCGGCCGGTCCGAAGACGGTCGTTTCGGTGGCCCCCAAGACCAATGACCTGAATCCCGGTAACGCCGGGGACACCACCACGGTCAGCAGCACCATCACGTCGACAACGAACAGCCCGATCACTCAGGCGGAGTGGTTCCTCGACAACGTCGGCGCCCCAGGGACGGGGACGCCGATCACCAGTTCCTGCGCGCCGAAGTTCTGCTTCTCGATCGACCCCACAACCATGCAGACATTGCTCGTCAGCGCGCCCAGTCGAGACGGCCCACACGTCATCTGGGTACACGGCATGGATGCAAACGGATGGGGCGTCACCGCGGGTGACACATTCTCCGTCGACCTCACCGGCCCGCTTGTCACGAACGTCTCGGTTCACTCGACTCCGACGAATGGACTGCGCAACAACGACATCGACAGCAATCCTCCGAGCACCAACCTTGACCTGATCGGAACTGCGAGCGCGTCGCTCGACGGTTGGGTGATCCAACAGGCCGAGGCCTGTGTTGACTCGCCGTGCTCGGGGCCGCCCTATGCGCCGAACTCGGCATACGACCAGCCCGGCATGTCGTATGGCTCGTTCCTCACATCGTTTGCGCTGAACCTAGTGACGCTTGCC
>Ga0209526_10001400_pt1 | contig 16084 bp, 15 predicted proteins | sample JacPinW_OM2H0_M1_FD_188566 | JGI IMG/M metagenome (GOLD analysis project Ga0209526, IMG submission 188566) | Forest soil microbial communities from Algoma, Ontario, Canada - Jack Pine, Ontario site 1_JW_OM2H0_M1 (SPAdes) (version 2) | ecosystem: Environmental > Terrestrial > Soil > Boreal... | reverse complement strand
TGAGCTCCAACTGAACCAGCCCTCGATCGGCGTTGGATACATACAGTCGGATTCAACTAAAAGGCGGCCGCTCATAGCCGGCCGCCTTACTCAATCAAATCGTGGCTCTCATCCTAAGGAATGACAGCACTGACTTCATTCGAAAAGACGCTTTCGGTGCCGCTGCCGTCCACTGCGGTGGTCACAAAAAAGTACGTCTGGCCGCTCAGTACCGTGCTGTCCGCGTATGTCACTAATGTAATTGGAGTGGCGTTCAGTTTTGTGTACGGCCCCCCGCTTACCGTTCCGCGGTAGACATTGTAGCCTGACACCACCGATGTGCTAGCTGCCCAACTTGCTATGGCCGTGTGCGTCGTCACGGGCGTGGCGGAAAAATTTATCCCCGTCACGTTCGCTCCATTGATGGTTGCGGTCTGACTTACCGGGCTGAAAGAATAGCCCGATTTGCTCGGGGTCACCGTGTACGTACCATTTGCGAATCCGCTGAAAGTGTAAGCTCCAGCGCTGTTGGCCGATACTGTCGTGCTGGCAGCCCCGCTGAGCTTAACTGTTGCCGCGCTTCCTCCTGCCGTAGGGCTAATCGTTCCGGAAATGCTGAATGTCGCACTTCCCTGCGCGCTGGCTGAGAAATTCACGCCCGTGACATTCGCGCCATTGATCGTCGCGCTTTGACTCGTCGGACTAAATGTATAACCTGTTCGGCTCGGTGTCACCGCATAGATCCCATTCGCTAGCCCGGTAAAGGTATAGGCGCCTGAGCTGTTTGCGGTGGCTGTCGCTGTCGCCGCTCCACTGAGCGTAACTTTTGCACCGCTGCCGCCGGCTGCGGGATTAATGGTTCCGGAGATGCTAAATGTCTGGCTCCCCTGTGCGCTCACCGTAAAATTGATCCCGGTGATATTCGCGCTGCTAACCGTCGCACTTTGACTAGCAGGGCTAAACGAGTAACCTGTCCGGCTTGGCGTTACCGTGTAGGTTCCGTTCGCCAGCCCGGTAAAAGTAAAAGCGCCCGAGCTGTCAGCAGTCGCTGAAGCGCTCGATGCTCCGCTGAGGGTGACGGTCGCGCCACTCCCGCCTGCACTGGGGCTAATCGCCCCCGAGACGCTGTATGTTTGCGTTTGCGGCGGCGGAGTATTCGATGAACTCTGACTTACCAAACCCGAGCACCCAGCTAATAGCGCCAATGGCGCAAAAAGCGCCGTTACCAATAAAATTCGGATTGTACTCCAGCCATCTTTGCGAACTTCTAGTGGGGCCCTGGTCTCAACGTGTACGCGCATCATGACGAGCTATCTCCAGACCTACGCCTGCGCAACAGGATAAGGTCCGATTGGGGACACGAATACTGGTTGAACGTCTAGTTTAAGTACAGGTGGTGATACTGTACGGCCCCAATAAATTGGGCCCGGATGAAGCGTGGCCCGTGACTACCCGGTGCAACTCGGTTACGTTCACGCGCGGGGCATGCGCGACGGAGCCGAAGTGATTTACGGTATCACTGCGGTCCCCTCATTGGAAAATACGCTTTCATTGCCGCTGCCGTCTACCGAAGTGGTCACGTAAAAATAGGTCTTACCGCTTTGGACGGTCGTATCGGCATAGGTCAACGCGCCGATCAGTGAGCCATTTAGCTTTGTGTACGGCCCCCCACTCACGGTTCCGCGGTACATGTTATAACCCGATACTACAGAGGTGCTTGCGCTCCAACCCGCCGTCGCGGTATGCGCTTGCACCACTACAGCCGTGAAGTTGAGTCCAGTGACGTTGGCGCCGCTGATGGTTGCGCCTTGGCTGGGCGGTGCGAAGGAATATCCTGCGTTGGTCGGTGTCACGGTATACGCACCGTTCACCAATCCACCGAACGAGTAAGCCCCAGAGCTGCTGGCTGTGGCGATAGCATTTCCCGCACCGCTCAGTGTTACGGTTGCGCCGCTTGCACCCAGCGTTGGACTGAGTGTTCCAGAAATACTGAACGTCTGGGCAGTATCGGCAAAGTTGACTCCCGTGACGTTGGCACCATTAATTGTGGCCGTCTGGCTAGTTGGAGTGAACGTGTACCCCGTATGGCTTGGTGTAATTGCATAAGTGCCGTTTGCCAGGCCGGCAAAGGAGTAAGCTCCAGAAGTGTTCGCGGTAGTCGTGGCACTCGCCGCTCCGCTCAGGGCGACAGTTGCTCCGCTCCCGCCGGCAACAGGACTGATTATTCCAGAGATGCTGAAGGTTTGCGCCGTATCCGTAAAGTTCACGCCCGTGACGTTAGCGCCGTTCACTGTCGCAGCTTGGCTGACAGGGCTGAACGTGTACCCCGCATTGCTCGGAGTAAGCGTGTAGGTCCCGTTTGCTAAGCCGGTGAAGGCGTAGGCTCCTGTGCTGCTTGCCGTCGTCGTCGCGCTCGCTGCTCCGCTCAACGTCACCGTCGCTCCGGCCCCGCCGGCAACGGGGCTGATCATCCCAGAGATGCCAAATGTCGGACCAGTCTGCACAGCCGCCGCGAAATTTACACCGCTGACGTTGGCCCCATTTACCGAAGCATTTTGACTGCCCGGTGAGAATGTATAGCCGACGCGACTTGGAGTGACCGTGTAAGTTCCATTCACTAGACCCGTAAATGTGTAGGCGCCGGAGCCATTTGCAGTTGTCGTCGCGCTCGCCGCTCCGCTCAAAGTGATGGTCGCTCCGCTTCCTCCGGCAACTGGGCTGATCGTTCCAGAAATGCTGAAGGTTTGTGCGATATCGCTAAAGTTCACACCGGTGACGTTGGCCCCGTTCACCGTCGCAGTTTGGCTCACCGGACTGAACGCGTACCCCACATGGCTTGGAGTGAGCGTGTAGGTTCCATTGCCCAAACCGGAAAACGTGTAAGCACCCGAGCTGTTTGCCGTTGTCGTCGCGCTCACCGGTCCGCTCAAAGTAACGGTCGCTCCGCTTCCTCCGGCGACTGGGCTGATCGTTCCAGAAATACTGAACGTTGCCGCGACGCCGCTAAAATTCACACCCGTGACGTTCGCGCCGGTGACCGTAGCAGTTTGGCTTACTGGACTGAACGTGTAACCCACATGGCTCGGAGTAAGTGTATAGGTCCCATTGCCCAAACCGGAAAACGTGTAAGCACCCGAGCTGTTTGCCGTTGTCGTCGCGCTCGCCGCTCCGCTCAACGTGACCGTCGCTCCACTTCCGCCAGCGACTGGGCTGATGATTCCGGAGATATTGAATGTCGGAGCGTTTTGCACCGCAGCCGTGAAATTTATCCCTGTGACGTTGGCCCCGTTCACCGAGGCGTTTTGGCTGCTGGGTGTGAATGTGTAGCCCACATGGCTGGGAGTGACCATGTACGTTGCATTCCCTAAACCCGTAAATGTGTAAGCTCCGGAACTGCTCGCCGTGGTAGTAGCACTCCCAGCGCCGCTCAGAGTCACGGTGGCACCGCTTCCCCCAGCCGCTGGACTGATCGTTCCAGAGATGCTGAAGGTTTGGTTGGTCTGTGCCGCGGCCGTGAAGTTTACCCCGGTTAAATTTGCGCCGCTGATCGGCGCGCTTTGGCTACTCGGGCTCATCGTGTAGCCGCTATGGGTCGCGGTGACGGTGTACGCTCCGGTGGCCAATCCAGTGAATGTGTAATTGCCAGAACTGTCCGCAGTTGCCGTCGCGCTTGCCGCGCCGCTCAACATCACAGTCGTTCCGCTTCCGCCGATGGCCGGACTGATCGTCCCCGATATGCTAAAACTCTGCGGAGGTGGCGTGTTCGCAGACGCTTGACCGCTAACGACGCCCGAGCAGCCCCCGATCAAAGGAACTTGCGGCAGCACCGAAATCAAAAATAAAAACAAACTGCAACAGGAAGGCTTACGTTTGCGGAGAATCCCTTTATGGTCCCGTGGCTTAGTGAATTCCATGGCCGCTTTCCCCCAGGGTTGCATCATCGTGGAGGGTAGGCCGCGTACTAGCACTAGGTATACTGGCGTGAGGAACTAAATCGGAACAGGCGAAAGCCTGTACACGCTTATTGACTTCGGGCAGGCCCAAGACAGGAAAGGGCCATCCGTGCAGTTGCTCTTTGTGCTAAGGAACTGTGCCGAAGCGCGGCGGACTAGTCTGCCGGGAAACTTCCAGGAAGGGAAAGAGGCTCGGGCTGCGTTTGCACGAGCCCGCTGCGGCGCGAAACCAATCCCGCGTCTCGAATCTTGTAAATTAGAGCGCGATAGCTGATCTTCAAGGCCTGCGCCGTTTTGCGGCGATTCCACTGATTCGTTCGCAAAGCTTCTAAAATGACGTTCCGTTCCAATTCGCGAATTGCTTCTTTGGCGATATTCCTCAAAGGCAGCCCCCGACCCGCTGCGGAATCACCGGCACCCGAAATAACTCTCCTCTTCGGCAGATCCTGAACAGCGAACGCATCTTGACCGATCAATACGTACCGTGCGATGCAGTTCGACAGCTCACGCACATTCCCCGGCCATGGCAAATTCTCGAGGTAATTAACAATTTCCGATCCCAGCGGATCGCACTCCTTTGCAAACTGCCTCTGATACATCGCCCGAAAATACTGCGCCAGCGCAGGCACGTCTTCTCGACGTTCGCTTAGCTTGGGCAGCTTTATCTGGAATACGCTAATGCGATAATACAAGTCCGCGCGAAATCTGCCCGCCTCGATCTCCCGCTCTAAATCGCGGTTCGTGGAGCAAATAATTCGAGCCTCGACAAACTTCTCCGATTCCCCGCCGATCCGCGAAAACGTTCCATCCTGCACAAAATGGAGTAATTTGCTCTGCAGACCCATGTCCAGGTCAGCAATTTCGTCCAGAAACAGCGTGCCCTTGTCCGCAAGCTCGACGCGTCCTGGCTTTGACGTGTGCGCTCCCGTGAATGCGCCCTTCTCATATCCGAATAGCTCGCTCTCCAGCAACGACCCCGGAATCGCGGCACAGTTCACCTTTATAAACTGACCCTCTTTATAGGGCGACCGGCAATGCATCCATCGGGCAACCATCTCTTTGCCCGTGCCCGCATCTCCGCACAGCAACACCGGCACATTGGTGTGACAAATCTTTTCTACCCGTTTCTGGACGACCGCCATCACCATGGAACGGCCGAATACAATTTCGTCGGGGGGCACATGGCTAGACCCGCCCAGGGACTGGGACCTGGTTTTGATAGCTGGTGGCATGTCGGCGCAATGGCCAGTAGTCGACGATGCACCTTCAGGCCCAATATGTTGCTGTATCGGAGGCGCCTACAGCACTCGGCTTGCAAAGCTAAGTAGCTAATCAACAATAACTTAGGGACAGCACTGGGCGGGAGTACTAGGACAGCCTCGGTTGCGTGGGCACCGCAACAAAAAGAAAAAACTGTCCCAACTGCGACAACAATTTCTCTCGAACACAACTCCCTTGCTCTTGCGGGGAAACGAACCACAACAGGTCAGGCTGAGATTTTATGGAATGCAGACCGTCGTAGGGAGGGGACTACGCCTTACCGATCTCCCCGCGAATGATGTCATATCGCTCGATCACCGCCGCCACGCCCATTCGCGAACTTCCGTCTTCCATCCGCTTCTCAACGCGAACAACCTTGCCCAGCGCACGCACGAAAACATCGGAGCCGTGTGTAATCTCCGCGGGAAGCGTCAAGGTGATGTCCAGTTCCGAACCCGCTTCCAAATCCTGATCCAACACGAAGTAAACGCCTCGCGTCGAAACGTCGCGCGTCTTGCCTTTTTGCGTGTCTGCTAAACGCTCCGCAGGTACACGAATGATTACCGGCAACGATAAATCATAACGTCGTGCCACTCGACGCTCCGTCATTACCCCCATCCTCCTGGATCCCTCATGCCGGGCGCGCGATTTCCCCGCGCCCTTTCTTTCCTCGCCCTACTCGGCACTGCGCCGGCAAGTCGATTCTCCCCACACTAGTCCGTTTTTACGCTGGGTGACAATACCGGATTCAAGTATTTTGCGCTATGGGAAAATTGGACCGGTACCTACAGGCGTCACGGTCCCTGCCTCGGCTGCACTCACGCCGTCTTCGTTGGTTCCTACGAGTTCCGAACGCCTCCAACCACAGCCGTTTCTTCGGCTGCAGCCGCCGCTGCCGGCGCTGACCGCCGCGTTCTCGGCGTGTCCAGGTTAAATTGTCGCATCTTGTAGAGCAGCGCTTTGTAACTGATGCCCAACATCTTCGCGGCGTCCTTGCGGCACCACCGCGTCTTTTCCAACGCGTCGGCGATCGCTTCCATCTCTGCCTCGTCCTTCAATCCGCGCACCAAAGCTTTCAGTCCCTGTTCTCGCGGAATGGCCGGCTCCTGTCGCGGAGATGTGCGCTGACGCGTCGCGGACATTTCAATCAATTCGCGCAGGCTGCCTTCATCGTCCTCCAGAATGACATAGCGCTTCACGAAATTCTCAAGCTCGCGCAAGTTCCCGGGCCACGGATAATTCACCGCCGCGTCCAGCAAGTGCTTCGAAGGTCCCGGCGATGGCTTCCCGAACTTCTCGCTATATTTCTCAAGGAAATGCCGGAACAGCAGCGGGATCTCCGCCGTCCTTTCGCGCAGTGGCGGAACGAGAATCGACAGCACATTCAAGCGGTAGTACAAATCTTCGCGAAAGCGCCCGGTCTTCATCGCCTCCTGCACATCGACGTTCGTGGCCGCGAGCACGCGCACGTCCGTCTCGATCAAATGCCGCCCGCCCAGCCGCGAATATTGATGGTCCTGCAACACATGCAAGAGCTTCGCCTGCAAATGCGTGCTCATCTCGGCAATTTCATCTAGGAAGATCGTCCCTTTGTTAGCCAATTCGAATTTGCCGGGCTTGGAGCGAACCGCGCCCGTGAACGCTCCCTGCTCAAATCCAAATAACTCCGACTCCAGCAGCTCGCCGGGCAGCGCAGCGCAGTTCACCTTCACGAACGGCTGATTCCGCCGCTTCGATCGCAGATGAATCATGCGCGAAACTACTTCCTTTCCCACGCCACTCTCTCCGCAGATAAATACCGGCACGTCTACCGGCGCGATCTGCAAAATTTGTTGCCGAATTCGTACCATCTGCGGACTAGCCGCCAGGAAGCTCAGGTCTTCCGTGACCTGATCGCAATAGTCGCGCAGCGCCTGATTTTCCTGCGTCAACTGATTCTTCTGACGGGACTTCAGCATCGCCGCATCCAGCTCGCTCTTCTCGAAAGGCTTGGTCAGATAGTCGTGCGCGCCGATTCGAATCGCCTCCACCACCGTGCCAACCTCATTCGAGCAGCTCAGCATGATCACGTTGAGGCTGCGGTCCAGTTGCATCAATTCCTTCAACGTGTCCAGCCCGTTCATCTCCGGCATCAGGACATCCAAAATGATGAAATCCGGCCGCTCCCCTGCATTTACCTTCGCAAGCGCCTCTTTACCGGAGCTCACCGTCTCCACGTCGAAGCCGTCCACCTCGAGCAGCGTTTGCAAATACTTTCTTATGCTCGGTTCATCATCAACTACGAGAATCTTTTCTTTCACAGCCATCGAGATCTCCTTCACTCCCAATCATCCGAAGTCCTAAACAACAGCTAGCGGATCACGTCTGATCCATGGGGAGTAGAAACGTAAATTTGCTGCCGCCCACTGGTCCGTCTTCCACCCAGATCTTTCCGCGATGCGCCTGGATCAAGCGCTTCGCAATCGCTAGCCCCAAACCCATTCCCGTGGTGTTGCGATCCACCCGCACAAAATCCTCAAATATTTCCTGGTGATGTTCCGCCGGAATCCCCGGGCCGCTATCTGCCACCGACACCTCGACGCTATTGGGTCTGGGCAAGCGAAACCGTCTGCGCTCCTGGATTGGCGAAACTTCCGCCACCCGCCGTTCCCAAAAGTGCGGCCCCGCGTGAAGCGTCACGACACCGCCAGCCGGAGTGTGCTTCAACGCGTTATCCAGCAAATTCGCCGCTGCTTGTTGCACCTTCTGATAATCAAATCGGAAATTCGGTATGGAAGGATCGAAAGACGCTTCCAGCTTCACTCCCTTGCGCTGAAACGCCTCTGACCATCTTTTCGCCACTTCGTCCAGACAATCGCGCAAATCATTTTCGCGCAGCTGCAACACCAACTTTCCGCTTTCCAGCGCCGAGTAATTCAAGAACATCGACACCAGCCGGACAAGCCTCTCGCAGCTTTCTTTCGATTCTTCCAGTATGTCCTTTTGCTTATCCGACAATTTTCCCAGCGAGCCGGTCAACATCAAATCGTAATAACCCTTAATCACCGCCAGCGGCGTCTTCAGCTCGTGCGCCGCGGACGCCAGGAACACCGTTTTCTGCCGGTTTACTTCCTGCAGCTTTAGGTACGCCGCAAGCAGATTGCGGTACGTGATTTCCCGTTCTTGCAGCAGTTCCTGCACCGTAATCTGTGTTGTCGGGTCCGGCCCCTGCCGTGGTTCTTCCTGCCGTACAAACTGCGCCACAACCCAGTCCGGCTCCGGCATCCACTGCACGCTGGCGAAGAATTTCTCGTCGCCGCGCCCCACCTCCAGCCGCAGTTCACCTTTTCCGCTCTCAATCTCTCGGAAAATTGCGTTTGCGTTAGTCTCTAAAATTTCAGTAAACAGGTTTGTTCCTGAGTCATCACCAGCTTCGACGCCCAGGGCCTTACGCGCTCGCGCGTTGATTAGCACAATCCGTCCACTGCGTTCCGAAATAACCAGTGCGGTTTCCACTGCGTCAAGAAGCCCAACAACCACACCTCTTGAGAACCCTGCTATGCCACGCGAACCGGCGAGCGGCGGATTTGCAATTGTTCCACTCATTCGATAGTTGAGACCCACCCAGACGCTGTGGGAAAACATTTTCCCCTTTTACGGTGCCGCCATACTCCCAAACACGTACTCACCTGTCAATGGGAAAAGCGTTCCATTTGCACATTTGAGGAAGCGGCTGGCCCGCCGACTAACTTTTGTCGACTAACTGGTTTCAACGTCGCTTGTCTAAGCCCGCTTAAGTACTTTGTTATAGGCTACCTACAGACTCTGTACTCACCCTGATTACCTGGCATCGAATCTGCATCATCGTACTAGTTCGCGGGTACCATGGGGGATGTCTGGAAATCCAACTCGACAAGAAGGGTGAGCGCTTGGACCCCGCTCAACGCCGCCGCTCGCCACGCATTCGCCTACAAGTACCCGTCTTTCTCCGCGGTGTCGATACCTCTGGCGTGGAGTTCATTGAGCTCACTAAAACGCTAAACATCAGTGCTACAGGCGCATGTATAGTGTCAACTCATTTCCTCCGACCCGATCAGGTCGTCAGCATCACGGTGCCGGCACCCTCACCAACCTCATCCTCTAGCGTCGTTCCCAACGAGACTCCTCCAATCTCCGCTAAGATCCTGAGGCAGTCCCTCGCGGGAGATATTCGCTTATTCGCGCTGGAATTCTTAAGGCCACTTGAGTAATTAACTGCTCTTTGTCTCACTTCTAATTCCTGGGTATTTTCGTTACATGCCCGATCGCGACCGCGCACAAGAATTTCCCCTCCAGGATGGTTCTAGCTATGTTTATTGTTTGCTTTGAGATAGCATTGACAACGTACCTCGGGCCTTTGTTGACTGGAGACAAGACGAGCGCCGCTGTTCTGGTACGGATGGACCGCCACTTGCTCCCCTTCAGCCGAGACGTTCGTTCTCTCCCCACACCCCGCGGGGAATAGGCAGAGGTCAGGTAACTACCCAGCATGCCCAGCCCCGGTGCCCCCGTGCCCCCTCGTCTGCCAGTAGAGGACTCCTATCTCGAGCTCCTTGCCGATACGCTCGAAAGTCTCGACCTGTCGGCGCGCGGACAATTCCTCCAACGCTATATTCGCGCCATCACTCACCTGGATCTGCGCGAAACCCAGTGCATCCAATTGTGGGACGAAATGCTTCTACGCCGCCGGGAGCTGAGTGAAAACCTTGGTCGCCCCGTCGCCCTCAAAACTGCGCTGATGGATGTGCTCGCCTCAGCGGGGCTCTTCCGGGTTCCGATTGTCATCGAATACGACGACCTGAAGACCCTGCAATTAAACGCCGTGACGGATCCGCTGACTGGTCTATACAATCGCCGCCTCTTCAGCGAAACCTTTGAAAAAGAGCTCAATCGCGGCCGCCGCTACGGCTCACCGCTGGGCCTCGTCGTTCTCGATCTGCATCGCTTCAAGGAAGTAAACGATAAGCACGGTCATCCTCGCGGCGACGAAGTTCTCCGCGCAGCCGCGGCTACGCTAAAAAAAGCTCTGCGTACCTCAGACTCGGCTTTCCGAATTGGCGGAGATGAGTTCGCTCTTATCTTGCCGCAAACAGACGCGGAGCAAGCATTGGCGCTAAGCCGCCGTGTGGAAACGGTTTTTGCCGAAATGCTCCAGCCCTTGCAATTGATTGTCGGCGTAAGCATGGACCACGGCGTCGCCACGTTCCCACAGGATGGCGAACAGGCTGACCAGCTGATCCGCGTTGCCGACGAACGCCTCTATCGCCTCAAGCACGCAAACCACGGCAAGTCCGGAAACGGCGGAACTCGCACTCAGGCCGAACCCGCCCCACCAGAGCCGCGCTCAACTCCAGAGCGCACCGCAGCTCCGCCCGCACCGATTTCCATTGAATCCGGGCGAACACCAGAGCGTCCCGAGCAAAAGCCAGAAACTCCCGAGCCGTCCACTTCTTCGGAAGCCTCCACTACGTCACCGGCCCCTGCTCCCCGCTCGTACGCAGTTCAGCGCAAAGCGGAGCGCGTCTCCATGGCCGGTACCAACGCCTATGCCACACTCGGCGAACAAAGCGCACGTCGCGCCCGTGTTCTCGATCTCGGTTTCGGAGGCGTCGCCATCGAACTTGACGCCCAGGAAGATCTTCCGGAAAACCTCATGGCCGTACTGCACGTCCCCATTCTTCCGCCCGTGCGTGTAAGCCTCAAGCCTGTTTGGTCTCAACGCACAACGCACGGCGGTTTCCGCGTAGGCTGCGCCTTCGTTTCATAGTCCTGCGCGCCAGGGTCAAACTTACAGAATTGTTTCGCTGCAGTCTCAGGTGTAGTCTCATTAAAGTCGCGAAACGAATTCATAATCCCCAGCGCACTTGCTAAAATAATGCTCGATTAAGAGATTTCGGTAGGCGCGCCCCATGCTCGAACCAACAGCGAGTCATCCGTACTGGCCAGATGCGCTGAGCAAGCCCAGCGACTCCGCGTCCCTCAAACCCTGGTCTTGGGCGCTCGAACGCCTGGAAAATTCCCACAACTATTGGATTGCCACCTCTCGCCCCGATGGCCAGCCGCACCTTATGCTCGTGTGGGGCATTTGGTGGCAGGACGCCTTCTGGTTCAGCACTGGGCCTCGCACGCGCAAAGCGAAAAATCTCGCGGGCAACCCTCGCTGCGCCGTTGGCACGGAAAAAGCCGATGAGGCCGTCATCCTCGAGGGCACGGCGCAAGAAGTCTCTGATCGTGCCGTCTGGAAGCAATTAGTCGAAATTTATAACCGCAAGTATGGCGGCGACGTCGGGCCGCTGCTCGAATCCTCCGGCGGGAGCATCTATCGCGTAGCCCCACAAACAGCCTTCGGCCAGGACGAGCACGCGGAAAACTTCACGGAGGCAGTCACTCGTTGGACATTCACGAATTCCTAAACGCACCCTCTTGCGGAGCAGAAAAGCGTGCTTGCTGATCCGCAAGGAAAGCTTCCTGCGAAAACCCCATTCAAGAACCCGCTGTTCTATTCTTCGATACTGGTGGGTATGGCGTTTCTCGGCATGCTTTGGATCTTGTTTTCTCGCTGGCAGGAGAACCGCTCCATAGAGCGCCGATCGCGCGAAGAGACCGCGCAGAAACAACTACAGAACGACCGCATCGCTCTCGAGCAGTTGGGCGGCAAAGAGCTTGCCATCCAAACTTTCTACGCAAGTCCTGGTGCCATCCACAAGGGAGAAAGCGCCCAGCTTTGCTATGGCGTCGCCAACGCCAAGACCGTGAAACTCGAGCCGCAGCCAGCCGCAGTCTGGCCTTCCTACGCGCGCTGCGTCAGTGTCTCGCCAGCAAAAAACACCACGTACACGCTCACCATCAGCGATGCCTCGGGAAATACCAAGACGCAGTCACTACAGGTAAGGGTCGAGTAGATCTCAGCCCCGGAAAAGTATGCAGTCGCACTTGCGTTTCTTGCTCTCGTGCTACAACCTAGATGTGTCTGGTGGCTGCTCTTAGCCTCCCTCTATAATTGGTCATTACGCAGGTATAATTAATAGTTTGTGGGGCGCGCGATCGAATCAATTTCGCCCTGCTTGGATAGGCCTCAAGTCGCTATGTCTGATCCGTTGAAGAAGATTAAGCAGAAAATTCAGGATGAGCTTACCGCGCTCGAGCACGAACTCAGCGTCGACCTCCCCAAGGAGATTGCCGTCGCCCGCGCCCACGGAGACCTCTCCGAAAACGCCGAGTACAAGTACGCCAAGGAGCGCCAGGGCTTTGTGAATGCGCGCATCAGCCAGCTCAAGAAACGCATGGGCGATCTCGGCATGCTTAACCTCACCAACATCCCTAAGGATCGCGCCGGCTACGGCTCGCGGATCATCGTGCTGGACACGAACCGCGACGTCAAAATCGAATATAAGCTCGTCAGCAGCGAAGAAGCTGACGCGGAAAAGGGATTTATTTCCACTACATCGCCTATAGGCAAAGCTCTGCTCAACCGTAAAGTCGGCGACGAAGTTCAGGTCACCACCCCCGCGGGACCGAAAGAGTTTGAAGTTGTGCGTCTCGTCACCATTCACGAAGACGAGTAACGCCGCGGCTCATTTTCGCGTCTTAACCGAAACGGTCGGCTGCTTGTGAGGAAACATGCATTGGGGTGAAGGTTCAGGTCTCGGAGTTCTCACGTTCCTCGGTTATTTTCTCTTTATGTTTGGCGCCGCACTCGTTTGGCGCGGCCGCGAGGAAGTTTCCGTGTGGATCCAGGACGAGGCCTGCGCCGTTCGCCGCAGTCTGTCCCGCTATACCGCAGTCGGGCCTTTCTACGGCCCCCGTCCTGAGTCACGCCTGAAAGCCCTACCTGCAAGTTTCGTAGGGTCGCTTCGTCGCATTCCTCGCAGCCCCATCACTGGTGGCATGGTTCTCGCGTTCCTCGGACCCCTGCTAGTCCTCCTCGATTTCTTCATGTAACTGCGCGCGGTTCAGCTGCCGCTCGCTTGCAGTATCATCGTAGCGTCTCGTTCGTTTCCCGTTTCTGGACAACCTGCCTGCCCCTTTGCCATTCTCATTTCCCATGAAACCTTCGCTCATCGTTCACGGTGGTGCCTGGGATATTCCCGACGAAGCGGTTGACGCGTGCAAAGCCGGTTGCGAGCGCGCTCTTGCCGCAGGCTGGTCCGTGCTGAACCCAGGCGGCTCGGCACTAGACGCCGTCGAAGCCGCTGTCGTGGTCCTTGAGGATGATCCCGTTTTCGATGCCGGCTTCGGCTCGCATCTCACGCTCGACGGCCACGTCGAATGCGACGCCATCGTCATGGACGGCAGCACCTTGCGCGCAGGCTCCGTCGCGTCGCTCCGCCACATTCGCAATCCCATCCGCCTCGCCCGCCAAGTCCTCGAGAAATGTCCGCACATGATGCTCGTCGGCGAGGGCGCGGAGCGTTTCGCAACTGACCACGGCCTGGAACTGTGCGCGCCGGAGGAGCTCATTGCCGAACCCGAGCGCGACGCATGGCTTAAGTGCCGCAACAGCAAGCACGCCGCCGCGCATCACCGCGGCCACGAACAGGGGACAGTCGGCGCCGTGGCCCTCGATAGCAACGGCCGTCTGTTCGCTGCCACCAGCACCGGCGGCACCTGCTGCAAACTTCCCGGTCGTGTGGGAGATTCACCGCTGATTGGCTGTGGTTGCTACGCCGACGCGGAAGCCGGCGGCGTCTCCTGCACCGGCTACGGTGAAGCGATTATGAAGGTAGTGCTTGCAAAAACGGCCACCGACTTCCTACGCAATCCGGTCGGCTCCGATCCAACCTCTTCTTCACGCATTCTGCCGAAGCCGTCAACGCCCGACGTGGCCGCCCGCGAGGCGGTAAGCGTTCTCGCCAAGCGCACCCACGCCACCGGCGGCCTCATCCTGCTCGATCGCAAAGGAAACCCCGGCTTCGCCTTCAACACGCCGCGCATGGCCTGCGGTTACGTAGCAGACGGGACTTTCGTAGTTAGTGCGTAGAAGTCCGCTAGTGGCACAGCGGACTTTTGCTGTCCGGGCATTCGCCTTTAGTTGAGACGAAAAGGCCTGCTACTGATTCGACGTCACCGCCGCGCTCGCATTCCCATTCCCAATCGCATCGCCATTCACCACAAGTTCCACGCGACGATTCCGCTGCCGCCCCTCCGCCGTATCATTCCCGGCCACCGGCTGCGTCTTCCCGAACCCGCGCGCGCTGATCGACGAGCCCGGAACGCCCTGCTCCGCAAGAAAATCCCGCACCGAATCCGCGCGCCGCTCCGAAAGCGATTGATTGAACTCGTCCCTTCCCACGCTGTCCGTGTGCCCTTCAATCTGCAAATTCAGCCCCGGATGCGCCAGCACGATGCCGGAAATCTTCGCCAGCTTCTCGCGCGCCCCGGGTTTCAGTGTGTAGCTCCCGGTGTCGAACAGCACGTCGGACATATTCACGATCAGCCCGCGCGCCGAATCCCGCGTCTGCAAAATCGAATTCAATTGTGAAAGCAACTGCGAGCGAAGTTGCGCCTTCTCCGCTTCCGCCTGCGCAGCAGCCTGCCGCGCCTTTTCCGTCTCGGCTTCTGCAGCGCGTTGCTGCGACACCGCCGCCGCTCTGTCCCGCGCAGCCTGCTCTGCCGCCGCCTGCGCCACTTGCTGCTGCTGTTGAGCGGCCGCGCGAGCTTGCTCGGCTTCCTGCCTTTGCCGAACCGCATCTTGCGACGCCTGCTCCGCTTCCTGTTTCATGCGTAGTGCGTCCGCTTTCGCCGCTTCTGCCGCCGCCCGCGCCTGATCCGCTTCCTGGCGCCGCTTCACTTCCGACGCCGCGTCTGCACGTGCCCTGGCTTCGCGTTCCAGCGCGGCTCTCTTCTCCGCCGCTACGGAAGCCTGCGCATCTTCTTCGGCCTTCTGCTTCACCGCCATCACGCGCGCCTCTTCCGCCGTTTCCACCACTTCGCGCGCCGCCGCATCCACTGACTTCTTGTCGCGCCCAGAGCGATAAACGTCCTCCGCGCCCTTTAGTTGCTGCTCTGCCTTGCTCATGATCGATCCCGCGTACTTGTCCGCCAGCGCGATGCGCGCGATTCTCACTGCATTGCGCGCCTCAAACAGCTCCAGCGGCGTCTTGCGATCGATCCCGAAAATCGCATTCTCAATCTTGGTGTTCGATGACGAATAAACCCCGCGCCCCAGCAACTCATACCGCGCATCGATGTTCTCGACCTTCGACAGCGTGTCCGCCGGAATCACATTCTCAAGTACGACCACGTTCCCCGGCTGCGTCACCGCAAAATACGGCTCCGCCGTCACGATCATCCCAAACGTCTGCATGTCGCTGATGGCCTTCACATGCCCGGCGCCGTGATTCAGCACCACTTCGCCCAGGTTCACCGCGCGTCCCTGCGGCGACACCGCCCACAACACATACGTCAGGTATTCCAGCCCAAACTTCGTTGCCTCTTCCAAACTCTCAAATTTCGCGTCGATCTCAATCCGATTGCTCTTGCTCTCCACCTTCGCTTCGCCCGAGGCCATCTGGAGCAGTTCCGTGCCTTGGAAACTAAGCTTGGTCGACCCGCCCGCCCGCCGGAAGTTCACGGCCTTCGTCGTGCGCGACACGCTCGAAGGCGTCGGCGCCGCCGACGCAACGCTCTGGGCAAATGTCGGTCCTGCCGCTACGCCCCAAATTCCAGTCACCACCAGGCAAATCGTTGCCGTTTTCACGTCAGTTCTCCTCTTCGCCCATACGCGGCCACAAACCTGTCCAGCCAAATCCTGGCCCAAGGTGTTCCGCGGTTTTTGGGGACCCTGCTGCGACCTAACTGCGTCAAGCTGCGCGCCATTCCCGAAACGGAAGTCGCGCAACCATAACTACTTGCGTACCTTCAGCCTAGCAGAC
>Ga0209526_10001399_pt1 | contig 16084 bp, 10 predicted proteins | sample JacPinW_OM2H0_M1_FD_188566 | JGI IMG/M metagenome (GOLD analysis project Ga0209526, IMG submission 188566) | Forest soil microbial communities from Algoma, Ontario, Canada - Jack Pine, Ontario site 1_JW_OM2H0_M1 (SPAdes) (version 2) | ecosystem: Environmental > Terrestrial > Soil > Boreal... | reverse complement strand
GATCACCAGGAGCCACCTGGATCTGGTCGCGCAAGTGCCGGGCGCGGATCAGGCGAAGTTTGACGCGGCAGTGAAAGCCGCGGAAACGGGATGCCCGGTTTCAAAACTGTTCAAGGCGGAGATTTCGGTGACGGCACGTCTGGCGTCTGGAGCTTCGGTAGGCTAACCGGCGTGAAGCCGCCAAGGAAGCGAGTACACTACCTTTCATGATCCCTGCTCCGGGTGTATTTCTTGCCGGCGTTGCTGTGTTTGTGATTGTTTTGTGGGATGCGTTCGAGGCGATCATTCTGCCGCGGCGCGTCACGCGGAAATTCCGGCTAGCGCGAGTTTATTACCGCTCTACATGGGCCATCTGGAAGTTCGTGGTGTGCCTGATGCAGGACAGGAAGCGGCGCGAAACGTTTCTGGGATTTTATGGGCCGATTTCGCTGATCGCGCTCGTGGCGGTGTGGGCGATCGGGTTGGTCATCAGCTTCGGGTTGATGCAGTATGGCGCCGGGTCGGCTCTGAATGTGGCCGGCCTGACGCCCAGCCTGTACACGGACCTGTACCTCAGCGGGACGACATTCTTCACGCTGGGACTCGGTGATGTAGTTCCGCGTTCCGGGTTATCGCGATTCCTGGTGGTTTCCGAATCCGGACTAGGCTTGGGTTTTCTAGCGATCGTGATTGGCTATCTGCCATTTATTTATGGGTCGTTTGCAGACCGCGAAGTCAATATATCTCTTTTGGATTCGCGGGCTGGAACTCCGCCGACTGCGGGCGAATTGCTGCGGCGTCACAGCTTTAAGGGTGGCCATGAAGCATTGCGCGATTTGTTGAAGGATTGGGAGAGGTGGTGCGCACAGCTATTGGAGAGCCACCTTTCGTATCCGGTACTGGCGTTTTTCCGCTCGCAGCACGACAACCAATCGTGGATCGCCGCGTTGACAGCGGTCCTGGATACCTGCGCGCTGACGATGGCCGGAATTGACGATGCCTGCGCGAAGCAGGCGGAACTGACGTTCGCGATTGCGCGACATGCCATCGCCGATCTGGCGCAGGTCTTTGCCGCGGCTCCGCTGCCTCTTCCGGAGGACCGCCTGCCTCCTGAGCAACTCCGACAACTGCGATCCGTGCTGGCCAACCAGGGTATGCAACTGCACGATTCTGCGGAAGCCGATCGCAAACTGAACGAATTGCGGGCGATGTACGAACCTTACGTGTACTCGCTGGCGAATTATCTTAGCCAACCCCTGCCTCCCTGGATTCCAGCGAAAAAACGGAAAGACAACTGGCAGACGACTGCGTGGACGGGCAATCTCCGGGAGGGCAAGGAAGCCCTGGTGCGCGACGATCATTTCTAGAAAAAACTTGCAGAGTGGCAAGCGTCCGATAATGCGGGAGAGCGGTCATGAAAGTGATTCGTGTACAGGAGTTTGGCGGACCCGAGGTATTGAAGTTACAGGAAGTGCCGACACCGAAACCTGGGCCCGGCGAAGTGCTGGTACGCGTGCATGCGGCCGGGGTGAATCCGTATGACACGTACATGCGAAATGGGACATATGCGGTGAAGCCGCCGCTTCCCTATACCCCGGGATCAGACGCGGCGGGGGTGGTGGAAGCGGTTGGCGAAGGCGTGACTAAGGTGAAACCGGGGGATCGCGTATACACAGCGAAGACACAAAGCGGAGCGTATGCCGAGTATGCCCTGGCGCTGGAATCGCAAGTGAATCGGCTGCCGGAAAAGATTTCCTTTGCGCAAGGGGCAGCGCTTTGGGTGCCTTATGGGACAGCCTACACGGCGCTGCACCATCATGGTGACGCAAAAGCGGGAGAAACATTGCTGGTGCATGGCGCTAGCGGAGGCGTGGGAACTGCCGCGGTGCAGTTTGCGCGGGCACAGGGATTAACGGTTATAGGCACCGCGAGCACGGAAAAGGGCCGTGAGTTGGTGAAAAAAGAAGGCGCGCATCATGTATTCGATCACACCAAGGCAGGCTATGCGGAGGACATTTTGAAGGCCACCGGAGGCAAGGGCGCCAATGTAATCCTGGAAATGCTGGCGAACGTGAACCTGGCGACCGATTTGAAGCTGCTAGCCGTGCGTGGGCGAGTGGTGGTGATCGGAAATCGCGGGGAGGTCACGAGTAATCCGAGAGATCTGATGGGGCGGCGTGGGTCGGTGCGGGGTTTCACCTTGTGGGCAGTGACGGAAGTAGAGACTGTGGAGATTCACGCGGCCATCCGGGCGGGACTGGAAAACGGAACTTTGCGGCCGATTGTTGGCAAGGAGATGCCGCTGAAGGACGCTGCACAAGCACATGTGGATATTCTGGCTCCGGGAGCACACGGAAAAATTGTGCTGGTGCCCTAACTGTTTGGATTGCTTTTTGTGTTGTTGAGTGTTCTTGATTGAAGCGATCAAGCCCAGCCGAGAACTCGAAGCAAAATGCTCACTGCGGCGGCGCCGAGGACCAGCCAGGCGGAGTTGATCTTGAACTTTATTAAAAGGACCACGCCAACAAATGCGATCAAGAAGGTCTGCACGTTGACGATCGCCGCGCGAGCGAATTGCAAACCCACATAGGCCATGAGGGCAACGGCTCCCGCATTGACGCCATCAAGAAATGCGCCGGCGATGGGCGATTTCCTAAATTTAGGCAGGAATGAAGCGCTAGCTCCAACGTAGATAAAGGCAGGCACAAACATGCCGATGGTAGCCAACAGAGCACCTTTCCATCCGCCAAGCAGAAACCCAATAAAAGTGGAGACCGTGAAAAATGGGCCGGGAGTGGCCTGACTGACGGCGATTGCGTCCAAAAGCTGAGCGTCGGTGAGCCAGTGGAGCCGGGTGACGAGGTCGGCTCGCAAGAATGCCAGCAAAACAAAGCCGCTACCGAAAAGGACAGCGCCCACCTTCAAGAAATAGAGAAAAACAGAAACAATCCCAACCGACGAGATGGAAACGGAACTTTGCACGGCGAGCGCGAGCGGTCCGGCAGCAGCAAGGCCACCGGAAGCAGCTTTGCGGACGAGAATGCTAATGAGGCCGGATGCGACAAGTAGCAACACGACGGGTAAGCCCAGGAAAGCCAGAACAATAACTGCAGTGACAAGGAATACCTGAAACGGAGTTTTAAAAGCGGAGCGCGCGAGATTCCAAACCACTTGCACGACGAGGGCGACAACAACAGCCTTCACTCCGTAAAGGAGTGCTTCGACGTGCGGCAAGGCGCCGAATCTTACATAGGCCCAAGCGAGGGCCGCCACCAGAACTGCGGACGGCAGAATAAAACAAATGCCAGCAACAAAAAGCCCCGGCAGTCCGCCGCGGATTTCACCGAGGTAGATAACGAGCTCGGTGGAACTCGGTCCGGGGAGCAGGCTCGCCGCACCGACCAGATCCAGAAAGCGCTCAGCGGAGAGCCACGCAAGACGCTGAACGAAGATCTCCTCCATCATGGCGAAGTGCGCGGGGGGACCGCCGTAAGCGACGAAACCGAGGCGGAGGAATTCCCTGGCGATTTCAATGAGTGTTCCTCTGCCGGTTGAGGCTAGCTGCGAATCTGAGGTCATAAGCGTGCCAGAATTATGCCGGAAGGCGGCTTCCAGATGAAAAAGAGTGCGAACGCACCTGTGGGAAATGCGCAATGGAATAGAAGGGAAGGGGGCATAAATCGCAGATGGTCAATCTCGGAGCGATTAAAGTACGGCACGCGATTTGTGAGGCTTGCAAATGAGAATCGGCAAAAGAAAAGAAAGCACTTTGGTTGGCGCTACTGCGGCTAGCCTAACCTCAACGATATGGGCCGATAGGGTTATTTTGCAGGATGGCGCGACTTACTGGGGGTATTTAACCGCAGCCAACGGCGAAGAGACATCTTTCACCGATGGAGAGAAACTCACACCGAAATATCGGGGGGCGCTTCGCTTTTCTCCGCATGCGGCAGATTACGCTGGAATAGCCACCCAGCAATCAACAACAAATAAAAAGGCACATATACGAGCCATTGCATCGTGGGATCAAACGTAAATTCGCCAAGGATTCCATAGCGAATCAGGACGTTATAGGAAAGAAATTGCAGAATGGTGAGCAACAACCAGGCGGGATTCGGAAAGAAACAGAGCAAGGGCACAATCCAGGTGAAATACCAGGAATAGCCGTTTGGTCCAAAGGCTAGGATTGTGCCTATCGATAGATAGGCGGCGCGGGCGGGTTCCGCTCTTTTCCGGGCCAGCCAGAACGCCAAGCACCAACTGGAAAGAATGCCGACCAGGGCGGGAATTCTGGTGTGGCCGCCGGTGGCCCAATCGATGACCGTGTAGAGGCTGGCTTGGTAGTTGCGCCAAGTCGCTTCGTAATAGGTCATTGTGGCCCGAAACATCCCCAGGGCATTCCAGTAGGGTATGAGCACGAGCAGAGCGGTTGCAGCGGCGACGCCCGCCGCGAGCCATCCGGAGCGTTTTTCCGGCCAGCCTGCGCGACGAATCCAGATCGGAAGAAGCAAGGCTGGAAAAACCTTTGCCATCGCAGCAAGAGCTATCGGAACATTGGCCAAGATTTTGTGGCGTTTCGCTAACGCTAGTCCAGCGACAATGCCAAGCAGGGCGAGCGAATCGTTGTGGCCGCTGGCGGCAAATTCGACGATAACGAGGGGATTCCACGCGTAGACGGCGAGGCGAAATAGCCGGTCACGCTGCTGGCGAAACATCCAGGCCAGGATCAGAAGCACGAAGACGTCGGCCGCCGCAAACGGAACCTTGAAGGCCGTTGCGCCGGGAAACAGTTTCCAGTTCAAGCGGAAGATGAGTTGTGTGGCCGGCGGATAGATGGATGGCAGTTCGCGGCCAGGCATGATCTGGTAGTACTTGTCGTGCAAGTAGGCCAGGCGCGGATCGTTTGGAGCAATACCATAGGGATTCCAGCCCTGGGCTTGCACTTTGCCCTCCCAACGATAGCGCTGGATATCATCAGAGAGGGTGGGCTCCATCGGCCACAATGTGGCGCGGAACACAATTGCCAGTAAAATGAGTAAACTATAGGCGGTCCGGGAAGCTGTGGTGCGTTCGAAAGCGTACAGACTCACCAGATAAATTACGCCCGTGCAAAGCGCGAGCACGATGAAGGAAATTGCGTAATTTTTCAGATAATGTATGTGGTGGATACGCAGGTAAAGCACTTCCAAAACGATACCGAAGCCGAGCAAGAGGAAGAGCGCTCGACGGCTGGATGCCGGCGGGAAAGATTTCTGGAGAGACACGAAACTTGTTGAACTTCGCTCCTTATTTAGTTCTGGCGGTTAGCCAGAATCCGCTGAATCATTACTGGCGAAAAATTACGGACAGGACATTTGCGGGAGTCTATCAGACGAACTCGTTCGATCTGGCGATGATGATCCCGTACTTCATCATTCTCTTTGTTCTGGCGATGTATGGATTGCATCGCTATTTGCTGCTGTATGACTATTTTGTGTATCGCAAGAATGTGCCGGGTCCCCCGCCGCCGGTCAGCGTGTGGCCAAAGGTTACCATACAGCTTCCGATCTTCAACGAACGGTACGTGATCGAGAGGCTGGTGGACGCGGTTTCGCAGTTTGACTATCCATTGGGGCAGCTGGACATTCAGGTGCTCGACGATTCTACCGACGAGACACGCGAAGTAGCGCGCTCTTGCGTGGAGCGTCACGCTGCCGCTGGGTTGCCGATCGAATATATTCATCGGATGAACCGGGAGGGCTTCAAAGCAGGCGCGCTGGAGAACGGATTGAAAACGGCGAAGGGAGAGTTCGTGGCGATTTTTGATGCGGACTTTCTGCCTCAGGCGGATTTTTTGCGTGAAACGATTCCCTACTTTCTCAATCCAGCCGATAAGGGAAAAGTCGGAATGGTGCAAACGCGCTGGACGTATCTGAATAGCGACTATTCGCTGCTTACGCGGGTGGAAACGATTTTGCTGGATGGGCATTTCGTGATCGAGCACGGGGGCCGTTCTCGCCGGGGAGCTTTCTTCAATTTCAATGGCACAGCGGGAGTATGGCGTAGGACTGCTATTGATTCGGCGGGCGGCTGGGAACACGACACGCTCACTGAGGATACGGATCTTTCCTACCGGGCGCAGTTGAAGGGTTGGAAATTTTTGTATTTGCCCGATATCGAGTGCGCTTCGGAACTTCCCGTAGATATGAATGGATTCAAGGCGCAGCAGGCGCGTTGGGCAAAGGGTCTGATGCAGACGGCGAAGAAAATCCTGCCAAAAGTGTTCCGCTCCGATGTGCCGTTTTTCGTGAAGGCGGAGGCGTTCTTCCACCTGACCGCGAACATTTCCTACCCGCTTATGGTGCTGCTTTCGACAATGTTGCTGCCTGCGATGATCGTTCGGTTTTATCAAGGCTGGTTTCAGATGCTGCTGATTGATCTGCCGCTGTTTCTTGCCTCGACTTGTTCGATTTCGAGCTTTTACCTGGCGGCACAGAGGGAATTGCGACCCAAGACATGGCGGCGTACGTTCTTGTATTTGCCGTTCGTGATGGCAACGGGGATCGGCCTTTCGGTGCGCAATGCACAGGCCGTCCTTGAGGCAATCGTGGGCAAGAAGTCCGATTTTGCCAGGACACCGAAATTCAAAATCGAAGGAAAGTTCGGGACATTTGCCACGAAAAAGTATAAGAACAAATCCGGCTGGATGCCGTATTTCGAAATTGCGCTGGGATTATATTTTGGGCTAACGGTCGCCTACGTCATTTACAATCAGAATTATGCGACAGTACCGTTCCTGCTTCTATTTGTGTGGGGGTATCTTTATACGGGATTTATGTCGCTGAGCCAATCGTGGTTCGCGCGCTTGCGTTTTGGCGTGAATGCGCCGGAGATGCGGCCAGCCTCAACGGGTGCGCCGGGGTTCTGAGTCAATTTGTAACATTCACGCAATTTATTTCTTCAAATTACTCATAAAAAGAATCGCGGGATTTTCTTGCGTTGGGCTTTGCGAGAGTGCACTCTAACGCTCTATGGTTTCCTGGGCCCGCTCGGTCACAAAACACATCACCGTGGAAGAACTCCCGAACGCACTCACGCATGGTTTTGGGCTGGTTTGCAGCATTTTCGGATTTGTAATCCTCCTGGTGATCACCCTGCTTCGCGGTGGTAAGTGGCAGATTATCAGTTGCGGGATATATGGATTGACGCTGATTTGCGTGTATGCAGCCTCCACGCTCTACCACGGGGTTTCATCCCCGGGGTGGAAAAAGGGTCTCTTGCTTTTTGATCATTGCGCGATCTACTTCCTGATAGCCGGGACTTACACACCGTTTCTGCTGGTGAATCTGCGCGGGGGCTGGGGCTGGCCGATGTTTGGGCTGATCTGGGGGATCGCGGTCTCCGGGGTGCTTTTCAAACTCTTATTTGCGGACCGGTTTCCAATCTTTTCCGTTGCGCTGTATCTGGGGATGGGCTGGCTGGGCATTGTCGCGGCGAAGCAGGTGTATATCCATGTGCCGTCCATCGGAGTTGTCTGGATCATTGCGGGCGCTCTCGCTTACTCTATCGGCGTCATTTTCTATGCCTGCAAGAAAATTCCACATCATCACTTGATCTGGCACCTGCTGGTGATGGCCGGGAGTGGGTGCCACTACATTGCGATTTTGTATTCGGTGTTTCCTCCGGTATAACACGGCCAACAAATCAGATTCCTACCCACCTCCGCAAGTATGCGTACGCTTCGTCCGCGATAGCTATGTACGGTACAATCCCCGTTTGTCCTTTGCCCTGGGGACGTGACGAGGTGAGTGCATGAGTGGTCTGGTCGGCGGCGGTTTGCGCGTGTGTGTCTTTTTGCTGCATCGGATAGCCTTCGCTAGTTTGTTGGCTGAGGTTTTGGTGCCTTTTGTTATCCCGCAACCGGCGCGTGCACAACAAAGGCGCGAGCGGGAACCTAATTCGGTTTATGCGCAGCGGCGCGCGAAGCTCATCTCCAATCTGGACGGCCCAATCGTGTTGTTCGGATACACGGGAAAAGAAGAAGAAGGACAGACGTATGTTTTCGTGCAGGAAGAAAATTTTTATTATCTGACCGGCCACAACGAAGAGAACGCGGTGCTGGTCCTCGTTCCCGCCAATGGGCCGCCAAACGAAAGCAGCACGAAGAAAGACAATTGGGAAGGCGCGCGCGAAATCCTGATGCTGCCCGACAAAGACCCGGCAAAAGAAAAATGGAATGGCGTGAGGATGTCGCCGACCGATCCTGGGATCGAAGCCAGGACAGGATTTGCCTCGGTGAAGTCTCGCAGTGAAGCGCGGGGCAGCGTGGAAAGGCTGGCGAAGCTCTATCCCACGATGTATACGATTCTACCTTACACAAAAGAACTGGGCGGGTACCCGCACGAGAAGGAAACGCTGGAGTGGCTGAAACTCGCGGCCCCGGCAGCCAATTTTAAGGATGTTCGAGAGAACATCGCGCACATGCGTGTAGTGAAATCACCGACAGAAATTGCTTTCCTGCGGGAAGCTATCCATTTGTCATTGGACGCGCACTTTGCGGCGATGCGCATGACCCATCCCGGCCTGTGGGAGTATCAGGTGGCGGCAAAAATGGTTTATGTGCACGCGATGGGCGGGTCGGAAGCGGAAGCGTATGCACCAATTGTCGGGGCCGGGCCGAATTCTACAGCCCTGCACTACGACAAGCTGGAGCGTAAAATTCAAGACGGCGACATCATTGTAATGGATGTTGGCGCGCAATATTCGGGTTATGCGGCAGACATTACCCGGACGATTCCCGCAAATGGAAAATATACGCCGCGGCAGCAAGAGATTTACGACATCGTGCTAGGAGCGCAGAATGCTGCGTTGCGTGCGTTGAAGCCCGGCGCGATTATGGGCTGCAAGGGGAACAAGAACACCCTGCAGGCGATCGCCTACGAATACATCAATACGCATGGCAAGGATCAACACGGAAAACCACTTGGGCAATATTTTATACATGGGCTCGGACATTCCATCGGGCTCAATGTGCACGATCCGGGATTGGACTATTGCAAGCCGCTCCTGCCGGGGATGGTGGTGACCGTGGAACCAGGCATTTACATTCCTGAAGAGAATTTGGGCGTGCGGATCGAGGACGACGTGCTGGTTACGGAAAGCGGCAACGAATTGTTAAGCCAGAAGCTTCCGCGCGAAGTCGAACAAATCGAAAAGATCATGGCAGAGGGCGCCAAAGAGCGCAGCGCCGAGATTACGCATTAGTATTGCGGCCGGAAGGGACGTTGACCAGTACTAAGGGCCTTGCTTATACTGGTTTTTCGCGTTGGGCAAGCAGATTTGCCCTGCGTGCTTCGAGTCATTCCTCGCGCCGTTCCCATCTGATGCAATCTGGCGGGATGCCGTCGGGAATCTCCGAACCTTCATAAATAAAGAGGAGCAGCGGCCGAGAACTGGCCGCCTTACCGTATGAGCAGCACTAAAGCGACACAGCTACGCCCCGGGATGGTCATTCAGCATGAGGGTCAACTTTTTACGATTTTCAGCACTGAACATCGGACCCCGGGAAACAAGCGGGGTTCCATGCAAACGCGGATGAAGAACCTGCGAACCGGGTCGATCGTGGATTACCGGTTCCGCGCGGAAGAATTTGTAGAACGCGCCATTCTGGACGAAGTGGAGTTTGAATACCTCTACAAAGAGGGAGACGACTTTCATTTCATGAATACGGAATCGTACGAGCAGATGCAGATGACACGCGACGAGTTGGGCGAAACGGTGTACTATCTGATTCCGAACACACTGGTGAAGATCGAGTTTTTTGAAGAGAAAGCGATCGGCGTAGATTTGCCTGATACCATGGATATGAAGGTGGTGCAGACCGAGCCGACGCTGCAAAAGGCGACGGCCAGTTCGGTGATGAAGCCGGCGACGCTAGAGACCGGGCTGGTGGTAAACGTGCCGCCGTTTGTGAATGAGGGCGACAGAATTCGCGTGGACACGTCCGAAGCACGGTATGTGCAGCGCGTGGAATAGTTTCCGCCTCCGCAGCTGAGTTTGGTACCTAGACTCAGAAGAGGCAAAATCAGAAGAGCTCCCGATTTCGGGAGCTCTTTTTGTTTTGGGTGAGTTCGCGGAGCCACGGAGAGGAGTTGAGCTGGATGTGCATAGGGACTGTGGATAGAACGAGGGCAAGCACAGCGCCTGCCTTGGAACGCGGCCGCTACAAAGAAAGAGAAGCCCTAAGAGGGTAGCCTGAACACACCCCTACAACTTCTGTAGGGATCTGTTCCTGCTCGATTCGTAACAGGCTTCAGGCTTTGTTGGCGATTCCCCGTTCGCCGGCTGGATGCGCGCCGAAGACACGGTCGAAGATCTTGTCCACGTTGCGCAACTGGCGTTGGAGGTCGAAGGTGTGGTCGAGGTCTTTGGGAGTGAGGAACTTTGTGATGCGGGCGTCGTTTGCGACGCGCTCGCGAAAGCTGGATTCGGATTCCCAGGCAGCCATGGCGTTTTCCTGGACAGCTTTGTAGGCGTCATCTCGTGGCATGCCCTTTTCGACAAGGTCTTGCAGCAGCTGGCCGGAATAGACGAGTCCCTGGGTGGATTCGAGGTTGCGGAGCATGCGCTGAGGAAAGACGCGCATCTGGCTGACGATAGCGGTCATTTTCGAGAGCATATAATCCACCAGGATGGTGGAGTCCGGAAGAATGATGCGCTCGACCGAGCTATGGGAGATGTCGCGTTCATGCCAGAGAGCAATGTCCTCGTAGGCCGTCATCATGTTGCTGCGCACAACACGCGCCAATCCACAAACTTGCTCGCAGGTGACCGGGTTGCGCTTGTGGGGCATGGCGGAGCTGCCGCGCTGTTCGCCGCTGAAATGCTCCTCGGCTTCGCGAACTTCGGTGCGTTGGAGATGGCGAATTTCCAACGCAATTTTTTCAAGGAGAGCGGCGATGAGCGCAAGTGCGCTCATGTAGTGGGCGTGGCGATCGCGTTGAATCACCTGGGAAGCGACTGGCGTGACGGCAAGGCCGAGGCGCTTGCAAATCTGTTCCTCGATTTCCGGGCCTGGATGCGCGGCGTTGCCGACCGCGCCGGAGATTTTGCCGAAGCTCACGCCCTGGGCCGCGGCACGAAAGCGGGCGATGTTGCGCTGGTTTTCGGCAAACCAGTTGGCGATTTTCAGGCCGAAGGTAATGGGTTCGGCGTGGACGCCGTGGGTGCGGCCGATTTGTGGAGTGTGCTGGAATTCGTGGGCGCGCAGATCGAGAACTTCGCCGAAGAGGACAAGGTCGCGCTCGATAATGTGCGAAGCATCTCGCAGAAGGAGGGCTTGGGCGGTGTCCACGACATCGTTGGAGGTCATGCCGTAGTGGAGCCAGCGCGCGGCATCGGGATCTCTTACGGACTCGCACACGGCCATAGTGAAGGCGATGACATCGTGTTTGACACGGGCTTCCAATTCGTTTATGCGAGCGACATCTACCTTGGCGCGGGTGCGCAGGACCGCGGCGGCTTCTTTGGGCACCTGGCCGGCTTCGGCGAGCGTTTCGGCGGCGGCGAGCTCGACGTCGAGCCATTTCTGGTAGCGATTGAGGTCGCTCCAGACGCGGCCCATTTCTTCACGCGTATAGCGTGGAATCACGTAAGAACCTCTCCTCGTTGGCTGTTGCTATGATACGGCATTTTGCCGGGACTCACAGGAACTGCACCTCGATGCGACGCGAATGGAGTCCGCGGTCGAATGTACTTGGGATCTCCGGGGACCGTCACTATCGATGATACGGCATTTTGACCGCGGACCGCTGACGCTGGGCGGCCGGCGGCAATCGTCAGAATTCGAAGCGCAGTGCAAATTGCATGATGCGCGGATTGGTCAGAAGGCCAGCGTAGTTGCCGAAACTGCCGCCGCTACCCTTCCCTAGCGCGCCAGAAAGCAGGCCCGCCTGAACATCGTAGCGAACGCTATTGGTGACATTGAAGACTTCCCAACGGAATTGCAGACTTTGTTTTTCAGTCCAGGGCATGGTCCAACGTTTGGCGAGGCCGAGGTCCACTTCGAAAAAGCCGTCGCCGCGGATGTTGTCACGCTGGCCGGCTTGCCCTGCATAGGCATAATCGAATGAGCTGATCGCTGCTGGTCCATTGGAGAAGATATTGGGATTGCCCGTATTGTAATAGACGCCGGCGTGAACGGGAGCAATCTGGTTGGCGTTACCTTCTAGTTCAAAATTTGTCGGATAGTTGCTGGTCCCGTTGTCCACACTGATAGGAAAACCAGAAGTCCAGCGGAAAAGACCGGAAAGTTGCCAACCACCGATGAAAGCATCGGCGACGCGGTTGGACTCACGCCCGATCCAGCGTCCACGGCCAAAAGGCATTTCAAGGATCCAGTTGGCGTTGAACTGGTGAGTAGCATCGAAGGAAGAAACGCCGCGTTGGATGTTGGGATTCCAGGCATTGATGATGTTGCTGTTCGGCTCAAGCAGACTTTGGTTGCTTCCGGGCCCGACACGTTCCGCGTTGGATGAGATGTCGATGGATTTTGAGAAAGTGTAGTTCAGGTCAAACTGGGCGCCATGGCTCATTCGGTGGTGAAGGCTAGCCTGCAAGCCGTGATAGTTGGCAGGCGCAATGGAACGCCAAGCATAGAGTGAACTAAATTGAGAAGAGTAATAGGAATATTGACCACCGACAAAATAGTATTTCTGCCCTGCAATGTTTGCGTCCGGCATGCCGTTGAAATCGATCTTGTAGAGTCCCAGGGAATCGTTGAAATGAGTGCTGCAAAATGTGTCAAAAGCGAAGACGATCGGATTCGTGGTTGCGGTGACGATGGCGTTCCCCGATTTGTCTACTCCGGTGCACCCGCTGATACGATAGGCCCCGCCCGGAACGAGTGGCTGAATCTGATCGAGCCAGAATTGCTGAACGTTGGCGGGGAGCGTGGAAGGATCAAAGTGGGTGGTGGCGTCGTTCTGGTTGGTCTTCAACGAAGGACGAAACACTTTGGCAAGAGCAATTTCTGCGTTGAAGTAGTCGATGCCCGCCTTTTTGTCATACATGTCGAGAGGCAGGGCAAGGTCGTCCTGGGCGAGGAGACGGTGAGAGAGACGCCCGACGTAGGCGACGTCGAAGGAGAAGCCAGAAGGGAGCTCGCGGCTGACGGCGAGATCAAGAGTGTAGGAGTAGGGAGTTTTCAGCTTGTCATCGATGCCCCAAGTGATTGCACCGGCGCCGGCTGGGTAGGTTTTCGGGAAGCTTGTTCCGGTGTTGGGTTCGAGAATGGGATTGCTGGGGGTAGCATAGTCGCTCGTGGGGATTACGTTTATATCGGTGAGCCGCGGTGCAAATGTGGATTCTTCGACGTTGGATGGGTTGTTCAAGACGCTCGCAAGACCGAATGAGCCATTCTGGTCGAATGTGTTGACCAAACTTTCTCCCACGCGATCAAAAACGATGCCGAAACCCGCGCGGATACTGGTCTTTCCTTTGCCGCCGAACAGCGCGCCGAGAAGGCCGGAGGAGTAGCCGGGGGACCAGGCGAGGGCGAGGTGCGGCCCGAAATTGTGATAGTCCCATCCGTAAAATCCCGGTTTGCCATTTGCCGGACCGGAAAAATCATAAGCGATAAGCGGTAGAACATTGGTAGGGATGCCCTGCAGCATTCCTGCGCCACGATTTTGGAACCAAGCGTTCAGACTGGTCGTCGGCGTAACTTGAAGACCGTTGGTTTCCCAAGGTGGAGAGAAGAGAGAGTAGCGAAGGCCGGCTGTAATCGTCAGGTTTGGCGTCGCTTTCCATGAATCCTGAAAGTACATTTCGAAGGAATCCTGAGCGAAACGCCGCTTCACAGGGGTTCCGGAAGCGATGGGTTTTCCATCTCGGCCAAAATTGTAAACAGCATTGCCGAGTGTGATCATCCCGAGAAGCGAAGTGACGTTGATATCGTAATTACCCTGGAAGGTGCTATCGACAGCGGGAAATTGTGTAGGGTAGTTGCCGGGATTGAGAGGAGATGCACCGGTTGTGGAAAGACCAGAGTTCAAGAACCAATTCTGGTTTGCGAAGCCGCTGCTGAAGCTATTGGTGGAGTTGCTGGTTGGATTGCGAAGGAAGGCGAACTGAAAACCAAACTGGAAAGTATGCCTGCCGTGAATCCAGGAGACGTCATCCGTGAAATTATGGGTAGGCCGCTGAAACGATGAGGAATAGGTGATGCCCTGATCGAACGCAGAGAGATAGTTCCAGGGTTTATTGGTATCGCCGATGGTGCCGACGCTCTGGCGAATGAAACCGTAGCGGAAGTTGTTGATGAGAGAGGAAGAGATTACTGCCGAGTAGCCGGCGATTATTCCCTTGTTGTAGTTGACGATGTCGCGTTCTGGAGGACCCCCCGGAAGAAAGGGGGCGCCCGCGTTGTTCTCGTTGGCCAAAGCGGCGCTGATGGAGATGCGCTGTTTGGCGTCGGAGGTAATGTTGTAATCGAGTTTGGCGATATACCAATTTTTCTTTGTGTTCGTGGGAGCGCGAAAGCGATAGCCAGCGGTGTTCAAGAGGTCGCCGGTGGTCTGATCGTTGGGGAGAAACGCGCCGTAGGTTGCTGTCACATAGTTGAGGACAGCTGGATTGGGGCCGGGAGTTGCGGGATTACCGGGAACTAGCTTATCGATTTGTGCAAGCTTCTGCGGAGAAAGGGCGAAATAACCCGCTGGCGCGGTGAAAGAACCGCCGCTAAGGCCCTGAACCGTATTACCGGGGCAGGTCCCCGTGTCGAGACTCTGGTCAGGCTTGAGAGGGCACAAATATTGGACGACTCCATCGCGGAGGGCGGCAGTGGGAACAGTGCGGACGGCGCTGATGGCCTCGGCGTCTCGGTAGCCTTCAAAATTCATAAAAAGGAATAGCCGATCTTTTTTAATCGGGCCGCCGAGGGAACCGCCGAAAATATTCCGATTGAGCTTGGAAGGTTTGTTGGGAGTACCGCTTGCTAGCTGCGCCTTTTTGATGAAGTAATCATTGGCGCTGAAGTACGAGTTGCGATTGTATTCGTAAGCAGAGCCGTGGATGTTGTTGGTACCACTCTTGGTGACGAGGGCAACTTCAGCGCCGGAAGAGACGCCTTCATCCGCACCCCAATTGCTGGTGGTCACGCGAAACTCTTGAACGGAGTCGAGAGTGACGGGAAGCACGGAGGTAAAAGCATAGGAGCCTCTGCCGTTCGCGGGAATGCCATCCACGGTGACATTGCTCTGATCGCTGTGGGAGCCGTTGACGGAGCCACTGCGGGTATCTTTGTCCTGATTTATATCAGGACGATTGCCGGTATAAACGACGCCTGCCTGGAGACTGAGGAGATCGGGAACATTGCGGCTTTCCAGGGGCAACTGCTTGACTTGATTTTCGTTGAAAGCGGTTCCGAGAGATGCGTCAGTGGTGTTGATCGTCTCCGTTTGCGCAGAAACCTGCACCTCGGTGGAGACTGAGCCGACGCGCAAATCCACGGTGACGGATGCGGGAACATTCACAAGCAACGCCAAATTGGTTTGTTCATATTTCTTGAAACCATTCTTTTCAACGGTCAACGAATAAGTGCCAGGGGGGAGGGCAAGAAACTCAAATTCCCCCGTCGGTCCTGTTGCGGTGTCGCGCTCAAGACCCTGTCCACTGTTGCGGATGGTTACTTTGGCGCCGGAAACGGCGCTGTGCGAGCTATCTAGAACCACACCACGCACGGAAGTCGTGCCAATCTGACCAGACAAAAAAGAGGAAAATGTGAAAGAAATGATAAAAATAGCTAAGAGTGCGCGGATGAGTCCCATGACAACCCCTTCCCCTAAACTGTGCGGCATAACCGCAGACACCAAGCCTGTAGCCAAAGGAAGCAATAAAATCTGCAGTCCAAGGCTCGACAACGAGCCAGTTGGTACAGATAAAGCGAGAGGTGGCGTCCCCAAGACCGCACTTTGGCGGTGAGGTTAGGTCGAAGGCAAGAAGTTGTCAAGGAATGTATTGATCTTGTGTCAAGCCTCGTTAGAAATGTCCCCTTCCTTACCTCATTAGAAGTGTCCCTTTTTTTGATTTGCTGTTGTCGTTGTGGGGTCCTCCGGAGCAAAGCCCT
>Ga0209526_10001397_pt1 | contig 16090 bp, 16 predicted proteins | sample JacPinW_OM2H0_M1_FD_188566 | JGI IMG/M metagenome (GOLD analysis project Ga0209526, IMG submission 188566) | Forest soil microbial communities from Algoma, Ontario, Canada - Jack Pine, Ontario site 1_JW_OM2H0_M1 (SPAdes) (version 2) | ecosystem: Environmental > Terrestrial > Soil > Boreal... | reverse complement strand
ATGGCGTTGGCTTCGTAAATTCCCACCCAGATCGGCAGCACGGCAGTTCCCTGCGCATCCTTCAGCACAACGATCGGCATGTTCGTGACGGGGTCCATCATGAGTCCGCGGATCTTCATCTCAACTTCCATCGCTGCCTCCCGGATACTCATATCACTTGCTCACCGACCAGGCTGTTGGGACTCGCGCGTGTCACGCGCACTTGTACGTATTGTCCCAAAAGGTCCGAGTGCGGCGAAGAGAAATTTAGGATGCGGTTGCTGGAACTGCGACCTGCCCACTGGCCGGGACGCCGGGAGGCCCCGTCCACCAGCACTTCAAACGTTTCGCCCACTATCTGATTATTGCGCGCAATTTGGATTTCCCGCTGCCGGTCCTGCACCAGGGCCAGCCTCCGACCCTTCTCTTCTTCCGGAATCGAATCGCCCATTTGCAGCGACGATGTGTTCGGCCGCGGTGAATACTGGAACGCAAACACGCCATCGTACTGGGCGGCATCAAGCAGCGAAAGTGTCTCCGCAACATCTTCCTCGGTCTCTCCAGGGAATCCCACAATGATGTCGGACGTCACGCTGATCGAGCGGCGCGCCGAACGGATCAGCGCAATCTTTTCCAGATACTCCTCGCGCGTGTACGTCCGCTGCATCGCCCGCAACACACGCGTTGATCCTGATTGCACCGGCAGATGCACGTGATCGCACAACGCAGGCACCGAATCAATCGCCTCGACAATATCCCGCCCGAAATCCCGCGGGTGAGATGTAGTGAAGCGAACACGGCATATGCCCGGCACCGCAGCCACCGCAACCAGCAGCTCCGCAAACGTCATTCCACGCGGCGTCGGGTCCCGATAGGAATTGACGGTCTGCCCGAGAAGTTGGATTTCAGAATATCCCGCGTGGGCCAGCTTCCGAACCTCTTGCAAAACCGACGCGCTCGAACGGCTGCGCTCCGGCCCTCTCGTGTATGGCACAACGCAGTACGAACAGGATTTGTCGCAGCCCTCAATTATCGTCAGGTAGGCGCGGAAGGGATTGTCGCGCCGCGTTATTTCGGTCTCAAACGTCTCGTCCGTATCGGTGTCGAGCCCGGTCACCCGCCGATTCCCCGCTTCGAGCTCCGCGAGAAGTGCCGGCAGTTTGCTGTAGCTCGCTGAGCCGCACACCAAGCTCACCCACGGCGCGCGCTCAAAAATTTCTTCGCCTTCCTGCTGCGCCACGCACCCTAAAACCCCGATCACCTTTCCGTGGTCCGGGTGCTTCCTGAATTCTCCCAGGCGCGAAAAAACTTTCTGCGCCGCCTTCTCGCGAATGCTGCACGTGTTGTAAAACACCAGTTTCGCGGCGTCCACGTCCTCCACCTGGCGGTAGCCGCGCCCCAGCAGCACTCCCGCCACTTTCTCGGAGTCATGAGCATTCATCTGGCAGCCAAACGTCTCGATATAAAAAGTGTCCCCCTCTCCCGGTAACACAGCGCGGACCCCAGTTAGTCCGCGCCGGAATGGATCGTGAGCTGCACTAACTTGTTCTGACGCAGGAAGGACTTGTCCTGACGAAGGAAGGACAGCCCGCCAAGAGCCCAGATCGGAATCGTGCGCACTTCCGCGCGACTCTGCCCGGGCACCAGTGAGATCATCAACGCGGACATCAAACGATGGCGGCATTCTCTATTCCAAATCTTACCACACTCATTTCCCCAGCACCGAAACCCGCGGTAATAAGTCAGTAGGACAGACACTCTTGTCTGTCCGTGCGACATCGCTACAGCGCTCACGGACATGTTCGCTCTTGTCTGTCCGGCGCAAATCGCATGACCGTCTCGCGAATCGATCGGGCTGTAAATTCCCAGTCCCGTCAGGGACGAAAGACCGTAGCCCACTGCGTGAGCGGTGGGACCGTGTGTGCGCCGAAAGCCGAGCCGCGCAAGGGGCGGCACATAGCTAACAACCCTGATATATCGCAACCCGCCACTTCGCTCTCCGTGCCCATCCGTGACATCTAAGTTGAATCCTCTCCCGTTTTGCTGTCGAAGCGCCTCCGTGCGCCCAATCCACTGCCCCATTTCCCCCTATACATCGTAATACGATATGTTTGCATTGACAGTACCATCAAGCACGTTTTAGTCTGTAATCGTTTGACCCCATTCGGGTCGTATGCTAGCTTGCGATGGGGAGCATCGATTGGCTTTCTGAGGGGGAGACAATTCGACCACTTGGGATTTTTCTGTTCGTAGGTCAGCTCGGCACGCTACTCGAGCAAACGGGCTGGGTCGCTCGCGTCGTACTCGGGATGTTATTGGCCTTTTCTCTGTTTTCCTGGGCTCTGATTTTTCAAAAATCGCGCATGTTCTCGCGCATCAACCAGCAGACAGTCTTGTTCTTGCGCATTTTTCGCTCAAACAATATTCTACCCAACCCAAAACAAATGGGCGCGGGCGGTTCTCCGCTCGAAACTCTGTATAACGCCGGATACCGCGAGGTGGACAATCAGCTTCGCAGCGGCAATCCCCATGGGAAGGTCACCAGCATCAACGCCGTGACCGTTTGCATGCAAATCGCCGCCGCCGAGGAAGTGCGCAAAGCCGAAAAATATATGCCCTGGCTGGCGACCACGGGATCGGTCACACCCTTTATCGGCCTCTTCGGCACCGTCTGGGGCGTGATGGATGCGTTCACGGGCCTGGGCGCCGCCGGCGCCGCCAGTTTACGCGCGGTTGCGCCCGGCATTGCCGAAGCGCTGGTCACGACGGCCGCGGGACTCTTCACCGCGGTTCCCGCCGTGATCGCCTACAACCACTTTTTGCATAACATCAAGGATCTGGGCGGCCGAATGGATGGCTTTACGCTCGAAGTCGCCGCCATGCTCGAAAAAATATACCCCGGTCAACGGATGTGACGAACTCGGGTGCGGGCTCCACTTGAAGCCCGCCAGAATACATTAGAAAACACGATCAAACATGCCGCAACTCTCACGCCAAACAACCAGTTCTCTTTCGGACATCAACATCGTCCCTTTTGTGGACGTCATGCTCGTCCTCCTGGTGATTTTCATGATCACCGCGCCGATTCTGCAATCCGGAATCGAAGTCGACGTTCCCAAAACAAAGACAGTAAAGGAAATTTCCGAGTCGCGGGTCGTCGTTTCCATCGACCGCGCCCAGCGTATTTATATTGGCGACGATCCGGTAAACATCCATGAGTTGGGCACCAAAGTTCACGCGCAATTGCACAATCCGCAGAGCGATTCTATTTACCTGCGCTGCGATAAAACCGTTCCCTTCGGCGCGTTCGCCCTGGTCATAGACACCATGCGCCAATCCGGCATCCAAAATATCAGCGTGGTTACGGAGCCGCTCGAAGACACTCCCCACTGAAACAGCCATGTCTTATAGCCCCGTCCATCCCGGCGCAGACAACCTCACGAAGCCCTTCGTGTGGTCGCTCGGCTTCCACATGATTCTTTTCAGTTCGCTCGGCGTTTCGACTCTATTCTCTCACCGTGGTGACACCTGGGGCGGCTCCGGCGGCGACAACGCCGTCACCGTTGGCCTCGTCGGCAAGCTCCCCGGAATCACGTTACCCCGCCCGGACGCCGTAACGCAGAGCCGCGTCGTCGATGAAAGCAAGGGACTGTACAAGGCCGAACCGCAACCAAAACCAAAGGAAATCGCGCCGGACACCAAGACGATTCCGGAATTTAAGAAGGAAAAAACGCCGCACTACGTCACGCGCCCATCCAAGGTGCTGGAAGATCCCACGCCCCCTCCGCCCAACGCGGTTCCCTACGGCCAGGGTGGTGCGCCCGCACTTCCGTACTCGCAGTTCACCGTAGGTGGCGCGACGCAGGGCGGCATGGGATTCAGCGGACCCGGCGGCGGCGATTTCACTGGACGCTTCCCCGCCTACGTGGACGCCGTGCGCAACCGCATCAGCAGCAATTGGCTGCAATCCTCGGTGGACCCGTCGGTCCGCTGGGCGCCGCGATCGATGTACACATTCCAGATCTTGCGCGACGGCACAGTCACAAACATCCAGATGACCACGTCGAGCGGCAACCGTTCAGTGGACAACTCAGCGTTGCGGGCAATCTTGAGTTCGAGTCCAGTCTCGCCGCTCCCGTCGAGTTATCCCGGCAACAACGTAACGGTAGAATTCTGGTTCGAGTTCCGTCGGTAGTAGCGAGTGCATGACATACAAGTGGAAATGATGTTTGTAGGGCGCGGCTCTTGTGGTGAGTTTAGCCGAACCATCGGCCGCGTTGTAAAGGCCCCGGAATCAGGACGGCTTTAGCGGTTGAAGTGACGCAAGCGAGATTTCACAATATCAGTCGTTCGAACTGGGGAATGGGTTGAATGCCTCTGGATACGCTTAAAGGTGAAAGAACAATGGCAACGATTCGGACGTCCGAGGGAGGTGCAATGAAAAACGTCCGTGGATTTTATCTGTGTTTATCTGTGTTCATCTATGGTTCCATTTTCTTTCTTGCCTCCCCGCCAGCCGCCGCGCAAGATTGGTTTCGCACGGGAACGGGCCTGGGCGTCTCGAAGGCTCGCGTGGCGGTGGCCGATTTTGTGGGCAAGTCCCCGTCCGCGCAGCCGTTGGGCGTCGAATTCAGCGACGTTGTTCGCTCGGACCTCGAATTCAGCGGAATTCTGGAGCTGGTGAGCAAGAGTTATTATCCCCTGCAAGCGCCCGGCGCGCCGGCCGAATTGGACTACAAGTCGTGGACTGACGCTCCCGCGTCCACACAACTTCTGGCCTTTGGCAATCTGTCTGCGACCGGAAATAGCCTCGAGATTGAAGCTTGGCTCAACGATGTGCGTAACGCATCCCTGCCCCCGGTCATCGGAAAAGTCTATCGCGGCGAAGTCAACGATGCCCAGGTACGAACCTTTGCCCACCAATTCGCCGATGAAATCATCAGCAAACTGTCCGGTGGCTTGCCGGGTATCGCCAGCACGCAGATCGCGTTCGTCAGCAACCGAAGCGGCAATAAAGAAATCTGGGCGATGGATTACGACGGCGAAAACCAGCACCAATTGACCCAGCTCCACACCATATCGCTCACGCCGCGCTGGTCTCCCGACGCGAGCCGCATTGCCTTCACCTGCTACGCGCAGCCTGGCAGCGGCACCGTTCTAAGCGCGCAGATTTGCGTCCAATCGATGCTCACCAGTCATCTAATCTCCTTCCCGCGCTTTCGTGGCACAAACTCTTCGCCTGCGTGGTCGCCGGATGGATCGCAGCTTATGTTCATGTCTAGTATGAACGGCAGCCCGGAATTGTTCGTGACCGACGCTTCGGGCCAGCGCCCCAAGCGCGTCACGTTCTCCAACGGCGCCAGCACATCCCCATCCTGGAATCCGAAAACCGGCCAGCAGGTTGCTTTCGTCAGCGACCGTGGTGGCATTCCGCAACTCTATGTCATGAACGCCGACGGATCGAGCCAGACAAAAATAGATCTTGCCGATAAGGGATATGTCATCGATCCTGCATGGTCTCCGAACGGCCAGCTGCTGGCATTTAGTTGGCGCCGTCCCAACGGAAATTACGATCTGTACGTGATGGAAATTGCCACCCGCCAGTTGGTCGAACTGACGCGCGACGTCGGGCGCAACGAACGTCCCAGCTGGGCACCGGATGGCCGCCATCTTGTTTTTGAATCCACCCGCACCGGCACGCGACAGATTTGGTCCATGCTTGCGGACGGAACCAGCGCCAGGCAATTGACCAAGCAAGGCCAAAACGAATCGCCCAATTGGTCGCCGAAGTAAATGGTGACTAGTGATTAGTGACTGGTGACTAGTGACTAGTGAGAAATTGGACCGCATGGGAATCGAAAGGTGACTTGGGAAAAGCTGGGATGAAACATTTATCGAAGAACGGCTCCGGTATTCCCACCAGTCACCGATCACCAGTCACTGTTTTACCCGTTTGCACTTACCACCTGTGCTCCGGTAGATTGCTAAAGGAGGAAGAAGAAAAGATGCGGACTCGCACTCACACCAGGGCCCTGTTCGGCGCGTTGCTAGCTGTGGTTGCTTTGGGAGCAGCGTGCAAGAAGCCTGTGGTTCAAGCGCCACCACCACCACCACCCCCCGTCGTGGCACCGCCTGCGCGCCCGACTGTGACCCTGCAGGCGTCATCAACTCTCATCCAGAAGGGTGAGTCGGTGACGCTGACTTGGTCTTCGACCAATGCCACCTCGTTGAGCCTATCGCCAGGCATAGGCAACGTGACGGCGGAGGGCTCCACTCGAGTGACTCCGTCGGATTCAACGAGTTACACGATTACCGCGACAGGCCCGGGCGGCTCCGCCGATGCCAATGTGCGTGTTTCCGTCGCTCCTCCTCCCCCTCCTCCCTCAGCCACTCACGAATCGACCTCGCAGGAATTGTTCGACAAGGGAGTGAAAGACGCCTATTTTGACTACGACAAGGCTGACATTCGTCCTGACGCCCGCGATGCCCTCTCGCAGACGGGCCAATTCCTGCGCTCTTACCCGCAGGTAAAGGTTGTCCTCGAAGGTCACTGCGACGAGCGCGGCTCAACGGAGTACAATTTAGCTTTGGGCGACCGCCGTGCCGCGGCAGCCAAGCAATTCCTGGTTTCCCTGGGCATTTCGGCCGATCGTATTGAGACGGTTAGTTATGGCAAGGAAAAACCGTTCTGCACTGCCTCTACTGAAGAATGCTATGCACAGAATCGTAGAGGGCATTTTGTAATGGCAAAGTAATTGAGGTCGCCTATGGGGTCCGCCGTGTTTTGCCGTGAACGATGCGCGGCGAACCCCATGGGCGCCCATTAATTTCAACAACGGGAGTAGCACAGACTTCAGTCGGTGCGCTTTTTTGGACTCCCTGTTCTCGAAGGAGGAATATCTTGCGAACTCGATGGATTCTATTTTTTGGTGCCGCTATGCTCGCGGGAGCTACGGGAGGCGCGCTGCTTGGACCCGCGCCGGTTGGAGCCGTTGCCCGCGAGATCATCGAATTGCAAACGGGCGTAACCCAGCTCATCCAGGGCCAACAGGCCATGCAGACGGCGATCACGCAAAATGCCGCCGTGCAACGGACCTTGGTGGAGCAGTCACTCGACTCGGTCAACAAGCTCAGTACCAGCATGGCCGCCGTTCAGAAGAATACCCAGGATTTTTCGGCCGCCTCCGGCGCGCGCTTGGACACCGTGGGCACCCAGGTACAGGGCCTCTCGGACAACGTCGCGGACCTGCAAGCGCGTCTGGGTAAGCTCGATCAGAAGCTCACCGACATCCAGAACACGCTGCAGAATGTCGACTCGAAGATGGCCTCCCCCGCCCCCACGACGGGGATTCCCCCCGCTTCGTATGGTTCTTCAGCCCCCGCTGCAGCCGGTGGATCCGCTCCAGCGCCGGGACTCGCTCCCACTTCATTCGGCGCCCCGCCTGCATCCGCTGACGTCCTCTATTCCAACGGCCTCCGCGACATCAACGGTAAGCACTATGACTTGGCCACGCAGGAATTCGCGGATTACCTCAAATACTATGCCGACACGGATCTTGCCTCGAACGCGCAATTCTATCTAGGCGAAATCGCCTTCATGCAGGGCCAGTTTCAGCCGGCTCTCGACGCCTACAACAAAGTGATCGAGAACTATCCGAAAAGTTTCAAAACCGCTTCCGCCAGGATGCGAAAAGGATTCTGCCTTGCGGAACTCGGCCAAAAAGCCGCCGCCATCCGTGAGCTGCGCACCGTAGTGCGCCAGTATCCCGGCACGGACGAAGCCAAGCGCTCCGCAGCCAAACTAAGAGAACTAGGCGCCACCGTCGGCTAACCCTGGCAGCCGGTCAATCAACGCCAGCCGGCGAACGCAATGCCCGCGGGCGAACAACATTTTGTTTCAAATCTGAAATCTCAAATTTCAAATTCAGCCCGCGCATTCTTCGTGCCCTCTGTGTCCTCCCTCCGTGTTCTCTGTGTTAAATCTTGAAATGCTTACAATGCAGGGGACACAACGAACAAAGGCAGAATCAAAACCCTGCCACCGAACACCTGTCCCCTGCAACCTCATCCCTCCTCAATTTGCACCGCACTCCGCACCGTGTTATCTTCCTCCCGCGAATGGAGAAACAACATGTCTGTAAATAAAGTGATTCTCGTAGGGCGTTTGGGCAAGGATCCCGAAACGAGATACACAGGCGGGGGTCAGGCCGTCTGCAATTTTTCACTCGCCACGGATGAAAGCTTCAAGGACCGCAACGGCGAGCGCCAAAAACGCACCGAGTGGCACAAGATTGTCGTCTGGGCAAAGCAGGCGGAGATCGCCCAGCAATATCTGAAAAAGGGCTCACAAATCTACCTGGAAGGCCGCATCCAGTCGCGCGAATGGACCGATAAGGAAGGACAAAAGCGCACCAGCTACGAAATCGTCGCCACCAATTTCCGAATGCTCGGCTCCCGCGCAGAGTCAATGGCCGCCGGAGCACGCAGCAGCGCGCCCGCCGGAGGTTTCGACCACGAGGCTCCCGCTCCCCCAGCAGACGACCAAGCCGGCCCCGAAGTCACCGACGAAGACATTCCCTTCTAACAATAGGTTTAGGGCGTTCGGTGTGGGTCAAGTTGGAACTTCAAGTTTAACTCTGCTTGGCGGCGGTCCCGGGAACGCCATTCTCCCGAATGGCGTTCTGCAAACCGCCAATCCGGAGATTGGCGTACCCGGATTTCACCCCAAGTTCCCAAATCAACTTCCGAATTGAGGCTAAATGGACTCAACGTCTGATGATAGACAGTCGCTATTCATACCGCAGTGCCTCAATCGGATCGAGTTGCGCCGCCTTCCGCGCGGGATAATACCCGAAGAAAATCCCCACACCCGCCGAAAAAATAGCAGCCGTAACAATGGCCTTGACCGAAACCAACGTCGGCCAGGACAAAAAATTGCTGATCAGCGCCGAACCCACGAGCCCCAACAAGATCCCAATCGCCCCGCCCATCATACTGAGCGTCACCGCTTCCACCAGAAATTGGCGCTGCACGTCGCTCTCGGTCGCGCCGACAGCCATGCGCACGCCGATCTCGCGTGTCCGTTCAGTCACCGATACCAGCATGATGTTCATAATTCCAATCCCGCCCACCAGCAGCGATACCGACGCGATTCCGCCTAGCAGCATCGTCATCACCGATTGCGTCTGGTTCATCAGGTCGGCCACTTCCGATTGCGTGCGCACAAAAAAATCGTCGTCTCCTCCGCGCGGGATGCGATGCCGCTCGCGCAACAAACTCTTAATCGGATCGACCGCCGCGACCGATGCCACCGGTGAAATGGCTGACGCGTTGATGAACTGCACCCAAGTGATCCCGGAGATCTTGCGTTGCACGGTCGTGTACGGCGCGTAGATAGCGTCGTCCTGGTCCTGGCCAATCACGTTCTGCCCTTTCGATTCCAGCACGCCGTCAACCCGGAACGGAAGATTTCCGATGCGTATGGTTTTCCCGATGGGGTCTTCATCCAGAAACAGATTTTTGGCGACAGTCCTCCCGATCACGCATACATTCGCCGCAAGATCCACTTCCTCGTCGCTGAAGATCGATCCCGCCTGGATCGACCAATTCCGAATTTCAAAAAAGTTCGGCGTCGTTCCGGTCACGCTGGTGCTCCAATTCTGGTTCCCGTAGACCACCTGACGGCGGCTATTGACCGACGGCGCCGCCTCTTTAATCAGCGGAATCTCCCGCAAGATCGCATTCATGTCTTCGATCGTCAGAGTCTTGACCCCACCATATCCCACGCGCGCGCCGCCCGGCCGCCCGCTCCCCGCGGCAATGAACACCACATTGGTTCCCATGGCCTGGATTCCCTCCTGGACCATGTATTGCGCGCCCTGCCCGATGCTCACCACCGCGATCACCGCCCCCACGCCAATAATAATCCCCAGCATGGTCAGTGCCGACCGCATCTTGTTTCGAGCCAGCGCCCGCAGCGCCAGCCGGAATGTATTCATGAAATCCATAATTCTCTAGTCATACCGCGTGAGTTGTCTAGTCGCACCGCATACAGAATCTCGAATCTTCTGCTCAAGCGGTTACGCCCACCGCCAAATTCCGCGCTCCGTAGAAATTTCAAATTTCAAATTCAACTGCGACCATCCCCACCAGCCGCCCTCTCCTGGCGCGCATTATCTTCCGCGTCCTCGGCCGCCTGCTCCTCAGCAGTGGGAAGCGTCTGCAATACCTCGCGCGCCACCAAACGGCCCTGCACGACGTTGTCCCGCCGCAGTTTCCCGTCGCGAAACTCCAGCGTGCGCTTGGCGAATTGTGCGATGTCCTGCTCGTGTGTCACCAGCACGATCGTTAGCCCTTGCTCATCATTGAGCGTCTGAAGGATCTGCATAATCTCGACCGACGTCCGGCTGTCGAGGTTCCCGGTAGGCTCGTCGGCCAGCAGGATCGCAGGCCGGTTCACTAGAGCGCGCGCGATTGCCACGCGCTGCTGCTGTCCGCCGGAAAGCTGCGAAGGGTGATGCCCTGCGCGGTCGGCGAGTCCCACGCGCGTCAGCGATTCCATTGCTCGCTTGGTCCGCTCCTCGGGACTGATTCCCGCGTACACGGTTGGCAGCTCGACGTTTTCGAGCGCCGACGTGCGCGACAACAAATTAAACTGCTGGAACACGAATCCGAGTTTCCGGTTCCGTATCCGCGCCAGTTCAGTTTTCGACATCCCCGAAACATCCACGCCATCCAGGTAGTAGTGCCCTCTTGTAGGGCGGTCCAGGCATCCCAGAATATTCATCACAGTAGATTTGCCGGAACCCGACGGCCCCATCACCGCGACGAATTCTCCCTCGCTCACAGTAAGAGACACTCCGCGCAGCGCCTGGACCTGAATTTCTCCCAGATCGTAAATCTTATGCACATTTTCAAGACGGATGACCGGCTGTCCAACCGCAGCCGTTTGCGTTGGTTCGGTCGCCGGTATGATCTGCTCCGTCATGGGATGATTGTATGGAGGTGAGACTTAGCTACAACTTACCTCAAAATCGACGCGGTACCCCTGCAGGCCCTCCGGGACCGCCCTGCCCGCCCACCGGGTTACGAGTCTGCGCGGTAGCCGTCTTGTTCGTGGATTGGCCAATCACAAGATCGTCCCCCGGATTCAGTTTCCCACTGGTCATCGCGGTAAACGTGAAGTCGGTCACGCCGAGCCCCACTTGGATAGGCTCCAGAGTCTTGTCCGGATTCAGCTTCCATACAATTCCACTGTCCTCGCGAAGGCTGTTCGCCACGCCGCCACGGCCGCCATTCTGGCCGCCACCACCGCCTCCCTGTCCTTTGCGGGGTCCTTGCCCTCCAGCTGCCGCCGTATCCGCCGCAGTAGCTCCCTGGCCACCTCCGGCTGTGGGTGCAGCCCCACCAGCCCCAATCCGCCCCGCCGCGGTCCCTCGCGTACTCTCCTTGATCCCGTATTTCGCGTACAGCGTCTGGCGCTCGTTATCCGTCAAATCCGGCTTGAATCGCAACGCCCCGTTGGGAACCTTGACGACGTCGTTGGCCCACGCCACGGGAATCGACACATAAGCGGTCATCCCCGGAAACAGCCTCACATTCGGGTTGTCGAACTCAATTGTGGTGTTGTACGTCACCACATTCTGAATCGTCGCCGCGTTCATGCGCACCTGTGAGACGCGCCCATAAAACGTTTCCCTCGGAAACGTATCCACCCGGAAAGAAGCCTGCGCGCCCACCTGGATGCGCCCCACGTCCGCCTCGTCCGTGTTCGTGTAAACCAGCATGTGTGTCAGGTCCTGCCCGATACTGAAAAGATTGGGCGCCTGCAGGCTCGCCGCCACGGACTGTCCCACGTCCACGTTTTTGCTGATCACCGTGCCATCAATGGGAGCGCGGATCGTGCAGTAATTCAGTTGCAGGCGTGCGGAGGCCACTGCGGACTGCTTCATGAGGACCTGCGCCTTCGCCTGATCCCGCTGCGCGATCGTGGTTTTCAGTTGCGCCTCCGACTGCGTCTCCTGTGCTTCGGACGAGTGCACGGCGGCCAGCGCCCCATCATACGTCGCCTGCGCCGTATCTTTCTGTTGAACGGCGACAATTCCCTGGTCGGCAAGTTCCGTCGTGCGCCGAAGCTGCGTCTGGGCATCGCCGAGCGTCGCCTGCGCCTTCGCAATGTTGGCTTTCATGGTCAACACGTTGGCGCGCGCGGTCTCAATCTGCGCCTCCAGGCTCTTAACGTTGGCTTGGGAATTCTGGTAATCCGCCTCGGCCTGCGAAAGCGTATTCTCGAACGGGACAGGATCGATCTGCGCGATGATGTCGCCTTTTTTAACTTTTGAATTGAAATCCACATTAATCTTTACCACGTTGCCTGACACGACCGAGCCGACCGGAACCGTCGTGACAGGATTAATCGTTCCGGTCGCCTGCACCACTTGCGATACGTCGCCCTTTTCCACTTTGGCGGTAAAGAATTGCGAGTTCGATCGCGTCCCGACAGAAACATACCCAACCCAAAGAATCAGTGCGATTTCCGGGGCTACCAACATGGCACGATGCCACATCGACCGCCCCCATAGTTCCTTCAATTTTTCTGAGAATCGTCCCATACCGCATGCGCCTCAGTGGAATGCATACATAGTTATACGCGGGATGCGTCCCCGCAATTTCATCGCCATTCTGATTTATGGGTCCGGCTTCTGCCGATGAGCGCGACAAATCCATGAGCCCCGACATGGGCTTCTGAACGCAAACGAATTCTCAAGCTTGTATAAAAAGCTAGTTTTGTGGGGCGCGGCTGGTTAATCGTGCGCTTCTCTTTGCCGTCTCAGGCGATCCTCATCCATTCTACGCAGCAAATCTTCGAACTTCGGTCTTTGCTCATCCGTCAGCACCTGCCGGATACGCTGCCGCCCTTCGTGCCGGGCCTTCTCATACTCGGGGTCGGCTTGGCTGTGAATCTCCGCGTAGCGCGCGCGTGTCTCGGTCAGGATTGCCTGGATCTGTTTTTGCTGGTCGGGATTCAGATTCAAGTCTCTCGTAAACATCGCCATGTGGTTGGCCGGAATGTGCGTGGCCTCCTGCGGCCGCGCAGCAAGCACGTGTGTGGTCACCACATAGGATGCCACCGAGCCCAGACCAATGCCCAGCCCGAAGACCAGGAGAACGAGCAGCACCGCTTTGCGACTGCCTTGATTAGCGTCCATAGTTCCTCTCCACCAGTGATTGCAGCACCTCTTCGTTACTGTCCGGGTCTCCGGGAGGTTGTGGGAAATCGGTCGCACTCAGCTCGGTTCCTGCAGAGGTAAGAGGAGTTGGCACATGCCGCGGCGCAAACCCCACCAGGTACACCGACAGCGCGAACAGCAGCGCCGCTGCCGTCAGCGACACCCGCGATGCCAGAAATTCCAGCGGATTCCAGAATGCCGCCGGCGATTCGGTCCGCATCTTCTCTTCTCGAATTCTCGCCATCACTCCAGCTAGAAACGCGCTCCGCGGCTCACCGGCCGGTTCCCAGGCTTCGCGTAGCAACACCCCGCCGAGCCGCGAGTTTTCCAGCGCCGCGCGGCAATCCGCGCACTGTCTGAGGTGTTCGCTCAACTCGATGTCATCCGCTCCCTGGAGGCAATCCTCCAGGCGCGCCTCATACTTTCTGCACCCCACCGCGGTTCCTATTTTTCTAAACATCCTTGTCGCTCCTTGCCCGTCCGACTCCGGGCCGGTGCACCGGACGCTTGTCCAGTCGCTTCCGGTAGATATCCACCAGCCGGCCTCGCGCACGAAATAGCCGAACCTTCACCGTGTTCACGTTCAAGTCCAGAACCTCACCGATCTCTTCCACCGAAAATCCCTCGACTTCTTTCATCACTAGCATCAGCTGGTCTTTTTCGTCCAGCTCCCCTAGCAACAGTTCGACCAATTGCCGCTGCTCGACTCTGCTTCCCGCGTCTCCGCGCGGCCGCGGATCGCCGAAGCTGTGCTCCGGCACCGAATCCAATTTCCGTACTTGCTCTTCACTCATATCCGCTTCGTACACCAGCCGCCGCACTTTCTTCTTTCTCAGGTAATCCCAGCATTCATTCACCGCGATTTTATAAAGCCACGTGCCGAACGCCGATCTGAGGTCGAATCGCCGTATCGAAAAATACGCCTTCGCCAGCGCCTGCTGCGCCACGTCCTCTACATCCTCGCTGCCACGCAAGATCCCTCCCACGACTGCCAGTACCCGGTGTTGATGCGTGCGCACCAGCTCTTCGTAAGCGCCGGCATCTCCACCCTGCGCCTGGCGTACCAGCAGCTTTTCTTTCTCCGCGGGTGTCAGTGCGTCGGCTGCCCCTGCTGGCGGCTCACCCTGGCTTATGCCTGAATTTGTGACGTTGGCCATCGATTTCAGGTTACACGTCTTTCATGGGATGTCCACTTTTCTACTTGCAGCCACGGGTACTCTATGGAACAATGCCGACATGATTATCGGCGACCGTCTTCGCGCACTGCGCGAAGAAAAGAAGTTTTCCCAAGGGGACATTGAAAAGCGCACCGGACTCCTACGCTGCTACATTTCACGCGTGGAAAACGGCCATACAGTTCCAGCCATTGAAACTCTGGAGAAGATGGCCCGCGCTCTCGAAGTCCCTCTCTACCAACTCTTCTATGACGGAGAGGAACCCCCTGAGCTCCCCAATCTCCCGAAGCGCAGAAGCGCTGACGATATCGTTTGGGGCAGTTCCGGGAAAGAGGCTCGTCTTCTGAACAAGTTCCGCAGGCTGATGGGTCGCATCGAAGAACCTGACCGTCGGCTCCTGCTCTACATGGCTCAGAAGATGGCCAACCGCTAAGTCTCGCGGTCTCCCGGCTCGGTCGGGAAGTCTTTCTCCGCCATACCGGCTCAGAGGCCCGGGCATTACCACGAGTAGCCTTGATGTTGCCAAGGCGATCCCACCGGGCCGAAGCCAAACCACAATCCAAACCCGCTGTTTCATTGTGGAACAGTCTCCGCCTTCTCCGCTTCCCCCCAACTTCCCTCAAATTCTCTCCGGTTCTTCACCTTGCTGATCTCTGTCCTCTCCGCGACCTTGGCGTTCTCCGTGACCTTGGTTTTCTCTGTGCTCTCTGTGACCTCTGTGTTAAAAGCTCTTCCGCTGCCCCGCTACCGAACCATTTCAAATTTCAAATTTCAGATCGAGCCTGATTCTTCCCGTTACTCCCACTCAATCGTACTCGGTGGTTTAGAACTAATGTCATACACCACCCGATTGATCCCGCTGACCTCATTTACGATCCGCGTTGAAATTCGTTCCAGAACTTCTGTCGGAAGCCGCGCCCAATCCGCCGTCATCGCGTCTTCGGACTCCACCACACGCACGGCCACCGTAAACCCGTACCTGCGTTCGTCACCCATCACGCCAACGCTCCGCACGGGAAGCAGCACGGCAAAGGCCTGCCACACCTTCTCATAAAGTCCGGCGTGGCGAATCTCTTCGACGACAATAGCGTCCGCGTCGCGAAGCAGGGACAATCGCTCCTCGCTCACCTCTCCCAGCAAACGCACCGCAAGGCCGGGTCCCGGGAACGGATGCTTGGTCAGCATCTCTTCTGGAAGACCCAGTTCCCGTCCGATCTTCCGCACCTCATCCTTGAACAACTCCCGCAACGGCTCGATCAGTGCAAACGGCAGGTCCTTCGGAAGCCCTCCCACATTGTGATGCGTCTTGATGGTTTGCGAGGGCCCTCGAACCGCCACCGACTCGATCACGTCCGGATAGAGGGTCCCCTGCACGAGGAAAGCCGCCCGGTCGGGACCACTGCTCATCTGGCGGGCCTGCTCATCGAACACAGCGATAAATTCCCCGCCAATCCGCTTCCGCTTGTCCTCCGGGTCCGTTACTCCTTTTAGACGCTCAAGAAAGCGTTTCGACGCGTCCACCCCTTCTACCTTGAGCCCCATCCGCTCGCGCAGCAATTCCAGCGTCTCGCGAAATTCATTTTTCCGAAGCAGCCCGGTATCGACAAAAATATTGGTCAGACGATCTCCAATGGCGCGGTGCACCAGCACGGCCGCCACGGCCGAATCCACTCCTCCGCTCAACGCGCAAATCGCCCTCGCCTCGCC
>Ga0209526_10001396_pt1 | contig 16093 bp, 11 predicted proteins | sample JacPinW_OM2H0_M1_FD_188566 | JGI IMG/M metagenome (GOLD analysis project Ga0209526, IMG submission 188566) | Forest soil microbial communities from Algoma, Ontario, Canada - Jack Pine, Ontario site 1_JW_OM2H0_M1 (SPAdes) (version 2) | ecosystem: Environmental > Terrestrial > Soil > Boreal... | reverse complement strand
CTCATCGTCGTCTACGAGTTCGATTCCGACCGTCCGGAATCGGTCGGCCCGCGCCGGCTCTACGGCGCGCAGTATTTCTCGCGGCTGACGCAGCGCCTGATCAGCGCGCTCACCGCGCAGACCAATCACGGCTTGCTCTATAAGGTCGATATGCGGCTGCGTCCCTCCGGACGTTCCGGCCCGCTCGCGACCCAGATCGACGGTTTTGCCGCTTATCAGGAGAACGAAGCATGGACCTGGGAGCACCTGGCGCTCACGCGCGCGCGCGTCGTGTCAGCGTCGCCGCAATTCGCCGCCCGGGTCGAGGAGGTCATTCGCTCCGTGCTATGCCGAGCGCGTGACCCGGAGATGGTCGCCGGCGACGTTCTGGAAATGCGCAAAGCAATCGCAGCGGAGAAAGGCGATGGCGAGCGGTGGAATCTCAAATATGTCGCCGGCGGGCTGATCGACATCGAATTCATCGCCCAATATCTGCAGCTCATCCATGCGGCGCAGACGCCCGATATTCTCGACCCCTCGACCACGCAGGTGCTCGATCGGGCATGGCGGCTCGGGCTACTCAAGGCCGAGGATGCCGAGGTGCTACGCCGAGCGGTGCGACTCTATCATGATCTCACGCAGATTCTGCGCTTATGCCTGCCGGGGCAGTTCGATCCCAAGGCGGCGGCGCCGGGCCTCAGCGGACTGTTGACGCGCGCCGCGGACGTCCCTGATTTTGCCACGCTCGATGCATTCATCGGCGAGACGCAGAGTAAGGTGCGCGCAAGCTTCAATCGCATCCTTGGCGCGCCGTCTTGAGTGGCCGATGCTCGATGGGCCGTACGGCCTACGGCAGAGAATGAAACGCCGGCATGACGTGGAACGTCACCACCAATGCGCGGCTGCCTGTTATGCCGCGGCCTCGGCGAGCTCCTCCTTGTGTGCTGCTGTCCGACTGATCGGCAGCCGCAGCAGCACCATCGTGCCGATCCCCGGTGTCGAGCGGATGCGCATCGCGCCATGGTGCAACTCGGTGAGCGACTTCGCGATCGCAAGCCCCAAGCCCGAGCCCTGATGGCTTTTGGTGAGCTGGCTCTCGACCTGCTCAAACGGGCGGCCCAGCCGCGCGAGCGCCTCCTCCGGAATGCCGATGCCGGTATCCGCGATGGAGATGCTGACCCAGCCGCTGGTCGCCCGCGCGCGAATCGTGACGCGGCCGCCCTCTGGCGTGAACTTCACCGCATTGGACAGTAGGTTCAACACGATCTGCTTGAGCAGGCGGTGGTCGGCGGTCAAACGGATGCCGCGGCCGAGCCGGGCCGTGAGCTTGAGCCGTTTGTCGTTGGCACGTCCGGACACCACCCGCATCGCGTCGTTGAGGAAAGGCTCGAGCGCGATCTGCTCGGCGTCGAGCCGAATGCGTCCCGCCTCGATCTTCGACATGTCGAGGATATCGTTGATCACTTCGAGCAGGTATTGGCCGCTCTGATGGATATCTCGGCAATACTCGCCATATTTGTCCGAGCCCAACGGGCCGAACATGCTGGACTCCATGATTTCGGAGAATCCAATGATGGCATTGAGTGGGGTTCGCAACTCGTGGCTCATATTGGCGAGGAATTTTGACTTGGCCTGGTTGGCCTCTTCGGCGCGGGTCTTCTCCTCGGCGTATTTCTCGGCGAGATCGGCGACTTCCTCGGCCTGCCGCTCCAGCTTCTGTTGCGAGTGACGCAGATCGGCGACCGTCGCCATCAGCCGCTTCTCGCTCTCCATCAGCTTCTCTTCGTGCAACTTGATGTTCGTGATGTCGGTGCCGACGGAGACATAGCCGCCGTCCTTGGTGCGGCGCTCGCTGATATGCAGCCAACGGCCGTCGTCGAGTTGAGCTTCGAAGGTGCGGGCGCCCGGGATCTGGCCTTCGCTCGTGACTTTCGAGCGCACGACTGGCTTGCGTCCGGCCGCCACCACCGATTCATAGGAGGCGCCGGCCTCGATCGCCGCGTCCGGTAGGTTGTGAAGTTCCTGGAAGTTCGAGTTGCACAATACGAGGCGATTCTGCGCGTCCCAAACCACGAAGGCTTCGGGGATGGTCTCGATGGCGTCGCGCAGCCGCAAGTCCGCTTCGACAGTGCGCTCCACCAAGGTCTTCTGCTCGGTGATGTCGACAGCGATGCCGATGAGATGTGGACCCCCTTCGCCGGACTGCTGGACCAGCTCGCAGCGCGCGCGCAGCCACACCCAGTTGCCGTTCGCATGGCGCATGCGGAAGGCGTGGTCGACCAGGGTGGCGGTCGCGTCCGCGAGCTGGGCGGCTAGCTCATAGAGATGGATATCCTCGGGATGAACGAGAGCATCCACCTCGCCGAAGCTCAATAGCGTGTCCCGCGGCTTGAGGCCTAAAATCGCGAACATGGAATGCGACCAGAACACGCGTCCACGGGCGAGGTCCCAGTCCCACAATCCGCAGCGCCCGCGGTTGAGCGCCGTATCGATGCGCGAGCGCACCGTCTCATAGATCATGTCGGCTTCCCGCGCGCGGGTTGCCTGCCAATGGAAGGCGAAGCCGAGAATCAAGACGACGAATCCGGTGGTAGCCGAGAGCGTGACCGTCAGGGCCGTGTCCGACGCCCATGCCGCCAGCGCCTCGGCGCGCCCGTGTATGATCGCAAGCTCGCCATTCGACCCGTGCAGGCTGCGCACCGTTCCAAAGGCCGGGCTACCGTCGGCGAGCGGAATTTCCAAAACGCCGGCGGCCGCGCCAAAGGTGGTTAGCGGCTGCGCGGGGCCGAGCACGTCGATCAGCCGACGTCCCACCATCCCGGCCTCGAGCGGCGCGGTCGCGCTGATCGCGCCGTCGGCGTTGGTGACGACCTCGTGCCGGATGCCGGCGACGATGACGCCGTCGCCGTTGGCAATCAGCACTTGGCGGCCAGGCGCGCGCGCCCAGGTCGGCATCACGCGTTCGAGCTCGGTCTGCAGCCGACGCTCGAAACCGGCCTTCGGCTGTTCCAGCCGTTCGAGCCGATCAACCAGGAAATCGGCACTGCCTTCGATCTGCTTGACGATCTCGCTGATCGCCTGGCGACGATGGTCCAGCACCTGGACGATCGCGCCGACGCAGATCGTAAGAAGAAATGCGATGATCAACGCCGGGACGGCACGTCGCAACGCCGGCTCGGCGGTGAGCAGCCGCCGATAAGCGGGTTTGGCGATCGACTGAGCTAGTCCCTTGATTGAATCAGAACTTACGGACGCGCTCGCGACCTCGGCGCGCGCCATGCCTCGCCTCCGTTCGGGTCCCCATCACCTTCATCGGAAGGATGTGCCGCATCTCTCCGAATCACTTTTGATTGGAATCGAAAGATGGCGATTTGTCGAGGGGTCCGTTAACGAATCTGCAAGATTGATGAATCGATGCTTTGTGCTTGACGGCAAACGCCTTTCGGCCCGCGACCCGCGCCATTTTCGTTCTTGTTTCGTGCCCCGAGGCGGGGTGCGCGTCAGTCTTTGGCCAGCGCGCGTTGCGCGATGTCGCTCACGTCGGGTGAAAGCGAAGGCGCTGCTGCGACCCGCCGGAGGGCGGCTTCCGCTCGCGCGCGCCGTCCCTGCTCGAGCACGCGCCAACTCTTGAGCGCCGACAAAAGCCGCGCCGCGACCTGCGGATTCTTGGGGTCGAGCGCCAGCACCGTGTCCACGATGAAATCGTAGCCGGCGCCGTCGGCGCGGTTGAACTCCCTCTGGTTCGCAAGCGCAAACGCGTGGATCAAGGCGCGTACACGATTGGGATTGGCAAATGAGAAGGCGGGATGCTTGGTGAGCGCCTTGACCCGGTCGAGCGTCGCCGGCTCCGGAATAGTGGCCTGCAGCGTGAGCCACTTGTCGACGATCAGCGCGTCGTCGGCGTAACGGGCGTAAAAATCGTCGAGCGCGGCTGCGCGCTGGGGCACGTCGCACAGCGACAACGTCGAGAGCGCCGCCATGCGATCGGTCATGTTGTTGGCCGCCTGGTACTGCCGCGCGGTGAGCAAAATGGCGTCTGCCCGTTGGGTTGCCGCGAGAAGGTCGAGACAAGTATTGCGCAGCGTGCGTCGTCCGGCGCTGACGGCGTCGGGCTCATAAGGCCCGCTTTCGGAGAGCCGGCGATAGTGATCCAGGAGAGGTTCGGCGAGGTGTTCGCCGACCGCTGCCTGCAAACCGCGGCGCGCCGCGAAGACCGCATCGGGATCGACGTCGCGAGCGATCTCGCGCGCGATATCGGCCTCGCCGGGAAGCGTCAGCGCAAGCGCGACAAAGGCAGGTTCGAGTGTCCCATCGGCGAGAACCGCGCCCAGCGCAGCGAGGAGGCCCGGGTCTTGCCGCGCCGCGCCGTTCGCGCGCATAGCGGCGGTATTGTCGACGAGCAAGCGAGTGGCCAGGGTCTGCAGCGCTTGCCAGCGATTGAACGGATCGGCATCGTGCGCGGCGAGGAATCGCAGATCATCAGCGCAAAGGTTGGCGCTGAGCTTGATCGGCGCGGAAAATCCGCGATTGAGCGAGAGGACCGGCGGTTCGCCGACATCGGCGAACACGAAGGTGTCGGCAGGCTCTGTCAAAATCAGCACGCCGTGCTCGATTGCTCGCCCAGCACCGAGCTTGAGCGGCAGGTCGCGCCCGTCGCGTCCGACGAGACCGACGGCGAGCGGAACGACCATCGGCTCCTTGCTCGGCTGGCCGGGCGTTGCGGGCACGCTCTGCGCGAGGTCGAGGCGATAGGTCTTCGCGCGCGCATCGTAGCGGCCAGTGGCGACGACCTCGGGCGTGCCGGCCTGAGAGTACCAGAGCATGAATTGCGTGAGGTCAGCGCCCGATACATCGGCAAAGCATTGCACGAATTGCTCGACGGTTGCCGCCTCGCCGTCGTGGCGGGCGAAATAGAGGTTCATGCCTTTGCGGAAATTCTCCGGGCCGAGCAGGTGGGTCAGCATGCGCACGACCTCTGCCCCCTTCTCGTAGACCGTCGCGGTATAGAAGTTGTTGATCTCACGGTAGACGGTGGGTCGCACCGGATGCGCGAGCGGACCGGCATCCTCGACGAATTGGTGCGCGCGCAGGCCGCGCACGTCGCTGATGCGCTCGACCGCGCGCGAGCGCTGATCGGCTGAAAACTCCTGATCGCGAAAAACCGTGAGTCCTTCCTTGAGGCAGAGCTGGAACCAATCGCGGCAGGTGATGCGGTTGCCGGTCCAATTGTGGAAATATTCGTGGGCGATGATCGCCTCGATCCGCTCGAAATCGGTGTCGGTCGCGGTCTCCGGCGAGGCGAGCACGTATTTGTCGTTGAAGACGTTGAGGCCTTTGTTCTCCATCGCGCCCATGTTGAAATCCGAGACCGCGACGATCATGAAAATATCGAGATCGTATTCGCGGCCGAACGCGGTCTCGTCCCAGCGCATGGCGCGCTTGAGCGAGTCCATGGCATAGGCGCAGCGGGGCTCCTTGCCGGGCTCGACATAGATCCGCAGCGTGACCTCGCGACCCGACATGGTGTGGAAGCGGTCCTCGACGCAGGCAAGCTTCCCGCCCACCAGCGCGAACAGATATGACGGCTTCGGGAACGGATCGTGCCAGACCGCAAAGTGCCGCGTCGTGCCCGGCACGTCGCCGGATGCGACGAGATTGCCGTTGGCGAGCAGAACCGGCGCGTCGACCTTCTCCGCCTCGATGCGAGTGGTGTAGACCGCCATCACGTCAGGGCGATCCGGGAAATAAGTGATGCGGCGAAAGCCCTCGGCTTCGCATTGCGTGCAATAGATCGCGCCCGAGCGATAGAGGCCCAACAGTTGCGTGTTGGCCGATGGATCGACGACGGTCTCGATCTCCAGTCGGAACCGGCGCTGCGGCGGCTGCGCGATGGTCAGCTGGTCCGGCGTCGCGACGAACTGTTCCGGCGGCAGGGCGGCGCCGTCGAGTTTCAGCGCGCGCAGCGTTAGCGCCTCGCCGTCGAGCATGAGGGGCGCGGGCGCCGCGCCGTTCCCGTTGGGCCGCAGCGTGAGCGCCGCACGCACTCGCGTCGCCGTGGGGTCGAGGGAGACATCGAGTTCCACGCTCTCGACCAGCCAGTCGGGCGGGCGGTAATCCTCAAGACGTACGGGGCGGCCCTGTTCGGTGCGCATATCCATTCAACTTTCCGCGAGCCTCCCACGGAACCTCGCGGTCGCGACCGCGAGTTGACTCCGCTGGAGGCGGCTAGATGGTGACGTTTTTACTCATATACCCTCAATCTCCTTCCTGCTTTAATCGCTTTCCAGAAAGCCGCAACCCATTGTAAGGGTGCGCTGACAACTCGTGGGAGGAAAGTAATGACGACGATGCGCGTGATCTCGCTCATCTTGGCGGGGATCGGGACTTCGATTCTCGGCACCTCTGTCTCGGCGGAGACTTATCCCAACCAGGTGGTGCGTATCGTCGTCCCATTCTCCGCCGGCAGCATCACCGACGGGCTCGCCCGCATCCTCGCCGAGAAACTTGCCGACGTGTGGAAGCAGCAGGTCATCGTCGAGAACCGGCCCGGTCTTCCGGGCACCACCGGGGTCGCCAAGAGCGCGCCGGATGGCTACACGCTGATGCTGACCTCGAATGGCCACACGATTGCCGGCGCCATCAACAAGAGCATTCAATTCGATCCGGTGAAGGATTTCGCGGGCGTCTCTCGCGTGGCGGCGGTGCCGCTGGTTGCGATCGTGCCGCCCGATCTTCCGGCCAAGACGCTCAACGACTTCATCACGCTGGCGAAAGAAAGGCCTGGTCAGCTCAACTTTTCGTCGGCCGGCGTCGCCAGCACTTCCTATCTCTCCGCCGAAATCTTCAAACAGGATGCCAAGATCAACATCCTCCACATTCCTTATAAAGGCGCGCCCGAGGCCACGACCGCCGTTATCCGCAACGACGCGCAAATGTATTTTGCGCCGATCCCTGCCACTCAGGAGCTCAGCGCAACCGGAAAGGTCAGGGCAATCGCCATCAATTCCGCTGCGCGCGTTCCGCAACTCCCCGACGTGCCCACCATCGCGGAGACCTTGCCAAATTACAAATACGAATCCTGGTTCGGCGTGTTCGCACCCGCTGGAACGCCGCAGCCGATTTTGAGCAAGGTCAACCAGGACATCGCCAAAGTTCTGCAGATGCCGGACGTCAAGGAGAAACTGCTCGCGCAGGGCTCGATCCCGGCACCGACCACGCCGGCGGAGTTCGATGCGATGAACGCGGCCGACACCGAGCGCTACGGCAAGATCCTCAAGGACGCCGGCATTACGCCGCAATAGACGCGCGTTCAAGGACAGCCGGGATCGCCCGCGGCCGCGGCGGCCACCGGTCGACGCGCAGGCCTCGTTCGCACGAGCCTCATTTAATGACTCGTGGATTGGTGGGCAGCGACCCACGTCCGCCCCAGTCGTCCTTGCTGGCAGCGCTGCCTGAACGGCGCTAGCATCTCGGCACACAACAACGAATACCCGGGAGGTTTCCATGACGCACGTGCGCGGATCTGCCGCGAGCCCGTCTTGCTTTTGCAGCGCATGCAATTCATCGCCTGCGCTGTCACGCCGCCAATTTCTCTGCACCACGGCGGCGACCGCCGTTGCCGCCTCGACCGTGATCGGAGCGAGCGGTGGGCCCGTTCGCGCGCAGCAGCCGAGCGGCGCGACCGCTTCAGGCCGGGCGATTCTGATCAAGGGCGGCTGCGTGCTCACCCTCGACCGCGCGGTCGGAGACTTCGAGCAGGCCGACGTGCTGATCGAGGGCGGCAAGATCTCCGCCGTGCAAGCGAGCATTAGCGCGCCCAACGCCGAGGTCATCGACGCCTCGCGCATGATCGTGATGCCCGGCTTCATCGATACCCACCGCCACATGTGGCAGGGTATCCTGCGCAACGTGCTTCCCGACGGTTCGCTCGACGATTACATCGCGACCGTCCAGAAGACGTTCGGTGCGAAGTATACGCCCGATGACGTTTATGCCGGCGATTATTTCAGCGCGCTCGGCGCCATCGACAGCGGCGTCACCTGCATTCTCGACTGGTCGCACATCCACAACACGCCGGAGCACACGGACGCCGCCGTCAAGGCGCTCGGCGATTCCGGTGCGCGAGCGGTGTTTGCTTACGGCAATGCGCAGACCGTCGACGGCCGGTGGTGGGAGGCGAAGGGCTCGAAATATCCGAACGACATCGCTCGCCTGCGCAAGCAATATTTCTCCAGCGACGACCAGCTCGTGACGCTGTACCTGGCGGCACCGTCCGGCTCGCCCGAGCAGATCTTGCCTGCGTTCGCCGCCGCGCGCGACGTCGGTGCCCGCATCACCATCCATGTCGGCGTCGGCGAGCGCGGCAGGGTCGGCCTGCTCGAGAAGCTCAACGCGGAAAAGGCGCTGAAATCGGATACCACCTATATCCACTGCTGCACGCTCAATGACACCGAGTGGAAGCTGATCAGGGATACCGGCGGCACCATCTCCATCGCCGGATATGTCGAGACGTTGATGGGGCACGGCAATCCGCCGATCCAAAAGGCGATCGATACCGGCATCCGTCCCTCGCTGAGCGTCGACGTCGAAACTTCGGTCCCCAACGATTTCTTCCAGCAGATGCGCACGATCTTCTCGCTGCAGAAAAACGAGGTCTGGGCGCGGCGACTCGCCGGCGACAAGAATCCGCCGAAGTTCCTCACGGTGCGCGAGGTGCTCGAATTCGCTACGATCGAGGGCGCGCGGGCAAATGGTCTCGACCGCAAGATCGGCACCCTTACGCCCGGAAAGGATGCAGACATCATCCTGTTGCGGACCGACCGGCTCAACGTGATGCCGATGAACAATGCGGTCGGCGCGGTGGTCACCAGCATGGGCCCGCAGAATGTGGATACCGTGCTGATCGCGGGCAAGGTGATGAAGCGTAACGGCCAGCTGGTCGGAGTCGATTTCGGCCGCTTGGTCCGGCTCGGCGACGAGGCCCGCGACCGCCTCTATTCCAATGCCAACGTGAAGAACGTGCGACTCTGATAGTCCTGCTGTCGCCGACGTTGCCGCCTTGCGCATGACGGGAGATAGGGCATGCGCGCCATGGTGCTGGAGAGACCGCGCACGCCGCTCGTCATGCGCGAGCGGTCAGCGCCCGAACCTGCGTCCGGCGAAATTCTGATCGAGGTCGCGGCCTGCGGGGTGTGCCGAACCGACCTGCACGTGGTCGACGGCGAGCTGCCAAATCCTAAGCTTCCGATCGTGCCCGGCCATGAGATCGTCGGGCGCGTCGCTGCCATGGGAGCGGGAGTAGCAGGACTGGCAATAGGTGAGCGCGTCGGCGTCCCCTGGCTTGGCTCCACCTGCGGACTCTGCCCTTATTGCCGCAGCGGTCGAGAGAATCTGTGCGATCGGCCGCTGTTTACCGGCTATACGCGCGATGGCGGCTACGCCACGCGCGCGCTCGCCGACGCACGCTATTGCTTCCCCCTTCCGGAGCGGCGGGATGACGCCGAAGTTGCGCCGTTCTTATGCGCCGGCCTGATCGGTTGGCGCAGCTACCGCATGGCAGGCGCGGGCGAGGGGACAGGCGCCGAGGGGACGGGCCCACAGGCGCTCGGCCTCTACGGGTTCGGCGCCGCCGCGCATATTCTGGCCCAGATCGCGGCGTGGCAGGGCCGGCGCGTCTACGCCTTTACCCGCAGCGGCGATGACGCCGCGCAAGCCTTCGCAAAATCTCTCGGCGCGGTCTGGGCCGGCGGCTCGGACGAGATGCCGCCTGAGCCGCTCGATGCCGCCATCATTTTCGCGCCGGTCGGCGCGCTCCTTCCAATGGCGCTCAAGGCGGTGAAGAAGGGCGGCCGCGTCGTCTGTGGCGGCATCCACATGTCGGACATTCCGAGCTTTCCCTACCGGCTCATATGGGAGGAGCGGCAAGTCGTTTCGGTCGCAAACCTCACTCGCGCCGACGCGCGCGAATTCTTGACTCTGGCGCCGCAGGCCGGCGTGAAGAGTGAAGTGACGCGTTACCCACTCGAAGCAGCCAACGAGGCGCTTGCTGATCTGCGCGAAGGCCGCCTGCAAGGCGCGGCCGTGCTGATACCGTAATTGCGAAACGTCGCTCGCAGACGGCAGCGTGGCCGCCGCAAGCGCGCGGGTGAGCGTCACGCCGTTTCGGCATCGTCTGATTACGGCGACGGCAGCGCCGGCTCCGCATGGCCGATGACGCGTTTGATCGACGGAAAGCGCGAGCGCAGCGCCCGCTCCACCTCGTCGACCTTGTCGTGCACCTCTGCCACTTTCAGCGCGGGATCGACGAGGCAATGGAAATTGACGATTTCGCCGTCATCGGCTGCGCGCACGCGCACGTCGTGGATCGCGCCGACCAACTCGACCTTGGTCGCGATCTCGGTGAGTGCATCGCGCACCGCGGCGACGCGTTTCGCCGAGGCGTCGTGGCCGGGCTCGTCGACGGATTGCAGGGGCTCGATATGGGTCTCGACCTCCACCCCGGGCCCCAGCTCCTCGCGGATGGCGTCTTCGAGCCCCGTCGCGATGTCGTGCGCCGCGCCCAACGAGAGGGCACCGTCGACTTCGAGATCGAGGGAGACCGCAAGTCGTCCCTCGATCGCATGCACGGTGACATGGTGAACCGCGAGGGCGCGATTGCGCGCGATCACCATCACCCGTTCGAGTACGGTCTCGTCGTCGAGCGCGCGCGGCTGAGTGGTCACCGTCACCTCGGCGGCGGGACTGTCGGCGCGCACCGTCTCGACGATGCGATCCTTGAGGGCCGCCACGCGGTCGAGCGGCAGCGTGCGGCTGACTGCAACGACAAGGTCGACGAACAGCACCTCGCCTGCCTGCCGCACGCGCAACCCTTCGACGCCGACGACGCCGGGAATGCGCGTGATGTCCGCGGTGATTTTGTCTGCGGCCCCCGGCGGCGCGGTATCGGTCAGCGTGTCGATGGTGCGCCGGCCGAGCCGCCAGCCGGCGATGCAAATCATCACCGATACGGCCATCGCCGCCACCGAGTCGGCCCAGGAGTAGCCGAGCGCGATCCCAAACAGTCCCACCAGCACTGCCAGCGACGACCACATGTCGGAAGCGAAGTGGAGCGCGTCCGCCGCGAGCGCGTGGCTCGACGTCTTTTCCGCCGTGCGATAGAGCACGCGTGCGCGGAAAAAATCGACGGCGATGGAGAGCGCGATCACGGCGAAGGCCCATGGCGTTGCCTCCACCTCCGGCGGCTGAGCGCTCGTGAGCCGTTTGACCGCCTCCCAAAGCACCACGCCGGCGAGAACGAACAGCAGCGCCGTCTCGATCAGCGCGGAAACGCTCTCGACCTTGCCATGGCCGTAATGGTGTTCGGCATCGGCAGGTTTGCCCGAAATCCGCACCGCGAAATAGGTCATCACGGTGGCGGCGACGTCGATCAGAGAATGAGCCGCCTCGGAGAGGAGCCCAAGTGAGCCGCTCATGACCCCGACGACGGCCTTGGCCGCGGTCAAACCCGCCGACGCGGCGATCGAAGACAGTGCGACCTTCTGCTTGACGTCCGCCATCACGCGCCTCCGCGCCGCGACCGGTAACGATCAGGGCTGTGGGCGTCAATGTAGCGCGAACGACGTTCGTTTCCGTTGTCCCTAGCAGCTTGCGGCGTCATGGAAATGCAAACGATTTGCATGTGATGGCGGGAGACGAACGGCGTGAAGCTTCGGCACTCCCGCCTGGCCGTATGTGTGCGCGCGCACAGGAGATCAATGCAGGCGAACACCTTCCCAATTGCGCCCGACTGATCGTAGAAGACATACACGCGTGGGCGGAAGGGCGCGCGCCGAATTGGGTGCCGTTCCGGCCCGGGTTAAGAACGAAAAGATCTTAATAAAAATGAAGAGCTTAGATCGCAAGTTCTGCATCGCGCCGATGATGGAGTGGACCGACCGGCACTGCCGGTTCTTCCATCGCCTGCTCACGCGCCGCGCCCTGATCTACACCGAGATGATCACCACCGGCGCGGTGCTGCACGGCGATCGCGCACGGCTCCTGGCGCACGATCCGGCCGAGCATCCGGTTTCGCTCCAGCTCGGCGGCTGCGATCCGCAGCAACTTGCGAAGTGCGCGCGCATCGCCGAAGAGTTCGGCTATGACGAGGTCAACCTCAACGTCGGTTGTCCCTCGGATCGCGTGCAGGTGGGCCGCTTCGGCGCCTGTCTGATGGCGGAGCCCGCCCTCGTCGGCGACTGCGTCGCCGCGATGACCAGCGCGGTCAAGCTGCCTGTCACGGTCAAATGCCGAATCGGCATCGACGATCAGGATCCGGAGGAGGCCCTTGAAGCGTTCGCCTGCGCGGTCGAGCAGGCCGGCGTCGCCGCGCTGATCGTACACGCGCGCAAGGCCTGGCTCGATGGTCTCTCGCCGCGCCAAAATCGCGACGTCCCGCCGCTCGATTACGCGCGCGTCTACCGGCTCAAAGCCGCGCATCCCGGTCTTGCGATCGTGCTCAACGGCGGCATCGGGGACATCGACCAGGCGCTGAACCATCTCGGACGCCTCGATGGCGTGATGATGGGACGTGCCGCCTACCAAGACCCGTGGCGTCTGCTGGCCGTCGATCCCGTGCTGTTCGGCGAGCCTGCGCCCTTTGCATCGCCGAAGGCGGCGGCCGAGGCCCTTATCCCGTATATCGAGCGCGAACTTGCGCGCGGCACGCGGCTCAATGCCATGACGCGGCACGTGCTGGGCCTGTTCCGTGGCGTACCCGGGGCGCGCGCCTTTCGCCGCCATCTTGCGACCGAGGCATCAAAACCGGCTGCGGGCGTGGCTACGTTCCGCGCAGCGCTCGCTCTCGTCGCGGATATGGACGCGCAAATGGCGCACAGCGCCGCGGCTTGAACCATCCTTCGTTGCCTTCGGAGCAGGACATGGTCTTGGGTGTGCCCGTGAGCGAGCTCCTGCTGCTCGCCGCTTTGATCATTGTCGCCGGATTCATCACAGGCATTCTCGCGGGACTTTTCGGCATCGGCGGCGGCGCGCTTATTGTTCCGGTTCTGTACGAAGTCTTTCGCGTGCTCGACGTACCGAACGAGGTTCGCTTCCAGCTGTGTGTCGGCACCTCGATTGCAATCATCGTTCCGACCAATGTGCTTTCCTACCTCACCCATCGCGGCAAGGGCGCGGTGATGATGGATGTGGTGTGGGCATGGGCGGTGCCTGCGGTGGTCGGCGTTGTTGCCGGCTCGGCCATTGCGGCCTTTGCACCCCCCGGGGTGCTCAAGCTCGCATTCGTGGTGATCGCAAGCGTAATTGCTTTCAAGCTGTTGATCGGTCGCGATAGTTGGCAGCTGGCGGACGATCTGCCTGGTCGCGCCGGCATGACGGCCTATGGCGTCTGCATCGGGCTTGCCTCCTCGCTGATGGGCATCAGCGGCGGCTCGGTGTCCAACATGATCCTGACGCTCTACGGCAAACCGATCCACAAGGCGGTCGCGACCTCGGCCGGGCTTGGTGTGCCGATCACGATCGTCGGCACGATCGGCTACATTCTCGCGGGCTTGCCACAGCAGTCGCTGATGCCGCCGCTCTCGCTGGGCTTCGTATCGCTGATCGGTTTTGCGCTGATGGCGCCTGTCTCGAGTTTCACCGCGCCTTATGGCGCGCGGTTGGCCCACGCGCTCTCGAAGCGCCGGCTCGAGGTTGCTTTCGGCTGCTTCTTGCTGGTGGCGTGCGTTCGCTTTGCGGCGAGCCTGGTCGGTTACGGGTAGCCGCGCATCAGGAGCTTGTCGCCGCGTACCTCCCAGCTCTCCAGCCGGTTGAGAAAGGTCATGCCGAGCAGGCTTGTGCGCAGTTGCCCGGGCTGCGCAATGAGCGCCGGGACCGAGCGCTCGATGATGCCGCCGATCGACAGTCGGTCGAGCGTGACCGGCGCGGCACGGGCGCGGCCGTTCGCGGTGTCGACGTTGACGGAATAGTTGAGGACTTCGAGCGGGAGGCCGGCGGCTTTGGCCGCCTCGTGGGTGAGAACGACGGCACTCGCGCCGGTGTCGAGCACCATTGGAATGTGCGCGCCGTTGACTTGCGCCGCAACCGAGAATCCGCCGCCGCTTGCGCGCGCGATTTCGACCGTCCGTCCCCTCGTTGCGGCGCGGCCCGGGATGAGTTCGGCCAGCACCCGCTCGCCGACCTCACGCAGCTCGAAACGGTAGGTGTATCCGAGCGCCAACAGCATCGCGAGCATCACCCAGATCAGGACGGATTCGAGCGCGTGGGAAAAACGCTGGCGAAACAGCGTCAGCGCGATCAGGCCGACCAGCGCGAGGGCCATGATCTTCGTTTCGAGCGAAGAAGTATCGAACCGGGAGAGTTCTGCCAGGGCTGCTTCATTCTGCTGCAGCACGAGCACCAGCAGCGCGATGGTCACAATGGCGAGCAGGATCCAGAGCAGGCGGCGCACGATGGGTATCCTTCAGCCCACCCCCGCGTGCTCGGCATGAAACCGGCCCAGCGCTGCGAGACGTCGCGGTAGCTGCGCCATGATGCGCACGCGCTCATCGGCGCCCATTCGCATCCAGCCCTCGATTTCCGCAAGGCTGCGCCCGCAACCGATGCAAAGCGCCGAGATCGACTCGACTGCGCATACGTTGTTGCAGGGGTTCTCGACGTCGGTCATGGGTGGTCGCGCGGATGTGATGAGCAAGATAAAGATTGCCACGCGGAAGGCAAACAGCGTCGCCAAATGCACGTTTGCGCCGCCGGCCGACGGGCACGATTGCGGCGTCGCAACGGCGGCCATCGATCGGCGAGCGCTTGACCGGGGGCCGATGGGCGTGATGGGGTGTAGGCGATGGAAAATACAATTGATTGCGGCATTATCACATGTAGCCGGCGCCGAGCACGGGAGCCGACATGAAGCTTTACGACGGCGGTCGCGCGCCCAATCCCCGGCGCACGCGCATCTTTTTGGCCGAGAAGGGGATTACGTTGCCGCTGGAGCAAGTCGATCTCGGCGCCATGGCACAGAAGTCCCCGGCCTATGCCGCGATCAATCCGCTCAAGCGGGTCCCGGCGCTGGTGCTGGACGATGGCACGGTGATCACGGAATCGATCGCAATCTGCCGTTACTTCGAGGCGCTCAAGCCCGATCCGCCGCTGTTCGGGCGTGGGGCTCTGGAGCTGGCGCGCGTCGAGATGTGGAATCGGCGCCTCGAATTGCATTTGCTGTTTCCGGTCTCGCACGTCTTTCGCAACTCGCATCCGGCAATGAAGGAGATGGAAGTGCCGCAGGTGCCGGCGTGGGCCGAGGCCAATAAACCGCGCATTCTGGAGTTCATCGCCTTGCTCGACAGCGAACTGGGGGGTCGCTCGTTCATTGCGGGCGACGCATTCACAGTGGCCGACATCACGGGTCTCGTCGCCGTCGATTTCATGAAGCCGGCAAAGCTTGCGGTGCCGGACGGATTGAAGAATCTCAAACGCTGGCACGCCGATATTGCTGGCCGGCCGAGCGCGTCGGCTTGACCATGCGGCTGACGATCATTGGATCGGGCGATGCCTTCGGCTCCGGCGGCCGGTTCAACACCTGCTTCTTGCTCGAAACAGCGAAAGGCACGCTGCTGGTCGACTGCGGGGCCTCATCGCTGGTCGCGCTCAAGGCGCGCGGTGTCGATCCGAACGCGATCGACGGCATCCTGCTCTCGCATCTGCACGGCGACCATTTCGGCGCGCTCCCCTTCCTCCTGCTGGACGCCCAATTCCTCACCCGACGCGAGCGGCCGCTGTTGATCGCAGGACCGCCTGGTACGCGCGCACGGCTCGATCAGTCGCTCGAACTGCTTTTTCCGAGATCCACCACGAACGAGTGGAGATTTTCCTGGAAAGTGATGGAGATCGAGGTCGCTCGCCCGACCGAAGTGCTGGGACATGGTGTCACCACCACCGAGGTGTTGCATTACTCCGGCGCACCCTCGACCGCGATCGTGCTCTCCGACGGCGACAAGCGCTTCGCCTATTCCGGCGACACTGAGTGGGTGGACGCGCTCATCTCCGTCGCCGATGGCGCCGATCTCTTCATGGTCGAATGCTTCGCCTATTCCGGCAAATTGCCCGGCCATATCAGCTGGGACGT
>Ga0209526_10001395_pt1 | contig 16094 bp, 10 predicted proteins | sample JacPinW_OM2H0_M1_FD_188566 | JGI IMG/M metagenome (GOLD analysis project Ga0209526, IMG submission 188566) | Forest soil microbial communities from Algoma, Ontario, Canada - Jack Pine, Ontario site 1_JW_OM2H0_M1 (SPAdes) (version 2) | ecosystem: Environmental > Terrestrial > Soil > Boreal... | reverse complement strand
CCCATCCGCCGCATCTGCGCCGGGCCGTTCTCCGCCTGCAGCACGTCGATGGTCGCCAGCGCAGCCGCCATCGACGTCGCACCACACCAGAATGAACCGGTCGCATAAAGCTGGGACGCGGCCTGTCGGAAGCGCTCGTTGCCGGTAACCGCTGCGAGCGCGTAACCGTTGGCGATCGCTTTGCTCCACGCACTGAGATCCGGCTGCACGCCAATCTGATCCCAGCTGCCATGTAATGTCAGGCGAAAGCCCGCCCTGACGTCGTCGAGGATCAGCGCGGCTTCGTTGGCATCGGCGAGCGCGCGGGCGCGCGCGGCGAAGGCGGGATCAGGCAATTCCTGATGCTGGCCGTAGTCGTGACGAAACGCCGACACCAGGATGCCGGCCAGATCGCTGCCGGCCTGCCCCGCCGCGGCTTCAAGGCTGTCGATGTCGTTATATTTGAAATAGATCGCATGGGCGCGATCTTCGGCCGTCACGCCATACGGATAAAGCGAGCACCACGGCACGGCGCCGTGATAAGCGCCTGACGCCAGCAGAATCTTGCGCTTGCCGGTCGCGGCGCGCGCCAGCGTGACGCAGGTCGTGGTGGCGTCGGTGCCGTTCTTGGAAAACATCGCCCAATCGGCATGCGTCACCAATCCGACCAGTCGTTCCGCCAGTTCGACCATGCGCTCGGTCGGACCATTCAGGCAGTCGCCCTGCTCCATCTGCCGGCGCGCGGCCTCATCGACCTCTGGATGACGATGCCCGAGGACGACCGGACCCCAGCTGCACATGAAATCGAGATATTTGCGGCCGTCGACGTCCCAGAGATAACAGCCCTCGCCGCGCGCGAAAAACTGCGGATAGCCCGCGGGCAAGCCGGCTGCCCGCATATGTCCGTACATGCCGCCGGGCACGACCTGAAGAGCGCGTCGACGCAGGCTTTGGTCCAGACCCGCAATCCTGGTTTCAGTCAAAGCCAACTTCTCCGGCCAAGTTTCAAAAAGGATATCTCATGCGGCAACAGACACAACCGCTTAATCCACGGCTCGGCAACGAGCGCCACGCATAACGCGCCTGCCAATGACGCATTCGATCGACGCGATTTTAGGCAGCGCGCGGAGCCTCAACCGGCATGAGCTTCTGATGTGTCGTGGCCAGCTGCTCGATTTTCGTCCAATCGTAAAGCATCGGCACCATCTCGCCGGCTGCCCAGTTTGCATTCTGGTTGTCGTACCATGGGCTCGCGGTGTGGCCCGACGATCCATGAAAGACAATCCATTTGCAATTGTCCCACGCTCCGACATCGAACACGTAGCGGCACAGCGATGCATAGGTTGCGCGCATGCCGAGCCTTGCGACGTAGCCGGTTGCAAACACCGTATCGTTGTCACCGCCGACGGCAACGCAGGGCTTGTCGAGCACGCCTGCGAATTCTGGAAACGCCGATGACAGCGGATGAAGCAAGGTGGGCCGATGCAACTCGGCCCAGGTTTTTGATTGAAACGTCCCAGATGGAAAACTCTCGGGCGGAAAATTCAGCGCCGCGCGCTCGAGCGCCTGCGCCAAAAGCTCGTCCCAGGTCACCGGCCCGAACAATCCGGTGTCGTTGGCGCGGAGCAGTTGAGGCACGGTCCACCAGATCTGGCTCTCGCCAAAAATCCCGGGCGTGACTTTAGCATAGGGGCTCTCGGAAACCGCAGTCAGGCCGCTTTTCTCGGCAACCAGTTTGGTCAGGGCGGTCCGCAGCGCGACATAGGCCACGGCGCTATACGACTCGGCGGTCATTTCGCCGTTCCAGTCGATGATGCGGTCGCGCAGTTCGGCGGCGTGGCCCAAAACCTTGACGTTGCGGATACGATCGCGAAATTCGAGCGCCACCACGCTGACAAGATCGCGATGGACAGAGGCCATGTCATCCACTCCGGCCTTTGAAAGCAGCGCAAGCCGCTGCCAGATTCGGCGGGCGCGATGCGGCGGCATGCTGTCGGTCGACAGGTAGCGCTTGCCGTTTTCCATCACACGGTTATTGGCCGTCACGATCGTTCCGCCCGCGGGATCGATACAGCATGGCATTTCTTCAAACGGAATCATGCCATTCCATTCGTGCTCGCCGGTCCAGCCCGGCACCGGTAGCCAACCGTTCGACTTCGGACGTGCCGGCACCTTGGCGCGCACGCGATTGCCGATATGTCCTGCGGTATCGGCCGCGACGAGGTTGTGGTCCATCAGACCCCAGTCGCGGGTCGCCTCGTAGAGTTGCCCGACACTCGCCGCCCGCAACATCGGCAGCATGCAATCAAAGGATTTGTCCGGAACGGCAAACTGGGCTGAACGCAGCGCCAGCGCCGTGCCAGCGGCCGGATCGCCGGCGATTACCGGCCCGTGACGGGTCTCGATGACTTCGATCTCGGCATCCTTTTCGCCGCGCACCGAAACGCTCTCCTTGCGGCGCTTGACCGGCGTCCAGCCTTCCTTGAAGCGCGTATTCTCTGCGCCAGCGTCGAAGCGCTCGATATAGAGGTCGTGAATGTCGACGAACGCATGCGTCACGCACCAGGCGACGTTGGCCGTGTGACCGTAATGCGGAAATCCCGGCACGCCCGGCACCGTCAGACCGACAATGTCGAACTCATCACAGGCAAGATGCGTCTGCGCATACATGTTGGGCATTTCCAGAACACGGTGCGGGTCGCCCGCGAGCAACGGGCGGCCGGTTGCGGTGCGGTCCGGGGAGAGAGCCCAGTTGTTGCTGCCGCCGGCGAGTTCCGCCTCCTGCTGATCACTGCCGTGACCGATCAATGCCTCGAGTCCCGGTTTCAAATCGCCGAGCGACGCAAGATAGCGGGCGCCTTCTTCGCCGGGTGGAATGCAAAGCAGGTCGTCACCCCCGTCATCAAAACGCAGCTTTGATATCTCGGCGACGCCGACAATCGGGAGCGCGGCGGCGCGCCAGAGCTTCCACCACATCGAGCCCATCAGAAACCCGATCTGGCGCATCACCGCGATCGAATGCCAGGGCTCCCATGGCGCGGGCTCGGTTTTGAGAATGGCATACTCTGCCGGCCATCGGCGCAGCGCAATAAAGGCATTGACCCCGCGCGCGTAAGCCTCCAGCATCGATCGCGTCTCGGACTTCAGGATGGCGAAGTCGCGCCGCGATGCCCCTGTTGTGTCGACCTTTCTCGCCAGAATATCGCCGGCCAGCGCCGGTTTCCCGAGCCATTCCGCGTAACGCCCGGTGCCACGCCGCAACAACGCTTCCATCTGCCACAGCCGGTCCTGGGCGTGAACGAACCCCAGTCCGGCAAAGGCATCGAGCCGCGAAACCGAGCGAATATGAGGAATTCCCCAACTATCGCGTCGCACATCGACCGCACGCGACAAACCCGGCATCGCTGCCGGGCTCTCCAGATCGGGAACGTGGTCCGCGGGATTAAGATCTCTCGAGATTACAGTCATGGGGCCTTCTACGTGTCCCTCCTTGCCCGCGGTAGCGAAGCAGCCTTCTTTGCTAGCCGCCGCCGGACAGCATTTTGACGAGTCGATAGAGATAGTCCTCGCCCTGGTAGAACGATTTCACCAGCACCCGTTCGTCCTTGCCGTGGATCCGGCCGCCGTCGTTGACATCGCTGGCTAGCCCGGAGTGGCCATAGGTCGGAATGCCGGCGTTGCGCAGAAAGCTGCCGTCGGTGGCGCCGGCGCTCATGACCGGGAGCACGACCGCGCCGGGCCAGAACTGCTGGGATAATTTCTCGATCGATCCCATCACCTCCTCATTCAGCGCCGACGGCGCACTCAGGACCGGCGAACCGAGTTGCGTGACCACGATCTGATCGTCCGCAAGCACGCGCTCGAGCGTCGCCTTGACCTCGTCGACGGGCTCGCCGGGCATGGCCCGGCAATTGACCTTGGCGCTCGCCGACTGCGGCAACGCGTTGATCGCTTGCCCGCCCTCCAGCATCGTCGCCACGCAGGTGGTGCGCAGCTGGGAATTATAGACCGGATTGGCGGCGAGCCGGACAAACGTCATCGCGGCCGGATCCGGTTTATCGGACAGCAGCGCGCGTATATCGGCCGCGGTCTGTTCACCCTCGAATTGCGCCGTCCGCTCGAAATAGGCGCGCGTGGTCTCGTTGAGCTTCAGGGGAAAGCTGAACTTGGAGAGACGCACTAGTCCTTCCGCCAGATGATAGATCGCATTGTCCTTCAGCGGGACCGCGCTGTGGCCGCCCTTGTTTTTCACGTCGAGCTGATAATTCAGCACGACCTTCTCGCTGGTCTGGACGCTGTTCCGGATCGGCTTGCCGTCCTTGAGGCCGACGCCGCCGCCCTCGTTCAATGCGAATTCGGCATCGATCAGGTCGCGGTGGTGCCTGATCAGCCACTGGATCCCCAGCGCGTCACTGTCAAAGATTTCCTCGTCGGTCTCGAGCGCCAGGATGATGTCGCGATCGGGCTTGTAGCCTTCCTGCTTGTAACGAATGAGATTGGTGACAAAGGCCGCCGCCATGTATTTGTCGTCGCCGCTGCCGCGCGCATAGAAATAGCCGTCCTGCTCGGTCAGCTTGAACGGCTCGACCGACCAGTCCTCGCGGCTGGCCGGCACGACATCGAGATGCGCCACCAGCAGGATCGGCTTGCGCGCGCCGGTGCCGCGCAGGCGCGCGACCAGATTGCCTTTGCGCGGCGCCGGCTGGAATACGTGCACGTCGGCCTCCGCAAATCCCGCCGCGCGCAAGCGGGCCGCCATCGCGCCGGCCGCTTGCGCGGTGTCGCCGGTCGCGGTCACGGTGTTGATCTCGACAAGCTCCTTGTAGATGTCGAAGGCGAGCTGCTGTTGCGGGTTCAGCGCTTCGGCGGCCGCCCGGCCCGACATCACGGGGAGGATCGAGACCAATGCGGCGAGGAGAGCGATCCAGAAAAGCTTCCGCGATGTGAGGTCGCTACGCCAGGTTTCTCGAAACATCCCGCTCTCCCAAAAAGGCAGCCGGATGAATTCAGACAGGTAACGCGTTCGCTGGCAAGATGTCGGACCAGATAGTTCTGCGGCTCAGCTATCCTTATTTGTTATCTTTGACAGCGACCACCTCGATTTCGACCAGAAAACCGGGATTGGCGAGTGCCGCGACGCCGACAACCGACCGTGCCGGCAAATTGGGCTGACTGCCGCCAAAGAACTGCGTGTAGCCCTCCATGAATGCCTTGAAATCCATCGGCGCGCGCGCGTCGTGCACAAGAAACACCTGCATCTTGACCACGTCGGCCATGCCGAGCCCAAAACCTTCGAGAATTCCCTTGATCTTGTTGAGAACACCGACCGTCTGGGTTTTGGTGTCGCCATAGGCCTGAGGGCTGGACGGATCGGCGTCCTTGCTGAGGACGGGAGGCACCTGGCCGCTGATATAATAGGTCGTTGCGTTGCCCGGGACCTGCACGGCCTGGGAAATCGGAAACGTCGAGTTCGGAATGGGATATCTGACCACGTCGGCCTGCGCGGCGTTCAGACTGGCAATGAGAGCGCCTGCCAAAAGCGCGCCGAGTGTCGGTATTGCTGCCGGCTTCATCTGCCCCTCCGCGTATTGGATGAGAATGATCGTTAGCGGCGAACGGATTGCACATCCGCGGCCGTCACCGCATCCTGATAATGATTGTCGAAATGGGTCCGCAGGTAATTCACCACGGCGGCAACCTGATCGTCGCTCATCATCGCTCCGAACGGCGGCATTGCGCGCTGTCCGTTGACGACGAGGTCGACGGGATAGCCGCCGGCTTCGAGAGTCTTGTTGGCGACCAGCGATGGATAAGTCCCGGCGCCCACCGCCCCCTTGCCGTCGGGCATGTGGCAGCCCCGACAGACGTTGGCGAACAACTCCTCGCCGCCGCTTTCAATGAACCTGAAGCCGGTGCTCAGGGCTGGCCTGGATGCCGGGGGCTCGGTGCTCTCTGCGCAAGCCATGAACGATGATAGCAAGAGTGCTGCCGATATCGTCATGACAAACGCTGCATGACGATTGGTGTTTCCCTGCGTCATCCGGACAAACGCCCGCGGAATCCTGTTTTGAAAACGTCGCATCACGTCTTGACCACCCGGTCATGCAGCCGGGCGATGGCGTTGAGCGACGACAGAATGGCGCCCTCCTGCCATGCCGGAATGTAGGATGCATGCTCACCCGCCAACACGATCCTGCCGTCGATCTGGCAGAGATCGTCGTAGTGCTCCGCCCTTGCCTTCTCGGTCCAGTTGCCGGCGCAGCCCAACGTAAACGGCATGCGGTGCCAGGCAACGGCAACGCCATTCTCGTATTCGGTGCGGTATTGCGGATGAATGCCGGCGCCGAATTCAACAGCCCGCGCGATCCGCTCGGCTGGCGACATCGCGGTGAATTCGTAGGCGTTGGGACCGTCGAAAAGATACGCGCCCAGCAGTACACCCTTGGCCGAGCTGTTGAAGCCGGTGTTGGGATAGGCGATCTGGCGGATCGGCAGGTCGGTGTAGCTGATGCCGCCGTAGATCGCCTCGTCCTCTTCCCAGAAGCGTCGTTTGAACTGCAGGCCGACCTTGACCGACGGCGAATAGGGCACGGCGTCGATGGCTGCTTTCATCCGACCGCTCACATCGATCGGAAGCTGGCTCAGAATCGAGAGCGGAATGGTGCAGACGCACCAGTCGGCCTTGGCCTGTTGCGGCGTCGCCGGCGCCTTGAGATCGGTGTAGGTAACCGTGACGCCGTGGTCATCCTGCTGGATCGCCGTCACCTTCGCCTCGTAACGAATGACGTCGCCGACTTCCCTGGCAAACGCCTTGCCGATCATATCCATGCCGCCGACCGGCTGAAACATCGTGGTCTGGAAGGTATGCAGCGCGAAATTCTGCAGATAGCGCCAGATCCGCGATTTGAGGATATCGGACAGATTGATCGGCTCGCCTGCGATCGGCGCCGCGCCGACGCCGCCGCCCGGATCCTTGGCGTAACCGCGAAAGTCAGCGGAAATGAGGTTGGCCTTGTAGGCGTAGTTGCCGTCCAGCGCGCCCCATGACCTCAGCGCCTGCATCAGGATCTCGCGATCCTCTTTCGACACCGCTTCGTCCAGTCTGCCCTGCTGCGTTGCCTTGGCGAGCAGTTCCGAAATCTGTCCCTGGAAATCGGTCTTGATGTCGCGAATGCGCTGCGGCACGCCGCCGAACGCCTTGGTCGCGTGCAGAAGGGCGTTGTGATTAAGCTGGATGAACGGCTCGAGCGCAACACCGAGGCGCTTGCAGTAATCGAGCAGCGCGCGATGGTGATAGGGAATCCTCCATGGCCCCGGATTGAGATAGAGGCCTTGCTCGAACTCGCAGGTTTGCTTGAAGCCGCCGAGTTCGGTGAACGAATCCCCGCCCCGCAGGGTCCAGTTGCGGCCCCCTGCCCGACTGTTGAATTCCAGAATCCGGGCATTGTATCCGGCCTTGCGCAACTCCAGCGCAGCCGTCATGCCGGCAAGGCCGGCGCCGAGGATGAGAACGGAAGCGCCCCTGGGATCGCCGTCGAGCTTGATCGGACCTTGGTATCCGGAATCGGCCGCGAACCCCAGGCTGGTCATCGCGTGATACATCGCGGCGCTGCCGGAAACCGCTCCGATCAGGGACAGCAGATCACGCCGGCTAACGGTTGAAGGCTCGCTTGACATCGCTCCTCATTACCCGCGATTTCGCCCGGCAAGTCATCAAATCCAGGTGTCAGGACTCCGACGACAAATTCGACGCGGCGCATCCGATCGGAAGTGCCGGCCTTAAATTCGACGTGTATCATGACCTTGCATAAAACTTCGCGACGGCCGGGTCACACGCACCCAAAGCGCACGGAACTCCTTTCAACACGATGAAAATAAAAGGTTTTTTATGGCTGATCCGAAGCCGCGCTGCGCCGGCCATTCCGGCGCCGGCGTTCTCGAATTGCTGCGCCTGTTCAAAGGCAATGCTGCCGCCGCAGATCAATACGCAGCCACTTGCCGCGAGAAGGCCAAAACGACCGAGCCGGTGCTCAGGGCATTCGAATATTTTGCCGAGGATGTCGCGCGCAAGCCGGGACCGCTGTCGGGTATTCCCGTGGGCATCAAGGACATCATCGCGACGGCGGACATGCCGACCACAAACGGCTCGCCGGTCTACAAGGATTGCATTCCCGGCGCCGATGCGTGGGTCGTCGAACGGCTGCGCAACCTTGGCGCCACGATCTTCGGCAAAACGGTTTCGACGGAATTTGCCTGGCGCCATCCCGGTCCGACGGTCAATCCATGGAATCCAAAACACACGCCGGGCGGTTCGTCATCCGGTTCGGCCGCGGCTGTCGCGGCTGGGGTAGTTCCGCTGGCGCTGGGCACGCAAACACTGGGCTCGGTCATCAGGCCGGCGGCGTTCAACGGCGTCGTTGGCCTCAAGCCGAGTTACGGCGCGATCCCTCGCACCGGCGTGCATCCCTTAAGCCCTTCGCTCGATCATGTCGGATTTTTCGCGCGCCGTGTCGATGACGTGGCTTACGCATTGTCCCTGCTTGGCGGCACCAGCGACAGCGATGTTCATGGCCGGCCGCTGCCCGCTTTTCAGGTTTCCGTCGAACAGGGACTGCCGCCGCTGGCGGCACCGCGTCTCGCCGTCGTGCGGTTTGAAAAATGGTCGAAGGCCGAACCCGAACAGCAACAGCTGTTCGACGCTGCGGTCACGACATTGCGCGAGGCCGGCGCCATCGTGCAGGAACTGGAGTTACCGGAGCTCGATCACGCCAACTGGAGCGCAATCAACACGATCCTCGCGAGCGAGGCCGCACTGATTTTTGCCGACCTCGTCGAACGCTATCCTGACCGCACCAGCGATCGTTTGAAGGAGCTCGTTCGAACCGGCAAAGCCCATTCGGCTTACGACTATCTCGCCGCCAAAGCGCGGCAGGAAAAGCTGCGATCGGCATTCCCATCGCAAATGTCAGGCTTCGATGCCGTGCTGACGCTGCCGGCGTTCGGCGAGGCGCCCGAAGGCCTGGGCTATACCGGCGATGCGGAATATTGCGCGCCCTGGACCTTGCTGGGCGTGCCCGCCGTGTCGCTGCCCGCTGGATTCGGCAAAAACGGTCTTCCGCTGGGCCTCCAGATCGTCGGCGCCTATCGGGAGGATTATCGGATGCTTCGTGTGGCGAAATGGATCGAGGGCGTCTTGATGGTTGACATGGGCATTCCGAGCATTGATCGCACGGAAGTTTGAACGCCGCGCCCGGCGCCTTTTTCCTCGCAATCTGCATCCCGTTGGGATACTCACGGCGGCCGTTGAAGCCACGCATGCAAGGTCGAGCCGATGATCGCCGCACGCCCGCAAAGACAAACCTTCACCAAGGATTCGCCCGGGATGGCGCGCGCGGTACGTCACCTCGCCGCCGCGCTGACCGCGACAGTCGTGGTTGCCGTGTTGTTGTCCGGCAGAGCCGTCGCCGAGCCCAGCTATTCCTTCGACACCACGCCGGGCAAGCTGCCGAAAACGGTTATTCCCCTCCATTATGCGATCGAGCTCACGCCGGATCTCGCGAGCCTGAGGCTTGAAGGTGTCGAGGCCGTGGATATCGAGGTGCGCGAGCCCACGGCACGGCTCACGCTCAATGCGGTCAACATCACGCTCGGCGCCGCCACCATCGACGATGACGCGCAGCGCGCTGACGTCGCGCTCGATGCCGCCAGCGAGACCGCGACGCTCACCTTTCCGAAAGCGCTCACGGCGGGCGCACACCGGCTGCGCATCGGTTTCACGGCACGGATCAACGCGTTCGGACGCGGGCTTTTCTTCGTCGATTACCCGACCGACAACGGCGTGAAGCGGATGCTCTCAAGCCAGCTCGAGCCCGCCGATGCGCGACGGATCTTTCCGTGCTGGGACGAGCCTGCCTTCAAGGCGACGTTTGCGCTGACCGTCACGGTGCCCCGCACCTTCCTGGCGGTGAGCAACATGCCGGTGGCGCGCGAGGAGCCGGTCGCGCCGGACAAAAAGCAGGTCGCGTTCGCACCGACCCCGAAAATGTCGAGCTACCTGTTCGTGTTCGCGGCCGGCGAGCTCGAGCGCCTTACGGCGGAGACGGACGGCGTCACCGTCGGCGTGGTCACCACCGCAGGCAAGCGCGAGCAAGGCCGCTTCGCGCTCGAAAACGCGGTCAAGCTGCTGGATTACTACAACGATTATTTCGGCATCAAATACCCGCTGCCGAAACTCGACCTGATCGCGGTGCCGGGCGGGTTCGGCGGCGCCATGGAGAACTGGGGCGGCATCACCTTTTTCGAGAGCCGGCTGCTGTTCGACCCCTCCACCAATCCGGATACGGCGCGGCGCGGCATCTTCAGCGTGCTGGCGCATGAGATGGCGCATCAATGGTTCGGCGATCTCGTCACCATGGGCTGGTGGGACAACCTCTGGCTCAACGAGGGCTTTGCCAGCTGGATGCAGGAGAAGGCCGCGGAGCATTTCTATCCGCAATGGCAGACCTGGCTCAACGGCTACGGCCAGAAGCAATACGCCATGGCGCTCGACGCGCGGCGCACCTCGCATCCGATCCAGCAGCCGGTCGCCGACCACAGCGAAGCCAACGCGGCGTTCGACGGCATCACCTACAACAAGGGCCAGGCGCTGATCCGCATGCTGGAAAACCATCTCGGCGAGGGCGCGTTTCGCAGCGGCATCCGCAAATACATGGCCGCGCACGCCTATGGCAGCACCACCACGGCCGATCTCTGGCAGGCGCTGGAAAGTGCCGCCGGCAAACCGGTGACGGGCATTGCCGCCTCCTTCACCGAGCAGGACGGCGTGCCGCTGATCGTGGCCGAAACCAGCTGCAGCGGCGACACGCAGCGGATGACGCTGCGGCAGGATCGATTTGCGATCGTTCCCGCTTCTTCCTCCGCCGCGACCACGCAAGCGACCGTCTTGCCACCTCGATCCTGGCAAGTCCCGATCTCGGTCGGGCCGCTGCGCGCAACGCAGCCGGCGGAACACCTGCTGCTTGCGGGCAGCAGCGACATCGCCGCCGGATCCTGCGGCGAGGCGGTCAAAGTCAATCTCGGCGACGTCGGCTATTACCGGACCGAATACGGCCCCAACAGCCGGGCCGCGCTGGCAAAGTCGCTGGCACTGATGACGCCGGATGATCGTGTCAACTTCCTCGCCGACAGCTGGGCGCTGGTGCAGGCCGGCCGCGCCGAACCGCCGTCTTACCTGGCGCTGATCGAAGAGATCAGCCGCGACGACCGCCGCGCGGCCTGGGATCAGGCGATCGGCAGCTTGGCCACGCTCGATCGTCTGGCGCGCGATCGCGCCGAACGCCCGGCGCTGCAAGGCTATGCACGCGCAAGATTGCGCCCGCTGTTCGATCGGCTCGGCTGGGACGGCAGCGGCTCAGGCGACGACGAAAACACCTTGCTGCGCGCCAGCCTGATCTCCGCGCTCGGCCAATACGGCGACGAAGATATTCTGGCCGAAGCCCGACGCCGGTTCGCGGCCTTCCTGCAAGACCCGCAATCGCTGCCGAACGCACTGCGCGATCCCGTCACCCATCTCGTCGGCATCAGCGCCGACCGCGCAAGCTACGACACGCTGCTTGCGCTCGCGCGCAAAAGCACGGTGACCAACGAGCGCCTGCGCTACTATTACGCCGCCGCCAGCGCCCGCGACGCCACGCTGGCGCGAGCTACCCTGGCGCTGACCTTGACCGACGAATTGCCGAGCGCGATCGTCGGCGGCCTTATCAACACGGTCGCCGCCTCCGGCGAGCAGCCCGATCTGGCCTGGGAATTCGTGCAGACGAATTTCGATGCGCTCTCGGCAAAACAGGGACCGTCGTTCCGCGACGCCTTCGTCGCCAACTTCATGACCAACTTCAGCGATGACGCCCATGCCGCCGAGCTCTCGCATTTTGCACCGGCCCAGGCGACCTCCGGCGGCCGCGTGACAACGGCTCGCGCGCTGGAGACGATTGCGATCTCGGCCGATCTCAAGACGCGCGCGTTGCCGGCGGTGAATGCCTGGATCAAAGAGCACAATGGCGGGCGGCCCTGACACCATGCGCGCGACCGCGTTTGCCAAGCCCGAGGTGCGCAGCTAGTTGTAGTTGCGGGCGCTCACGATCGAGGGCGTGAACGCCGCAATGTCAGCTGTTGCGATTTATCTCGATGCGTCGGACGCTGCTCTTGGCCTCGTTGGATTTCGGCACCGTAACCGTCAGCACACCATTCTTGAATGAGGCTGTTACCTTGTCCTCATCGACGTCCTCCAGCGGTATGCGCCGCTCAAACCGGCCATAGTACCGCTCGCTAAAGCGACGATCCTTGTCCTCCGATTCTGATTTCTTTTCGCCGGAGATGGAAAGCACGCCGTTTGCGATCTCCACCCTAACATCCTTCTCATCGAGGCCCGGCAGTTCAGCGGTGACGCGTATCTCCTTGTTCGTCTCGTCGATGTCGATCTGCGGCCAGCCTATTCCATCAAAGGCTCTGGCAAATCCGAATGGTGCAAGATCGAACCCGCGAAATACGTCGTCAAACATGCGGTTCATTTCGCGATGCAGCGCCAGAAAGGGATGAGCATCGGGGCCACGATGGATACCGACATCCCGGCTCCTGTTGTTCCAAGGAATCAGATCCTTGATAGCCATGAATTGTTCTCCTTTCTTTGAGCGACTCCCGCTGCGGCCGAGGTCGCCCGCGAAAGCCGGTCCGTCGATGGCAGAAATCTTTTCTTGCTGTCAGGCGGCCGTTTTGGCGATCTTGGACGAGGCCCCGGACCGCACATCGAAGCATAAAAAACCTAGAAAAAGCCAATTCGGTTTCAAGGGGGTGTCGAAATTTTTGTCCAATCGAACCGCGGTCCTCAGCGGGAGGTTCACGCAAGAAGAAATCGCGACGGTTCGCCGGCGGGCGCCCCTTGAAATCTGGCACGGCTTTTCTAAGTCGTTTTCCGTCCCAAAATGAAAGGAGCCAGGAGGACGACATGACCGATCTAGCCCACCGCTTCGATGAAAATGTGTATGACCTCAACGCCATTTTGCATCCCGGTTCGGTATTTGATCACCCCCGGGATGTCCTGTCCGACGCAACGCTCTCAAGGAGCGAAAAGCGGGCTATCCTGGCCTCCTGGGCCTCCGATGCCGCCGCAATGAAGTCATGCCCGGCCTTGCGCGCGATACCGGCAGCAAAGAGCCCCGTCTCCATCGACGAGATCCTGGAAGCGCTTTCGAGTTTGGACCATTCGCCGCGAACGCCGCCCGGCGGCAAGCCAGCCAGACTGAAGTCGACCGACCGAATCGCGGTGGCCGCCTGAACGGCAGCGTGCCGAACGGCAACGATCCGGAATCAACTGCAAAGGCCGGGACGGCCGCGCTAAGCCGCGGCCGCCGTTTGTGCGGCAGTCTCACACCACGAGAACCGTCGATCCCGTGGTTTTGCGCGCGGCGAGATCGGTATGGGCCTTGGCCGCGTCCTTCAGCGGATAGGTCTGGTTGACCTCGATCTTGACCGCGCCGGACAGCACCACGTCGAACAGTTCCTTTGCCATGGCGACGAGGTTCTCGCGCCTGGCGCCATAGGTATTGAGCGTCGGGCGGGTGACGTAGAGCGAGCCCTTCTGGGCCAGCAGGCCGAGGTTGAGCGGCTCGACGCTGCCGGAGGATTGGCCGAACAGCGCGACGACGCCGAGCGGCGCCACGCAGTCGAGCGATTTCAAAAAGGTGTCCTTGCCGACGGAGTCGTAGACGACAGACACTTTCTTGCCTTCGGTGATCTCGCCCACCCGCTTCACAAAATCCTCGCGGGTGTAAACCACGGTGTGGGCGCAGCCATGGGCCTTGGCGAGTTTTGCTTTTTCATCGCTGCCGACGGTGCCGATCACGGTCGCGCCGAGATGTTTCGCCCATTGGCCGAGGATGAGGCCGACGCCACCTGCCGCGGCATGCAGCAGGATGGTATCGCCGGCTTTGACGCGATAGGTCTGGCGGATCAGATATTGCACCGTCAGGCCCTTGAGCATCATGGCGGCGGCGGTCTTGTCATCGATCCCGTCGGGCAGTTTCAGGAGACGATCGGCCGGAATCAGCCGCGCCTCGGCATAGGCGCCAAGCGGTCCATTGCCGTAGGCGACACGGTCGCCCGGCTTCAGATCGCTGACTCCGGATCCGACTTCTTCGACCACGCCGGCGCCTTCGCTGCCCAGCCCGCTCGGCAACTCGGCGGGATAAAGGCCCGAGCGATTATAGATGTCGACAAAGTTCAATCCGACGGCGGTGTGGCGGATCCGCGCCTCGCCGGGACCGGGCTTGCCAAGCTTGACTTCCTCCCAGACCAGAACTTCGGGGCCGCCGGTTTGATGAAAGCGGATGGCGTGGGTCATGGAATTACTCCTCACATGGGTGACAACGGAAAGAGATGGCGCGGCGGAGGGGATCCGCCCGCGGGTGTACAAAAATGTTCAGGCGTCGATCGCATCCTTGATCCGCTTTCGCGTCAAAGGCAAATCGCGCAGCCGCTTGCCGGTGGCGTCGGCGATGGCGTTGGCGATGGAGGCCGCAGCCGGGCCCTGTCCGGTTTCGCCGCTCCCCAGGAAAGGTTTTCCGGGCCGGTTGATGATATGCACCTCGATGCTGTCGGGCACCGAGTTGAACCGCAGGATCGGATAGGTTTGCCAGTCGATGCTGGAGATCCTGGTGTCATCGAAGGTGACGCTCTCATACAAGGTCCAGCTCATCGATTGCACGATCGCGCCCTCGATCTGGTTGATCAGCCCGTCCGGATTGACCACCTGTCCGCCGTCGACCGCCGCCACCGCGCGCACCAGGCGCGGACGCCCGGTCTCCCGGTTCACTTCCACTTCGGTGGCGATCGCACAATAGGCCGCGAGATTCTTGTAGCGGGCAAAGGCAAAGCCAAATCCGCGGTCCTGCGGCGCGTGTTGCCCCTTCAGCCATCCAAACCCTTGCGCCGCCTTCTCGATCACCTCGCGCCCGCGCGGATCGTCGAGATGTCTTAGCCTGAATTCGACGGGATCGGCGCCGGCTGCGATCGCCAATTCGTCCATGAAACTCTCGATCGAAAACACATTGTGGTAGGCCCCGAGCGATCGCATCGCCGAAATCCGCAGCGGCATGGCCGGGATGAAGTGGTGCACCACATGCGCGTTGGGGAATGTGTAGATCGGGATCGCGTTGCGGTCGCCGCCGCCTTCCGGTAACGGCAGCGGTTTCGGCGCCGGCACGGCAAACGGCTGTGACATGTGCTGCGCCGCCAGCATCGATCCCGCGCCTCCCGGTCGCATCGAATGGGTGTTGCTCCAGACTTCGAAATTCCAGTCCGCGATCGCGCCGTTGCCGTCGAGCGAAGCCTTCAGCCTTGTCACCATCGCCGGGCCGAACGGCTCCCAGCTGTGCTCCTGTTCGCGCATCCATTGCACGCGAACCGGCGTGCCCGGCAAAGCGCGCGCGATCAGCGCCGCGTCAGCAGCGGCATCGTCGGCGCCATTATGGCCGTAACATCCGGAGCCTTCGACATGGATGCAGCGAACGCTCGCCGGCGGCACCCGCAACATTTCCGCGATGCCCTGGCGGTCCGGATAGACACCCTGGGTGTGGGTCCAGACCGTCATCGCGCCGTCGACCCATTGCGCAACCGCACAGGACGGGCCGATCGAACCGTGCGCCTGATACGGCCGGGTATAGGTGGCTTCGATGGTTTTTTGCCCGACGGCCGACGGATTGTTCTGTTGGAAGATGGTCGAATCCTGCGACGGCAGGCTGGTCAGCACGTGAAGCAGATCATCCTGCTTCGGCAGGCCGGCCGTCTCCTTCCATGTGGCGGCAGCCGACAGCGCCTTCATCGCCTTGACCGCCCAAAATTCCTTTGCGGCGACGACCGCAAGAAAATTGCCGTCACAGATGACCTTGACGACGCCGGGCAGCTTTTCGATCGCCGAGGTGTCGCAATCCCTCAATTGAGCGCCGTAGCTCGGCGGCCGCACGATCCGGGCGTGCACCATGCCGGGCAGCCGCATGTCCTGGACATAGGCCGCACCTCCGGTGACCTTGGCCGGAATATCGACGCGCGGTATCGGCTGGCCC
>Ga0209526_10001394_pt1 | contig 16094 bp, 13 predicted proteins | sample JacPinW_OM2H0_M1_FD_188566 | JGI IMG/M metagenome (GOLD analysis project Ga0209526, IMG submission 188566) | Forest soil microbial communities from Algoma, Ontario, Canada - Jack Pine, Ontario site 1_JW_OM2H0_M1 (SPAdes) (version 2) | ecosystem: Environmental > Terrestrial > Soil > Boreal... | reverse complement strand
CGGCCTTCGCCTGGACGACGGTTTAGGCCACCGCTTCAGGCTCCAGTTGCGCGACGATCATCCGCTCCAGGGTTTTGACCGACTGGAAATTCTCCGGCGTGATCTCGGCTTGCGGTATCGTGAAATCGAATTCGGCTTCGACGCCGAGCATCAGATTGACCATGTCCATCGACGTCAGCCCGATATCCACCAATAGCTGCTCGGGATGAACTTCTGCGGTGATCGCGTTCTGGTCGAGGATGGCCTTGACGAGCGCAAGGATGCGGTCCTGAACGGTGACGTTAAAATCCTGCATCTTCAAATTCCACTCACATCGCTCGATCGGCCGGCACCGAACTGAATGCACCCCTATAGCTCTTCTATAGCTCCCGGGCCGTTCGAAGAACAGTTACTCTCCTTTGACGCAACTCTGCATTTTGTTCTTAACGCTAACCGCCATTCACAAAGTTTCTGCGATTCAGAACACCGCAGATTAACCGTTAAAGTTGAAACGAGCGCCGTTTACCTTGAATTTCATCGACGCATTTGAATCAAATCCTTAAGCATGGAACGCGGTCGGAAGTTTTAACGATCGATGTGGCATCACGCGCGACGCCCGCGCGGCTCTTCATACCGCAAACCCTCGAGGCATATCGGCCATGAACGTGCAGCAAGCCAGGCTACGCAGCCCCACAAAGCACAGCACCAGCGAGCAATTCTTCATCGACCGCAGCTCCTTTCCACAGCGAACCGCAGCCGTCGCGACGGCAGCGGCAGCGGAGGCCGAGGCGGTCGACCGCGACGCGCGCTTTCCGCAAAAGGCTATCGACGCCGCGCGCCAGCAAAAGCTGTTAGGGGTTCAGATCCCGCAGGCCTTCGGCGGCGACGGCGCATCGATCTCCGACCTCACCGAGATGTGCTACACGCTCGGCCGCACCTGCGCGTCGACTGCGATGATTTTTGCCATGCACCAGACCAAGGTCGCCTGCCTGGTGCGGCACGGCAGCGGCAGCGACTGGCACGAACAGCTGATGCGCCGCGTGGCGTCGGAACAAATGCTGCTGGCGTCATCGACGACGGAGGGACAAAACGGCGGCAACATCCGTTTCTCAACGGCCGCCGTCGAACACGCCGGCAGCGAGATCTCGCTGGTTCGCAACGCAACCGTCATTTCCTATGGCGCGCAGGCCGACGGCATCGTCACCATCGCCCGCCGCGCCAATGACGCCGCCGGCTCCGACCAGGTGCTGCTGGCCATTACCAAGGACAATTACACGCTGGAGCCCAGTCTCGCATGGGAGACGCTCGGCATGCGCGGAACTTGCAGCGCCGGTTTCGAACTGAAGTTCAAAGGCACCGCCGAACAGATTTTTCCTGAGGCCTACGACAAGATTCATGCGCAGACCATGACGCCGGTCGCGCATCTCTGCTGGTCTTCGGTCTGGGCCGGGATCGCCGCGGCTTCGGTCGAACGCGCGCAGAATTTTATCCGCAAGGCCGCCCGCGGCGCCGGCGGCCAGATGCCTCCCGCCGCCGCCCATTTTACGACGGCCAGGATGACGCTGACAAAACTGCGCGCGGTGATCACGGCCAGTCTCGACACCTATGCGGCCTTTGAGCATGACGAGCGCGCGCTCGCGTCGCTCGACTTCCAGTCCCAGATCAACCTGCTCAAGGTGGAAGCCTCCGAACTTGCGGTCGCGACGGTGATGGCTGCGATGCGCGCCTGCGGCCTGTCAGGCTATCGCAACGACGGCGACTTCAGCGTCGGCCGGCATCTGCGCGACGTACTCTCAGCGCCGATCATGATCAACAACGACCGCATCCTCACCAATATCGCGACCGCAAGCCTGATGAGCGGGGTGCCGATCTCCTTGCGCGACTGAGCTCAAAAATTCCTTCGACAAGAACAATGAAAGTCCGAACATGAATGTCATTATTCGAACGGCTTCACCTGAGACTGCATCGCAACCGGCCGATGCGCTGGATCACCTCGCAGACGTCCTGTTCCACGAGATGGGCACCGACGGCGTCTATGCCCGGACCGCGCTGTACGAGGACATGGTCGAGCGGCTCGCCGCCCTGATCACCCGGCATCGCGAGCCCAATACCGAAGTGATGCGCTTTCCCCCGGTGATGAACCGCGGGCAACTCGAAAAATCCGGCTATCTGAAGAGTTTTCCAAACCTGCTCGGCTGCGTCTGCGGCCTGCATGGCTCTGAGCGTGAGATTCATTCCGCGGTCAGCCGCTTCGATGCCGGCGGCGACTGGACGACATCGCTCTCGCCGGCCGATCTCGTCCTTTCGCCGGCCGCCTGCTATCCGGTTTATCCGATCGCAGCGGCCCGCGGCCCGCTTCCATCAGGCGGTCTTCGCTTTGACGTCGCTGCCGATTGTTTCCGCCGCGAACCGTCGCGCCATCTCGACCGGCTGCAGTCGTTTCGGATGCGCGAATATGTCTGCATCGGTAGCCCCGACGACGTCTCAGATTTTCGCGAGCGCTGGATGGTGCGCGCGCAAAATATCGCACGCGATCTCGGCCTTAAGTTCAGGGTCGACTACGCCTCCGATCCCTTCTTCGGCCGTGTCGGCCAGATGAAGGCGGTTAGCCAGAAGCAGCAATCCCTAAAGTTCGAATTGCTGATCCCGCTCCGTTCCGAAGAGCAGCCGACCGCCTGCATGAGTTTCAATTATCACCGCGACCATTTCGGGACGACCTGGGACATCAAGGACGCTAGCGGCGAGCCGGCGCACACCGGCTGCGTCGCGTTCGGAATGGATCGCCTCGCGGTCGCCATGTTCCATACCCACGGCACTGATTTGGCCAAATGGCCAGCTGAGGTTCGAAACATCCTCGAACTTCGATAACAGGCCCGATGGTTGACGGCGGTGATCGCGCAAAGAATCCGGTGCCGTGAAATCTCCGAGGCCGATCTCGAAGCGGTCGCGGAGCTTTTGACGCGTGGATTTGCCGGGAGATCGCGCGACTACTGGATGCAGGGATTGCGCCGCCAGGCCATCCGCGATGTGCCGGAGGGCTATCCCCGTTTCGGTTACATGCTCCACAATGACGGCTGCCCGGTCGGCGTGCTGTTGCTGCTCTATACGTCGAGGCGCAACGGCAGCGCGACGATGATCCAGTGCAATTTGTCGAGCTGGTATGTCGAACCGGCGTTTCGCAATTACGCGCCGCTGCTGACAAAAATCGCGCAGCGGCACAAGGAAGTCACCTACCTCAACATCAGCCCGGCGACCTGGACCTGGCCGATCATCGAAGCCCAGGGTTTTGCCAGCTATTGCAGCGGATTGTTCTTCTCGATACCGGCGTTATCAGGTGTCACAAAAGGCATGACGGTGGAAACCGTCGCGCCGGAGACGCAAGCTATCGAAGGCCTGCCTGACGCTGAAGTCGAACTGCTGACCCGGCATGCGTGCTATGGCTGCCTTAGCCTGGTCTGCCGTAGGTCGAGCGGCGGCGCATTTCCGTTCATCCTGCTACCGATGCGGATCCGCCGCGGCTGGATCGCGCCGCCGGCGATGCAATTGATCTATTGCCGCGACATCAGCGAATATGTCGCATGCGCTGGCGCCGTCGGCCGGGCGCTGATCCGGCACGGCAAGCTTTCAGTCATCCTCGATTCGAACGGCCCGCTGCCGGGCCTTACCGGCATCTATTCCGGCGCGCGCGGCCGCAAATATTTCAAGGGCCCGCATCCGCCCCGGCTCGCCGACCTGACCGACACCGAGCTCGTGCTGTACGGGCCTTAAACGAAATCATCATCGCCCCTTCCCACGCACTCGCAACAACCCAACGAGATCACCGATGCACAAGCCCGCTTCCCACCGAACCGCTGCCGCTGCACTGGTCGAGCAGCTCGTGATCAACGGCATCACACACGTGTTTTGTGTGCCCGGGGAAAGTTATCTTCCGGTGCTCGACGCGCTTCGCGACAGCGGCATTACGGTGACCGTCTGCCGTCACGAGGGCGGTGCTGCGATGATGGCGGAAGCGATGGGAAAGGTCACCGGACGGCCGGGCATCTGCTTTGTCACGCGCGGCCCGGGCGCCACCAATGCCTCCGCAGGCATTCATATCGCGCAACAGGATTCGACGCCGATGATCATGTTCGTCGGTCAGGTGGAAACGTCGGTGCGTGAGCGCGAGGCATTTCAGGAGCTCGATTATCGCGCGGTGTTCGGCAGCATGACCAAATGGACCGCCGAGGTCGATCACGCCAGCCGCATCACCGAATTCGTCTCGCGCGCGTTTTATACCGCGAGCAGCGGCCGGCCCGGACCGGTGGTGGTGGCGCTGCCAAAGGACGTGTTGAGCGAGCGCACCAGCGTCGCCAATGCGCCGGCGTTCGAGCCGGTGGAGACTTCGCCGGGCGAAGAGGAAATGACAAAACTTTCCGAACTATTGGTGGAATCGAAAAATCCGCTATTCGTGCTCGGTGGCAGCCGCTGGAGTGAAACCGCGCGCCGCCAGATCCACGAATTTGCCGAGCGCGCGGGATTGCCGATCGCGACCAGCTATCGCCGCTCGACGCTGTTCGATCCCTTGCATCCACTCTATGCCGGCGATCTCGGCCTCGGGCCCAATCCGAAACTCGTCGCGCGCGCCAAGGCGGCCGACTTGCTGGTGCTGGTCGGCGGGCGCCTCGGCGAAATTCCCTCGCAGGGTTATTCCGTGCTTTCGAGCCCGTCGCCGCAGACAAAGCTGGTTCACATCCATCCCGGCGCCGAAGAAATCGGCCGGGTGTACCGGCCGCATCTCGCGATCCATGCTTCTCCGAACCGCTTTGTTGCCGCGTTGAGGCGATTGGCGCTCACGCCGAATCCGGTATGGCGCGAGAGCGCCGATATTGCGCATGCCGATTATCGCGCCTGGACCGGCACCGCGACGCCGCAGCCCGGCGACGTCAATCTTGGCGAGATCATGATCTGGCTGCGCAATCATGCCCCGACCGATACGATCCTTTGCAACGGCGCCGGCAATTACGCCTCCTGGATTCACCGCTTCTACCGGTTCCGCGAATTCATGACCCATGTCGCGCCGACATCCGCGTCGATGGGCTATGGCATGCCCGCCGCGATCGCGATGCAGCGGCTCCATCCGGACCGGCTGGTGCTGTCGGTTAATGGCGACGGCGATTTCCTGATGAGCGGCCAGGAATTTGCGATCGCCGTCCAGTACCGGCTGCCGATCATTGTCATCATCTGCGACAACGGCATGTACGGCACCATCCGCATGCATCAGGAGCGCGAATTCCCCGGCCGGGTCAGCGCCACCGAATTGCACAATCCGGACTTCGATGCCTACGCGCGGGCCTTCGGCGGATTCGGCGCGGTGGTGAACAAGACCTCGGATTTTCCGCACGCCTTCCAGGCGGCGCGCGAATCGGGGCTACCCGCGATCATCCATCTCAAGATCGATTCCGATGCGATCCTGCCGGCGACGACTTTGTCGGGCATCCGCGAGCGCGCGCTGCAGGGCGCATGATCACTTGCAATTCAGGTGGCGTGGGCAAATTCCCAATAGAGCTTTCGCGCCCGGCGATAAAACGGTCCCGGCTGCAGACTGCGGTCGTCGATCCGGATGATCGGCGCGACCTTGGCAAAATTACCGCTCGAGAAGATTTCGTCGGCGCTCTGAAAATCTGCATATTTCAACGTCGTCTCGACGACGGTGGTGCCGTCGCTGCGCAACAGATCGATCACCCGCTGCCGCGTGATGCCGTTGAGGAAAGTGCCGTTCGGCGCCGGCGTATAGACCACGCCATCTTTCGCCATGAACACGTTGGCATTGCCGAACTCCGCGACATTGCCGAGCATGTCGAGCATCAGGCAATTATTGAAGCCGCGCGATTGCGCCTCGATCAGCGCGCGCGAATTGTTCGGGTAAAGACACGCGGCCTTGCAATCCACCGGCGCGTTTTCCATGGTCGGCCGGCGGAACGGCGACAGCGTGATGGCGCTGCCGATGGGCTGCGGCATCGGCGCCACGTAAATGCTCAAGCACCAGTTGGTGGTTTCCGGATCGAACAGCACGCCGCCGCCGCTGCCGTTTTGCGCCCAATACATCGGCCGGATGTAAAGCTCGGCATCGGCGTCAAAACGCGCGATGCCTTCGCGGGCGAGGTCAAGCCAGGTATCGGTATCGACCACGGGCTTTAGTTTGAAATTGATCGCGGACTGATTGACGCGGGCGCAGTGCGCCTCGAGATCGGGCGCCACGCCTTCGAACGAGCGCGCGCCGTCGAACACGGTCGACCCGAGCCACGCCGCATGCGTGCGCGGTCCCATGATCGGGATATTGCCTTCGTGCCAGGCGCCTTCGAAGAAGGTCCAAGTCTGGGAATAGGTTTGCGAATAAGTCTGCGAAAGACTGACGGGTGTCATTTCGGCCATTGCTGCTACTCGCGGCTACCGGCGCTACCGGCACCGCTCACAGTAAACCACTATTGTCCCGAATTCCCTAAGGATTCCCTTGCGGGGCGGCCCTGCGATAGCCATGGATTCATGATTGCGACGACGTCTGCGCTAAACCGGAGCTGACATGCCCCTCGACCCCCTGGCAAAACGCTTTCTCTCCATGATGGCAGCGGCTGCGCCCGAGGCACGGCCACGGCCGAGCGCGAACGAAAGGCGCCAGGCCCTGACAAAATTGATGCAGTTCGCGCGCGCCGACGTCACGCATGTGAGCGGGATCGACGGCGTGCTGCCGGGCCCGGCCGGCGACCTTCCCTACCGGCTCTACGCGCCGGCCGATGATGGAAGCGAACGCGCGCCGGGCTTTGTGTTTTTCCACGGCGGCGGCATGGTCGCCGGTAGCATCGAGACCCATGACCCCATCTGCGCGGCGCTGGCGCAGACGAGCGGCTGCCGCCTGATCTCCGTTGGCTATCGCCTCGCCCCCGAGCACAAATTTCCGGCCGCGATCGAGGATGCGATCGCAGCCACCAGATGGGTTTCCACGCATGCCGCATCGCTCGGTATCGATGCGACAAAGCTCGTGGTTGGCGGCGATTCTGCCGGTGCTACGCTTGCGGCGGCGGTTTGCCAGGACGCGTCGCGAAACGCGGGACCTCTGATAGCGGCGCAATGCCTGATCTGCCCGGTGCTCGATTTCGAAGAGACTTCCCCGTCGCGTGAAACCTTCGCCGAAAACCATCTGCTCGACCGCACGACGCTGGAAGCGGACCTCGCCGACTATCTGCCCGAAGGAGCCGAGCTCGCCGACCCCCGGATTTCGCCGCTTCGCGCAACAAAATTTACCGGGCTCCCGGCCGCCATTATCCATACCGCCGAATTCGATCCGATGCGAGATGAGGGCAATGCCTATGCGGGAAAGCTGGTGGCGGCCGGCGTGACGGTCGAACACATCTGTCACGACGGCATGATTCATAATTTCCACGCCATGGGCGCAGTGCTTCCGCAAGGAAGGCTGGTGCTGCACCAGATCGGCGAGCAGGTGCGGCGCACGTTCGGCATTTGAATAAAATTTTAATCAATTCGTTGAGGTTCATTAGGGTTATTTCCTCAATCTTTGCGCGAATTGTTGCTCGCTTGACGGCTCACCTCTAACAAAGACACGGGCGAAAAAACGCACGACCAAGTGCGCGCGGTGAGGCGAACAATGCGCAACGAAACGATCGCAATTCACGCCGGCTACGACCCCGATCCAACGACCAAGTCGGTCGCCGTTCCGATCTACCAGACCGTGGCCTATGCCTTCGACAGCGCCGATCACGGTGCCGCTCTGTTCAATCTCGAAGCCGAAGGCTTTCGCTACTCCAGGATCGCCAATCCGACCACGTCGGTGCTTGAAAAGCGCGTCGCCGAGCTCGAAGGCGGCGTCGGCGCGCTCGCGGTCGCGACCGGCCAGGCGGCGCTGCATTTTGCGCTTGTCAACCTCGCCGACACCGGCGGCAACATCGTTTCCGTGCCGCAGCTTTATGGCACGACGCACACGCTGCTCGGCCACGTGCTGCCGCGCCAGGGCATCACGACCCGTTTCGCCGACAGCGACAAGGCTGATGCGATCGAGAAACTGATCGACGAAAACACCAAGGCGGTGTTTTCCGAAACCATCGGCAATCCCGCCGGCAATGTCTGCGACATCGAAGCGCTGGCAAAGGTCGCGCACCGTCATGGCGTGCCGTTGGTGGTCGACAACACCGTCGCAACCCCGATCCTCTTAAAACCGTTCGATTACGGCGCCGATATCGCGGTGCATTCACTGACAAAGTTTTTGGGCGGCCACGGCACCACGCTTGGCGGCGCCATCGTCGACAGCGGGCGTTTTCCGTGGGCCGAGCACGCAAGACGCTTTCCCGCCTTCAACGAACCCGACGCGTCCTATCATGGTCTCGTCTATACAAAGCAATTCGGCAGCAGCGCATATATCCAGCGCGCGCGCAGCGTCTATCAGCGCACCATGGGATCGGTGCTGTCGCCGTTCAATGCCTTTCTGCTGTTGCAGGGCATCGAGACCGTGGCGCTGCGGGTCGAACGGCATGTCGAGAACGCGCGCAAGGTCGCGGAATTCTTGCGCAACGATCCGCGCGTCGACTGGGTCAATTACGCCGGTTTCCCGGATAGCCCTTATTACGCACTGGTGCGGAAATATCTTGATGGTAACGCCTCATCGCTGTTCACCTTCGGCATCAAGGGCGGCATGGAGGCCGGCAAGACATTTTACGATGCGCTGAAATTGATCACGCGGCTGGTCAATATCGGCGATGCAAAATCGCTGGCCTGCCATCCGGCGTCGACCACCCATCGTCAGATGTCGCCCGAACAGCAACGAATGGCCGGCGTGCTGCCGGAAACCATCCGGCTCTCGATCGGCATCGAGCACGCCTCCGACATCATCGAAGATCTTGACCAGGCGCTGGCGATCGCAAGCGCCCGGCATCAGCGGCTCGAGGCCGCGGAATAGATCGGCCAGGCCAGGCATGACCCTGCTGTTCGACAAACACCGGCTCATCGTCAGTCCCGGCCTTGCGCCCATCGAGCCGCGCGAGACGGAGGAATTTTACGGCGGGCGGAATACCGATGCGGTTCTCACCATCGGGCTGGTCAACAACATGCCGGACGCGGCGTTGCAGGCGACCGAGCGTCAGTTCATGCGCCTGTTGGAGGCGGCCGCCGGCGACAATCAAATCCGTTTCCACTGCTTCTCGCTGCCGTCGATACATCGATCACAGACGACGAAGGGGCGCCTCGACCAACAATATGCCGACATCGCCGATCTTCCCCGCCTCGACATCGACGGACTGATCGTGACCGGCGCCGAGCCGAACGCCGCGACGCTCCAAGAGGAGCCGTTCTGGCACGACCTCGTCGACATCATCGATTGGGCGAAAGACCATACGCGCTCGACGATCTGGTCGTGCCTTGCCGCGCATGCCGCGGTCTTGCACCTCGACGGCATCGAGCGGCGGCTTCTCGCCACCAAATGTTCCGGGGTTTACGACTGCGCCAAGGTGACCGATCACTGGCTGACAGAGGACATGATGTCCCCGCTCAAGATCGCGCATTCACGGCTCAACGAGGTGCGCGGCAGCGACCTCGTCGCCAAGGGCTATCGGCTATTGACCCAAGCGCCGGACGCCGGCGTCGATATCTTCTCAAAACAGCTGCGCAGCCATTTTGTGTTTTTCCAGGGCCATCCGGAATATGACGCGCTGTCGTTGCAGCGGGAATATCTGCGCGACATCACCCGCTATCTCGGCGGCGAGCGCGAGACTTATCCGGCCTTCCCGGCCGGTTATTTCGATGTCTGGACCGAGAAGAAGCTCGCAAGCTTCCAGAAGCGCGCGAGCGCCGAGCGCAAGCTTCCGCTGAGCGTCGAACTGCCGGGCCTGATCCTGCGCCCCGATCTCGCGACCGGCGCGGCAGCGACCGCGATGTTCCGAAACTGGCTCCGATATCTCTCCGGCGTTGTGACCGGACAAGGCGAAGAGCGAACGGCGTGAAGGTGCAAACCGCCGCCATTGCGAAAGCAGGTTTTCCCATGCGCCCGGTCTGGTCTCACTTCAGAGCGCGCATCAGCAACCGGTTGGCGCGACATCTCTTTGCCGAGCCACTTCGGCTGCCGGGCGATGGCCCGATGGTCAGCTTCACCTTCGACGACGCTCCCAAGAGTGCCGCCACCGTCGGCGCTCCCCTGCTCGAGGAGTACGGTGCGCGCGGCACCTTCTATATCTCCGGCGGCCTGGTCGATCGGTGGTCCGGCAACTGGACCGGCGTCAGCGCCGATGACATTTTGGGCCTGCATCGACGTGGCCATGAACTCGCCTGCCATACGTTCACGCACACCCGCGCCATCGATCTCGATGCCGAAGCGATGATGGCGGAGACGGACAAGAACCGCCGTTATCTTTCGTCGCTCGATCCCACGATCAAAATCGAAAATTTTGCTTATCCTTATGGATTTGGCGCGGTGTCGCACAAGCGGCAGCTCGGCAAGATCTTCCGCTCGGTGCGCGGTATTCTTCCCGGCGTCAACAGCGGTGTCGTGGATCTGCAATATCTGCGCGCAACCCCCCTGATCGAAGTGGAAATCGACCGCGAGCAAATCGATCGCGCGTTCGACCAAGCCGTCGCCAAGAATGGCTGGTTGATCTTCTATACCCATGACGTGAGGACGGCGCCGAGCTCCTATGGATGCTCGCCCTCGCTGCTGCGCCACGCACTCGATGCCGCGTCGCGCCGGAACATTCCTGTGCTGAGTGTTGCGGAGGCATTGCGGCGGGCCGGGGCGTAAGGTCAGGCATAGATGTCGTCCCGGCCTTGAGCCGGGCCCCCTAGCGTGAGCGCAATTGCGCTCATCGCGGCGCCGCAGCCTCTATTTAGCGCCGAGGCCAGACGGCTTGTTAACAATCGGCATCGGTGGTTTTGGGTCCCGGCGTTCGCCGGGACGACGTATGTTGGGTTAGTCGCGATCGGCATATTGCTCACACCTTCGCATCCCGGTAGCTTCACCGCCGTTACTGGGAGCATTTGGCTCGGATGAACAATTTCGGCCATGGCATTGCATTTCGGTGGCGGCCGGCCGCTGTCATGCAAGCCGTTGCGTGGGGCACCCTCCCTCTATTAGCGATCGTCTTGTTTGTACTATTTGCGATTAGCCCTGCCAAAGCCCAACATGCGCGGCTCTATGACGAGGACCCCTCCGATCCGAAGGGCCAGCAACATGCCGGCTCGGTAGTATGGCGCACTGACGCTATCAAGGTCCCGGGGCAGGCTGACGAAGTCTCTGTCAGCGCAGACGTCGATATTCCCTTGCGCAAATTCAAGATGACGCTGTCGCTCCGGCGCAATCTCGATCCATCGCTACCGGCCAGCCACGTGATCGACGTGACGTTCGACTTGCCCCCCGACTTTGTCGGCGGCGGCATCGCCAACGTGCCGGGGATGCTGATGAAATCCAGCGAAACGGCGCGCGGCGTCCCGCTGGCCGGACTTTCCGTCAAAGTGACTGACGGGTTTTTCCTGGTCGGACTGTCAAATGTCGCCGCCGACCGTGAGCGCAATCTGCAAATGCTTTTGGAGCGTACGTGGTTCGACATTCCTATCGTCTATTCCAACAATCGACGTGCCATCGTCGCGATCGAAAAGGGCGCATCCGGCGAGCAGGCGTTCAAGACGGCATTCGCGGCGTGGGGGCAGTATCCGCTGGCGGCGCCACCTACGCCGGCGACGATACCAGTCACGCCACCGGTCGCGCCCGATGACCACAATGGTGCTGGAGGCTATCTCGTCCAGGTCTCCTCGCAACGTAGCGAAGCGGACGCGCAGGCGTCTTACAAGGCCCTGCAGGACAAATTCCCCGGTCTGCTGGGAGCATGGGTCCCGATCGTCACGCGCGTCGATTTTGGCGCTGATAGAATTTTCCATCGGGCCGCGGTCGGACCTTTCCAAACCGCCGATGAAGCCTCGCAGTTCTGCGCCTCCTTGAGAGCGGCCGGCGGACAATGCGTGGTGCAAAGGAATTAGCGGCTTTGTTCTTGATTTGTTCATACAATTCGGCAATGAATTAGCGTGGGCGCGATTCTCTCACGGGGAGCCAAGGTCTCGCCATTGTCGGCGCGGCGGGAATCACGGAGTTTGATTTCAAACTTGGGGATCTCGTTCCGTGCCAATGGCTGCCGCCTACCTCGAAAATCTCAATCCGGAGCAGCGGCGCGCCGTCGAGCATGGCACGACTGCGCCCGGCCCTTGTGCGCCACTGCTGGTGATTGCCGGCGCCGGATCCGGCAAGACCAACACGCTCGCCCATCGCGTGGCGCATCTGATCGTCTCGGGCGCCGACCCCCGGCGCATTCTTCTGATGACCTTTTCGCGCCGCGCTGCTTCTGAGATGACGACGCGCGTCGAGCGGATCGCGCGCAAGGTCCTGGGCGACAAAGCCTCTGTGATGACGGACGCACTGGCCTGGGCCGGCACGTTTCACGGCATCGGCGCACGGCTGTTGCGCGAATATGCCGAGCAGATCGGACTTGATCCCGGATTCACCATTCACGACCGCGAAGATTCCGCCGACCTGTTGAATTTGATCCGGCACGAGAAGGGATTTTCCAAGACAAAAGAGCGGTTTCCAACCAAGGGAACATGTTTGGCGATCTATTCGCGCTGCGTGAATGCGGAAACTGCGATCGAAGAAGTACTGGCGTCGTCCTTTCCATGGTGCTCGGGGTGGGCAACCGAGCTGAAAGAATTGTTCGCGGCCTATGTGGAGGCAAAACAGCGCCAGAACGTGCTCGATTACGACGATCTGCTGCTGTACTGGGCGCAGACCATGAGCGATCCGGTGCTGGCAAAAGACATTGGCGGCCGTTTCGACCATGTTCTGGTCGACGAATACCAGGACACCAACCGCCTGCAGTCGTCGATCCTTTTTGCCTTAAAACCTGGCGGTCATGGCCTCACGGTCGTCGGCGACGACGCACAATCGATCTATTCGTTTCGTGCCGCAACCGTGCGCAACATCCTCGATTTCCCCACTCAATTCTCGCCACCGGCCGACATCATCACGCTCGATCGCAACTACCGCTCGACGCAGGCGATCCTTTCCGCCGCCAATGGCGTAATCGATCTGGCGCGCGAGCGTTTTACCAAGAATCTGTGGACCGACCGCGCCACGGGGACAAAACCTCAGCTGGTCACGGTGCGCGACGAAGCCGATCAGGCCCGCTGCATTGTCGAACGCGTGCTGGAAAACCGCGAGTCGGGAGCGCTGTTGAAGCAGCAGGCGGTGCTGTTCCGGACCTCCAGCCATAGCGGCCCACTGGAAGTCGAACTGACCCGTCGCAACATCCCCTTTGTAAAGTTTGGCGGTTTAAAATTTCTCGATGCCGCCCATATCAAGGACATGCTGGCGCTGTTGCGTTTTGTGGAAAATCCGCGCGACCGTGTGGCGGGCTTTCGGCTGATGCACCTGATCCCGGGGGTCGGCCCTACTTCAGCCCAGCGCGTGCTCGATCATATCGCAGACAGCATCGACCCAATCGCGGCGCTTGGCGACGCGCCATGCCCGCCGCGCGCCGGTGGCGACTGGAAAATGTTTGTCACGGCGGTTGCGGACATCCGCCATTCGAATTGGCCGGCCGATGTCGAACGCGCCCGGCTCTGGTATGAGCCGCATCTGGAGCGGATCCACGAAGACGCCGAAACGCGACATGCCGACCTGATCCAGCTCGAACAGATCGCGAGCGGCTATCCGTCGCGTCAGCGCTTTCTCACGGAGTTGACGCTCGACCCACCTGACGCGACCAGCGACCAGGCTGGGGTGCCGCTGCTCGATGAAGATTATCTTATCCTCTCGACCATCCACTCCGCCAAAGGGCAGGAATGGAAATCCGTTTATGTCCTGAACGTGGTCGATGGCTGCATGCCCTCCGATCTCGGCACCGGCACCTCGCCGGAGATCGAGGAGGAGCGCCGCTTGCTCTATGTCGCGATGACCCGCGCCAAAGACGATCTGCATCTGATGGTGCCGCAGCGTTTTTTCACCCATGGCCAGCGCGCACGGGGCGACCGTCACGTCTATGCCGCACGGACGCGGTTTATTCCGGATCGCCTGCTTCCGCTGTTCGAAAGGACGGGTTGGCCGCTGGCGGTTAAGGGCGCTGCGTCACGTGCCCCCGCCCAGGGGCCGCGCATCGATGTCGGTGCAAGGATGCGCGGGATGTGGCGTTGAGAGCTTGCGATGAGTAACCTGTCCGCCATGAGTTCCGCCCGCCATCAAGACGCCGACATCGCTGCCAACGCGCTTTCCGTTTTGAGTTCCGTGTTCGGCCTGCCCGGTTTTCGCGGCGCGCAGGAAGAGATCGTCAGGCATGTCGCCTGTGGCGGCAATTGCCTGGTGCTGATGCCGACCGGCGGCGGCAAGTCGCTGTGTTATCAACTGCCATCTTTGTTGCGAAAAGGTTGCGGCATCGTGGTGTCGCCATTGATCGCGCTGATGCGCGACCAGGTCGCGGGCCTCACGGAAGCCGGCGTCAAGGCGGCGGTGTTGAATTCCACGCTGTCCTTTGCGGAAGCCTCCGCGGTCGAGGCGCGGCTCCTCGCCGGCGACCTCGATCTGCTTTACGTCGCGCCGGAGCGGCTGTTGACGCCGCGCTGCCTTAGCTTGCTCGATCGCGCGAAAATCGCGCTGTTTGCGATCGACGAAGCGCATTGCGTGTCGCAATGGGGGCACGATTTTCGTCCGGAATATATCGGCCTGTCGGCCCTCGCGGAACGTTTTCCGGACGTGCCGCGCATCGCACTGACCGCGACCGCCGACGAGCTGACCCGAATGGAGATCGTCGAGCGGCTGGCGCTTGATGGCGCGCCGCATTTTGTCGCGAGTTTTGACCGGCCGAATATCAGATATGAGATCGTGGAAAAGCAAAACGCCCCCGCGCAACTCAAAACTTTCATCGCGGAGCGGCACGCGGGCGATGCGGGCATCGTCTACTGCCTGTCGCGTGCCAAGGTGGAAGACACCGCCGACGCGCTCGCCGCTTCCGGCATCAGGGCATTGCCGTATCACGCTGGGCTGGACGCCGCCACCCGCGCGCGCCATCAGGATCGATTTATCAACGAGGATGGCGTCGTGATCGTGGCGACGATCGCGTTCGGCATGGGCATCGACAAGCCCGACGTGCGTTTTGTCGCGCATCTCGATCTGCCGAAAAGCATCGAAGCCTATTACCAGGAGACCGGACGCGCCGGGCGCGACGGCAAGCCGTCCAGCGCCTGGATGGCCTATGGCCTCTCCGACATCGTCCAACAACGCCGCATGATCGATGAGTCCAATGGCTCGGACACCTTCAAGCGGGTGTCGATCGGCAAACTGGATGCGCTGGTGGCGCTCGCCGAGACCGCGAACTGCCGGCGCACCCGCCTGCTCGGCTATTTCGGCGAGACGCTTAAGCTCGAAAAATGCGGCAATTGCGACAACTGCCTGTCGCCGCCGACCTTGCGCGACGGCAAGGTCATCGCGCAAAAGCTGCTGTCCTGCGCCTATCGCACCGGGCAGCGTTTTGGAGCGATGCACCTGATCGATGTGCTGATCGGCCGCGAGACCGAGCGGGTAAAACAGTTCGGGCATGACAAGCTTTCCGTGTTCGGCGTCGGCCGCGAACTCAACGAAAAGCAATGGCGCGCGGCGCTGCGCCAATTGGTGGCGATGGGCCATCTTCGACCCGACACGGAGGCCTTTGGCGCGCTAAAACTGACGGAGACCGCGCGCGGCGTCTTGAAGGGCGAGACCACAGTGTGGCTTCGCGAAGAAACGCCCGGCTCCCGCAATCGCGCCGTCAGAGCAAAATCGCGCCGCGGCGATCTGGCGCCGCGACCCACCGGGGCGGACAAACCCGCCGATGCAGCTCTGGTCAGCGCTCTCCGGGCATGGCGTTCGGACGTGGCGCGCCAGCACGGCGTGCCGGCCTATGTCGTGCTGCACGATTCCACCATCGACGGCATCGCGGCGGTGCACCCGACGACGCTATCGGAGTTGCGCGGCATCGCCGGCATCGGCGACAAGAAGCTGGAGCATTATGGCGCGGAGTTGCTGGCGCTGGTGAAGGCGAGCGTGGGGTGAGCAGAGGTTGAAGCGA
>Ga0209526_10001393_pt1 | contig 16101 bp, 14 predicted proteins | sample JacPinW_OM2H0_M1_FD_188566 | JGI IMG/M metagenome (GOLD analysis project Ga0209526, IMG submission 188566) | Forest soil microbial communities from Algoma, Ontario, Canada - Jack Pine, Ontario site 1_JW_OM2H0_M1 (SPAdes) (version 2) | ecosystem: Environmental > Terrestrial > Soil > Boreal... | reverse complement strand
CAACATGTCGAGGTCCGGCGCTTCTTCCAGCATTTCGAGCGCGATGGTGCCTTGGCCTGCGATCACCAGCGGATCATCATAGGGATGGACCCAGGTGAGGCTTCGCTCCCGTGCCAGCGATTCGGCGCGCATTTGGGCCTCGGCAACGGTCTCGCCATCGAGCACGACCTCGGCGTGGTGAGCCTCGGTCGCCTCGACCTTCACGAATGGCGTAGTTACCGGCATGACGATGGTAGCCGGGATCCCCAAGCGCGCGGCGTGGTAGGCAACCGCCTGTGCATGGTTGCCTGCCGACATGGCGACCACTCCCTGCGAGCGCTCCAATTCGCTGAGCGAAGCGAGCTTGTTGAAGGCGCCGCGTTCCTTGAACGAGTTGGTGACCTGAAGATTTTCGTATTTCACGAACACCTCGGCGCCGGTCAAGGCTGAGAGCTTGGGGGCCGGCAGCATGGGCGTTCGAAACACCCGACCCGCTATTGTGCGGCGCGCCAGCTCGACGTCGGCAATTGACACGCTCATGCCTTTGTCTCCCCCCATGCGGTTCCCCCTCTTTGGAGGGAATATTACCGTGCCTCTTGCGGCAAGACCATTTACTCTCCATCTGCTCCCGTGGATTTGACCAAGGATTCCCACCATGACCGACAGCGGACCGAGAAAGATCGGCGTGTCGATCGAGCTTAAGCCGCATGCTTACGACCCCATAGTCAATCCGGAATTGTTCGAACAGGCCAGCGCTCTGATCCGAGAAAATCCGGACCAGGTGGTGAGCGATCTTTCCGAGGAATCGGATCCCGCCATCCAATGGCGGTACTATCCCATACTGAATGGTCAACGAGCAGTGGTTTTGCGACATCAGCTCGAGTTCCTCGCTGCGTTTGAGACGCTGGTCGGTCTCGACATCAAAGTTGCCGTTCATTCCGCACCGATGGAAATGCTGGCTGTCTACTTGAAGCTTTACCAGCGGCCGATCGAAGAAAAAGCTCACTGTTTTGTCTTCTTTTACGACCGGTTCACGGTGGTCGTCCCAGTGCATCAAGGCGTCCTTGATTTCAAAGTTCTGCCCCATCGCCAGCAGGATGTGCCTGCCACCTTTGGTGACGACCTTTTTTCTCTGCTGGAAAGACTAGGGCTGGTCGATTCCTGCGTGCTGCTTCTCGTCCCATGCGGTACGCAAGAGCCGACCTTGTTGTTCCATGAACTGGACGCTTACGCCCGGCGCAATCAGAAAAATGCCGATGGCATCGAGATTCAAATCCCTGACCATGAAACGCTCTGGGGCGTCTTGAATAGTTTTGCGCAGGGGCAACTCAAACAATCGACAATTCAACGTGCCGAATTCCTGTCGGACTATCGCGAATGGTCCGGAAGAGAGTTTCCGCTGACGCTGAGTACGGCAGGAGATGTGGAACGATTTGCTATCCTGAGCCGCGAAAGCTTCTGGCTCGATGATCAGCATTCGCGGGAGCGGGTGTTGCCGAAGAAACTTGCAATCCTCATGCTCGGGCTACGCGCTGTTTGGCTCTTTGGAGCGCTCTTTCTGATCGGTTTGGGCTCCTGGTTTGCCCTGGTGGTTGTGACCGCCAATCAGGGTGAGGCGCTGCGGACGCTGCCGGATATTATCGGTGGAAAACGAGCCGAATTCGAACGGCTGAACGGCACTAAACAATATCTGACTAAATGGGATAAAACTTTGGTGCCGCGTAGTCAGGCCTGGTCGACGCTGGATTTTCTCATTGGTCTCCTGCCGGAGAGCAAAGACGTGGTTTGGGAAAAGGTCGATTATGCGATCAAAGAGCTGAACTCGAAACCAACGGGCGGGCAGGCGGCTGCTGGACCTGCCGGTTTTGTTCGCCAGTGGACGATTGATGGCTCTTGCAATGATCGGGGGCGGGCCGATCTCGAGCATCTTCGAGAGGCTGCGACCTTGACGAATGTCTTTTCCTCTGCCGCTGCTCGGTTGAATGATGCCAGTTTCGGTCTCTCCGGTAAACGCACCGTAAAGGCAGATCTCAGAGAAGAAGGGGATTCTCTGACCGGCTCAGCCAATGCCCCCGGTACCTTGCCTTACAAATTCCGGTTGGTTGTTACCCAGAGCTTCCCGGATAATGACCCACTCGCTCTGCCGGTCCTGCCGAAGTCAAAGAAGGGAGCGATGTAACGATGAAGAAATTTCTCAGTGCCATTCTGGTGTTTGATGTGCTGTTGCCCGCGTTGGTTCTCGGGGTGCCAGGTTGTCTGCTTTTCTGGGCATTGGCTGGGTTTCAAGACTTTGTCCAAACTAGAACGGCCGACCTCAACGAGTACAAAGATCGCGTCCGAATGGTGGAAGCGCTCAATCGGGAACTGCAACCGGTGCAGGCTAAGATGTCGTTGCTCCAGGCTCTACTGTCCAATAACGATATCGAGGCAAGGGTAGATCACAGTATCCTGGCCGCGGTGGGCAAATTCTCACCGGACGAAATCGAGCGAACCCTGAACGACTTGCAATATGGCACGTCGACGATTGGCCCGGCCATCGGTGACGGTCGCCGTTTATCCCTCAAATTCTCTTCCCGCTGGGAACCGCTCAACGTTGCAGCGTTGGATTGGGAGACAAGATGTCCAAACCTGTTGCTGGAAACGTTGTCGGTCCAGCGAGCTGCCGGCCAGCCACTTTCCGCACCTCACCTGGAGTCGACCTTATCGTACTTCGTCATCACGGAGAACCAGGGAGACGGTAGCAGATAGCAGATAGCAGATAGCAAACAACCGGAAGAGCGGAAGCTAACAATCCAATGGGCGGAACAATGATTCAGAGAGTTGTCTTGAGGACGTGCGGCATGTTTGCTGTATTCGCCTCCGCGACATTGGCTTTGGGAGATCCTGGGCAGCTTGAAAGTAAGGCATTAGCTAAGGTGGCTAGTTCGCCGAGTCCCTATCTTATCGTCGGCCACATCGACGAAGCGGATCAACAAATCTCTGTGAGGGACGGCAAACTGCTGACCCATAGGCGTTCCACGGATCCTTTTGGACTCGAGATGGGTGGCAAATTTAAAGGGCTTCCAACCATCGCGGAACATCCGGCGCCTCAACCTGCAAAAACAACCGGGCCTGTGCAGTTGCCTGTCGCCAGCGATCAACCAACGCTCGAAAAGGCGGTTCAACAGTTGCCAATCGGAGGTGTAAACGTTGCCGGCCACGAAGCTCTGATTGGGTTCCGGTCCGTGCACGAAGGTGATCTCCTGGTCCTGGAACTCGGCGGCCGTCAATTTGCGGTTTGGGTTCAGAGTATCGACCAGCGCGGCGTGCAGTTCTGCGACATCAGCCTGCAGCAGCACGCGACCAAGCGGTTCCGGTTCGGACCAAGTGAACTACCGGACGATATCGCCGGGCAACAAACCAATGTGAGCGATTTCTTGAAACAGGATGGAAACTAACCAAACCCGCAGGCTCCGAGCTTTCCCCGCCTTGCTCATTCTAGCCGGATTACTGTGCCCAAGTTCGGCAGAAATCGCACGAGCTGAGACACCGGTCCCGCCGGCAACAGCCGATGCAGATTTAAAGTTGCTTTCCCAGGCTGCGCAACCTCAGTCGTCACCATCGGCCGTTCCAGAACAGGTAATACCCGCACCCACCCCGGCGCAAAATTTTGGATCCAATGAACCGGGTGACTCGATGCGAAATACCGGCAACACTTACTGGCTGGACAATTATCCACTGAACGATCTGTACCAATACCTCGCAAATCTGGCCGGGTTGCAATACTTCCATAGTCCAGCCCTCGATTCGATCAAGGTAACAGGCCAACTCTTCAAGACTGGTGATCCGCTGGAAAATATGCGGGAACTGGCGTTGCAATATAACCTCGTTCTATACCAGCGAGGACACACGATCTATGCAAAGACGCAGGAGCAGATCGTCGACCTGCCTCAGCAGGAATTTCGATACGAGCTGAAGTACCTGCATCCGAGCCAGGATGAGTTGCAGCAGATGTTAGGTCACTTTCTTACCTCCGACCGTGCATCGGTGACGTTCGAACCAAAGGTCAACACCATAGTAGTGATGGATAACGAGAGCGCCATCCGAAGGATTTCGACTTTTCTTAGTTCAGTTGATCGGCCGAAACACCAGATCTCAATCCAGGTCCGAGTGATCAGCATAGACACTACCGCAAGCAAAGGAATCGGTGTGGATTGGTCCGGTGTGCTTGGATCCAATGGTCTGCAAGTGAGCGCTACCGGGCACCTGAATCTTAGCAGCCTTATCGGTACTGACCTATTCAAAAAGGGTGCATCGGTTACAGTAGATACCAACACAGTCAGTGCGGTGTTACGGGCGCTCTATGGCAACAATAGGGTTAGTATTGAAAATGCCCCCTTAGTGGTGACCGAAGATAACGAACCGGCGAATGTGAGCGTGGTCACAAGGACACCGATCGTCACCAGCACTGTCACGACCTCTAATGGAGTGACTAACATTACCCAAGAAGTACGGTATCAAATCGATGCTAAAGATAAAACCGATCCGCCGCAAGACCGGCGTGAGATCGGCACTCAACTCGCCGTGACGCCGACGATTCTTCCCGACGGAACTATCCGCTTGTTGATTAACGGTACTGTTGGTACGCAAACCGGCTCTGTAGTAGTACCGGTTAGCTCCACCCTAAGCAACACCTACCCGATTGTGAACGAGTCACATATCGCCAACCTCGCGCGACTCCCGGCCGGCTACAGCCTGATACTAGGCGGCTTTATTAATGAATCGACTACCGAGGCAAAAAGCAAGGTGCCGGTCCTCGGGAATATCCCTCTCGTAGGGTACGCATTTCGCAGCAAGAACTACATCAAACAACGCACCAATCTCGTATTCATCATCACTCCGACCGCTTACGATGCCAACTCCCCTCAGCAAGCGGTCGGAATCAACGAAAAGATCCGGCAAGACTATTCGACGAAAGAAGAAGACAACTATGCTGATCCGGAGACACTGGGACACAACGCCGATATCTATCCGCCAAAGCTGCGGAAGGCGTTGTCTTGCCCGAGCGAACAGGAGGTCGATACCAACCCGCTGAGTGAGCGAAACCCGGAAAACAGACGTGCTATCCCGGTGACGACCCGACAGGAACGAAAACAGAAAAAGATCGAAGAGCGGTACCGGGTACCGGTGCGACGAGCGCTTCCGGTCGATCCATAGCTTATGACACCGGCAGTAGGAACACTTCGCCTCAAGCTTAACGAATCGGCTGAATCGCAGCTGGCAAAATCGCTACGCGTCAGCGACGCAACGATTGGCCGGGTAGGACCGCGCATGCTGGCTGGCCTGATTGCCTCGCACACCGTCAATGCGCTGGTGGAAGGCGGACTGCTCGATGCGGCCGCTGCACCCGAACTGCTTCGCGCATATGGAAGCAGGCTCAGCCCGGAGCAAGTTGTGCACGATTGCATCCTGCGTTTTTCGATGCCGGAAGATGAGAAGCTGGCGGTGGCGGTGAACTGGCTCAACGGCCATGCTCATCTCCACCGATGGGAGATCGCTCATCGGATCGCTCCTCCCAAAACCTTTTACCAGGCGCACCCGGAGATCCTTGAAGCATGCAAGATGTGTGGCGCCGTGGTCCTCGATGCGGGGACTCCGGCGACCATCACCACCGGGAGCATCAATCCGCTAGCCGGCGCCTTTCTGGCCAACTGGATCCAATCCGCGCTGGAAGTCGATCCAACCGAGACCCGTCCCCGTTTCTTTTTCCACGTCGTCGTCCCGCCCCGGCACTGGGAAGCCATAGCCAGGGCCCATTTCCGAACCGACTATGGCATTTGAACTAGGCATTCCCCTTTCGAAATCGATTGAGGAGCAGCTCACCGCAACATTGCGGGAAAAGCTTCCGTCGCTCGAGGAATTCTCAAACGAAGAAGTTGTGCGGCGGGTGGAGGCAGCCGACGTTCTTGGGGCGTTGGGAGCCATTCGGCGCATTCCGATATTGCATAACTTAAGCGGCCTCGTCGATCAGGACCTGGTGGAAGCCTTCGATATCGATGCGCTGAGAAGGGAAAGAACAGTGCCATTGGCCCGCCATGAGAACGAGATGACGGTCGCGATCGCGAATCCGTATGGCGATTTCAAAGTAATCTATGAGAAAAGGTTTCCCGGAATCGAGCTGTCGCTCGTGCTGACCTATGCGGCGCAGATCACCGCTGTGCTGACGCAGAACCAACGGATCCAAAAGATTACCCAGGATGAGATTCGCCAGCTCGATGTCGATGATGTCCGAGATGAAGTCAAAGATTTCGATTTGAATTCTCCATCGGATGATAGCGTGGTGCGCAACTTGCAAGCGATTGTGCTCGAGGGGATCAACCGCCGGGCGTCTGACATTCACCTCCTGACCGAGAAAGACCGATTTCATTATACCTATCGCCTGGACGGCGACCTGATCGAACGCAGAGACCTGGACCTGAAGCTGATCGGCCGAACCGATAATTTACTCACCCAATTGATGGGCTTTGAGGCGATGGATAAGAATAAGGGTCTTCCGCTCAGCGGGCGTTTTACAGTCAAGATTGGCGACCGGCGCATCGCCATCCGCTCCGAACGCCTTCCATCCTACCGCGGATTTCACTACACGTTGCGAATTCTCGACAAATCGCACGTCAGCGCCAAGCTCGGTCAAGGTTCCCTGGCGCTGCATCCGGTCACGATGAAGTTCATCAAACAAGCGCTGAATCTTCCCGACGGAATGATCCTGATGAGCGGACCAACCGGTTCAGGTAAGAGCACCACGCTGGTAGCAATGATCAAGGAATTGTTCCGTACTCGATACAACATCATCTCGATGGAGAATCCGGTGGAAGAAGAGGTGCCGATGGTAACCCATGTGAATATGGAGGACGTCAAAAACGGGCCACTCTATATCCGATCCGGTATGCGATCCGATCCCGATATTCTGCTCGTTGGTGAAATTCGAGATCGCGAAACCGCCGAGCTCGGCATTGAGGCGGCCCTGACCGGTCACCAGGTGCTTTCGACCATTCACACGACCTGGCCCGCCCAGATCCTTATTCGTCTCATGCAGCTGGGCGTCCCCAAGTTTTATGTAGCGGAAACATTGAAAGCCGCCTGCGGCCAGCGACTCGCGAAAAAACTCTGCAAATACTGCAAGGAGCCGATGTTGCTCACTGATCAAATGGTGGACGAACTCGGGTTACCGGACGTTTTCTCCGGCCGCTCAATCTGTAAAGCGGGCCCCGGCTGCGCCTATTGCAATCAACTCGGGTACGCCGGGCGTCAGGCGATGATCGAGGTCCTCCCGATCACCGATGAAGTCACCGAGCTGATTATGCAGCGAGAGCTCACTTCAATCGAAATCGCGAACTTTATTTACGATCAATACCACGTGCCGTCACTGCGGAGCCTGGCTTTTGAGTTGCTGTACGAGGGTGCGATCGATCTGCCCAGCGCGGCCGATTCGGTCCGGCTCGGCCTTATTTCAGAAAGAGATAAAAAATGGCAGCCGACGTCCTAGCGCCAAAAACAAGTTCCCGGAAGGATGGTAAGACTGGCCGCGAAAATCGCGGTGCTCGGGTGAGTATCTCCGAGACCAAAGGCGCCGCGCGAATTATTGAAACGAAGGCGCGGTCCGCGGTCAAAGCTGCGACGGAAAAGCAGAAGAAAGCCACGCCATTCCCGCGGAAACAATTGATTGTTTTGTGCAACAGTGTGGCGGCAATGCTGGATGCCCAGATTCCATTACCGAGGGCGCTGGAGTTCTACAACGCACGCGTCAATAAAGAAGACCTGAGAAAGACTCTGCAATCGGTGGCTGCCGGGGTCGATCGCGGCGATGACAACCACAAGGCTTTTGCTGCCACCGGCCGATTCGATTCTACATTTATCGGGCTGGTCAAAGCCGGCACCATGGCCAGCAATTTGTCGGCCGCGCTGCGCGCTTTGGCTCGCCGGATGAAAACCAATGCCGATTTCCAGGGGAAGCTGCGCAAGGCCTTGCTCACACCCTGCGGAGTCCTTGTTTTCCTCTGGTGCCTGCTCATTTACTCAATGACAGGTTTGGTTCCGAACGTTGAAAAGATGCTGAAAGATATGCGGGTCGAACCGGACACCTTCAGCGCGGTGGTGTTTGGGTTCAGTCATTTTTTTCAGGCCGTCTACATTCCCACCACCATTGTCACGATCATCTTTTTGTTACTCTGTTGGCGCAGTCGATCGTTCCGAGACTTGATGTTCAGGCTGCTCTTGAGCCGCTGGAAGCTCCTTCGCGCAATCGTGATGGGTTTCCGCCAACTTACCTTCCTCGGCACCTTCGACATGTTGATTGCAAACAATATCCCGATTGCCGATGCCCTGGATACTGCCGCGCGGACCCTGAAAAATACGCCGCACGAAAAGGAGCTATTGGAAGCGAAATCAAAGGTGGCTCTGGGAATGAATCTCGGCGAGGCGATTCGTAAGTATGCGACTTTCGACCCGCAGCTATCGCACATGGTTGAGATCGGCGAGAAGGCTTCGAATTTGTCCGAGCAACTGCGTTTGCTGCGCGATTTATACGAAGAGGAAACCGCACAGCGCATTGAGTTCTTTACCGGTTTTGTCGGGCTCGTGAGTAAAGTTGCTACCGTCACGCTGATTGCCGGCATCTATCTCGGGACTTATCTCCCGATCATTATGGCCGGAGTTAAGATGATGGCCGGAGGGATGTGAGGGACCCAAAAAGGTGAGAGGTGATTGGTGATTAGCAAATTAAGCAGCATCGCTGGTTGGAGGGGGACAGCGCTCTGCGCTTGGCGCAAGCGGTAGCGGCGACTGTCCTAAAACGCCCCCTGGCCTGGTGTAACCTAAAAGTCGATCCGAAGCTGCTCGCGTGGTGCGGTCGCAAACCGCAGTCGCCATCGGTCGGTACGCGGCAGCCCCGCCCACATCGTTACACAAAGTGTTTCGGGTGGGGCACGGGCGGGTCCACGCTCAAGTGCCCCAGCGTAAGAACATTCTGCACCTTGGATATCTGGTTGGCACGGACAGCGTCGCGGTTTGGTTCGGAGGCTGGCCCATCCGACGTAGGCTCTGCGACGTCGGAAGGATCCGCCTACCACGTGCAGCGTCGTTCACAACGAGGAAGATCTAGGCCCTTGTCGGACAGCATCTTGCCCGCGTTATCGCAATGGGCGAGACAGGCTATGATTTGATCGTTTTTTGGCTTAACCAACGGCCAATTCTGTCGTTAAACAAGCATAGCTAATCCAACATCCATAAGAATCATAACGTGGCTCGAACATTCCTTTTTGCCCTTTTTCTTACCCTAAGCTTGGTCGGCCTCAATCGAGCTGCTGCCCAGACGCTGGTTCGCCCCGAGCCTGGCCAGAAGGTTGTTCCCCAGTCGCTGGTTCCTGCGCAACCTCCGGCTCTTCCTCAAGCTCCTGGCTTTATCCCGTCGGCATCGGCTTCCGCTACTTCTCAATCGCATGCCGCGTCGAAAAAACTCCCTGTCACCCAGCCACTTACGAACGCTGCCGGAAAGAACGAGACTGCGAAAGAACCCGAGTCGACAAAAGTTGCCCGAATTTTCCGCGGCACCGGATCTTTTGATGAGGCACTCGCAGAGAGACTCAAGCCGATGTTGGCCAAGACTTTTGCTCCATCTAACCACGACCGTAATTCTATATCCAGGACGCAACCGGCGTCCGGCAAAGGCGATTCCGTTCCGGGCAAGGATGAAAATCCAAGGAAGGTAGCAGCAGCCGACCCCCTATGAAGTTAGGGCTGTCGAGCAGGTCGCGATTCGGCTTTTCGCTGATTGAGGTCGCAGTCACCATTGGGGGGATTCTCGCTCTGGCCGGGATTGTGTCCTTGGGTGTCAAACCCTATTCCGCTTATCGAGATGGCCGTGCTGCGGGTGAGATGCTGCGATCGGTCAAAGCTGCGCAACTGATGTATCTGGCTGACAACCCTTCGACCGCCGTTTCTTCGCTGACGCAAACGCTCCTCACGCCGTACATGCCGAACGGTACCTGGCCGACCTTGCCTAAGGTGAACGGACAACAACCAACGATCGACTGTACGCAGTTTCCGCCCAAAGCAGTTCTCGGCGGCGGACCCTACGATCCATCCGGATCGCTGACCGATGGCTTATGGGATGTTGGACAATATTAACGGTAGGGATACGCTTCCGACGCCGCCAAGGCTATGTCGGACCAACCGGCGCGATCATCGGTAGGGACACGCGCCCGCGCGAAGGAGGGCTTGCCCTCCGAAGCTGCGGATGGAGTCGTGATCTTGTAAACAGGCGCCATGGCGAAGGAGGGTTCTCCCTCGTCGAAATGAGCATCACGCTCTTCCTGTTGATGACGATCGCCTCATTCGGGCTGCAGACCATGACTTCGGCCTGGATGCTGGAGAACTCGTCCATCGTGCAAAGCATGACCGACGCGCAAGCTGCAATCGAAACCGCCTACGCTCAACGCTGGGTGTTTGCCGCCGTACCCAGCTCTGACGTGGAGGCAAACCCGGATCCGACCAAGACAAACCTGTACACGCTTTGGCCGCTTTACCCAGCGTCCAACTCCACGGTGGTAACCATTGGAAAGACCCCCGCAAAAGCCATCACCGCAACCGTGGTGCGAACGCGTCATCAGACCACCGACCCCGTTACCGGAGACGCGCTATCCTATTTGCTCGAGTCGTATGTGACCTATAAGGACGGCCTTCGGCAGTATTGCAAAGTCAGCAAGGTCTATCGCCAAGAAAAAGTTGTTATCCCGAGCGTAACCCAATGAAGAAGCGGCGACAACAGGGCTATACGTTGATCGAGCTAGGGCTGGTCATCGGACTTTCCGTCATGATTGCAGCGGGGCTGGTCGGAATGTTTCAGGCTCATGTGCAGGCGTTGAACCAAGCCGCGAAATATCAATTTCTGGCCAAGGATGCTCCATTTATCGGTTTGCTCCTAAGCAGAACGATCGGGAATGCCGACGATTATCGGATCTATTCATCCCGTGGCGCAGCAACGACCGGCAGTTCGCCGGCGCTTACCGGTCCGGTGGTTCGGCTTTGGATGCGCCAACCTAATGCCAATAGTAGCCAACCTAACAATAGCTTCCGGCAAGCGATCTTGTCGTTCGAGTCTCTTAACAACCATTTAGGTATCTATTTTTTTCTCGCCGACCCCAACACCGGAGCATTTTCGAGTACGCCAAATTGGGAATTGGCCGGCGGCCAGCTGACCAGTGCGACCACCGACGGCACGAAGAAGACCGGCTTCGACGCATCGTCGGGAGTTCTACTCGTAACCATGTGCGGATCTAACAATGACTGGTACCAATTTGCAGCGGAAAAGAAGTGATCGCGGGGCAGCGCTGCTCCTGACGGTTTCGATCGTCGGGCTTGCTTTGATCGTGACGCTCGCGGCGTTTCTCATTGGGGCGTCGGTCGCTCAGGACACCGAGCGTGTTGCCTCGGCCAAAGTCGATATCGCTAACCGCGAAGACGGGTTGATGCGGATGATTTTGCAACAGACCGCAACGGGAATTCTACCGGGAACCGATGGCATCAACGGTGCGCCCCAGAACTGGACCACGATCATGACCAGTGCGGTCAATCAATTGCGTGCGACAACCTACGTAGATCCGGCAGAGATGGCCGCCCTCACCGGACTGAGTGGTGTGATTTCAGATAATACGGGAGATACGGGTGGAGCTACTCTGGGGATCTTTCAGGGATACAGCAGCGCCAACCCTGAGATCCCATTTGGGGGAACATCGGGCTTGGCGAACGTGGTGCCGTCTTATAATGCCACGGTCCAGCCTCCTTTGATGAGCTGGTCAGGGAACGCCACACTATCATCGTCAAGCGCTCTGACCGTTCCGCAGGAGTTCTTTCTCGGGTCGCAGTACACAGGAGTATCTTCGGCGGTCACGAAATTGTCTTCCGTGAACCGCTGGGGTAAAATCACCTATCCAAATATCCGGTTCGGATACAAAGGGGCCGGTGATCCCTTTATCGCCCGGCGGGTCTGGTGGCGGATCCCGGTCATCTATCAGACCAAGCAGCAGACGATTGAGGATCAGTCTGGCGTTTATCGCTATCCGGGTGCTTTGGTCAACGGTGTTCCTTCGATCAATTACATCTTGTCGGCGTACGAGATTCCTTCTCAGCTTCCGATCTCCGGAAACGTGAATCTGCAGATTGGCCAAAACGCCGATGGTACCGCCTGGGGCGGTGGGGTCCAGATCGCGGGCTCAATCTACGGAGATCAGATTCAACTTTATGGTGGGACTTACAATGGAGTCTCCGGTGTCTCGCGCGGCGGGATCAGTTCACGGCAACAGGTCAACGTTCTCAAGCAGGCGACAGTTGCGGGAGAAACTTACTCGGATAATACCTATGATAATCTGAAAGTGCGTGAAACTCGCGATCTGACCCGATCCATTAGTACCACCGGAGTCGGGCAAATTGGCGCGGCGCCAGTCTCTGTTGCCGGAAACGACGGCAAAGTGCTGTTGGTGCCGGTGATGCCGGGAGCCGAGTTTTACAAGGCCGCCTCTGGAACTCCCACCCACTGGGATCTCTATGCGAGGCCCTACTACCGATGCCGGATCCGGGTCATTGTTAGTGGGACTAACTCAAAGTGGATCTATAATCCGAACGTAATTCCCCAGCTCAACCCGGATCTAACAGCTCCGTTACCAGGGGCAATTACGGTCCAAGTGATCGTTATGCCGGATACGTCGGGTCATCCAGATCAGATTTTAGGTGTTCTCGACAGCACCGGAACGACCACTACGTTTACCCAAGCCTCCTACGCCGCCGGCGGTTTACCCGCCTATATGACGTATACCAGTACCGGTACTGGTACCTCTGCGGATCGCAACATTCTGGTCATGAATATAGGAGCAATGGTAGCGGCATTGGGCAATCCAGCGCAGCTTTACTCGATCTACATCGGCTCCAATCCGACCACCGAACCGGCCAGCCCACCCTCCCCGCAATATACATCCAGCGATCCCGCCATCGCGATTACCGGTACTAGCGATCTCAGCTCGTTCACCAACGGCTTGTCGATCGTCGCGAATCAAACGTTGTATCTCCTCGATAATTTTAATCAGGTAAAGATTGCGTCATTAAGCCTTTTCCCCCCGACCAGCATCTATTCGCCCGACATTCGCTACGGAGTTTCGGGAGTGAATCCGACCCTGAATCTGGTGGGGCAGGTTTCGGTCGATCCAACTCCGACGCCGAGCCCGACTCCGTCTGCTAGCCCAAGTCCGGCCCATCCGCTCAACTTTGTCGATGCAGCCGGCGGTGCAGTATCTGCTAGTTCGTCGAATAACACATTTAATCTCACCGAGATTATCGATCCTACCCCGACTGGGATTAGCAATCCTAATATGCAGAACATGCCGCCGATTACCCGGCTTACCCTGTTGTTTACTATCGAGAAGGAGCGACCAACCAACTAACGGCTTTTGCCCAAATCAAAATATGGCAGCACCAAGAACATTGATTTGCCGCGTGTTGATCTCCGGTTCGTTGATCCTGCTGACGGTATTCTGCCAGACCGCTTTCGCGATTGCTCCAGGTTGGCCGGCCCAAGGAGCAATTGCGGCGACCCAATATTACCCGGCTGTACCCGCGACGCCGGCGACCTACATGCAGATTAAAACCGTAGAGTATCGCTATCTGCAGTATCGGGATGGCTCCTACTTACCCGGTACGCCGTCGCCTTATGGGCCCTACACTTGTGTAGTTCAATTGTATCTGAACATCGGTGATCCGACTAACTTCCAGATCTTCCGAAGTTTCCAACCGCGTTACCCGGGCAATGTTTATGGGGCAGCTAAGCCAGTCTCTTCGCCAACGGTGAGTGCCCAACCGTCTGTTATACCTGGCCAGCTGGCTACTAATGTGAGCCAGTTGACGGTTTATCCGCATCCGGAGAACCCCTATGGGCGGGAAACTCTCAAGTTTTACTCGCTCGATTCATCCGGAAACCCGCAAACTCTTCTCGAGACCCAACAGATTCTGGTTTATCCAAAAGCCGTCGCCAAGATTTTCAATGCTCTCTCCCTCGTTACCAATCCGGCTCCAAACCCCGTACCCGTTGCCTCTCCCTCTCCCTATCCGAATCCTGTTCCTTACCCACTTCCGAGCCCTTCTCCTTACCCGGGGACTCCAAACTCTCCTACAGTAAGCAATTTTATCGGAGACCCAGCGCGACTGGACATTCAAATCTACAATGCTTATCCGGGTGGCGACACTTGGATCGTGATTTACCCTGGATATGCGGCTACGACCCTGCCCGCCTCCGCCAAAGAAATTCCTAACAGCCGCCAAACCGCACCTGTGACCGACATGATCCCGGAGCGCGATTTCTTTTTTGAAATCGGAAGTGCGAAAGACACATCCGGAAATCTGTTGGTGCCGACGCCCGGCACCTACACGATCCAGGTGTTTCAGAATCGACCGGTGCCGCAGGACAGCCAGCAACCGTACGGCCAGGAGGTCCTGGCCACCGCCACCTTCATCGCAGCTCCCAGTTCGTTCAAGGTTAACGGTCAGGTAGGCAAGCTGATGCAGTGAGAGGACGCCGTCATCGCTAAGAGCGCTGCAGGCAGAATCAGGGTCAAACATACGGGGAACGAATAGCAAATCGCAAATCGCAGATATCCGATTGTTCGGCCGTTGGGTGCTCATTCCATTTCCCTAGGCTCACAGATCCGGCCTTTCGGCGGTTCTGCCGCCTTCGCAAGCTTCGGCGCGCCCGAGCTCTGAGTTTAAGCAACACCATTGAGCTCAGCCGCGACGTAGGCCCTGCGGAGTCGGGTTTCGCCCTGCCATCGTCATACGGCAGCGCCAGCTTGGAATTTACGATTATTATAGATTTTACTAAATCTCAGGGGCTGTCGGCCGATGATTTTGATGCAACTCAGCGCATCGGCATGATTCTAAAAACAGAAAAAGGACTAGCTGTTGGATATAAAAAACGGCCTGTAGCGACGCTAATCGAGGAGTTACTTTTCCAACCTGGAGAGATAACTCTGTTGCTTGGCCTTAATGGGCAAGGGAAAACGACACTGATGAAGACTCTGGCCGGTCTCTTGCCTCCAGTCGCCGGCCAAGTACCAACGACCAGGGTGCTTTACTTGTCCGATGATGTCGATTTTCCGACCAACTTAACTCCGGTCGAAATCGTGAATTCCTTTGATCCGGAGGGACAGTATCGGGATCTGGGGCGAGAGATGCTTGCGCAACTGGAGGTCCAAAACAAGAAATACGGTGTTCTCTCAAAGGGGAATCGGCAGAAAGCCCGGATCGTATTTGCGGAAGTTGTGGCCAGAGCGCGCAATGTCAATTTCCTGGGATTAGACGAACCCTTTGCCGGCCTGGATTTTCAGGCTCGCGAATACCTCGTCAATCGTTGGCTGGAAAAGCCGGATCAAAATCGGCATCTCCTGGTGAGCATGCATCCTTCAGAGATCGCCGTGGAGCCCTCCCAGATCATTCTGGTTTCTAGTGGTAAAATCTGGACGGTGCCGCCTTCGACGCCTTGGCCGGAAATTCGAGCACTCCTTAGCAACCCGTCGGATTCGAAGGCTGAGCTTAGTGTGGCTTGCTGATTTCATATGAAGAATTTCTGCCCCTGTCGACAGGTTGCTCAAACTCCGCTTCGCGGAGAAGTGAGTGATTTTTGTTTTTCCTCGCGAAGCGAAATCCCAGCAGCCCGTCTACACGGCCGGTTCGTTTCACACCTCAATCATCTATCTACCATGTCGCTCAATTCCAAACCCGACGGGCTGCTATGAGATCGATCTTTTCTCTTCATCTGAAACAGGTCGTTCGCGAGAACGACTGGATTCTCCCGGCGCTGCTTCTTCTATTTTGTGCGGTATTCGGACAATTCCTCGCGCCAACCAATGATGATCCGACGCTGATTTATTCCACGCGGACTCAGGCAATCTGGATGTGCGCCTGGTTGTGTTCGATCTTCTGGGTCAGTTTCGTTGCGGCAAAACTGGGCTCGATGCAGCGGCAAAATCATTTGCGCGGATTTTGGAAGAGTCTTGGAGTCAACGATTTCAAGTATTTTTGTGCTCTATTCGGTATCCCAAATATTCT
>Ga0209526_10001392_pt1 | contig 16103 bp, 13 predicted proteins | sample JacPinW_OM2H0_M1_FD_188566 | JGI IMG/M metagenome (GOLD analysis project Ga0209526, IMG submission 188566) | Forest soil microbial communities from Algoma, Ontario, Canada - Jack Pine, Ontario site 1_JW_OM2H0_M1 (SPAdes) (version 2) | ecosystem: Environmental > Terrestrial > Soil > Boreal... | reverse complement strand
AGGGGACGGAAATGTCATCCGCGAACATTGTACGATTCATCGCGGTACGGAACCCGGGAGCGCCACCATAGTCGGTTCTCACAATCTGCTGATGGTGGGGGCGCATTTGGGACATAACGCGCAGATTGGAAACCATGCCACTCTAGCCAACAACGTGCTGCTCGGAGGTCATGTCCAGGTCGGCGACCGAGCGTTTCTCGGCGGTGGCGCGGTATTTCACCAGAAGATTCGCATCGGAACGATATCAATGGTGGCCGGTTCTGCAGCAATCAGCAAAGATATCCCTCCTTTCTCGATCGCGGTCGGAATGAACAGCATTGTGGGAATCAATAGCCTAGGACTGCGCCGGGCAGGATTCGGTTCGGCTTTGCGAACCGAAGTAAAAAAAGCGCATGAACTCTTGTATCATTCCGGCTTGAAAACCACCGAGGCCATAGCACGTGCAACGGAAACAACTTGGTCGGCTTCGGTCCAGGAGTTCTGGAATTTCATCCGGTCCTCTCAACGCGGTATCTGCGCGTTTGCGCGATTTAGCGATATAAAAGAAGAGAGCATCGCCGGCATAGATTAACGGGCATAGCCTACCCAGAGTTTAGTCCGTCATCGCATCCTCCGTTTCGCCCATTTTTTCCTTCCAAACGGAACGCGATTTGGCATAATATCGGGCAAAGAGCGGCAAAAATTGGCTACGTTTTGTCGCGATATCGGACGCGCCCCCTTAATTTCGACAGTTTCACGACAATGTGGAATTTGAAGATATCTGTTGACACCCACGTTGAAACAAGAACTTTCCGGGCTTTATGAAATTGATCCACCTGTCGTTGGTGGGATTGTCGTTCTTGGTTACAAGTTGCGCTCTCGATGATTTTCACAACAAAAATGCGGCATCCACCAAAGGTTCACTGAAAACCGTCCAGGTAAGGACGACCGCGTATACGCACTCGGAGCCCGGCCATCGCCGATATGGTAGGAGCAATGCAGTTGGTACTCAATTAGCCGCTAGCGGATGCAATAGCGCGGCCGCTGACTGGTCTAGGTTCCCCCTAGGCACCAAGTTCAAAATTCTCGGCCAAAAACAGCTTTATGTCATTGACGACTACGGCTCTGCCCTAGTGGGAAAGAACACGATCGACCTTTATATGCCCAGCCGCGCAATGATGAACCACTGGGGCTCAAGAGATGTAACGATCGAGCTGGTCGAGCTTGGTTCTTACGAAAACAGTCTCAAGATTCTACGCCCGCGGTGTCGCGCCAGCTACATCCGAAGAATGGCATCCATTCTTCAATCCAAAATCTAGAGGGCTCCGGTAGGTGGGACTGCGCTCTCATGAAACCGGGCGCCTCCTGATCAGTGGACATCCGGTTTTTTTCGCTAGGCAGCCCAGAAAATCCGGCTAGGGTCACGCCCTGTGAATGTCTTCGTCACCGGCGGGGCCGGTTACATCGGGAGTGTCTGTGTTGAGGAACTGCTCAACCTCGGACACGCAGTCACTGTTTTCGATAATTGTTCCGAGGGGCATCGGCAGGCGGTCGATCCTCGTGCTCGGCTAATCGCTGGAGACCTGCGCGATCCCGAATCGGTCTTTTCCGCGATCGGCTCCACCGGACCGGAGGCGATATTGCATTTCGCTGCCAACGCGCTGGTTGGCGAGTCGATGGAGAATCCATACAAGTATTTTCATAACAACGTTTACGGTGGCCTTAACCTGCTGCATGCGGCGGTTGAGTCAGGAGCGAAAAGCTTCGTCTTCTCATCCACCTGCGCCACATACGGTATCCCGGAACGAGTGCCAATCGACGAAGAAACCGCGCAAAATCCGATTAATCCGTACGGAGAGTCAAAATTGATGTTCGAAAAGATCCTCCGCTGGTTCCAGCGAATTCACGGGATCAAATATGTTGCCCTTCGTTACTTCAACGCGGCAGGAGCGTCCGAGCGATTTGGTGAACATCACCGGATAGAGACTCATTTGATCCCGCGCATCCTCGCCGTCGCTCTTGGGCATAGCACGCATGCGGAGATATTTGGTACGGACTACCCCACTCCCGATGGCACTTGCATCCGTGACTACATCCATGTCCGGGATCTCGCCCAGGCCCACATCCTTGCCCTTTCGACGGCCGAGAGCGGCTATTTCAACTTAGGAACCGGCGGAGGGGTCTCCGTTTCTGAGGTCATCGAAGCTTGCCGCCAGATAACCGGACACAAAATTCCGGTTCTGCAAAAATCGCGGCGGCCAGGCGATCCTCCGCGACTGGTCGCTGCATCGGAAAAAGCCAAAAAGCAGTTGGGATGGACACCGAAATATCAGGACATCCACGAAATTGTTCAGAGCGCGTGGGCCTGGCACGCAAAGCACCCGAACGGCTATTCGGATTAGAAACGACGGTCTAGCAAGACTCGGCTAGCCGCCGTGGCTTTACCGCTGGTCGTCTAAGTAAAGGTTTCTCCTTGCTTTTATCGCCTAGCCGCGATTCGCTGGAATTCATTTTCAATGCTCTGATCTCTCCCATGTTTGGCCGGCTAATCGCCTTCTCTCTTTTGCTTTTGTTTACGGTAATCTGTCGGGCCCAACAAGACATTACGGAGCTCCCGAAGTTCGGCGAATTCCCGGTCGAGATTACCGCCGGCGAAACCAAATTTGAAGGCGGCATCGCCATCGCCCAGAAGCATGTCGTCATTCACTACGGCGATGTAGCGATCTACTCCGAGTACGCCGAATACAACCCGGACACGCACGATGTGCTTCTGAAAGATCGCGTGCGGATCTATCGAGGCGATTATTTGTTTGTTTGTGACCGGGCGGTCTACAACCTCGAAACCAAGAAACTGAATGCAGCGGATTTTGGTGGAGCTAAGACGCCGTTCCTATTTACCGGAGAGAATCTCTCCTCCATTCAGGAGAACGAATACAAAGTCTACAATGGCTCGCTGACCACGAGCGATTCGTCCAAACCCGACTACCACCTCAAAGCCAGAGGCATGCGGATTTACCCGAATGATCGGGTCATCTTTACCAATGCCACCTTATATGTCGGCACCATACCGGTCTTCTGGTTCCCATACCTCTATCAGTCGCTGAATGACGAATTCTCAATTTTACCCAGCGTTGGATACAACAGCACCTACAATGCGTTCTTGTTCACCCTGATCAAGTTTCCGGTAAATGATTATACTGACGCGACTTTGCATCTTAACTACAGCTCGTTACGCGGTCCCTCGATTGGGTTGGATCTCAAGTACAGTTTTGGCGACAACGACGAGAACGTCGGCACCCTAAAGACCTTTTTTATCAATGACCAGGAGCCTAACCTGAACGAGACGTCTTTGGGACGACCACGGATAAGTCCCGGCCGCTACCGGCTCAGTTACGAGTCGCGGACGTTTCTCACGAGCGATATCTCTGCCGTAGTCGAGGTAAATAAACTCAGTGACGCGTTTCTGCTCCAGGATTTTTATCCATTTGAATTCGAGACCAATCCGCAGCCAGACAATTTTGTCGAGGTCATTAAAAAGGGAGAAGCTTACACGCTCAGCGGTTTCGTGCGTTACCAGGTAAACCCATTTTTTCAGACCACTGAGCGGTTACCCGAGTTTTCCTGGGAAGTGGCCCGCACGCCCTTGTTCAATTCCCCCATTTTTTATGAGGCGACCACCAGCGCCGGTTACCTGCGCGAAGCATTCCCGTCTGTCGCGACCACGCCGATTACGCCCGGAGTGTCTAGCACGCCAAATCCCAACTACGCCGCATTTCGGTTTGATACATTCCACCAGCTTACCTACCCAAAGACTTATTTTGGATGGCTTTCGATCGTCCCGCGCGTCGGGATTCGAGGTACGTACTACGACCCTACCGGGCAATTCGTCCAGGCGAACTCTTTATTCAATAACACGTTTCCGGCCGAAGGTACGGTTCAGAGCCAAGGGGCAGGAACGCGGCTTGTGTTCAACGCTGGCGTTGAGGCTTCCTTCAAGCTGTCCCGAGCATACGAAGGCGTTCAGATCCGATGGCTGGGCTTGGATGGATTGCGCCACGTCATTCAACCCTTTACTAACTTCTCCTGGGTTTCGAATCCGACGCTCAAGCCGAACGATATACTCCCTTTTGATCGCTTCATTCCAAGCTCTCAGATACCGCCGATTGATTTCCCCCAATTTGTCGCGACCGATTCGATTGACCATTCGACCGTCTGGCGACTCGGTATTCGGAATCGCCTGCAAACCAGGCGCGATAACACAACCATGAACTGGCTGGAGGTAGACAACTATTTCGATATTAATTTCAAAAACCCGTATCAGCCGGGCCACTACTCCGACTTCGTCAACAATGTCCGGTTCAACCCGGTGCCTTGGCTCGCTCTGGTTGTAAATTCGCAGCTACCGGTTTTCAGCAACAAACAGTTCTGGGAGGTCAATACGTATCTTTCTTGGACGGTTACGCCAAGCCTCGATATCTCTTTAGGTGACCTCTACCTGGACCACAATCCCAACTTCCCGAACAGCCATCAAATTTACCTGCAAACTTACTATCGCATCAATGATAACTGGGGATTCAGCGTTTACGAGAATTACGAGGCTACGATCGGCCGCTTCCAAGAGCAGCGGTATATCATCCATCGCGATTTAAGCAGTTGGGTCGCCTCTCTCGGGCTAATTACCCGCGACAACGGCGGCGGAAAGCAAGACGTCGGCGTTCAGCTGATCTTAACACTCAAAGATTTGCCTCGCTTCGGTCTGCCGATTGATCTGAATCCGAGCAGCGGTCTATAAGATCCAGACAAGAGCTTTCGCTGGACATACGGGCAAACGGCGTTATTGGAACAGCTTTGATTTCAGAGTCCTTATGAAGATTGCAATTATCGGGTCCGGTTACGTTGGGTTGGTTACCGGCGCTTGTTTTGCGGAAGTGGGCCACGAGGTGATCTGCGTTGATAATGACGAACGCAAAGTGAAGGCCCTCCGGAATGGCAAAGTCCCGATCTATGAACCTGGTCTTGAACAACTGGTTCAGCGGAACGTCTCGGCCCACCGCCTGCATTTTAGCGGCAGCATCGAAGAAGGGGTCGATAACTCTGAAGTTGTATTCATCGCCGTTCCGACCCCCCCGCAAACCGATGGCAGCGTGGATCTGACTTACATCGAGCGGGTCGCTCGCGAAATTGCTTCAGTGCTCAAAGAATACCGGGTAATCGTCGACAAGAGCACTGTCCCGGTGAAGACCGGAGAAAAAGTGGCCGATACCATTCGGCGATACAACAAAGTGAATGTCGATTTCGACGTTGTAAGCAATCCTGAATTTCTGCGCGAGGGGTGCGCGGTTGCCGATCTCCTGGAACCCGATCGCATTGTGATCGGATCAAACAGCGAGCGCGCTTTAGCGATCATGAAAAAGGTTTACGAACCGTTCATGGCGCCCATCATGGTCACGGACATCAATAGCGCCGAACTGATCAAGCACGCCGCCAACTCCTTTCTTGCCCTCAAAATTTCTTATATTAATGCGCTGTCCGCCATTTGCGAAGCGAGTGGAGCAGATGTCGAAAAGGTTGCCGATGGGATTGGAGCGGACAAAAGAATCGGACGCAGCTTTCTCAACGCCGGTCTCGGGTACGGCGGGTCGTGCTTCCCCAAGGATATTGCCGCGTTCATAGCCCTGAGCGAACAAATCGGCGAACCTTTCCAACTCCTGCGGGAAGTCCAGAGGATAAACCAGCGTCAGCGCGAGCGCTTCGTAAAGAAGTTACGTGACAAGCTCTGGGTGCTGAAGGAAAAGCGAATCGCGGTTTGGGGCCTTACCTTTAAACCCGATACCGATGACGTGCGGAGCTCGGTGGCGGTCGATCTGGTAAACGATCTTCTCCAAGAAGGCGCTCAGGTGACGGCCTACGACCCTAAAGGCAACGAAAGAGTACAAGAACTTAAGCTTTGTCCAGGAGTTCGTCTGGCCAATTCCGCACTCGAGGCGGTGCAGGATGCGGAAACTTTAGTTTTAGCGACGGAGTGGCCGGATTTTAGCAACGTGGACCTGACCGAAGTACGCCGCCGTATGCACACGCCAATCGTTTTCGACGGAAGGAATCTATTCGACCCGGCAACGATGAGAGATCTCGGCTTTCAATATTACGCGATCGGGCGACCATGGACTAAGGCCGCTGTGGCTTAAGCGCTTTTGCTCCGGCGATAGGCAGTCCCAACCACGCCAGTGGTCCGCCTCGACGGCCGTTTCAACAAAGCTCACGTAGCCGGAAAGACAACCGCACCCATCTGCGGACCATTTGGAGGATTCGGCAGCCTCTCCTTTCCAAAGCCGTTCCCCCAAAACCGGTGGCACCGGTTAAATTTTATGGAACCTTAACTTTCAGCATCCGGGCCAGCGGAAGGGGAAAGAACATTTTGTGCGCGTTGTCTATGGCAGCCAGTAATCCTCGCATCTGTTGTTTGAAAGCGCTGCAGCGCTGGGAATCCAGCCGCGAGTTTGCCGACGGAGTCCTGCACCGAACGCTTGAACAATCCGACCTTCCACAAAGTAATCGAGCCTTTGTCACCGAGACTTTTTACGGAGTAATCCGAAATCGTACCCTATTGGACTTTGTCATCCGTAGGTTTCGGGCAAACAAATTGGATTCTGCGACTCGCCAAGTTTTACGGCTTGGTTTGTATCAACTTTACAAAATGCGGATTCCCGCACACGCGGCTGTCTACGAAACGGTAAATATTGCCGGGCCGGCACGAACTCTGGTGAATGCTATTCTGCGGAAATCAATTGCCGAAAAAGAGGCGGTCCTCGAAGAACTCGAAAACGCGCCAGTACACGTTCGCTATTCCCATCCGGAATTTCTTTATCTCAAATGGCAGGGAGCATGGGGTGAAACGGAAGCCACTCAACTTTGTGCATGGAACAACCAGCCGGCTAAGATTTACGTCCGGGCCAACGAGCTTCGGGTAACCCCAGGCGAGCTGCTGCATAGCGTGCCGGGCGCAAAGCCTTTGCCCGATCGAGAGGACTGTCTCGAGGTAGAACATCTTCCATCCGAGTGGATTTCGGCCGGCGTGGTTTACGTGCAAGATCCGAGTACACTGATTCCATGCGAGCTGCTTGCTCCGAAACCGGGGGAGCGAGTACTCGATGCGTGCGCCGCTCCTGGCGGGAAGGCCTGCTATCTTGCACAATTGATGCAAAACCGAGGGCAACTGTTTGCCGGTGACTACGAACCCCTGCGCCTCTCTCGGTTACAGCAAAATCTCGTCCGGTTAGGAGTAACCAATACCGAAGTGATCCTGGTAGATTGGCTAAGGAGCCCGCTTCCAGCCGGAAGTCCCACGTTTGATGCCATATTGGTAGATGCCCCCTGCTCAAATACCGGCGTAATTCGGCGCCGCACCGATGTACGCTGGCGGCTCACCCCCGATGATTTCCGCAGAATGTCTCATCTGCAGCTCCGCATGGTCGAGAATATCGTGCCTTATCTGCGCCGAGGCGGACGGATGGTCTACAGCACTTGCAGCATTGAATCGGAAGAAAATGAGCAGGTGGTCTCGGAGATTCTCAACCAATTTCCGCAACTAGCCTGCTTGGAATCTCGTAAAGTCGGACCGCTCCAGAATAATATGGACGGAGCCTTTGCCGCGCTTTTTCAGAATGACTGACAGACCGGCGGCTCCCCTATTCAATCGTCTTTCCGGCAGGCCATTCAACCGTGTAGTCAAATTCGATTGTTTTCTTCTCGCTTGGGGCCAAATCCAGGTCCCAGGTGATCTTCCCGGTATCCTTGTCGACACCGGTTGGTTTGAGGGAGTATTGCCCAGGTGTCACGGTAATATCATTATCCTGGGAGATCGGAATCTGGTCGTAAACCGTTAGCTTGATCGGATTCTTGCGAAAGTCTTGGATGGCAATCTGATACTTCCGCTGATTCTGTTTGCGGTGCGAAAGAATTCCAATTTCCGCATCGCGATTTACCAATTCCTTGTGTTCGATTTTTACTGCGTCATCTCGGCCACAAAACAGGTCAAACTCCGCTCCAGCCGAAATTAGCGGCAGCGGCAGGCTCCCGATCAGATCACCATCTCGAAACAGATTCACCTTTCCCGGCAGCAGCGGATCGGGGCCGGTATTTGTTAGATGCTCTTTCAGGAACGCGGCCGGTTCCAACCCGGGGCTCGTCGCGTATGACAGTTTACCGCTCAATTCAATTTGGGTGAGATTAGTTCGATGCGCTTGTCCATCGGACGGAATGGTTGCGGGTACCGCCACCTGGTAGGCCACCGAAAGTCCGTTGCTTTCCAGCTGTGCGCTCTCAATTTGAGCCACGTTATCTTGCTCGGTTGCCTCCTCCTTCGCCGTTGGAGTCGCACTTGGCTTCTCCGATTTGAAGGCCATCGAGCGAGGAGGGGACGCCGGCACTGGTTGCGAGAATCGCAAGTACTTAGGCTCCAGTTCCGGCAGTTGATTATTCTGTTCAGGACGAGCAGTGGATACCGTCAGTCTCGCCTTGGTCCAATCCTCACCTGTACGCTGCCGAATCATCGCGTCATACATTAGTGAAACCTTGCCGCTGGAGGTGTCCACTCGTGCTTCGTAAACTGGAAGCCACCAAGCGTTATGAACCACGTACCGCAGTTCGATGCGAAGCTCGGCAGCAGATTGGGACTGAACGGTGACCGAAACCCGGTGCTGCTCTTTCTTTTGACTGAGTTGGCCGAGTTCCTTCTCTATCCGCTCGATCTCAGGGTTCAGTTTGCGATCCGCTGCGTCGAGCGGGAGAGACGCGCTGGCAATCGCCGCCAGTTCCCCCGAATACAAATCATAAAGCTTCTTGAGTTCATCAGCCGAGAATACCTGCTTATCGTTGCGATCCCCGCCGGTATTCAGCTTGCGAAAGAATTCCCGTTTATCCTCGAACACACCTTGTTGCGATTGAAGGGCTCGCTTCTGATTCTGCAGTTGATCAAGTTGCTTCAGGAGATCCAAGCTGCGTGCATCCGCATTCTCGCTCAAGAACTCCCTCTGGACGTCCATGCCGCGAATGATTACGGAACTGCCGGATCGAACGGTGATTCCGACAGAATTTTCGTCCAAGTCGCCAGGAAGACCGGCTAACTCAAACTGAGAGTCTCCCCCAGGTACATTCACCGTTACCTCGCGCGAGATCCGAGCGCGATCGCCATAAACAACTACTTCGGTTATCTTCGAAGTCTCAGCCGAATCCGCGAAAGCGGATGAGAGGAAATACAGTCCGACACAAACCCAAAATCGAGAATGCATGTGCTCTTGCGAGCACATCTGATCGCCCATTCCGGCCCAGGCGTGCTCGACGTAGATTTGACAGACCGATACCCGGTCCGTTCAAACCGCCGCAATCTGACGAATCACACTATTGTTGGCACCGAGCAGAACTACATTAGGCTGATGACTTGCTGCTTCTTCAACATCGTACCAGCCGAAACTCATAATCGTAAGGACATCACCGGGTTTCCCCAGATGGGCAGTTGCGCCATTTAACTCGACCAAACCGCGCCGCCTGGCACCAAAGATCACGTAGGTTTCAAATCGCTCACCATTGGTGATGTTACCAGCCAAGATGCGTTCATACTCTTCCAGGCCAGCTTCGTCTGCGAGATCGGCCGAAATCGTGATACTGCCTTCATAGTTCACGTTGGCTCCTGTCACCGTAGCGCGATGGATTTTCGATTTAAGGAGAGAAATGTGCACAATAATGATCCTATCTGCTAAACTCGCGCTGTCATCTCGCTATACCCGCGACATCGCTTTCTCGGCTACTTGGGACCGACTTCGCACAAACATGCAGAACTGCGACCGCTCTAGCTGCAAATTCTCGACAAGTCAAACGCCAGCTGCGGTGCACAGCGGGATCCGCATTGAGCGCTATTCCATCGATTTGAAAATGCTTGCAAAAGAATAGGGCGCGCCGGTTGTGAAATTCCTGTGAAATCACAGTTAATCGATCGAGCCCGAAGACCGATTTCGCGCGGGCCACTGAATCCAACGTTCGGATGCCCGCTGGATCTTCCAGCAAGACTTCGTTCGGGACACCTCGAACCGTCAGGGCTTCACGCATTGCCGCCGGCTCATTGTACCCATCGTCACGGCAATTTCCACTAAGGAGCAGCACCTTAGCTTTGCCTGCATGAAACAACGCAGCTGCGGCATTGATTCGAGAAACGAAGTAGCGATTCGGAAGTCCACTCACCAGCACTGGCGCGGTTCCAAGGACGAGAGCGACTTCATTGGCCGGAATTTGCTCAACGGAATCGAACAACGGAAAGCCGCCGGCGCGAGAAACCCACCAATAGCAAAAGAATAGGAAAAGACCGAAACCACCGAAATTGAGCAGAACCATCCCAGACAGAGAACGGGTACACGATCGTTTGAATCGTTCGAAAAACCAGCGGGCGTACTGAGCAATCATGATCGTAATATTCGGATAAGGCCTTGCGGCAAATGAACTCTCACCAGCGCCAGCGCGACCAAAAGCAGATTCACATTCGGTCGAAATCCAAGAAATCGTCCTTGCCAGATCGGTTGGTATTTCTTCTTGAATTCGAACAAAGACTTGTAGCCGTAGTAGCGGTTGAATTTTTCGAACAAAAACTTTACCGCCTTTTCTTCTCTTCCGTAAAGTTGTCGATTCGGTTCGACATTAGCCAAGGGAGCATTCCCCAGGCTTACCTCTTCCACCTCGTGCTCTCGAAAATGATCGATCGATTCCACAATCAAAAAATCCATTATACCTTTCGCTGATGAATGGCTGCGCATCAGGTCCAAACTGCGTCCGGTACCTTGCTTGTATGGTAGCCAAGTGGCAAAAGCTTCCAATTTGGAGTGTGCATCAAAAATTGTGGCTACGCCACGCTTTCGGATCTGCTGTAGATTGAACAGCCCAAGATCAAAAGCCATCTCCGTTCCTTGTTTTGCTCGCAACCACTCATCTGAAATGATCTTGAGTTGAGCCTCAAGTCCATAGTCGAAGGGTCCATCCCCCGGTTGATACCAGCGGAGCTCTTTGCCTTCTTTCCGAGCCTTGTTACAGGCAGTCCGTAGGTTCTGGAACTTGCTTCCCTTCAGATTGAAATCAGTGATGCTTAGGCGTGCATCCTCCCCAACCTTGAAACTTTTCAAGCCGCATTGGCTTAGAATTGGTCGCAGTTCTGAACGCGCGAAATAAAATACGGGTTGCCAGTCCTGGGCCGCGCAGAACCGCACGAAATCCCGGGTGGCGGATAGCCAGTCTTCCGCGGGACCGACCGGCCCGACCAGGCAGACCGCAAAATTTCGCCAGAGCGCATACGCAAAAAAGGAGCGATCGTTGGATGCGAAAAAGAACTGTTTGTCCGGCAGGAGAGCGAATTCATCGAGCGGATCGCAGCCATAATCGTCGATAATCTTTCGAACCCGAGCAAGACTTGTACTGGAAGTGGCCCTTTGCTCAAAAACCGGACGCAGCAAAAGCACGACCATGATGAGACCACAAAACATTCCGCCGGCACTAACTTGGATGAAAAAATTCGTAGCCCGCGGAGTAGTCGCGATTTCCGAGTCGGTCGATTGCAGAAAAATAAGCTCAAGGGCCGTCTGCACCGCGCCGGCGATATGTCCGCGCCCGGTGACCTGGCCCCGGAGATGGGTGAGACCAAAAACGGCGTAAGCAAAGACCGCGATAAACAGCGGTATACCAATGATGAATGCCCAGCGAATCGAACCGCGATCCGATTCGGCTATGTAATCTCGACATCGCCAAATCAGGAGTCCTAAGATCAACGCGGTGGGAATCGCGTGGTGAAAATCCGGTCCGCGAGCCAGTTGCAGGACTGCCGTCAAAGACAGCAGTACAACGGCAATCCACCAAGCGGCTTGTTTCCTGCGCCAAAGGCCGCGAGCGATTCCGAGCAAGCAAAAACCACTTAGGTACATCCCGATCCGACCGTACTCGGAGAGATCGATCGGAAGGAATTGTTCCAACCATTCGAATACACTCGGTTCCTTCGGAAGAAACGCCTCGAAAATACCGATCAACCCAACGGTCGCTACGAACCACGCAACCAAGTGGACCCAGCGTTGCGTGCGACGAAATTCTGCCTGGGATTCCTTGCTCGGTTTCACTTCGAATCGTCAATGAAGATTGCTGTGGGCGCTAGTCGCTCGTCGTTCGATCGCCGCCCGATTTCGCTGGATCTAGAATCCAATTGATGCCGTCGAGCAGTTCATTTTCAAACGTCTGATCAGCTCCATTGAAGTCATGGTTTGAATTCTCCAGCTCGAATAATCGATGCGGAGATGGGAGACCCCTTATCCAATCCGTATTGTTCATCCAATCGTCAGCTGCAGCAAACTGGACCACCCGAAGATTTGCCACCCCCGCGGTGAAATCTGCGACCCCAAAGGTACCCTCTCCCTCTGGCTCAAGCCCCACTCTTTCGGGTAAGCGCAAACCGTAGCGGCCCCGCTTATCCATGCTTAGCAACAGGAGGCCGACCAGATTCTGCGGCCGGTTTTCGCCTCCGGCGGCCGCTACCGCCTGGACTGCGCCCATCGACCAACCGCCATAAATCACCGGAAGATCAGGATTTTTGCTTCGAGCCAATGCATTCTGAGTTACCGTAGCAAAATCCAAGGCCAACGTCCCCGCGTCATAGTCAGCTTCAGCATAGTTACTAAAGTCAATCCCCACGGTGTAGATGCCTTGGCTCGCCAGAATAGAACAAACCCGGTTTTCCAAATGACCCCAACCTCCATCTCCTGAACCAAAAAGCACGAGCGCACGTGCAGCTCCCGTCGGCACAAAATGGTGTGTTCCAAATGGGCCACGCTGCAGGGGGAGCATGATCGTGGGAGCGAGCGGCTCGTCCGCGCGTAATAAATTCGACATCCCAAGAAAAAGGGCAGTCAGCGAAAGAGCGATCGTTGGAGCCGATCCGCAGACTGAGATGAGAGAGCAGAACATGCGTCTTAACAGCATTAGGTTCGCATTATTGGAATAATAAGCACGAAGGTCCGACCATTGGGCTCCGACTTCCGACCGCTCAGAAATCGAAATCAATTACCTTCGAGAATTTGCGAAAGAATCGAACGCAACGTCCGAAAATCCCATTGACCGGGCACCACCGCCTCGCTGCAAGCAGCGTAGATCAGCTCCGAACCCAGACAGGCGAAAAGCAGCCGAGAAATTTTGCCCAATGGTCCCATCCCCATCGCTGCTACTCTGATTCGGGATCGGTTAGCAAGAAAATTGCCGAGTCGAACCATTTCGTCCCAACGGCTCAATTTCGTGGAAATTTTAAAGATCGCGCCCGGATATCGCGTTTCGGTTTCGTTTGCCCATCGTTCCATCTGTTCTAGCGCCGGCGTTTTTGCAAAATCGTGAACTGAGACAATCAACTGTTTCGCTGAAGCGCGCGCAGCGGCGATCACGTCGGCATAAAGACTAATGTTCCGTAATTCAATGTCGATGTAATCCACATGAGGGAGAAATTCTTCAAAGAGTCTCAAGCGCTCGTTTTCGTTCAGACCTTCCTTCCCGCCCTCCCGAGGATCGCGGATTGTCAGAATTTTTGGCAACCGCAAAGGCTTTAAGTACTCATTCTGTTGGATTTGTTCCGTGATTAGGAGGTCCATACGCAGCTCGCACAAATCGAGCTCCGAAAAATCAGACTGCGTCACCAACTCCCAGTCTGCTCGGGATGCCACCACTCCTACAATCCAGGGCTTGCGTTCGAGCACATCTATTGGTTCGAATTTGGTCTCCATGAACTTTGGCCGTCGACTGGAAAATCAAGGAATAGGCAACCTCGCCTGCTTGGGCGCAAGCAAGAAATCGATCTGCAGCTTAATCCGGTTATTGATGCCGTACTCCTGGTGCTCTCATTGTGGGCCACTCATAGTATCCGATGGTTCATTGGAGAGAGCTTCCCGGTTGTTCCTGAAATTGAGCCAATTGCTTCCTCCACTCGACTTAGCTCAGTCCGGGAAGTTAGGAAAATGACGCGGCCGACCGAATGCCGGTGGAGTGCGCGGACTAGCTCGGAAGAATATAATCAGATGAGCGGTCCGGTCTTTAAGCTGGATGATGATCCCAGAATTACACCGCTGGGGAGATGGTTGCGCCGGTACAGCATCGATGAGCTACCGCAGCTTTTTAATATTCTCGGAGGCCAGATGAGCTTGGTCGGGCCACGCCCGCTGCCCACTTATGAAGTGGAAAATTTTGCTAATCCTGCCTAGCAACGGCGCCTGAGCGTAAAACCGGGAATCACCTGCCTATGGCAGATCTCTCGGAAGAAATGAAGTCAGAGACTTCGAAACCTGGGTCAAGCTTGACCTGGACTACATTGATAATTGGTCGATTTGGCTCGACTTCCAAATTCTCGTTCTAACACCTCCAGCGGTATTCGGTGGTTCTGGGGCCAGGTAGAATATTCGCCGCTCAGCTAATCGCCTAATTTTTCGTAGAAACGTAGTGCCTCAATCTTTGCTACCAGGCGGTATAAAGGATAAATACCACTGTCTCCGCTTGATCCCGGATCCTGGATCAAATAATGGAACCCTCGTTTTCCAACGATCACCACAAAATGGGTAATGCCGGACCTTAGGCGAATCCGAATAATGACTGGATTCCCTTGCAGCAGGTTGCTATCGATTAGATAGTAAGAAGGGGCATCTTCGTAAACGTGTTTGGCCTTTCCCGGAACGAAAGCCGCCGCCTTTTCCCAATAAAGCCAGCCTTGGGGCGTGTACCCGTCATTGTTAGTCAGAAAGGTATTAAGTATTCCGGGGTCGACGTTAACTCCGTAATAAGCAAGCACCATGGCTGCAGAGCTCACGGCGCAACCTTCGCCGCCAATTGTCGAATCGGTTGAGCCGAGTGAGTCGTCCGCCCACCGAGGATCCGCTTGTGCGAATCTCGGCACATTCAGCTCCGCCCGAGAAAAAAAATACAACCCACCCGTAGCCGAGATTTCCCGCTTGCCGAAATAGTAGATCGAGCCACCCGCCAACAACAGCAACAATATCAGGACCACGGCTCCAGCGATCAGCATCGGCCTTCCGCGATAGCGCGACCGATACTGGGCCGGAAGCGCGTTCGCCTCAATCTTTTCGGTCTGCATGAATGATCCTCAACCGTCCACGCACGGTACGCGATTTACCGGTCCGTGCCGCATTTTTGTTTCGAACAAGATATAAACTTTTTTTGTCCTTTACCCGATGATTTTCTATTACGCCTGTACAAATGTTCGCAATTCGCGGCAGAATATGCATCAGCCCGCAATATACCAAATGGCCCGTGGATTGTGGATTTAACGCAGTAGACGTAGGATGAAAAGCAGCTTCCTCCAGCACAACCGGCAATACCTGCTGCTGGTTGTTGTCTTGGTGCCGCTGCTGATTTCAGGCATATTCTTTTATATTTCGCGACAGATCCGAAACCAACAAAACACGGCGCTTCTCTGGGTCCGCCACTCGTACCTAGTACGCGAGAAACTCTCCACTGTTGAGACTTCACTCTATCGAGCTCAAAGCACCGAGCGCGGCTACGCGCTGAGCGGACGGCCGGAATACGTGGGGGTGTACGTTCTTACCCGAGCGAATCTGCTCCTTGAGAGTTCCCTTCTTCGCCTCTTGGTCGCGGATAATCCAGCGCAGGAGAAACTGGCCGACGACCTTCAAGCAACACTGCAGGCCAAATTGGCGGAGCTGACGCAAGGCATGGAATTGCGCGCCGCCGGCAACGAAAGAGGGGCCAGTGCTCTCGTGAATTCCAATGCTTGGGATCAGATGGTGACCGCTCGCCGACAAATTCTAGAGATGCGGGCAACCGAGGACAAACTGCTGGCTGAACGCACGTTGACCAGTGAGAAAAAGCTCGATCTGAGGGAAAATATTTCAACCGCTCTGTTACTGATGAGTACCGTGCTGATCGTCGGTGCAGGTATCTTATTTCTGCGTATTCAATTACTGCAAAACATCATCACGGTCTGCGCTTGGACGCAGCGCGTTAACTACCGCGGTAAATGGATGCGAATGGAAGAATTTCTTTGGGAACGCTTTCGCGTCAAAGTGTCACACGGAATCTCCGAAGAAGCCTTT
>Ga0209526_10001391_pt1 | contig 16109 bp, 18 predicted proteins | sample JacPinW_OM2H0_M1_FD_188566 | JGI IMG/M metagenome (GOLD analysis project Ga0209526, IMG submission 188566) | Forest soil microbial communities from Algoma, Ontario, Canada - Jack Pine, Ontario site 1_JW_OM2H0_M1 (SPAdes) (version 2) | ecosystem: Environmental > Terrestrial > Soil > Boreal... | reverse complement strand
CGAGATTCCGCGGACGAGGTGGAGGCTCTGGAGAAGAGCCGAATCGTCCGTTCCGCAGTACTTCAGCTCTCGAAGGAACAGCGTCAGGCAATCGAGCTCACCTTTTTCGCCGGTCTGACTCAAAACGAAATTGCTGAAGAACTAAGCCAACCGCTCGGAACAGTGAAGGCTCGGATCCGCCGCGGGATGCTCAAACTTAGAAATCTCATCGCAGCGCGACTGTGATGATAGGACACGAACGATAATATAAATGCGTAGGCAGACCTGACGCCTGAACGGTACCCAAAATAGCAGGGCGAAAACCTCGGCGCTTTGGGTTAACTGGGCTCTTTCGGTTTGCATCCCCATGCGCCGGGTTTGAGCCATACCTAGCGCCGGCCGTATCCTAAGAATTTTTGAATGCCGATAAGCGGGTTAGGATTCTCAGATGAGCTTGTTTCGTCATCGTGCCCGCTGCTTCAGACATGCCACTGAAAAGCGGATCTACAGGGACGAAAACCCGACGCTGGGTCGGCCGTAATGCGGATCCGAGGCTGGTCTAATGGAGGACAATCGTTAAAGTCTCATATGCGTGGTTCTGAAGCCGGCAGCACGCAAGGCTCAAACCCGGCGCATGGGAATGCAAGACGAAAGACCGCAACTGGCCAAGGCGCCGAGGTTTTCCTGCCGTTTGGGTAGGGTGCACACGTAGCGTCTACCCAAGCGCAGTGCGCCGTAGCTGCCGGCGTTAATTTTCGGGTTCCGGTGAAAGGTTGATCGAACGCAGATAATCAAAAGAATAGATCCCGGAATTGTGTCGATCGGCCCACTCCGGTTGGATGGCGTAGCCACCCACTATCGCACACTTGAGGAGGCGAAAGCTTGCCGCGGAGAGTCGATTGTCTGAACGATAGACCTCACCTAATATCCCCTTTTCGCCGGCACACTGCGCGCAAGGGCAACGTCGGCGGAACTGTTCGAGACCAATATACGACTCTCGACCATCATTCCATCGAATCGCCAGCTCTTCTCCGACAATTGCCAAGTTCTCGATTGCCAACCGCATTAACAAAAGTAGGCCGACCTATGATTGAATCCAAGTGATCCCTGAATTGACTGACGGTTAGTTCGAGTTTAGGTGGAAGTCGATGAAGATCAGCTATTTCGCGGAATGCACAGTCTTGATCACTGGTGCATCGGCCGGGATCGGACGAGAGTTCGCCCGCCAACTCGCGCAAGTGGCAGGGTCGCTAATTCTCGTCGCCCGACGTCAAGATCGCCTCAAAACGCTCGAGCTGGAGTTGAAGCTGATCAATCCGGAGCTAGAGATATTCATTCAACAGGTTGACCTCCAAAATGAGGAAGCAGTTAGCCGTTTTTGCGATTGGCTGGAAGAGAGCGGGTTGGCCGTAGACGTGTTAATTAATAATGCCGGACTGGGAGACTACGGAAGATTCGGTGATGCTGATTGGCAGCGGATTCGCGCAATGCTGCAAGTGAATATGGTAGCACTCACGTACTTGACCTATCGTATTTTACCGGCCATGCGGAAGGGGGGCGGTGGCGCAATACTCAACGTTAGCTCGATCGCAGGCTTTCTCCCCATTCCTAATTGTGCTGTCTACGCAGCGACTAAAGCTTATGTAACGAGCTTTAGCGAAGCGCTCCGAGCGGAGTTGAAGCCGCTGAATATTTCCGTGACTGCGCTTTGTCCGGGCCCGGTGCCGACCGAATTTCAAGAAGTAGCCGCCCGCACTTCCGACCAGGAAACGATCTCAGTCAATTTGCTGACCGTACCGGTACAGGAAGTGGTAAGAGAAGCGCTGAACGCGGTATCGCGACATCGGGCTCGCGTCGTCCCGGGAATGATGGTGCAAGTTGCGGCAGCGGCGATCCTGTTTGTCCCGATGTTCCTCAAGCGCTTAGTTTTTGATTTCCAGAGTTTGCGCGAAAGCGAGTACGCTCCTCCCAGGTCTCTCGATTTCGAGCCGTCGCAGACCGGAAATTAACAATGCTGACTCAATATTATTACATTTTTTTCGGCATCGTCGCGATAGTCGGAGGAGCATTGGGCTACGCACGAGCCAAAAGCATTCCGTCGGTTATCGCCGGAGGCATTTCCGGTGGATTATTGATTCTGGCGGGACTGAGCGCCGCCCACTGGCTGGCATTAGTCGTTTCCTTACTTTTGCTCGCCTACTTCGGACCATCTTATCTGCGCAAACGCAAAGCAATGCCGGCCATTCCGATGATTTTGCTTAGCCTGATCTGCATAGTTTTGACCGCGGTGCACTGGTTCAAGTAATTCCTGGTCCATGCGACCCCACTGGCCGCGTTCTCAAATCGCCCTACTCGCTTTGATGACATCCCTTTTCCTCTCGGGATGCCCGGGACCGCACTTTTCTAACGTCAACCCAGAAACACCAACTCCGAGTCCGTCTCCCACAGTGACTCCGACACCAACTCCAACACCCCTGCCGGAGACGTACGTTCCCTACTCTCACAAGGAGGTCGCGAAACTTTTTAACGGATTTGAGATTCACACCAAGGTTAATACAGAGGCCGGGGCACCGGCCTTACTGGAACGGAAGGCGCCAGAATCCTATGTGCTTGACTTCGATGTGCGGGTTCGGGTGCCTCAGGCCGCGCAAACGATCGAGCAAATAGCTCAAGCCGACGGGCAACTTCCGACTCTGTTGCCGGGCTTAGTATCCTTATTGGGCGCAAGTAGAGTTTCCAATTTTTATCATGGTTTGTACCAACTGAAGGTCGATTCGCTGGGCCGAACGTTGAACCGCCTGGATCAGTTGCTTTCGCGACACAATTTCTTCGACTGCAATACGATTCTGGAATTGACAGACCCAAAGACTTCGCGGAAAGCGCTGTTCATCCAAAGTGACATGGATGTAAACGCCGACGGTTCAGATGCCGATCGCACGAACGATGTTGATGGTTCATCGGCTAACTTCCAGCCTTACACCAGTTATCGTTGGCCAAAACGCACGGACAAACCGAGCCAATTCATCCCGGAACGAGAACAGAGGTTAAAGCAGGCCCAGGCGGAATATGATCAAAAGAACACTGCTCCGGAGCGGAAGAAAGCGCTCAAGGAACAGATCGACCAACTCACTCGGGAAATTTCCGATCTCAAAAGATACAGTTTCCTGATTTCGAAAGCGGACCCCTTCGTAGTGTTGCCAGGATTTATGTTGCGGCAGTCCAATCATCCGTTTTTGCCGAGGTTCGGCGACTATGTTGTCGTTATTCATGACGGGAAACTTTATCCGGCGATCATCGGGGACGCAGGGCCGTCGTATAAGGTTGGCGAAGCATCTCTGAGATTGGCTACTCAGATCGACACCAAAGCAAATGCTTATAACCGTCCCTCCAGCGATCTCAACATCAGTTACCTGGTGTTTCCTGGAAGCGCCGAAAGCCAACCGGGACCGCCTGACCTGCCCAAAATGCATGATCGGTGTGCAGAGCTCTTGAATGAGATTGGGGGGTTCACCGGAGAACTTTGGCAATGGCAAGATATTCTCGCGACCCCTATTCCTTCTCCGTCTCCATCGCCGAGTCCATCAATAACGCCGACACCGCTGGGAACGCCGACACCGCCGGGAACATCAACATCGGTGTCGCCAACGGCCTCCCCGACCCCCACCGCTTCATCCAGCGCTACGGCTTCGCCATCGAGTCCCGCTGCTTCCTCCAAGAACACCGCGCATCATGTAACTCGCAAGCGGACGGAGAAGCAAGAAACTCCGAGAGGGGACTGAAGGCTGACCAGTAAGCATTCAGCGTTAAGCAAGGAATAGCAAAAAGCAGCGGAAATCAATGATCATTCCGAGTTCTGTATTCTGTACTGGCTTCTCGAACGTAATTTGTTAAGTTACATTTAGCATTGATGAAAAGTTGCCGGTTCTCGTTTGCGGTCCACGTTATGGCTGTTTTGGCCGTTGAAGGAGGCGAATGCTGCTCCTCATCTCGGTTGGCTGCAACGGTAAACACCAATCCGGTCGTCATTCGTCGGTTATTGCTCGAGCTCCATCATGCCGGTTTGGTCACGACCCGGCGTGGGCCGCAGGGTGGTGCGGTGTTGTCTCGCAGGCCCGATCAAATTAACCTGCTGCAGATCCAAACCGCAGTCGATCCGCAGGAAATATTTGGGCTACACCCAAATCCACCTTCGGTGGAGTGTCCGGTCGGCCGGCGGATTGGGGATGTAATGGAGTATATCCAGCGTCGCGCCACCCGGTCCTATAGTCACGAATTGCGCGGGATTACTCTAAAGGATGTTGTGCAGCGTTTAAAGCGAGCGTAACCGGCTTGGTACGAGCCGGGTTCGCCTGCTCGGCCAGTGGTCATTCCGCAGCGAAGGGTTAAAGAACCGATTGCTTTGTAACAGATCCAGTTACATAATACAAATTAAACACCAGATCGTATGCTTGCTGAATTTGAACCAAGCTGGACCCCCGTTTTGTCGCAACGTCCCAATTCCGATCAACCGACGGGCAGACTCGCGGTTGCCGGTGGAGACGAGATACTACTCGATACCTATTCTCATACCGTGAGCTCGGTCGTCGAGCGAGTGTCTCCGGCTGTGGTAAATCTGCGGGTCGAAAACGGCCATCACCGAACATCTCAACAAGGCGGAAGCGGGTTCGCCATTACACCGGATGGATTTATTTTGACCAATAGCCACGTCGTGCGAGGCGCGCGCTCGATTGAAGTGACCATGGCCGACGCTACGACCGCGTCGGGCCACTTGGTGGGCGATGATCCCGACACTGACCTCGCGGTTGTCCGAATAGATGCCAGCTCAGCTTCCTTTCTACCTTTCGCCGATTCCAAAAAGTTACGGGTTGGACAGATAGCGATTGCCATCGGTAGTCCCTACGGATTTCAACAAACCGTCACTGCCGGAATTGTGAGCGCGCTGGGACGGTCGATGCGTGCAGAATCGGGCCGCTTAATGGACGATATTCTGCAAACGGATGCCGCCCTTAATCCGGGAAATTCAGGAGGACCTTTAGTCGATTCGACCGGCGCGGTAATCGGGGTGAATACGGCGGTCATTCTTCCGGCGCAGGGGCTCTGTTTCGCCATTGCCGCAAACACTGCTCACTTCGTCGCGGCTTGGCTAATCAAGGAAGGTAAGATCAGGAGAAGCTTTCTTGCGGTCGCTGGGCAAAACGTTCCGATTCACCGGCGGCTGGTTCGTGCTCATCGTCTTGCTCAATCCACCGGTGTCCTGGTCGCGGGAATCGATTCGGGAGGACCAGCAGAGGCTGCAGGAGTTGCAGTCGGCGACATTATTATTTCCTTTAAGGGCTCTCCGGTCGTATCGATCGACGACCTGCACCGTTTGCTGGTGGGCAACGAGATCGGTAAGCGTTCGACACTTACCGTTATCCGGCATACCGAGATCATCGAATTGCCAATAACTCCAAGAGAATTAGAGGAGAGCCGGTGAAGGCTTGAGTCTGCGAAAACCCGTTACACCGCGAGGCCTGCCTCATACCGGTAGCAGGGCGAAAACCTCGGTGCATGGGGTATTGACACCCTTAGCCTTCACATCCCATGCGCCGGGTTTGAGCCATGTCCCAGCATTGTGCTTGCCCTGAAATGGTTCGAATTTTCGAGCGTTCCGATTCGCCTCGTGAGCAGGAGTTTGTTCATCACATCCGCTATTTCAAAGCCGCGCGCGAAAAGCGAATCTATCAGCGATTGGTGAAGACTGGTAAAGACTAAACGTATCCTTAAAGCGCGTACGAGCACGAATGGCTCGAACCCGGCGCATGGGGATGCGGAAGCAAGGTGCGCAACGATCCAATGCGCCGAGGTTCTCGCCCGATAGGGACCCAGATCGCCAAATTTTTATTCCTCCGCCTTTGAGAATTCGCTTCTCATGCCCGCGGGTTATGCCAAACTCCGCAACGAATTTTCATTGATTGAAACCATCGATCCACCGAAGTGTGATAGAATGAAAATTGCGATTGGCTCTGACCATGCCGGCTTTCGGTATAAGGAGAAAATCAAAGAGATGTTAAGAACGGCTGGGCATGAGGTTATTGACTTCGGGACCGATTCCGAAGAGCCGTGCGATTACCCCCTGTTCATCCGTCCGGTTGCGGAGGCAGTCGCCCACAATGAAGTGGAGCGAGGAATCGTTCTCGGCGGTTCCGGAAATGGCGAAGCGATAACGGCTAACCGGATCGTTGGGGTTCGTTGCGGACTATGCTGGAACGAGCAACTCGCGAAGTGGAACCGAGCACACAACGACGGGAATGTCCTCTCTTTAGGTCAAAGAACCATCTCCGAAGAAGAGGCGTTGCATATTGTTAATGTTTGGTTGGAAACCCCTTTTGAAGGAGGACGGCATACTCATCGCATATATCTGATCGATCATCCGGAGGCGGCTGCTAATTCCTGAGCCATGACGTTCGAACAGCAGATTCGCGCTGCAGAAGGGTACGCGGAACTGGGGATGCCTGTGGAGGCGTTGGCTCATCTCAACGAGATTCCGACCGAAGATCAGGATCGCCCGGAAGCGTTAAGAATGCGGATCCAAGTCGTCCTCCAGATTCGCGATTGGCAGACTGCTTTGGAGCTGAGCCTACGAATGTGCGAGCTGTTTCCGCACGAGAGTTTTGGTTTTATCCATGCGGCATTTTGCTTGCATGAGTTCGGCCAGAGTGCCCAGGCTAAAGAAAAACTGCTGAGTGGACCGCCCTCGCTCCTGGACGAGCCGATTTACTACTACAATTTAGGTTGCTATGAGGCTGTCCTTGGTAATCTGGATCAAGCCAAAGCGTATTTGCGTGCAAGTTTTCGATTGAACAAATCATTTCGGGACATCGCTCAACAGGACCCCGACCTTGAATTGATCCGGGACGAGCTGTGAGAATGAAATGCGGAATGGGGAATGCGAATTGCGGATTGCGCAATGAAGACTTGGGATTTTACGCTCCGCAATCCGAAATCCGAAATAGAATTACCTCGTGGATCTCGGCCGATTAACCGATCTTTTCGCAGAGAACTTTATCAAGTACCAGGAGCTCGGGGCGTCGGTCTGCATCATCGAGGCAGGCGAACAAAAGCTGAACATTGGTGACGGCTTCATCGATGCAACGCGAACCACGCCCTGGACGCCGCAAACCCGTGTCCTGATCTGGTCTGCCACCAAGGCGCTTGCCTCGACCTGCCTTCTGCACTGTTGCGAACAGGCTAAAATCGCTCTTGATCGCCGGGTAAGGGACCTCTGGCCGGAATATGGCGTCAACGGCAAGGAAGATACGAAGCTTAGTCACATTCTCTCCCATCAATCCGGCCAACCGGCGCTTCGCCGGCCCGACATTGGGATCCTAGAGCACGAAGGAGTGGTCCGAGCGCTAGCCGAACAGGAACCCTTCTGGAAACCGGGTTCTGCTCACGGCTATCATCCTCGTACTTACGGCTTCCTGGTTGATGAGCTCGTGCGCCGGATTTCTTCTGGCATTACGGTCGCAGAATATTTTCGGAAGACGTTTGGTCAGCCGCTCGATCTCGATCTCTGGATTGGCATCCCGTCGGAGTTAGTTAATGATGTCGCTCCCATACAAACACCAAGACAGAAACGAGCATCGTCTTTTGAGGATCCGTTTTACGAGGCTTTGGCCGATCAGGCCTCACTGACGCGGTTAGCATTCACCACTCCGACCGGTCCAATTGCCCCCTCCGCGTTCAACGCGCCAGCGATCCGAATGCATTCATTGCCGTCTCTCGGTGGCATTGGTACCGCTGAATCGTTAGCCCGCTTTTATTACAGAGTTTTTTGTGAACCAGAGTTTCTCAGCTTGGAGTTGCTTTCGACTCTCGCGAGAACAATCGTCTCCGGTCAGGATCGAGTCTTGCAAATTCCAACCGCTTTTGGACCGGGATTCATGAAGGATCCGATTTCGTCGGAACACCAAAAACTGCGGAGGATTTTTGGCCCGGCCGAGGCAGCATTCGGGCAGCCGGGTGCAGGCGGCAGTCACGCCTTCGTTGATCCCAATCGAAAGCTGGCATTTGCGTATGTGATGAACCAAATGGAAGCGGGCGTTCTGCCGAATCCGAAATCCTTGCGACTGGTTAACCAGCTCTATGCTAACAGCGTTTAGTTACGAATTTTCAATTTCTACCCACGGAATCGGCACCTATGAAATCACTGATCAAATCAATCGATTAGTGGTAAAGAGCCGGACTAAGACCGGGGTGGCCACTATTCTTATTCAACACACTAGCGCCAGCCTAATCCTGTTTGAGAATGCCGATCCGAGTGCTCGAGCCGACCTTGAAAATTTTTTGCGACGTCTAGTACCGGAAAATTCCGCTTATTTTACACATACTCTGGAAGGGCCGGACGATATGCCTAGCCACATCCGAATGGTACTGACGAGGTCCTCAGAAAGTATTCCGATAGCGGATGGAAAACTGCAACTCGGCACGTGGCAGGGTCTCTTCGTGTACGAGCATCGACACGATCCGATGCAGCGCAGGTTGAGCGTGAGCGTCATCGGAGAATCTGGATGAATCTCACGCCTACCGATCCAACGCTGATTCTCTCCGATCTCCATCTCGGCCACCGAGCTTCGCTTATTCGCGATCCGGAACAGCTTGCTCCCGTATTTCGGGAAGCGAATACCATCGTACTGAACGGCGATACCGCGGAATTACGGCACCAAATTGATCGGCCGGTGGGTCGAATGCTGGCCGCTACTCTCGCACGAGTCTGTCACTCGTCGGGCGCGAAAGCGATATTTATCAATGGCAACCACGATCCAGTCATTTCTCAAATTGATCATCTCGATTTAGCAGAAGGTCAGATGTTGGTTACTCATGGTGATATGCTTTTTCTTGGCATCGCGCCCTGGAGCCGCCAAGCTTACGCTTATCGAAAGATACACCTTCGCGCGCTCGATCAACTCGGGCCGGACGCGTTACTCAGTTTCGAGAAACGCCTTCTGGCGACAAAGAGGACCTCGCTGAAATTGCAGCTCTTGGAGGAGCCTACTACGCGAGGCAGGTTTCCCGGACTCGGATTGATCGTGCGGCAATTTTGGCCGCCTTTTCGCCCATTCATGATTCTGCATGCTTGGTGGGAGACGCCGAAGCTGGGCGCCAAACTACTCCAAGCCTTTCGACCAGAGACACGCTATCTTCTGATCGGTCACACACATTTTCCCGGGTGCTGGAATCACGGTGGACGCGTGGTTATTAACACCGGAAGCTTTGTCTTGAACTTCGGTGCTTGCGCGGTGCTGCTGAAAGAGAAGAGCTTCGAGATCCGAAAAATAAAGCGTTATCAGAAGAATTTCGTGCTCGGAAAACGGCTAAAAGAGTTCGGTATAAACCGACCATGAGGAATCATTGCGCTAAACTCATCCTCCCGGTTGACTACTGGAAAGTTGCTCGCGCGCGGCTTCGACCAGCCGCGCATAGGTGACCGATGGGCGGTCACCATGATGATCTGTTTCCAAACGATCCGTTCCCTTTTGGTAGTCGATCGAAAAGAGGCCAAATCGTGGCGTGAATGATCCCCATTCATAGTTATCAAACAGGGACCAATGCAGATAACCGAGTAACGGTATCTTACTTTGGGCGATCCGAGTTACTTCCTTTACATGAAGGCGTAGGAATTCACTACGCGTCATCCTGTCGCGGCGCAACGTCGTCCGATTATCGGTGCGCCGTCGCAGGGCCATGCCGTTCTCCGCGAGCAACACCGGCCGATCTCCATAGTCTTTGCTATAGTACTCGCAGAAAAATCGAAGCCCGGCTGGCAAGACCCGCCAATCCCACCATTTGCTGGTAATGTTGCTCATCACCCACGCGCGGAGGGATTTGTTCTTAAATTCGTGATCCCACCAAACCGGCAATCGAAAGATATGCGCTGCGAACGGATCGTAGTAATCCAGGCCCAAAAAATCAAACGTCGATGTTCTCTCTGCCTGGTAAATCTCTTCGACCAGGGTTGCGAAGAATTCCGCGTGAAATGTCTTATAACCGATCCAATTGCTGATTCGCTTTAAGAGGTCCCCAAAAAAGTACGGAATATCCTTGTGCAACGGTATGCTGGCTTTGGCAAAAGCTTTTTCGAACTCATGGATCTTGCCGTAGACATAGTCACGCAACTCCGAAGGTTTAACCCCTCTTTCACGAACCGAGATCAGATCCAGCCAGATTTTGTCCGACCAATACAGATCGCTGCAGTAGTTGTTGAAACTCACCATCGGTGGCCCCCAACCCTCGCGTTCAGCCAAGTTATGAATCAGGTTATAGGCCTTGACATGGGCTTGGAGCATCTGCCGGCAACCTGCGGCAACACTGCGCAACCCGGTCGGATGATGTTTTCGCCCCGGAAATTGAGTACCGAAATAGGTGTTCAGCACCAACATGTTTGGCTCATTTACCGTGATGTAATATCGAATGGGCTCAACCCCATGGCGGTCGGTGAGTGCACGATTTACGTAGAGAACTGTTTTCTCCACATAACGACAAAAATGCTCAACCATTCCTGGCTCCAACCAAGGATCGGATCCGAGCCAGGCGGGATGAACGAAATGATGCAAGGTAACAATCGGCTCCATCCCGTGCCGGCGACACTCCGCTATCATCTCAGCATATCGGTCCAGTGCGCTTTCATCGAATGCCGGACCCGGTCCAGGCTGATCGACATAAGTCGGTTGCACCCGGCTCCATTCGATCCCGAGCCGAAAGGCATTGAGGCCCATTTTTTCCGCTCGCTCGAAGTCTTCCAGGTACCGGTTCCAAAAATCCGCCGCCAATCCAACGGGAACCACATCGTTGCGGCGTTCTGCGGCGGCCCAGTTGGTCTGGGGCTGACCAGCTCCGTTAAATCCTCCTTCCGACTGGTATGCGGACGTTGCTACGCCCCACAAGAATTCGTCCATAGCTACCGAAGTTTGTTGTCCTTCTCACGCGCAGCGGCCAAAATAATTGCTTCAGCATCGTCATCGGTCACCTCTAGCGCAGGCATTTCGTCACCCACCAAAGTCTCGGCGATAACACGAGCGGCGTCTGGACGGCTTAAGGCAAAAGCGCGCTTGCGCATTTGTTCCAGACGATCAGGGTCGTCCAACAATGTGTCAATTTTGTACGGGATGGTCGTCATTTCGTTGCATTTCACTGCGACGCCATCCTCCAAGAGATGATCACAATTCCTTTCCTCTTGTCCGGGAATGGGGCTAACGATCACCATGGGTAAACCGCAGGTCAGCGCCTCTGCGCTGGTCAATCCGCCGGGTTTACCGATGAAAAGATCCGAGATCTTCATCAGATCCGGCATCCGGTCGGTGTAGCCAAACACCTTGAATGACTCGGTATCTCGGCCGATGACCCGCACTACCCGTTCCTTGGTCTCAGCGCTATGACCGCAGACTACTAAAGTCTGCGTTTTGTTGCGCAAATTTCGTAGGCGCTCCACCACAAACTCTGCCGGACCAACTCCTAGCGCGCCGGCAGAAAGGAGCAACGTCGGACGAGTGGGATGTAATCCAAAATCGTGTCGAGTGGCCGTTCGATCGATCGGATAAGCGAACTCAGGATCAATGGGAATTCCCGAAACCGTGATCCGCTCGGAAGGCAACCCCAGCATTTCCAGATGCACCTTCGTTTCCTCGATCGCGACAAAGTATCGATGAAACATCCGGGAAAGCCACATCGCATGAAAATCAAGATCAGTAACCACGATCGAGAGATGCGCATCCAACAGATTCTTTGCGATCAGGTCGGAGATAATGCCTGCCGGCATGAAATGCGTGCAGACCGTGATGTGCGGATCGAACTTACGGATGAATTTCACCAGCGGTCCGGTGTTCAGGCGATCGAGCATCAGGCGCATCCCGTCGGTCTTCCATGGCTCGTCACTCTGTTTGTACCACCAGCCGAGGAACTCGGGAGCAGTCTGAACTAACCGCGCGTAGAGCTTGGAATAAAAATCCCGAAACAATTTGTTCGTGAAATGAAGCGCGTCGCTATGAATTACTTCCCCAACGTAAGGATTCTCTTTGAATGCCTTTGTGAGTGCTTCCGCTGCCCGCACGTGGCCGGTCCCCGCGCTGGTCGACATTATAAGCACTCGCTTCTTCATCAATGTTTTCACTCGCTATGCATCGAAGTCGCTTGTGTTGCACACCAAAATCATACCCGTGATGGAGATCAAACAAAAAATCGCGGAGTTTGCCAGGATTTCCAACCGGCTCAAAGATTTCGATTATTTCTCGGTATCCTTCCGATTTGGCACTCGACTCGAACGTCTGCACACTTCGGCTGATTCAAGTTCGTTGGCAAGACGAGCTTTGCGCCCGATCAGATGCAAATTCCGCAGATAAATCACGGAATTTGGAAGTGAGCTGACAATTCCCACCGGGTCCCGGCGAAAATAAAATACGCACCCAGAATCATACTACCGGCGATACTGAAGTGCCAGAAGGAAACCGGTAAGACACTTTCGCCGCGTTTTTCGGAAGCAATCCACTGCACGATGAAACGCATTGCAAAAAGCAGATTTCCGACAAATCCAAGGATCATCAGATAGCTCCAATCCAAACCAAGAAAACGATGTAGCTGGCCAAACCACGTAACCGCGCAGATGCAATCGGAAGTCATAGCGTTCGAGCTTAGCAGACACCGGAATCCAGAATCCAGATCAGGCGCGCGATGGGCCTTCCGAACCAAAGCAAGAGCGGCGTCCGAACTTTACCGCGCTACCAGCTTCACTCCAGGCCTTCCTGCCTTAACAAGCGGTTTACCTCTTCGGTTAGCTCGCGAACCGTACGAATCGCTTCTCTCAAGGAGACTGGATTGGGTTCCAGGTGTTGCCAAGCGCGTTCCACTCTTCCTTTGAAGCGAGCCGGGACCAACTCAAATCGGTCCGCTAACGCCAGCGCCCCTTTCTCGTTCATCCAATGCTTTCGGTTCAGAGCGAACACGATTTGCAGAACACAGCCGATCGATCGGAAAAGGCAGCCAGCTACGTAGGTAACATCGGAGCGATTGATTGATTTGTCACTGATCAGGAGACTGAAGTCGGCCTCAAAAACAAAGCGTCGGACCAGTTCGACGAAGCCGTTCCGGGTAGCCATCGATTTTTTCTTTTGCTTTAGCGACCCAATGATTCGGCTCCCATAGCGGCAGGCACAGAGCAACCTCACCGACATAGATCGAGGACAAAAAGCCGAATGGATGTCCGGGCTGGTATGCAATTTCGATCTGTCCAAGGATCGCATCATCAAGCGCGGCTTCTATTTTCGACGTTTCACGGAACAACAGGTCGACCGACTGCCCATCCAAACGAAGCCAGCCGCCTCCGTTGATCCACGGGCCCCATGCACCAAGCTCGGTAATCAGTCCGGCGCATTTGCGGTCCGTCGCACGCAGTAGCAATTGCATCAAGGGCTGCGACGTTGAGCGGACTTTGCCGATCATAGTATAAACCAAGATTAGTGTCCGAAGATGGAGCGGCCGTACCGCGAGCCTGGGAGCCACTGACCACGATCGCCACAATTCCGGGTACATGTTTCAGCCGATCAACAAAAGCGTCCGGTGCATCGGTACGCATGTTTCGGGTCCACGACTATTTGCTGATGCCACAGATAGAATTTACTCCGCGTTTGGGATGAGCAGCTATTTCTCGCTCCTAAAATAAAAGGCGCTCCGCCCAAGCAGAACGCCTTTTTCGAAGAGTTTGAACTAAGCCGGTTTGCTCTCAGTAGCGATAGTGCTCGGGCTTGTATGGCCCGTCGGCCGACACACCAAGATAGCTCGATTGCTTCGGCGTCAGCTTGGTTAGCTTCACTCCAATTTTTTCGAGATGTAAGCGGGCCACCTCTTCATCAAGCTTCTTCGGCAAAATATAGACCTGCGGTTTATAAGTATCCTTATTCTTCCAAAGATCGATCTGGGCAAGCACCTGATTGGAAAACGAGTTACTCATAACGAAAGACGGATGCCCGGTCGCACAGCCAAGGTTGACCAGCCGACCTTCTGCCAACAGAAAAATCTCATGCCCATCCGGGAATCGGTATTTGTCGAGCTGAGGCTTGATGTTGATTCGCTGAATACCAGGGAAGGCATTGAGCTTATCCACTTGAATCTCGTTATCGAAATGACCGATATTGCAGACGGCGGCCTGATTTTTCATTTTGGCCATGTGCTCGATCGTGATGACATCGCAGTTACCGGTAGTGGTGACATAAACATCCCCGCGCCCAAGGGTATCTTCAATCGTGGTAACCTCGTATCCTTCCATCGCTGCCTGCAGCGCATTGATCGGATCGATCTCAGTGATAATCACCCGCGCACCCTGGCCTCGTAACGATTGTGCGCAACCTTTCCCGACGTCGCCGTAACCACAAACGACTGCCACCTTTCCCGATAGCATGACGTCTAAGGCACGGTTGATGCCGTCCACCAGCGAGTGCCGACAACCGTATAGATTGTCGAACTTCGACTTGGTCACGGAGTCATTCACGTTGAACGCCGGTACCAGCAATTTGCTGAGCTCTTGCAGCTGGTAAAGCCGATGAACGCCAGTCGTCGTTTCCTCAGAAACACCACGCCACTCTTTCACCAGCTCGTGCCAGCGATACGGGTTTTCGGCATGAATCTGTTTAAGTAGGTTCTTGATCACTCCCTCCTCATGGCTGGACGACGGCGTATTTACCCAATCGCCGCCCTCTTCCAGTTCGTAACCTTTGTGGATGAGGAGGGTCACATCGCCACCATCGTCCACTACCAATTGGGGACCCTTACCGTCCGGATGCGAAATCGCCCGGTTTGTACACCACCAATATTCTTCCAGGGTCTCACCCTTCCACGCGAAGACGGGAACACCCGATTTGGCTATCGCCGCCGCGGCATGGTCCTGGGTCGAAAAAATGTTGCAACTTGCCCAGCGGAGAGACGCACCAAGGTCAACCAAGGTCTCGATCAAGACGGCGGTTTGGATCGTCATATGCAGTGAGCCGGTGATCCGGACACCCGCCAACGGCTTGGCCTTCGCATATTTTTCGCGGATCGCCATCAGCCCAGGCATCTCCTGTTCGGCGATTTCGATCTCTTTTCGCCCAAACTCAGCCAGGCCGAGGTCGGCAACCTTATAGTCGACAGCAGTTTCGGTAATTACGTTGCTCATGTATTTGAATTAGGACAGGTGCTGTTGGAGAGCTTCGGCCCGATCCGTCCGCTCCCAAGTCAGTGATTCCAGGTCATCCTCGCGCCCGAAATGACCATAGTTGGTCGTCTTCCGGTAGATTGGGCGCAGGAGATCCAGTTGTCTGATGATAGCCGCCGGCTTGAAGTTGAATACCTCTTGCACAGCCTTCTCAATTTTTACTTCGTCTACTTGCGAGGTTCCAAAAGTGTTAACGCAGACGCTGACCGGATCGGGATAGCCGATGGCGTACGCGAATTGAACTTCACACCGATCGGCCAGCCCCGCCGCTACCACGTTCTTGGCAACGTACCGGCCCATATACGCCGCCGATCGATCTACTTTCGACGGATCTTTACCCGAAAACGCGCCGCCACCGTGGCGGCCCATTCCGCCATAGGAGTCGACAATAATTTTTCTTCCGGTCAGGCCCGAATCGCCTTCCGGGCCACCAATGACGAATCTACCGGTAGGATTGATCAGGTATCGCGTGTTGGAATCAATCCACTCTGGAGGCACAACCTGCCGGATCACTCGCTCAATGATAGTCTCGCGAATTTCCTTATGTTTTACTTCCGGCGCGTGCTGGGTCGAGATGACCACGGCATCAACGCGGATCGGACGAAATCCATCGTATTCGATCGACACCTGGGTTTTTGCATCAGGCCGAAGCCAAGGCAGTTCGCCACTCTTGCGCAGCCTCGTCAATTCGCGTCCCAGTTTATGGCTGAGCTGGATGGGCGCTGGCATCAATTCGGGAGTTTCTTTTACGGCGAAACCGAACATCAGCCCTTGGTCGCCGGCCCCTTGTTCATCGGTCTCTTTGCCGTCGGCCGGTTTAGCATCGACGCCCTGAGCAATGTCGCGGGATTGACGACTCAACGCCTGAACAACCAGACAAGTCTCAGCGTGGAAAAGCGATCCATCGTGA
>Ga0209526_10001389_pt1 | contig 16125 bp, 15 predicted proteins | sample JacPinW_OM2H0_M1_FD_188566 | JGI IMG/M metagenome (GOLD analysis project Ga0209526, IMG submission 188566) | Forest soil microbial communities from Algoma, Ontario, Canada - Jack Pine, Ontario site 1_JW_OM2H0_M1 (SPAdes) (version 2) | ecosystem: Environmental > Terrestrial > Soil > Boreal... | reverse complement strand
TTCTTCCATCACGATTTCGTCCTGATCGCGGACGGCACGGGACGTATCATCTACGCTTGGCCTGATATGCGCGGCTTGGATGCGGATTGGCTTGCATCCATTCGTTCCGAGCTCAAGGACCTGATCGAGAGTGTGCGCGCGAGCGCGGGAGCCGAGGGCGGCACACCCGGCAATTCCAGGCCGGGACGCCTTGCCCGATTGCAGACCTTCCAGGGTGGGGCGGCGATGGTGGCCGCCGTCGCGGTTCCCGCACGTGACCAAGGGTCCCCGGCCGGGGATCCCGGCATGCCTGTTGTCGTAAGCGTGAAATTCATCGGCGATGCCATGCTCAGGGATCTCGCTTCCATCCTGCAATTGCGCAATCTGCGCAGAATTGATGCGACACCGCCCGCGGGTGACGACTACCCATTCGATCTGACCGGCACGCGGGGTCATGTGCTTGCCCGTTTCGCCTGGACGCCGGCTAAACCAGGGACCGAGTTTGTGCATCGCACTCTTCCGTTCACCAGCGTTGTGCTGGCCGGCCTGGCAGTGCTGGCCCTGCTCGTTGCCACTTACATGCGGCACACGGCTGCAACGATTGCGAGGACCGAAACGAGACTGCGTCACCTTGCCCGCCACGATCCGTTGAGCGGTTTGCCCAATCGAATCTTGTTTGGAGAACGGCTTGAGGCGGTGATTGAGAAGGTCCGCCAGGGCGGCACGACAGCCGCGGTGTTCTACATCGATCTCGACCATTTCAAGGATGTGAACGATACCCTCGGCCATCCTATCGGCGACGAGCTCATCCGCAGCGTGGCCCAGCGCCTCGCGCGCACGGTGCGTGACGAGGACCTCGTCAGCCGTCTCGGCGGAGACGAGTTTGCGGTCATCATTCCCGGTGGCTTCGATCATGGTGCGCTGCAGGCCATGGCAGCCCGCATGATCGCGGCGATCTGCTCCCCCTACTCCATCATCGGCCAGTCCATCGTGATCGGCGCGAGCGTCGGCATCGTGATTATCAATGCACAGGTCGCGGGCGCGCCCGACGTAATGCGCCATGCCGACATGGCGCTCTACCGGGCGAAGAATGAGGGCCGCAATCGTGCCTGTATCTACGACGGAGCCATGGACGCTGACCTCGTCAAGCGCAAGCAATTGGAACACGAGTTGCGCCTTGCCATCGAAACGGACGCACTGCACGTCGCCTATCAGCCGGTTGTCAATGCAAGCGGCGAGACGATCATCGGCGTCGAAGCGTTGTGTCGCTGGATCCACCCGCAACGGGGCGAGATTCCTCCCTCCGAGTTCATTCCCATTGCCGAGCACAGCGGCCTCATTCTGGCGCTCGGCGAGCAGGTTCTTCGCCGGGCATGTCTCGACGGCAAAGCCTGGCCGGAGCTCACCGTCGCGGTCAATGTCTCGGCGTTGCAATTTCGTCGCGCGGACTTCGTCGAGATCGTTGAACGGGTTCTCTCGTCGAGCGACTTCGATCCCACGCGGCTCGAGCTCGAAGTCACGGAGAGCACGGTGCTTGGCAATGCGGACAGCGTGGAGCTTGCCATGTTCCGCCTCAAGGCTCTGGGCGTGCGGCTTGCGCTCGACGATTTTGGCACCGGCTATTCGAGCCTCTTGTATTTGCGCCGGTTTCCCTTCGACAAGCTCAAGATCGATTCGAGCTTCGTGCGCAGCATCGAGCGCGCGGCGGATGCAGCGGCAATTGTGCATGCGGTGGTAAGCCTCGGCCGCGGGCTCGGCATGAAGGTCACCGCTGAAGGCGTCGAAACCGCCGAGCAGCACCTCTTTCTGCGCGCGGCGGGTGTTCACTCCATGCAGGGATATCGCTTCGGCCGTCCCTCCTCCGCGGCTGAAATCACTCGGCGCCTCGCCGAGCCGAAGTCGTCACGCGTGGGCGACGGCACAGCGGGTCTCGCGATGGCGGGCTAGTTGCTTCCTTTGAGGCTGCACGACGATAATGCCTTCCTTGTATCAACAGGGAGGCAGATATGGCGGAAGTGCAAAGAATCGCCGTGATCACCGGTGCGGGCACCGGCATCGGCAAAGCGGTTGCGCTTGCACTAATGCGCGAAGGTTATGCCGCGGTTCTTGCCGGCCGGCGCAAGGACAAGCTCGCGGAAACCGCAACCGAAGGCGGCAATGCAAAAAGCCTGGTCGTTCCGACCGACGTAAGCGATCCCACCTCCATCAGAGATCTGTTTGCCGCCACCAAGAGCTCCTTTGGCCGGCTCGACCTCCTCTTCAACAATGCCGGGATCGGCGCGCCGGCGGTCCCGCTCGAGGACCTGCCCTACGAGACCTGGCGGAAGGTCGTGGATACTAATCTCACCGGCATGTTCCTTTGTACGCAGGAAGCCATCAAGATCATGAAAGCGCAGAATCCGCGCGGCGGGCGCATCATCAATAACGGATCCATCTCCGCGCACGCGCCGCGCCCGCGCTCGGTCGCCTATACGGCCACCAAGCACGCGGTCACGGGGCTCACAAAATCGACCTCGCTTGATTGCCGCGGCTACGACATCACCTGCGGCCAGATCGATATCGGCAATGCCGCCACCCCGCTGACTGAACGCATGGCGCAGGGGCAGGGCGTGATGCAAGCCGACGGCCGTATGGCGATCGAGCCGCGTATGAATGCGGACGACGTCGGCCGGGCCGTGGTCTACATGGCAAGCCTGCCGCTCGACGCCAACGTTCTGTTCATGACCGTGATGGCCAACCTGATGCCGTTTGTGGGACGCGGATGATTAGGGTCAGCGATCTTTCCCACCCTGTTGCTTGGTGACTTTCACGCTCTGCCCTGCTCTCACCTTGGCCAGCGCCTTTGCGTCGCCGAGCGCTTGGGCAAAGACATTGCACGGGCTCGCCAGGCGCGTCTCGTCGCCGCGACTGATGGGTGTGCGGCCGTAGCCGAGCGCGATGCAATGGCCAGCGGGCCAGTATGCGATCTCGCCTGGGGTGACTACGTCCCGTGCATCCTTTTCCGTGCCGATCTTGACCGGCACCTCGAAATAAACCTCCTCGCCCCATGTGAGCGTTGCGGACGAGATCGGCAGCGCTGCCGCAATCGCCCTCGCCGTGGGCGTATCCAGAAGCTCCGCATCGAGCGTGAGTGATCCGAAATCGAACCTGATCCTTTGCGCCATCGGGTTCTCCTCACCGCGTTACCATTCTTGACGTGCGAAGCTATCATCTTACGAACAAGGCAAACACTTGGGTCAAGCTGGTTGCACGCCCGCAGGGGGGAGAATGCAAAACCTGCAGTCGCTGTTTGGGATTTTTGCGCTGCTCGCGATTGCATGGCTCATCAGCGAGGATCGCCGCGCTGTCGGGCGCAAGCAGGCCGCGACCGGGCTTGCCGTCACGTTCCTCACCGCGGTTCTCATGCTCAAGTTGCCGGGCGCCACCCGCCTGTTCGCTGCGGCCGACGACGCAGTCAACGCAATCGCGCAGGCCACGCGCGCCGGCACGTCTTTCGTCTTCGGATACCTTGGCGGCGGTCAGCTTCCGTTCGAGCTGAAAATCCCGGGAGCGGAATTCGTCCTTGCCCTGCAAGCGCTCCCGATCGTGCTGGTCATGAGCGTGCTCACCACGCTCCTCTTCTATTGGCGCATCCTGCCGCCCATCGTGCGCGGTTTTTCATGGCTGCTCGAGCGCACCCTCAAGATCGGAGGCGCCGTCGGGCTTTCGACCGCGGCCAATATCTTTCTCGGCATGGTCGAAGCGCCTCTGTTCATCCGGCCTTACCTCGCAGGTCTCACGCGCAGCGAGCTGTTCATGGTGATGACCGGCGGCATGGCCGGAATCGCAGGCACCGTGCTGGTACTCTATGCGACCTTGCTCGGCTCCGTTATTCCCGATGCCGCCGCCCATTTCATCATCGCGTCCGTGCTAGGCGCGCCCGCGGCCATTCTTGTCAGCCTGATCATGGTTCCCGAGCAGGCCGGCAAGGCGACCCGCGCTACGTCGATCGACATCGGCCCGATTGCGTCGAGCAGCATGGACGCAATCGTCAAGGGTACAGCCGTCGGGCTCGAGCTGCTCCTCAACATCTGCGCGATGCTTATCGTGCTGGTGGCGCTGGTCCACCTCGCCAACAGCATCATTGGCGTGCTGCCGGCGATCGGTGGAGCGCCCGTTACGCTTGAGCGCCTGTTGGGTCTCGTAATGGCGCCGGTGTGCTGGCTTATGGGCGTTCCTTGGGATCAAGCCGCCACCGCCGGCAGCCTCATGGGCATGAAAACGATCCTCAACGAGTTCGTCGCCTATATCGAGCTTTCCAAGCTGCCGCCGGATGCGCTCGATGCCCGTTCGCGTCTGATCATGCTTTACGCGCTATGCGGCTTTGCCAATTTCGGCTCGCTCGGCATCATGATCGCGGGGCTCGGCACCATGGCCCCGCAGCGGCGCGACGACGTCATCTCGCTGGGCATGAAGTCCATCGTCTCAGGCACGCTGACGACCTGCCTGATCGGCGCAATTGTTGGATTTTTGACATCGACGTAGACGTAGGTCGGGTCGAGCCCTTCGCGAGACCCGACACAGACCGGCTTGGCGGCGCGTTGCGCTCGACCCAACTTGCCATTCTCGAATCAATGGAGCCGGAACTCGCCGTCGATGGCGCGGATTTCAGTCGGCCTGATTAACCGTGAATGAGCAACCGTAACCGAATGCAGCGGCCCCTCGAGCGTTTCGAGCCAAAATTTGAGGAACCGGTTGAGGACAGGAAACTTTGGGCAGAGGTCATAGTCCTGCCAGACATAGGTCTGCAACAGTGAAGGATGGTCGGGAAGCCGATAGAGAATTTGCGCCGTGGTGAGGCCGTAGCCTTCAAGCTGGCGTCTAAAATCTTTGGATATCATCATCATAAGATGCCCTCCGATTCGGACATCATTTTGAGCGTTACCTGCCTGCACAGACAAGCACAAAATATGTAATTTGCTCCTAAATTCAAGGCGTTAGCAGCATTTCTGCCACACTGCTGATAGTTCTCCCCCGATCAGTTGCTGGCACTCAATTTCGGTGAGTGCTAATTTTTTTCTGGACGCCTCTTGCGTGCCAGGCTACAAGCCCTATCTCGCCCGCAGGGCAGACCGGCAGAACGCTTCAGCCGGTCTCACCGGGGTTAGCAATCTCAAACCTTATCAGCACGTTAGGAGGACACGATGAAGTTTCGTCCGCTTCACGACCGGGTCGTCGTCAAGCGCATTGATGCCGAGGAAAAGACGGCCGGCGGCATCATCATTCCGGATACCGCCAAGGAAAAGCCCTCCCAGGGCGAAATTCTGGCCGTGGGGCCAGGAGGCCGCGACGAATCCGGCAAGCTCATTCCGATCGACCTCAAAGTCGGCGACCGCGTCCTGTTTGGCAAGTGGTCGGGCACGGACGTCAAGATCGACGGCGAGGAGCTCCTGATCATGAAGGAAAGCGACATCATGGGCGTGATCGAGGAGACCGTCGCCAAGAGGAAGGCGGCCTGATCGCCGGTCCAGAGAACATCTCGGAGAAAAACAACTATGGCTGCCAAAGAAGTAAAGTTTTCAGTCGATGCCCGCGACAGGATGATCCGCGGCGTCGACATCCTCAATAATGCGGTGAAAGTGACGTTGGGCCCCAAGGGCCGCAACGTCGTGCTGGACAAATCGTTCGGCGCCCCCCGCATCACCAAGGACGGCGTGACCGTCGCCAAGGAAATTGAGCTCGAAGACAAGTTCGAGAACATGGGCGCCCAGATGGTGCGCGAGGTTGCTTCCAAGACCTCCGACATCGCGGGCGACGGCACCACGACGGCCACCGTGCTCGCGGCTTCCATCGTCAAGGAAGGCGCCAAGGCGGTTGCCGCCGGCATGAACCCCATGGACCTCAAGCGCGGCGTTGATCTTGCCGTCGAAGCCATCGTCGAGGACCTCAAGAAGAACTCCAAGAAGGTCACCTCGAACGAGGAGATCGCACAGGTCGCCACCATCTCCGCCAACGGCGACACCGAGATCGGCCGCTTCCTGGCGGAAGCCATGAAGAAGGTCGGCAACGAGGGCGTGATCACGGTCGAGGAAGCGAAGTCGCTGGAGACCGAGCTCGACGTGGTCGAAGGCATGCAGTTCGATCGCGGCTACATCTCGCCGTACTTCGTGACCAATGCCGACAAGATGCGGGTCGAGATGGAGGACCCCTACATCCTCATCAATGAGAAGAAGCTCTCGGGCCTCCAGGAGCTCCTGCCGCTCCTTGAGTCTGTGGTGCAGACCAGCAAGCCCCTTCTGATCATTGCCGAGGACGTCGAGGGTGAGGCGCTCGCCACGCTGGTGGTGAACAAGCTCCGCGGCGGCCTCAAAGTGGCTGCCGTCAAGGCACCTGGCTTCGGCGATCGGCGCAAGGCCATGTTGCAGGACATCGCGGTTCTCACCGGTGGCCAGGCCATCTCGGAGGACCTCGGCATCAAGCTCGAGAACGTCACCTTGAACATGCTGGGTCGCGCCAAGAAGGTCACCATCGACAAGGAGAACACCACGATTGTCGGCGGCGCCGGCAAGAAGTCCGACATCGAAGGCCGCATCACCCAGATCAAGGCCCAGATCGAGGAGACCACCTCCGATTACGATCGCGAGAAGCTCCAAGAGCGGCTTGCCAAGCTCGCAGGCGGCGTGGCGGTGATCCGCGTCGGTGGCGCCACCGAAGTCGAGGTGAAGGAGCGCAAGGATCGCGTCGATGACGCGATGCACGCGACCCGCGCGGCGGTCGAGGAAGGCATCCTGCCCGGTGGCGGCGTTGCACTCCTGCGCGCAGTCGAGGCCCTCAAGAAGATCAGGACCGCCAACGATGACCAGAAGCACGGCATCGAGATCGTGCGCAAGGCGATCAGCTGGCCGGCTCGCCAGATCGCTATAAACTCCGGCGAGGATGGCTCGGTCGTGGTCGGCAAGATCCTGGAGAAGGATCAGTACGCCTTCGGCTTCGATGCCCAGAGCGGCGAGTACGGCAATCTCGTCTCCAAGGGCATCATCGATCCGACCAAGGTGGTGCGCTGTGCGCTCCAGGACGCAAGCTCCGTTGCGGGCCTCCTGATCACCACCGAGGCCATGGTCGCCGAAGTGCCAAAGAAGCAGCCTCCAGCCATGCCGCCCGGCGGCGGAGCCGGCGGAATGGGCGGAATGGATTTCTGATCCTCACCTGCTCAACAGAGTTGCAAAGGCCCGGATGCAAGTCCGGGCCTTTATTGTTATTTAGGCTGTCGATGAGGCCGGTATGAATGTCCAATCCGATTTGCGCATGGACAAGCCTGCGTTCCTTGCCTGGGTGCAAGGGCGCGCCGAGCGCTACGAGCTGGCGAAGAGTCGCGTCATGATGATGACCGGCGGATCGCGCGGGCATGCGATTGTGACGCGCCAGCTTGCAGCAGCCCTCGAGCGGCGCCTCGACACGCGCCGCTTTACCGTATTAACGTCCGATTTCGGCGTGGATCTTGGCCCTGACACGGTCCGCTATCCTGATGTCGTCGTCGACCTGGCGGGGGGCCCCTTGAAGGATCTGACCGCGACAGCCCCCGTATTGATCGCCGAGGTCACATCGCTTTCGTCGGCGACTTACGATCTCGGCGACAAAGCTGCCGAATATCTCAAGCTCGCAAGTTTGGCCGCGTATGTCGTGCTCGCCCAGGATGAGCCAAAAGCGTGGATTTGGGCGCGTAACGAATCCGGATTTCCGCCCGGGCCGGCGGTGATCACCGGGATGGGCGCGGTCATTGCCATCCCTGCGCTGGGCATTGATCTGCCGCTGTCGGAAGTCTTTGCGGGTCTCGCCGCCTGCCCCTGAAAACGCCTACGACCACGAACGGAAGGTGCGCGTACATCCGGCGTCACCCACTGTCGTGGTCGTCCCCGCGATGGAACCACACGGCTGCTACATCGCCTTGCGTGACAACGTGGGAGCGCGGCAAACGTTCCGCAAGAGGGCTATTCCGCCGGCACGACTGCGCGCGAGCGCTGCTTCTCGACTCCGCCCACAAGCACCGCGATGGCGGCAGTGGCCACGACGAACCCGAGTGCGATCACGGCGGTTGTGCCGAGAACGAGGTCGAAGCCGCCGCGCCCATAGAGAATGGCAATGGCGGATACCGCAGCCCCCGACACGAGGAACGTGAGGAAATACCGGATGGCATAGACGCGCCCGCGCCAGGCATCGGCGGTATAACGCGCAATCACCAGGTCATTGACGGTTACCTGCGCGTAGATCGCCGCCATGGCGACGGCGAGCGCCAGAATGAGAGATTTGCCGGCAGCCTGCGCCGCCCACAGCACGCCCAGGAATTGCAGGGTTGCGATCGCCGCGAACAGGATATGCGCCGGCACGCGCTCGACCAGCCGGCCGACCGCAAGTTGCGCGATCGCACCGCACATGAAGACCGTGCTGGCCACGCCGCCCACGAACACGAGCGGCACGCCCGCGCCCAGCCGCTCATCGACGATCTTCGGGAGCGCCACGGAGACGATATTGAAGACCAATCCGGCGCAGATTGCGATCACGATGAAGAGCGTGAAGATAGTCGCGGCGAGCCAGGTGGCGAGCGGAACCTCCGCCACCGTGGCGCGGCTCGACGCTTTTTTCTCCTCGCGCGGCACGAGCCGCACATAAATGAGCGCTGTGCCGAGGCAGATCACGCCCGGAATGAAGAAACCGGCGCGCCATCCGAAGGCCGCGATCAGGGCCGCAGTCACCCCCGCCGAGAGCGCGGCGCCGAAGTTGCCGCAGACTCCATTGAACGCAAGCGAGCGGCCGCGCCGCCTCGCCTGCTCGATCAGCATGGCGGTTCCGACCGGATGGTAGATCGAGGCGAAGACGCCGAGCACGAAAAGCGTGCCGGCAAGCACGATCAAGTTGGGCGAAAATCCCGCCGCAATGAGGGAGGCGCCGCATCCGCTATAGAACAGCGCCATCATGTTGCGCCGGCTCCAGCGATCGGCGAGCCAGCCGGCGGGCAACGCAAACACCCCGAACGCGACAAACGAGGCGGTGCCGAGCGCGATAAGCTCGGCATAGCTGCGGTCATAGATCATCTCCAGGCTGATCACGACCGTGGGGAAGATCAGCATGACGTAGTGGTCGAGCGCATGGCCCCAGTTGATGAAGCCGATGGACGTTCTGATTTCGCGTTCGGATCTCATCTCTGTCCTATAGCGCGATTGCCGGGCATTGATCCATGCGCAGCGGGCGGAGCAAGTCTGCGTCGTAGGGGTGGATAAAATCCGAATCAATCCAGCGTGCGGCGAAAACGCGTGATCGCAATCGTCATGGCGACCACCATCAGGCCGGCAAGTGCCCAGGTGTCAAAGGAAACATCCGCGAGCGTCCCCCCCTTGAGCATGATTGCGCGCACGATGCGCAGATAATGCGTAAGCGGCAGTGCCTCTCCGATCCACTGCGCCCACAGCGGCATGCCCGCAAACGGAAACATGAAGCCGGAGAGCAGGATATTCGGCAGAAAGAACATCATGGACATCTGCACGGCTTGCAGCTGGTTCTGCGCCACGGTCGAGAAGGTGTAGCCGATGGAAAGATTGGCCGTGATGAACAGCGTGCTCAGGCAAGCGAGCAGCGACAGGCTGCCCAGGACCGGAACGCCGAACAGACCGATGCCCAGGCCGATGATCAGCGCGGCCTGCACGAAACCGACAATGATGTAAGGAATGATCTTGCCGAGCATGATCTCGAACGGCGTGATCGGCATGGACAGGAGACTCTCCATTGTCCCGCGCTCGATCTCGCGCGTAACCGAGAGCGCGGTGAAAATCAGCATCGTCATGGTGAGAATGGTACCGACCAGCCCGGGCACAATGTTGAATGAGGTATTGGCCGCCGGATTGTAGCGTGCATGAATGCGGATCTCGAACGGCGGCGCTGCGCCGTCGGGAACGGCGCGATCATGCGCAAGCGCGGTCTGCACCAGCGTACTCAGCGACGCCATTGCCGAGGCAGCCCCGACAGGATCGGTCGCGTCGGCTGCCACCAGCAATGCCGGCTTATCTCCGCGCCGCACCGCGCGCTCGAAATTCGCCGGAATCTCGATCGCAAACAGCACCCTGCCCGATGCCAGCAGCCGGTCGAATTCGGCTTCGTTATCGAGCACGTATTTCACGTCATAATACTTGGTGTTCTCCAGCGCCTTGAGGATGGAGCGGCCGAGATCGGTCTCCTCCTGCATCAGCACGGCGGTGGGCAAATGGCGGGGATTGGTGTTGATGGCATAGCCGAACAGCAGGAGCTGCATGAGCGGCACCATGACGATCATGGCAAACGAGACACGATCGCGCCGGAGCTGGATGAACTCCTTGATCAGCATTGCCCAAGTGTGGCCAAAGAAGAAAGAACGCCGCGCAGGTGCGTTCATTGCAGGCGGCACGCTGAGTGACATCATTGGTAATTGTCCCTCGCCTTGCCCATCAGGTCGATAAAAACGTCTTCCAGCGAAACCGCCGAGCGGACAAGCTGCAGGTCCGGCCTGTTGCGGTAGGGCGCGAGTGCCCGTTCGAGGGCGGCTTCGTCGCGCCCGGACACGTGCAGATTCGTGCCAAACGGCGCGACCATGTCGACGCCCGGCGACCCGGCAAGCTCTTCGCCGAGCTTCGCCAGGCCCTCACCGTTGGATGAGCTCATGATGTAGGTGACAAGATGAGATGAGGCCGTCACCTCTGCCACCGTGCCATGCGCCAGCAGCACGCCATAGGCAATATAGGCGATCTCGTGACAGCGCTCGGCCTCGTCCATGTAATGGGTGGAGACCAGGACGGTGAGGCCTTCCGCCGCGAGCGCGTGGATCTCGTTCCAGAATTCGCGCCGCGCCTTCGGATCGACGCCTGCCGTCGGCTCGTCAAGCAGGAGGAGCTGCGGGTTCGGAAGGGTGCAGGCACCGAGCGCAAGCCGCTGCTTCCAGCCCCCGGAAAGCTCGCCCGCGAGCTGGCGCTCGCGGCCCGTGAGCCCAAGCCGCTCGATCATGGCGCGCGCGGCGCCCTTCGGATTTGCCAGACCATAAAGACGCGCCACAAATTCCAGATTCTCCCCCACCGAGAGATCCTGATAGAGGCTGAAATGCTGCGTCATGTAACCGACGTGTTGCTTGATCTCGTCTGCTTGGGTGCGAATGTCGTAGCCGAGGCATGTGCCTCGCCCCTCATCGGGCGTGAGCAGTCCGCACAGCATGCGAATGGTCGTGGTCTTGCCGGAGCCGTTGGGACCGAGAAATCCGTAGATCGCGCCGCGTTTGACCCGCATGGAAAGATTGCGCACGACCTTGCGCCCATCGAAGGATTTCGTGAGCCCCTCGACTTCGATGGCGATGTCCGGCGCCGCCGTCACGGCACGGCCCCCAATGCAACGCTCACCGGCTGGCCCACGCGCAGGCGTTCCGGCCGATCCGTCCGCGCTTCGATCAGGAATACGAGCTTGGAACGCTCGTCCATGCTGTAGATGACAGGCGGCGTGAATTCGGAGCTGCGCGCGATGAATGTGATCCTGGCCACGATATCGGCATCGCAACCGTCGCACGTCACGCGCACAGGGTCGCCCAGCTTGAGCTTGGGGAGCGTCGCCTCGTTGACAAAGAAGCGCACCTTCAGATTATTCGGTGGCAGCACCGCCAGGATCGGTTTGCCTGTGGTAACAAGCTCGCCGCCGCGAAAGTAGATTTGCTGAATGCTGCCGGTGACGGGGCTGTAGACCTTGCGCCGGGTGAGCCGGGTTTGCGCCGAATTGAGCCGGGCCTGCGCCGTTCGCAGCGCCGCTTCGGCATCCTCCAGCGTCTTCTGCGTGCCTGATGACGTCTTCACCAGAGCGAGTGCCCGATCATAGGCAAGCTGCGCGTTTTTCACCGACGCGTCCGCCATGGCGACATCGGCGAGCTGGAGTTCCGCATCGAGCGTGAACAGGAGCATGCCCTTTTCGACCTGATCGCCCTCACGCACGGCGAGCGTCTCGATCCGGCCTTGCTCATCCGGCCCGACGAAAATCAGCTCAGCCTCGACCCAGCCCTGATAGGTGGGGTCCTTTGTATTGTCGCATCCTGCCAGCAGAAGCGCTGCAAGTGTCAGCAGCAGCCATAGCAGGCGTTGCCAGATTGCGAACAGAGGCGTGCTCATGACGTGCCTCTGTCATCGAACAGCAATTCGAGATGGGCACGCATGAGCGCGCCCACATCGAGCGGCTCGAAGCGGCCGAACAGACCGTTCCACAGGATGGCCATCAGGGCGGGCGCGACCAGCAATTGCGGAAAGCGCGCGAGCGCGTCCTTGCCAAGCTCGCCGCGTTCTACGGCGACACGCAGCCGCTGCTTGAGCACCGGCAGCACGCGCCCAATTACCTCGCGATAGTAGAACTGCGCGAGCTCGGGAAAGCGCGTGCCCTCGCTGATGATGAGCCGTATCACGTCTTTGCGGCGCGTGCCGTAAATCTCCTCGATAAATGTTGTGATGATGAGCTCGGCAAGCGCGCGAATGGGCAGCTCCCGCACTGCCGCCGTCTCGATCGTGCCGATCAGCGGGCTCAACCTGGTGCGAACGAGATCCTGAAACAGGTTCTCCTTGTCGCGGAAATAGAGGTAGATCGTTCCTTTCGCGACGCCTGCGCGCCGGGCGACGTCGTCGAGGCGGGTGTCGGCAAATCCGCGCGCGGCGAATTCATCGAGCGCGGCATCGAGGATTGATTGGCGTTTATCGGCCTCGTGCGCGGGCTTGCGCCGAGCGCCTCTGTCCCTGCCTGAGCCCTGCGCCGGGCTTTTGCGCCTTGCCGCCGGACCTCGCGCCACGGCAGCCTCCATTGACTGACTGGTCAGTCAGTAACGTAGGCAAACGCACGCGCGAGCGCAAGTGTGATTTAGGCGGTAGTGTGGGCAAAGGCGCGCGCGCTGCAACACATACGCGCGGGCAAGATCGCACACGCGCGCCGTGCCCACGCGGAAAGGTTATCTATTTGGAGGCGTGGCGGAACGCGTGCGCACGCCGCGGACGCAGTCAAGCTTGCGCAGACTGCGTAGACTTGTCTGCGCCGCGCGGCTTTTGCTACGCCAGCCCTACCCCTTCGCGTCGCATGCCCAGGCGCGAATGACACAGTCTTTCCCGCCATAGTCGTAGCACTGCTTGAGTGCGGTGTTCTGGGCTTGGCCGAGCCTCGGCGCCACAGCGTAGCCGTGGGCGCCACAAGTATTCTTTCCGTCAACCGCGATTGCCCCGCAGGCGCGGCTTAAGGGGACGACCTTGCAGCCGCCATGGCACTTGCCGAGCGCCGCGCGGCTTGCCGCGTCTTCACGCGGAAAATCGTAGGCAAAGCCGTACGCCCCGCATGACCCTATCGCGAGCGCGCCAGCCGCATACCCGGTCGCCATGTTGCTTAGCAACAGACCAGCAAGTGTGGCGCCTGCCAGTACACAACGAAAACCGGACATTGATCCCCTCCCCCAGGAAACGGCCCAAAAATAAGGCACAGCCGTTTCCAGTTGGTGAACGGGGAAGAGAGCGAACAGCGAATGGCGAATAGCGAATAGCTTAGCCGGGCGCCCCTATTCGCTGTTCGCTACCTCCTCCATCTCTGCCCTGACCCCCCTGAGCGCTTCCGGGGTGTCGACGTCGACGAGCGCCGCTTTGCCCTCGACCGGCACTTCCACTACGGCTTCGCCATAGCGTCCGATGAGATGGCGCGCGCCCACGTCGCCCTCGATGGTCATGAGATCGGGAAAGAAACGGCGCGACCAGAGCACCGGGTTGCCGCGCTTGCCTTCGAATGTGGGCAGGACGACCAGCGCGCCGTGATCAGGGTCAAAGGCATCGATCAGCCGGTTGATCAGCCCCGCGCCCACGCGCGGCATGTCGCCGAGACAGACGATGGCGCCGTCCGCCTCCGGCGGCACCGCCGCAATGCCGGCTTTGAGCGACGTGCCGAGGCCCTGTGCGAAATCGGGATTGTGGACGAGGCGCACCGGCAGTCCCGCAAGCGCTTGCGCGAGTTCCTCATGCTGGTGACCGGCGACGACAATGACAGGGCTCGCGCGCGAGGCAAGCGCCCCTTCCGTTGCAATCCGCACCAGCGGACGGCGCGCGATTTCCGCCAACAGTTTGTTCGGGCCGCCCATGCGCGTCGAGCGCCCCGCTGCCAGCACCACAGCTGCGACGCGCTTTTCGCGCGGCGGAGCAGGCTCCCCGCGCGGCTGCGGTCGGGTCACGATTTCCATCAGCAGCCCGCCCACGCCCATGCCGGTAATGGCTTGCCGCGGCACGGGCAGACCCGCGAGCAATCGCATCAGAACCCAGTCGAAACCGTTCTCTTTTGGCGAACGTGCACAGCCCGGAGCGCCAAGTACCGGACGATCGCCGGCGGATCCGATCAGAAGCAGATTGCCCGGATCGACCGGCATGCCGAAATGTTCGACCCGCCCGCCAATCGCCTCGACCGCCGCCGGTATGACATCGCGGCGGTCGGCAATCGCGGATGCTCCGAATACGATGACAAGCTCCGCGCCGGCTGCGAGTACCTCTTCCAGCGCCTTTGCCAGCGCCAGCTGCTCGTGCGCGACGCGGCGTTCGGCAATGATGCTTGCGCCCGCGGGAGCAATCCGCTCCTGGGTGACCTTCAGGGTTTTTTCAATCACTTTGGGCGCAAGGCCCGCAAGCAGCGTCGAGACGATGCCGACCTTGCGAATTTTGTAGGGGGCAACGCGGATCAAAGGGGCGGCCTGCCGGGTGGCAGCGAGAGCGCCGTTGCGTTGGGCGACGGTCACGGCAAATGGAATGATCTTGACGGTCGCAATCATCTCGCCCGCGACCACCGGCTTGTAGGCGGGCAGCGTCGCAAACGTGATAGCCTCATCGATCTCATTGAGGCGGTCGACGCCTTGCTTGTTCACGACCAGAACGCCGGCCGTCTCGGCGAAGAGGTTCGCCCGGCCGGTAAATGCGCGGTCCGCCCGCACGCCCTCGCCGCGCACAGCGGCGGCAATTTCGGCTGCTGCTGCGTCCTCCGATACGTCACCAGGCTCCATGCGCGCGACCACGATCTCGGCAATGCCCTCGGCTTTGAGCGCAGCAATCTCAGCCTTGCCGATCAGGGTGCCTTTCTTGAGCACCAATGTGCCTTTGCGAATGGAATGCACCGCAACGCCACCCTCGGCCTGCTCCAGCGGTACCGCGCCGAATTTCACCGCGACTTCTCCGCTGACTGGCGCAGGCGCGCGGTGATCTCGCCCATGATGGCGACCGCAATTTCGGGCGGCGACACGGCCCCGATCTGGAGCCCGATGGGCGCGTGGATGCGTGCCAGCGCGCTATCGGAGAGGCCCTGCGCCTTGAGGCGCTCGATCCGGCGCGCGTGCGTCTTCTTCGAGCCGAGCGCGCCGATGTAGAAGCAATCGCGCTCAAGCGCATGGGTGAGAGCGGGATCGTCGATCTTCGGATCGTGGGTGAGCGCGACGAAGGCGGTATAGCCATCGATGCCGAGCGTCGGCAGCGCCACATCCGGCCACTCCGCGATGACTTTCACATCGGGGAAGCGCTCGATCGATGCAAAGGCCGTGCGCGGATCGACAATGGTCACGTCATAGCCGAGCAGCTTTGCCATCGGCGCCAGTGCCTGGCTGATATGGACGGCGCCGGTGATGACCATGCGCGGCGGCGGCACGTGAACGGTGAGGAAGACCTTGCCTTGCGGCGTCTCTTCCACGCCGCTCTTGCCGGTGCGGATGTGCTTGGCCAGCAACTCCTTGAGCGGATCGCGCTCCACGTCGGCGGCCTTGACCAGCCGTTCTTCTGCGCTTGCAAGATCCGTCACGAGGACGACAGGGCGCCGCGCCGCGCGCTCGCTGTTCAGCCTTCGTAGAATATCGAGCTTCACTCAGTCCACCCTCTCCACATAGACGCGGATGGTGCCGCCGCAGGAGAGCCCGACCTTCCACGCGGATTCGTCGGCGACCCCGAACTCGAGCGTCTTGGGCTTGCCGCTCTCGATCACGTCGAGCGCCTCAGTGACCACCGCGCCCTCGACGCATCCGCCCGAGACCGAACCGAGAAAATTGCCCTCATCGTCGATGACGAGATTGGAGCCCACTGGTCGCGGCGCCGAGCCCCAGGTCTCGATCACGGTCGCAAGCGCAACGCC
>Ga0209526_10001388_pt1 | contig 16130 bp, 18 predicted proteins | sample JacPinW_OM2H0_M1_FD_188566 | JGI IMG/M metagenome (GOLD analysis project Ga0209526, IMG submission 188566) | Forest soil microbial communities from Algoma, Ontario, Canada - Jack Pine, Ontario site 1_JW_OM2H0_M1 (SPAdes) (version 2) | ecosystem: Environmental > Terrestrial > Soil > Boreal... | reverse complement strand
CGCGGTTTGTTCTCCACGGCACCAGCGGCGCTTACTTGAAGCTTGGCTTTGATGTGCAGGAACCACAATTGCGCGCTGGGCGCATCCCGTGGAACGAAACGCCGAGCGAAGCGGAGCAAGAAGAAAACTCCGGGATCCTGACGCTCGTGAATACAGACGGCGCCACCACGGAACAGCGCATCCCACCGGCCGCGAGCGATTACCGCGCCTACTACGCGAATATCAGGGATGTTTTGCTCGGCACAGCCGCGCCTGCGGTCGCGCCGCAACACGCGCTCAACGTCATGCGCATCCTCGAACTCGCGCGCAAAAGTAGCGTCCGCCGGTGCACTGTCCCGTGGCCGAGCTGATGCGCCGCATTGCATTCAAGACGGAGTGCAGCCGCTTACGCGTATAATCAGAGCAAGGGGGCGCCACGTTGATCGAACTCGCACCTTCCATTCTCTCCGCTAACTTCGCGCAGCTCGGCGCGGAAGCGAGTGCCGCTATCGAAGGCGGCGGTACGGTTTTGCATCTCGACGTGATGGACGGACACTTCGTCCCGAATCTCACGATTGGGCCGCCGGTAGTCGCGTCGCTGCGCAGGACGATTCCAAAAGTGCCTTTCGATTGCCACTTGATGATTGAAAATCCGGATGATTTCATCGGCGCTTTCGCCGAAGCCGGCGCCAATTGGATTTCCGTGCACCAGGAAGCTTGCGTGCACCTGAATCGCACGCTGCATCTGATCGCATCGCATGGATGCGAGCCTGCCGTGGTCATCAATCCCGCAACGCCCGTACACATGCTCGACGAGGTTTTGGATATCGTGCACCACGTGCTGGTGATGTCTGTGAATCCCGGCTTCGGCGCGCAGAAATTTATTCCCGGGTCGCTGCGCAAAATTGAAACGTTGGTACAGATTCGCGAACGGCGGGGACTCTCTTTCCGCATCGAAGTCGACGGTGGCGTCGATCTCACCACGGTAAGCGACGTGGTTCGCGCCGGGGCGGATTTGCTGGTTGCAGGCAATGCGGTGTTCGCCCACGGCGACATTCGCGAGAATGCGCGCAAGCTGCTGCAAACGGCGCGCGGCGCGATCGCGATGCGCGCCTGAACGAAAACCTACCTAACGCCAAGAGTTCTACTGCTCTTCGTAATTCCAGGTCAAACCGCCGTCCACAAAGTAAGTTGTTCCCGTCACATAATCGGCGTCCGAGGACGCCAGAAACGCCGCAACCGAGGCCACATCTTCAGGCTTCCCGAGCCGCTTTAGTGGGATATTTTCCAGCAGGGACTTTAGTTTTACCGGGTCACTCAGCAATTTCTTATTGATCGGGGTTTCGATGGCGCCCGGAGCGACCGAGTTGATGGTGATTCCCAGTGGCGCCAGCTCGATCGATAAATTCCGCGTCAGCATCTTGATGCCGCCCTTGCTTGCGCAATACGACGCAAAATGTGGGAACGGCAGCTCTTCGTGCACGGAGCTGATGTTGATGACCTTGCCGCCAGCCTTTGCTTGCATGCGGTGCTTCACAAACGCCTGGGTCACGAAGAAAGGACCCTTCAAATTCACGTTGAGAACGAGATCGTAGTCTTCTTCGCTCACATCCCAGAAATCGGAGCGGCGTTCAAGGCCGGCGTTGTTGACGAGGATGTCGAGGCGGCCCAGTTGCTTCACGGCGTCGGCGACGAAGCGTTGTGACTCTCCGACCTTGCTCACATCACACTGGAAGGCCGCGGCTTTTCGGCCCCGTTTTTGCACGGCAACGGTGACTTCGTCGGCCCCGGCTTTGTTAGATCGATAGCACAGTGCCACATCGGCGCCTTCTGCTGCGAGGCGCTCCACAATCGCGCGACCAATTCCTTGGTCACCGCCAGTGACGGCAGCCACTTTGCCTTCCAATCGGTTTGCCACTTTTGCTCTCCTGGATAGTGGTTCACCGATGAGATGCGCGGTAATGGACATAAGACCCAAAAAAGAGAAGCGGTAGGGGCGTGGGGAAAATCTACGGAAATCATAGGAGTGCAGCTACAGAAAGCAATAAGCCCCGATGCGCCTAGTTGACGCACGTCTTGGGACAGGGGCCGTCAGCGAGCGATTTGGGTGGCGGAAAGGCTATCTTTGGAAGCGTTTTCGTACAGGTGAAGAATCTGGGTGGCGCGCTTTAACAAATCCGATGGGAGTTCGCCACCTTGATAATCGACCCACCCAGTGGAGTACGGAATCGAGACTTTCTCGCCGGCGGAGACGATTTCCAACGGACCTATGCGATTCAAAATGTGCTTTACCTCGCCCAGAGTGCACTCGGTCAGGATCAGCAGAAAATCGGCGCTTGCGAGACGCACGGCAAAATCGGACCCACGAATGGCTTTTTTCAGGCGCCGGGCAAATTCCTTAATCACGGAGTCGACAGCAGCCTTACCGTAACGCTGAGTGATCTGCGTGAATTCGTCGATGTGAATAGTGGCAATACTGAGTGAGGTGTTTTCGCGGCGCGCGCGGCCTATTTCTTTGCCCAGTTGCTGTTCAATCGAGACTCTCGTATATAGGCCGGTAACAGGATCGAAGCCGGAAGGATCCGCAAATTCGCTGGCGCCCCTTTCCGGAAAGGGATTTTGAGCCGTGAGTTCTTTTCTGCGGCGCCGGAAAGACCATTGCCGATATACAAGCCAAGAGTTGAAAACAAGCACGAGAGCCGCGGTGCTCCACTGCGTCTGATCGGGACGAATTTCGTAGAAGTGATTAGCATTGCGGAAAAGCGAAGGCAAAAAAGAGAGTACTAAGGCAGAGATAGCAAGCAGCGTCACCACGCTGGCCGAGAACCAGAGCCACCACTCGCTGCGCGCCAGCTGCCGTAGGTCAGTCTCGATCTGCAGCGCGCGGAAAGCGCCCGAGCCTTCCAGGGGAGAAGGTTCCGGCGTACGCGCGCGAAGGCCCAGCATGGACTTCATCTTGGCTTATGGATCCAAAATAACTGTAGGCGTGCAAGGCGCATCGGGCAATCGTGAAGAAGTACAGGCCCGCCGAACTGCAAAACTGAACGCATGTACAGGATGACGCTTTGGGGGAGTACCGGCCCGCGAAGTTCTCGAAATTGTGTTTGCGATCGTGGCCTACTGGTGGAAGTTGAGCTGCCTTGCGCAGCCCATGCCCAAGGAAAGTCCAGCCCTTTCACTTGCGCTTGCCTCGCGATCTGCCTGCGAAGGATCGTGGAGGGAAGGAGTAAAAAATGAAAAATAAGTGGATCATTACCGGACTAATAGCAGGACTGGTGTTCCTTGGAGCTGCGAAGGCCGCGGCGCAGTCTTATAATCCGATTCACTGGCTCAAGAAAGGCCCGACGGCCAGCGAGCAACTTGCCGCCAATAACGAGCAGAGCAAGAAACTAGCTTCCGAGCTGCAGGCGATTTTGCCTGCAAAGACAAAGCTTGAAGATGCCTGCTCATCCTTTCGGCAGTTGAGCGAGTGTGTTGCCGCGCTGCACATCAGCCACAATCTCAAAATCAAGTTTAACTGTTTGAAGTGGGACGTCACCGGGGTTCAGCCTGCAAAAGGCAATGTTTCCTCGTGCAGCGCTCCCGAAGGCGGAAAGGCGCTGAGCCTCAGCAAAGCAATTCAGGCGCTAAAGCCTGATGCGGATTCAAAGGCAGAAGCGAAAAGCGCTGAGAGGCGCGCTCAGGAAGACATCAAGGACGCTTCGTCCTGAGGTTGACCGCAGTCGCGTTGTGTGATCCAGACGTTTGATAACTTCCTGGCTCTAAGAAGAGCAAAAGGGGCGCCTGTTGGCGCCCCCTTTTGCTCAATTGTTCACTGAGGTCAGAGTAGCGGGAGAACTTCGCCACTAGTGCGGATCCCAGCGCCGATAGCGCTCTCGTTTGCGGGACTGGATTCCACGTCCTGCGCACCAAAAGAAATACGGCCAACCTGCTGGCGCGCGTAGAAGCGTGCCGAGGGCACCCGTGTGACTTGCCCATTAGGCCCAATGATAGGAGCGGAGAAGGGCCATCCGGGCTTGGGATAAACCATGCTGTGGCCCCAGCGGTACAGGTAAACGGCAATGACGTCGCGGTCGAAATCAAAGTTGCGTCCAGCTAGCACGCGGTTCAAATCCGCGCGCAAAGAACCCTCGTAGCTCGAGAAAGGTGTGGTGAGCAGCTTGATGCGCTCGTTGGGTTGATCCGCAACGGAGGCGGTATTTCCCCCATAGAAGGTAAGTACCGTCTGACGATTAGGATTATTGCGGTTAGGGCCGGCCCAGTCGGCGACGACGAAGTCCGCCCAATACTTGCTGCCCCAATAGTAACCGTCATAACCGAGGTCTACGACAGGCGCGGCGCTCCGGATCGTGACGTTCGCTACGACGACCGGGCTGAGTGTAACTTGGTCCAACGCATCTGTTTGAGACGCGCTTAGCAGCTGAGCACATGCGGTTCGTGCCGTATGCGATTGTCCCGCAAAAATTACGGCCTTGGCTGTTGCGCGATAAAACTGCCCATTGAGGAAGTAAATGACCGTGGCATTGTTGCTGGTTGTGTCGCCGCGCAGGACCATGGCGCCTTGTCGCACTCGGACATTGTTACTGGACTTATCCATAGCTGCGAGGTTAAACGGATTCGCCAAGATGTCGGCGTCGCTGGTTCCTTGAATCGCTGAGGGGATCAACCATTTAAGAATATGGCGGAGCATCCCGGAATTTCCGCCAGGATAAGCAAAAAGTGGGGCGTATTCAGCGGCAGCGAAGCTGATGGAGGTATAGGCGCTCACCTGCTTAGTAGTTCCGTCGAGGGCATCAACGGCATAACGTGTGTAGAAATCGGAAACCGCAGGATGGAACCCCTTAACGTTCGTCAGGTAGTTGTCAAAGGTCATCGGGGAGAGGTAGTCGAACTGAGGATCACTGTTGTCTGCGGGATCCGTTGGCGAACCGGCCGTATTATACCAATTGATTAAATCTGTGCGCGCAGCCAAAAGATCATTCACGATCCGCTTCGGATAAGGAGCGCTATCCAATCCTGCCCCATACGTATCGATGTTCCAACTATGCGTCCCGCGATTAACAAATGGCGTCATGCTATCGAAAAAGTAGCTGTAAAACGGCGAGGGCACGATGTAGTTCTGCCAGGAAATACCCGTGGTGCCGTAAATGTTGTCAAGAAAAGGGGCATACGGCTGCACAGCGTAGGCTGTGGCGGTAGATGAGATGTCCGGGATAGGTGCCGCATCGTCCCGGTTGGCATTGCCGCCCGGAGTGCGCTGACCATCCAAGAGAAGTATTTTTGTCCCCGAGCGTTGCTGCGTAAGATGAAACGCCGCAGAGCATCCGGACATGCCGCTGCCGACGATGATCACTTCATAGCTTCCATTGTCTGCGAGAATGGGCATGCTTCCGGCGATCCCATCGCAGGGCGACGCCGAAACCACCACAGAATTCGCCTTGAACGTTAAGCGGCCATCACGCAACCAGTGCGCGACATTAAAGACCGAACGCAAGTTGCCACCACGGGTGACATTGGGATCGGTCCCAATGGGACCATCACAAGGGAAAGTTGGCGAGGCTTGGCCCAACACTTTCATCGGGAAAGAGGCACCGACCGCGGCAGTTCCGGCGGCAATCAGCATTCCATTGATGAAATCGCGGCGCCTGATTCCGTCGTCGCGGCTCTGATCAGACATACTGTCCTCCTATAAAAAGCCGGATTGGAGAGAACAGGCTGGAAATTTGGCGAGAGCCTACAACCGTATCAGGCTAAAAACAAGTTTATTCTTTTAAAGTAGGGTGTGACTCAGTGTAAATTATCGTAGCGAGGCAATATCACAATTCGTGCGAACGATGGAGTTTCGCTAGGACTTTTTTCTTTCGATCTTTAAGGGGATCACAATTTCTTTTTTGTTATCGAAGCTGGAGACGGTTCGAGTTGCGGATTTCGCGCCATCTTTTTCGGCGTGGATTTCATAGTCGACATTGGGATCGAGGCCGCTGAAACGGTAATTGCCTTCCTCATCGGCGATGTAGCTGCGCACTGCGTTCGTGCGCGTGTTCTTCAAGAAAACCACGGCCGAGGGCACCAGAGCTTCGGAGGACTTGTCGACCACAACGCCGCGAACTGTGCGAAGCTGCGCTTCGTGCTTGGCGTCCTGGGCCATGCTCTCGCAGACGCTCACGGATAAAGCAACAGCCATAAATAGCAAGCGAAGTCCTGGCCTCATCATTTTCCTCTCTTGGCCGATTCCATGCGGAAAACCACATTGTTCTCCGCGGAGCCATTCCGAGCGTCGATGGTCCTAGCCTGGTCCGCGAAGCCCTTAGCGTGCACTACCATCTCATACTGAATGCCCTGAGGCACGCGAATCGCGAATTCGCCGCGCGAATTGCTGCGGTCCTCCCAGCGAAATTTCTTTTCGCCCGAGCGGCGGATCCGGAGTTGCACTCCCGGAAAGGAAAGAGCCTTTTCAGTGAAGACGGTTCCGCGAATCAAAAAGTCATTGGCATGGCTGTATTTCTGCTTGCCATTTTTTGAAGACGACGAGGATTGCGGCTGGGAAGCTGGCACATCTTGCTGAGCTGGCGCCTGGGAAGCGGCAAATGGAACCAGCAGCGCCGCAGCCCACAAGGCAACGACACACCGAACATGCATGGTTCCGCTCCTTAAAGGTTTAGATGGTGGCAGGTAGGAAAGGAGATGCCAGAGATAATCGGGATTCTCGCCCAGACGGAATTACTCTTCGTCCTCTTCCTCATCGTCGTTGTCTTCCTCCTCGGGAAGGTCGCCATTTTCCGCAATCTCCTCCTCCTCGTCTTCTTCGTCTTCGTCGTCATCATCATCTTCGGAAATTATGTTCAGATGGACGGGATGGATTTGCGAGACTTCCAGTTCAGACTCGCACTCTGGGCAACTGAGAATCTCGCCTTCTTCGACTTCGTCTTCGTCGACGTCGATCTCGGCGGAACATTCAGGGCAGCGGATCACGGATTCCATCCTCCGTACGTGATTCAAACGGTCGGCGCCGCTAAGACCGCGAGCACCACTGTCGAGCGTATTATATACCGGCGTGAAGTCAACCCCATCCGGGCGGTCTGCAGTGATGTAGTGAAGCTTGGGGAAACAGGTATACACCTTATAAATGGCGTCCTCGCGGGAGTATCCGGCACGGCCGATGGTCGGCGTCGGCGGCGTGATTATCGATCAAGGGCGCGCGCTGCTGATCCGGCGCGGGAGCGAGCCACTGCTTGGGGAATGGTCTATTCCGGGAGGAATGTTAGAGCTCGGCGAGACATTGGAGCAGGGCGTGGCGCGGGAGCTGTTGGAAGAGACAGGTCTCAGCGTACGTGTAATCGAACTGATAGAAGTATTCGATCGAATTTACCTCGAGAGCATGGCGGGCGCGAACGAAGGGAAAAAGGGCCCGCGATTCCATTATGTGATCGTCGACTATCTGTGTGAACGGGTTGGAGGCCAGGCTGTCGCGGGCAGCGACGTCACGGAGGTAGTGTTCGCGAGCGAACAGGAGCTAGGCAACTACAACCTCACTGAAACGGCGACGCGGATCCTGAAGAAAGCCTTTGCAATGGAACGCCAGCGGCGCCGGTGACAGCGGAATCCGGACGGGACGACCGACACGTCTATTGGGCCTTGGTGATTTCAATGCTGCCATTCGAATCATTTAGCTGCAGCTGGCAGCCGCCGGAACCAATCGTGCCATTCAGCGAGTCGGTGCCCAGATTTCCGGTCGCGCTGATTGGTAGCTCGCTCGATATGCGGCCGAACGACGTACGCGCACTGACGTTATAGCCGACGCCCCCTGGGATGCCGACGCGTATGGAGGAAAACGAAGTCTTCAGCGAAATGTCTCGGCAACCGGTCGCCGGGCGGGCAGCGGCCACGGAAATCCCGCCGTTCTGATTGTTCACCGTGATCCTTCCCCCGATCAACTCGAGGTTCACGCCTGCAAAGGACGTGGTCACCGTAGCGTCGCCCTTGATGTTGCGCGCCGTGACCGAACCATTTGTGTTTTCCACGATGAGATTGCCGCTAACGCGTTCCGCGGAAACGCTGCCGAAGCTGGTCTTGGCAAACGTATCGCCGCCAATGTCGGTAAGCGTGATGCTGCCGTTCCCGGTGATCGCGCGGATGCCTTTGGACACGTCTGAAGCCTCAATCGCGCCGAAAGACGACTTCAGCTCGACGCTGCCGTGGGCTGAGCGCAGCGTGATCTTTCCGTTGGAAGTTTCCGCATTCAGAGCGCCGGCGATATTGCTCAATTCGAGGTTGCCGAACGAATCTCGAATCGTAACGATACTTCCCGAAAGCGAACTGCCGGACACACGACCGTTGTTCGTGGTGCAATTCACGCGGCCTTTGACATCAGAAAATGTCACGTTCCCAAAGCTGTCCGCGATGTCCGCAGCTCCGCCGATGCCCGACACATCGATGTTCCCGTTGTTGTCATGAACAATCAGGTCTCCGCGGATGTTGCGAGCCTCGACACTGCCGAAAGAATTGATAATGTTCGCAGAGCCGGCGTCCAAGAGATTGACTGCTCCGTTTGCGCCAGTAATGTTGGCTGTGCCTTGAATCCCGCGAACCGTAATGCTTCCGAATCGATTGCGCACCTCGAGCGATCCCTTCACTTCAGACACCTGCACGGAACCATTGTTGTCCGTGATGTAGACGTTTCCAGCAGCGCCGCCGACTTCGATGCTGCCAAAGGAATTGCCCAGCCGCGCCGCTCCCGCATCGCGCACGGTGACAGAGCCGTGACTGTTCTCTATTTCTGCCGCTCCGCGGATTCCGGCGGCATCGACACTGCCAAAAGCGTTTCGGACGTTTAATGCCGCGTCGGACGGCATGCCAATGTCATAACTCACCGACCACGAAGAACTCTTGCTGGTATGGAACCAGCGCTTCTCTTCACTGGGATAGATGGTCTTGATGCGCACGCCTTCCGCGGTCTGCTGCACATCGATTTGGATTTTCTGCGCGAACGACTCGGCTTCCTCTCGCGAACTTGCCTGCGCGCGAATGGATGCGGAAATCTTGACTTCGCGCCCGGCCTCGGCGTGGAGCTTGATCTCGCCAAACTTATGGTCGATCCAAACAGACTGGCCGCCGCCAAGAGAAACAGTTTTATGGAAATCTCGCGTCACCTGTTCCTGCCCGGGAGTTGACGCTGCCGCAACACGCCCGGCTGCAAACATAAGCAGGGTGAGCTCGCAAAGCAGCACGCAAGCACGGCCCGTACCCCATGACACGCTTCTTCGAGTTTTTCCCGCAGGGCCGGTCATCGCTTTTCCTCCAGAATCTCTTCAAGCGTGCGCTGTTTTTCCTGATACATCGCGAGCAATTGATAACGCAGGTGCGCGTTCGATGGGTTTTGACCGGTCTGCGATCGCAGATCATCTATCGCGCTGTCGAGCAGCTGCAGCTTTTCGCGATAGCTGGCTGTCAGCGGTGTGCCGGGATTTTGCAATTGAGGCTTGGCCTCGATGGCCAGCTTGTCGATGGCTTGAACATAGGCGGACTCCGCGCGCTCCACATCCGTCAGTGCTCTGCTCTTCAACAAGGGCGACTGCGTCGTATCCCTTCTCGGCCTTGTGAGCCAGGCTGCGGAAACCAGCAACAGAAGCACGAACGCGGACGCCGCGGCCGTTTGCCAAGAAACCGTGAAGCTCGAAAATAGCCGATGCAAATCCCAGCGGCGCTTCCCGCGCCCGGCTTCTTCCGCTAGAGAATGGCGGATCCGTTGCCACAGTGCTGGATTGTCCGAATAGTCGCGCAGTTCGCTGGCCGCCGCGCTCAGGGATTTCCAGGAGCGAAGCTCTTCGCCGCATACTGCGCAAGTCGCGGCGTGGCCCTCAAGTGCGGCCCACTCCGCCGCGCTGCCGTCTTCGAGGATTCGATCGCGATCTTTACAGGTTACATTCATCAAGGTCACCGTGCTCCCGCGGCATCACGGGCGCGAGGAGGCTCCAACATCTGGCGAAGGGTTTTCTTCGCTTGAAAAAGCGTGTTCTTCGAAGCGGTTTCCGTAATTTCCAACATTTCGGAGATTTCCGCGTGGCGGAAGCCCTCCACTTCGTACAGCAAGAAGACATCGCGCTGATGGCGCGTCAGCTTGGCGACGGCACGTTCCAGCGCCAGTCGTAGCGAGGGATGGGTGACAGCCGCGCGAGGTTCTGGGCGCGGAGCCGCATCCTCATGTTGTTGCTCTTCCTCTGCGGACACTTCTCTCTTGCGTAGGCGGCTGCGGCGCGCGTCATAGCAGGTATTCACCAGGATGCGAAATGTCCAGGTAACGAAACTTGATTGCCCGCGAAAACTGGCGACACTGCGCTGAACCTTCAGAAAAGTCTCTTGCACCGCGTCTTCGGCGTCCGTGGAGCTGCCAAGAATATTGCGGGCAAGGTTCTTCATCCGCGCGCCATGCAGTGAATACAGACGCTCGTAGGCATGCAGATCGCCGGACCGGCAGCCATCGGCCAGCGCCGCGTCCTCTGTTCGGTTTGCCTCCGCCCCGCGCTCAGAAGCGGCGATTTGCTCACGGAAAGGTTCCACTCGCCTCTCCTGTTGCGCTACGGAAGGGATTTTAGTCTCCCAAGGCAGCGCAAGCCCCATAATTCCCATGCGATGCTCCTGGGAGTAGAGACGACCGAGAAGGGCCAAATGTCAGGGTATAGGCTGCATGGATGGACACCGGGATCCATTCCAGGGTCCAGTAACTTACTGATTGTGCGTGACTTACGGTGCGAAGCCGAAGATACGGCGTAGAGGAATTTAGCCGGCTATAGCGTCCGGCAGAGCACCACGGGTACGCTCACGGTGGTCGAACTCGCGGAGGGCCACTTGCAAGTCCTCAACAGTAAAATCCGGCCAGCGCTTCGTCGTGAAAATGAACTCTGCAAAAGCGCATTCCCACAAAAGAAAATCAGACAGCCTCTGTTCTCCACCGGTCCGGATCAAGAGGTCGACATCCGTCGAGCCGCCGCGCAAAACTTCCGAGAGGACGTCGCTGAATGAATCGGGCGAGAGCTTCGTCACTTTGTAAAAGCGGCATGCAGCGTGAAAGATGGCCTCGCGCGCGGAATAATCGACTGCCATGCGCAGGTGCAAACGCGTGCCATTTGCAGTAACCGCTTCCGAATCTGCAATGGCTTCGCGCAGCGTCGCCGGCATACGGTCGCGGCGCCCGATGATGCTCAGGCGCACCCCTTCGTCGATGCAGTTGGAGGTTTCGGTCAGAAGATATTCGTGCAGCAAACGCAGGATGCCTTCGACTTCGGCCGGAGGGCGCTTCCAATTCGCGGAAGATAGCGCAAACAGCGTGAGCGTGCGGATGCCCAGCCCGGGAGCCGCAGCAATGACGCGGCGTGCCGTTTGCGCACCGGCACGGTGCCCGGCGGAGCGGGGCAGGCCACGCGAGATGGCCCAGCGGCCGTTGCCATCCGAAATGATGGCTACGTGTAGACCGCGTCTCGGAGCGGCCTCCTGGGGAATTACAACAGGTTGTTGCAGGACAATAGGCGACATCTGCATGTTCTCTCTCCGCCGCTGCTGAGCGTGTGTATTGTTGCAAACCACTCTGTATTACAAAGTTCCCTGACAAAAAAATTTTGCCTTCTAACCCTCCCGCGTCGCGCGGATCAGCGCCTCCATATGGTCCAAATAGCGCTCCAGCGCCTTCCGCCCCGCCGCCGCAAGCCGATACTCCGTTTTAGGCAGCCGCCCGTCAAAGGATTTCGCGCACACGATGTAATCGGCTTCCTCCAGCTTGCGCGCGTGAACGCTTAAGTTGCCGTCCGTAGTCTTCAGCATGGCCTTCAACTCGTTGAAAGTCAGCGAGCGGTTAACTGCCAGGGCGCTGACAATGCCCAATCTCACGCGCTCATGAATCAGGCGGTCCAGATTCGCCGGCACCGGTTCCCGCGAGTGCGCGTGCTCGGCAGGCTGCGCGCCTTCGCGCGACCGATGATACCGTTCGTCTCGTGCTGTTGATCCCTTAGCCATACAGAAAATCCTTTTCGACCGCGGCTATCCTCCGTGGTTCCGCGCGATCCACAAACCGAAGCCAATCTGCAAAAAGCCAAACCCTACGCCCATGAACGCGTCTCCCCAATTGGACGGCGCGAACAGCGCGATCGCTCCCAACCCCATAAGAGCCAGTCCCATCACCGGAACGACGCGCACGGAGAAGGCGCCTCCGGTCACAATAGCTGTCCCGTATAGAAGCAGCCAGACCCCCGGTAGTGCGGAGAATACGCCGGCTTGAAACAATGCGAACGTCAGCAGGCCCCCGACTATGATTGGCGGCGTAAAGCTGAGAAGAAATTTGCGGCCAGGCCCGGAAAGCAGCCTGGCGCTTCCACGATGGGCTTTGGTAGCGGCCGAAGAAGCGGCAATGGCCACCGCCACAAACGCCTCGACGAGCCAAACGGTCAGCCATGCCCGTGGGGAACTTTGATGTGAGGCTGCCCACGCCGCGCCGATTGCCGTCAATCCCATCGCTACCCCGCCCCAACCAGGGACGGCGGTAAATTCGGCGGCACGCTCCATCGTTTCGCGGATGTAACGCAGATGGTCGGCGGCGCGCGCATCGATCGGGATCGGTTCGCGTTGAGGAGCGCGGAGAGGACTCACGAAAGCCATGTGCTGGAAAATAGCAACAACTGTTACGCCTGTCAAGTACTTTGTATCATAAAGTTGGCCCGTTTTCAGTCCGCTGCCCTGGCCATTGAGTGCTGCCTGCGCGGATACCGGCCCATCAGCGTGTTCCACCGGATGATGAAAATGTCCAGAAACATCTGTATGCTGTCGCGCCACATGCTCACCTTCGTGGCCGGCGAATGCGCCCACCGTACGGGAATCTCAACCGAGCGCAGCCCGTGATGACGCGCAAGGTACAGAAGCTCCGGATCAAAGCCGAAGCGTTCAATGCGCTGCTGCTGAAAAATCACACGGCAAGGTTCGCTGCGAAAGGCCTTGAACCCGCACTGCGTATCAACAAATGGCAGTCGGAGAATGGCGCGCACAATAAAATTGAAAATAATGCCCGCATACTCGCGGAAGACCGACTGCCGCACGGAAATCAGGCTGCGGTTCAGAGCGCGCGAGCCGATGGCCACGTCGTGATCCGCGAGCGCAGCAAGGAGTTTATCCGCTTCTTCAATAGGCGCAGACAGGTCAGCGTCGGTAAATAGCACGATTCGTCCGTTCGCTTCCATCATTCCATGGCGAACGCTGAAACCTTTTCCGCGATTTTCTTTGTTGGACACCACGCGCAGGTAGTGAATTTCGCCGCGGAAGGAGTTGGCCACATTCGCCGTCCGGTCGGTCGAACCATCATCGACAACGATCACCTCTGTCTCGCGCTTGCTGGCGCGCACGTAGGACGAGATCAGCAAAAGCGTTTCCGGCAAGCGAAGCTCTTCATTGAAAGCCGGAATTACGATGGAGAGTTCAGGCGCGGAAGTCATTGTTGCGAGGATTCCTTCCAGCCGTGCACACCCAGGAGCGGAACAAAGCGGCAAGGCTCAAGGTTAGTGGTACGAAAAATATCATGGCTGCGCTCGATCAGCCGCAAATCCTGATTTTCGACCCCGCCCACCGGGACAACCATCCGGCCGCCTTCCGCAAGCTGCGCGAGAAGAGGCGCGGGCACGGAAGGCGCTGCCGCAGCCACCAGAATAGCGTCGTAGGGCGCGAACTCCGGCAAACCGAGTGTACCGTCCCCGCAGTTCACATGAACGTTCCGGTAACCGAGTCGCGCTAGACGCTCGGCAGCTTCCGTGGCAAGCACCGCGCGAAACTCCACGCTGAAGACCTCTCTCGCCAAGCAGGCCAGCACGGCCGCTTGATAACCAAATCCCGTTCCGATTTCCAGAACGCGTTCGTTCCCTCGAAGACCAAGCGCCGCGGTCATGGCGGCTACGATGTAAGGTTGCGAGATCGTTTGGCCTTCTCCGATGGGGAGCGGGGCGTCGTCGTAGGCCCGGTAGCGGAATTCCGCGGGAACGAATTCATGGCGCAGGACGCGCTCGAGGCATTCTAAGACGCGGCTGTCACTGACGTGCCGCTTGCGGATTTGCATTTCCACCATTTCGTGGCGCGCTTGCCCATAGCCATCAGGCGTGCTGTTTCCGGAATTGCCGTTTCCATCCATCAATCACGCTGGCGCGGTAGCGGCCGCGTGCTTCTCCCAAGCGTGGGTGTGCAGGATGTCATCTACTTGCTTGATCGCGAAATCGCATTCCTCAATCCGATTGTAAAAGTGTGGGGAGAAGCGCACGCCGGCTTTCGGCCGGAAGTCCACCAGGATTTCCCGTGCAAGGAGTTCGCGGCAGACTTCATAAGCATGAGGGCAGTCGATCGAGACGGTGCCTGCGCGTTCGGCTGGATTCTCGGGAGTATTGACACGCCAGCCATGCGCCTTAGCGCCTTCGAGTAATTGCGTAGTCATGCGCACGGATTTTGCGCGAATCGCTTCGATGCCCACGGCATTAAGGATGTCCAAGCCGGGCTGGCACGCGTATAGCGCCGGAATGTGCGGCGTGCCGTTCAGATACCGGAACGAGTCCTCGCGCGGGTCAATCGCGCCGGTCTCGAAGCCGAACGGCCGGCGGTGCGCGATCCAACCCGTCAGCGCGGGCCTGAGCTTGGCGCGCAAGTCTTCGCGCACATAGAGATAACCAACGCCCGGCCCGCCACACAGCCATTTCAATACGCCTCCGACCGCGAAGTCAGCGCCTAAGACTCGAACGTCGATCGGAATCGTGCCGGCAGCCTGAAATACATCCAGGATTACATGAGCGCCGACGCGGTGTGCGCGTTCGATAATCGCGCGCGCGTTGACAATGTAGGAACTGCGGAAGAGAACCTGCGAGATGGGCACAAGCAAGGTCGTCTCATCAATGGCCTCAAGAAACTTCTCTAGGTCGATGCGCACCGGGTCGGAGCTCGGCACTACTTCCACCCGCGCCCCCAGCCGCCGCTGCTCGTGATAGAAGTATTGAATCGACGGAAATTCCAGGTCGGTCATCACGATTTTATTGCGCGGTCCACGGAAATCAAAACAGGAAGCGATGACCGCTTGAATCAACGTGACATTCTGATGAAGGGAAATTTCGCCGGCTCTTGCGCCGATAAGCGGTGCGATCTTATCTCCCACGCCGACGGCCATCTCCCACCAGCCCTCTTCCCACGCGCGCACGCCGCGCTCTGCCCAGGAATCCGCATAGGCTCGCATCGAGCCGTAAACACCGCGCGGCATCGCACCCAGCGAATTGCTGATGAGATACGTAGAGCGATCAAGAATCGGGAACTCGCCGCGCCATTTCAGCAGGTCATCCATGAGCAGTGACTCCAGCGCCGGAACCGCGGGGATGAGTCTTTCTCCATCCAAGGTAGCACAGCGTGATAAACAGCAGCCAGGGCAGGCCCGCCGTCAACGTGATACGAAGACCTGGCACCCACCAGGTGGAAACCAGCACGGCGCCGAGCGCTGCAGCGCCGGAAAGTGAGGCCCACGGGCCGCGCGGACCAAAGCGCGCCAGCGGCTGCCCAGATCGCGCGGTGCGCCTCCTAAACACCAGATGTGTGACAAAAATCATCAGCCACACAAAAATGCCCCCGAAAAATGCCGAGCCCAGCATGTAGACGTAAGCCGTCCCACTGTATCGCCGCTCCAGAAATAATGCCGCCACCATGCCGATGCTCGAAGCAAGCAGCGCCACAACCGGAGTGCCGCGTTTACTCAATTGCCCCAGCGCGGCCGGAGCATAGCCGCCCCGCGCCAGCGAGAACAGCATCCGCGCCGTCAAATACAGATTGCAGTTCACGCTGGACAGCGCCGCTGTCAGCACAACGAAGTTCATCACGCCCGCGGCGGCCGGAATGCCTACGGATTCGAAGACTCGAACAAAAGGGCTTTCGCCAAGCCCCACCTGAGTCCACGGCACCACGCCAACCACTACCGCAAGTCCTCCAATATAGAAGATGCCCAGCCGCGCAAACGTCCACCGCATCGCGCGAGGTAATGCCGTCGCCGGATCTTTCGCTTCCCCTGAAGTGACCGCGACAATTTCCATCCCCAGGTAACTGAACACCGCCATCGCGACGCCGAGCCCAACGCCCGCCCAGCCGTTGGGAAGGAATCC
>Ga0209526_10001387_pt1 | contig 16138 bp, 15 predicted proteins | sample JacPinW_OM2H0_M1_FD_188566 | JGI IMG/M metagenome (GOLD analysis project Ga0209526, IMG submission 188566) | Forest soil microbial communities from Algoma, Ontario, Canada - Jack Pine, Ontario site 1_JW_OM2H0_M1 (SPAdes) (version 2) | ecosystem: Environmental > Terrestrial > Soil > Boreal... | reverse complement strand
CGTAATCGTGCTGCGTGCTTTGCAGGATGCGCTGGATCTCTTCATTGATGAGACGCTGGGTGTCGCGCAACTGCGCGTGCACATTGGCGACCAGAGGATGGCGCGGCCCGTATTTGCTGGACAGATCGGCTTCGTTCTTGGCGATATCGGCATATTGGGCGCGCAGCCTGCTGACGATATCCGAGGTGATCGCCGCATTGAAGCCGCCGGCGTCACCGCCGGACTTTTTCAGCTGCTGGACCTGGTCGAATTTGGCGCGCGCCTCGGCGGTCTGGACCCGGGCGGCGACCAGCTGGTTGTTGAGGTCGGTAATCTGCTGGTCGTTTACCGTCACGCCCTGTGACACCGTCAGATTGTTGGCGGAACGGAAATCCTCGACCGCTTTTTCCGCCGCGCCGACCCGTGATTTCAGTCCATCGATCTGGCCATTGAGCCAAGTGGAGGCGATTCGGTTGGCGTCATTTTTGGCGCGCACCTGTTCCTCGAAATACGCCTCGGCCACGGCATTGGCGATCGCCGCGGCCTTTCGCGGCGATTCCGAGCTGACATTGATGTCGACCAGGAAGGTGGTGCCCTGCCGGTTGACCTTCATCCGCCGCTGCAGAATGTCGACCGACCTCGCTTTGGCGGCGTCATCCAGGCTTGCGCCGCCGGCAGGACCGCTGCTGCTGAACAGGCTGAATAATCGCTTGACCGGATCGAGGAGGCCGGGCGTTGGAATGAATTCCGGATCGGCCGTCAATTTCAGTTTTTCCACCACCCGTTGCAGGATCGCCCCCGACTGGATCAACAGCGTCTCGCTTTCGATGGTCGCGTCATCGGTTCCGAAATTCGACATCTGCAGCGCTGACTGGTTCGATTCAATCGCGCTGGAACGACGTGGATCGACCAGCACCGTGGAGGTGGCCGTATATAATGTGGTTGCCGACAGCGCGTAGAGCAGCGCCAGCGTCATCAGCGCGAGCGGCGGTGCTGCGACCATCTTCCAGCGGCGGCGCAGAATGCGGGCCAGTTCGCGCAGATCAACGGTTGGCTGCGACCCTCGCTCGAGCGCGCCTGCGGTGTGTTCCTCCAATGCGTCAGCGGGTTGCTCAAAATTGCGCTGTAACATTGATTCCTACCTGGTGTTTGTCGAAGCTGAAGGTGGGGATATCGCTGTTGCGGGCGGTGTATCGATGGAAGACGGAAACGGCGCCAAATCGATTGAGCAAATACTTGATACTGGCGTCGGTGGTGGTGACGTGGTCCTTGCGCTGCTGGCCGAAGAAGCGGTCGCTCTCATATCCGCCGGCGAGCGACACAATGACATTGCGGCGCAGCTCGTAGTCCAATCCGAGCTGCAGGGCGTTGGCGAGCACGCCGGAGGAACTGGTGTCGGAAGTTTCGGTGACGAGTTGCTCGGCCTTGAAGTGAATATCCAGCAGGCGGGTGGGGCGCCAGGTCAGTTTGGCGCGATAGGACGGACCGGCGATGGTGCCGATGGTCGGATCGACGAAGCGCTGCTCCACATAGCCGGCGCCCAGTTCGCCCGTGATCAGGTTGTTCCATCCGAACGTGACCCCGCTCAGTGCGCGATAGCCTTGCGAATCCAGCGGCTGGCCCGGGGTGCCGCGGACATTGCGCTCGTTGCCTTCGACGCCGCCGAACCAGCCAAGCACCGGAGAGAACGCATAATCGACCCGGCCGTGAAGCGAATAGATCTGACCATCCAGGCCATCTTGATTGATCACGGTGCCGTTTTGCGCCCGCGTCGATCCGTAATCGTAGGCATCGGTGCGAAAGCCGACCGCGGTGGTCAGCCGGTTGAATTCCTTGCGAATGCTGACATCGCCGGACAAGAGATCATACGGCGTCGGCTGCACCGCGCCGGACGGCGAACTCAGGGTGCCGACACCGACATTCAGATGGGCGATCTGGAAATTGGTGAGAACCTGCATATCGTGGGCGATATCGATCCAGCCATTGCCCTTGAGGCTGGCATTGGTCTGATCGAGGCCGGGATTGCCATGATAAGCGGTCTCCTGGGCATCCAGCGTCACGTCGATGCCATGCTGGTCCCAGAGCGTGCGCGCGCGCAACGAGGGCTCGATCACCGCGGCGATGTCCGAGCGCTTCAAGGTGTTCGAGGAAAACACGTTGCTGTCGTAGAACCCGCCGGAAATCAGCGAAGGACTGAACATCCAGGAGCCGGCGCGGATTCCGACCGGCTCATAACCGGGCTGTTGTCGATTTTTCACCGGCGTGTCCTCGGGTGGCACCTGTTCGCCGCTGTTCGGATCCGCCAGGTTCGGCAGCGATGACGGTTCGAAGATCCGTTGCGCGTTCCATGGGGCGGCCATCTCCTCAGTGGTCGACGGGATCACCTGCGCGTTCGCCGATGTCGCCAGACCGAGCACAATCGCGGCGGCCGGCGCCGGCGCGATTCGAAGACCGTATCGGCGCAGCGAGTTTGCCGAGCGAGCAATTCCGCTGCGCTCGTCGCCGACGTCCAACCTTGAAAACGAAAATACACATCCCATCACTTGTCCTTTGTGAGAAACGACCGTCGCCCGAACTGTTCAACCGGGTCGATACATCGATCGCTGCCCAAAAAAACATCGTGAGCCGCTTACAAAGCCGTCAGCCTCGCCATGGTCCACATCGTCATCAGTATCACTGAACATTGTGCGCTTGAATCGGAACTCGCTTGTCCTCGGTTGCAACGCCACTGATGAGAGAAAGTTTTCCGCGCTGCAAAAGAATTCGCACTGCAAGAAGTCGACACTATGGCAACACGCTTAACGCGCGCCGCGCGTCGCCGAATTCACGCCTCACCTCGCCGCGTGAGAACGAAAAAAATCCTGTGTCGGGAATAGCGCACCGATGCTGAAGCAAACGCTTGCGCCGAAGGCTGTGGCGAACGCAGGCGCCGACGACGGAGTCATGAGTAACGCAGCGCCGCGCGTTGCGATGACTGCAGCCTCAAATATTTGTGAATGCAGCATTGATGAATGGAGTGAACGATCGTCGAGAAAGAGGCAGAACATGTGACGCCAGTTCCATCGGCACGAATGCGCTGACGGTTCCACCAACCTCAGCGCGCGACAAGTATTTCTGACAAAACCAGAATCATTGTTCCACCGCTGGTGATGCAGATGCAGGTTCCGCGGCGAGGCGCCGCGCATCCGTGCCTTGCTGCGTGCGGTCGTCGCCCCGTCAATCGATCGGTGAAATTCCGGCGATCTGCAGTTTTCTGACGATCTGTTCCTTGAACAGCCGGCGAGGCCGTTCAAACAGCGCGCTGAAGCCAAAGGCAATCAGCATACAAAATGCGCCAAGAGCCATGAATTCCAACAGGTTTCGCGGAGTAACCGCGGTGTAGCGCGCCTCGTGACGAGGGGAGTTCAGCGCGAAATACATATAGAGCCTGATCAGCGGGTAGTGGATCACATACAGCGAAAATGACAGCTCCGCGAACCATCGGCTGGATCTGGCGACATGGCCCGCGACGGTTGCGCCAGCGCCGGATTGAGGCATCGATTGATTCACGAATGTCACCAACAAGAACGCGAATGCAGCGGCCAGGAACAGATCGCGGAACCAAGCGTGGTCCTTGCCGAAATCGAGCCGGCCGAACAGGAGCGCGCCGGCGACCATCAACAACGCCGGCCAGCGCCAGCGCAGGAAATTGCCCGGCACCAACCAAAGGGCGGCACCGATCAGCCAGAACGGAAAATCCAATACGATGTTGGTGTCGTCCAGCGGCGCCAGATTGAGCGACAATACGCAAATCAGCGTCACGCCGGTTAACGCGATGGCCAGCCAAACCGACCATATGCGCGAGAAGACGGCAATCATCACCGGAAAGAAAAAGTAATAGACCACTTCATTCGAGATGCTCCAAAGCGGCAAATCATTGCAAAGCGGCTTGACCAGAAAATTCTGAAGCCCAAAGGCATTGCCCAGAATTGTCACATATGTGTCGTTGCAGCCAAACAATGGCCCCAGGTGTTGAAGGACGACCGAAAAAACGGTTGCCGCGATCAGCACCGGTCCGATCCGCACGCTGCGATCGATCCAGTATTCCCATAAATCTTGAGGCGACCTCATGTCCATTTTGAGCACGGCGCCGCCGACCAGATAACCGCTGAGCACGAAAAAGATGATCACGGCGTCGTGCCCGAAGGCGGTGACTACAAAAACGGCTCTTGCGAGCCAATTGTGTACGGCAAGCGAATCATAGGGGACGACCAGTGCAGAGCGAATGTGAAACAAGAGTACGAGCAGAGCCGCAAGGGCACGGGAAAAATTGAGAAAATGCGAAAGGGCCATCTCGGGGGCCAGCACATTCGGGCCAGGCTTCGGCATCATGAGCATTCCGCCTATCGATTGTGTTGCCGGGAGTTGCTACGAGAACAATCGGGCAAAAAGACGTGGCGCCGTCGAACGCGCCGGCGCGCAACGGCCCCGAGCATCAGAATGTCGACGAGAGATTAGAAGTAGCGTTCCGGAATGCGGATATTGTCGCCGGGAAAAACCAGAATCGGGGCGTCAAGGCCGTAGACCTCTTCCGCGCCGGCACCCGAACGACGCAAATAGACTTTGTTCTCGTTGGCGCGATAGGTGAATCCGCCGGCGCTCGCGACCGCATCCATCACGGTCAGGCCGAGACGATACGGGTATTCGCCGCCCTTCTTGACTTCGCCGAGAATATAATAGGGCCGGTAAAGGGCGATCTCGACGTTGACGCGCGGATCGCGCACGATTCCCTTGGCCAGCGCCGAGGCGATCGAGCGCTCCAACTGCTTTGTCGTCAGGCCGGCGGCCGTGAGATGTCCGGCAAGCGGTATCGACACCTGGCCATTGCTGTCGATCTCGTATTCTCCGGCGATATCCGGTTCGCCATAGACCTTGAGGCGAATTCTGTCATTTGGGCCGAGCACGTAGGTTGCGGCCGTCGGCGCGGCCGAGGGCGGCTGCACCTGTGCGACGGCATTCGCCGCACCACCGATCGTCGCGCCGGATACACAAAGGGCGAAGAGAACCGACAAGCCGGCCCGGCTAAACAATCGTTGCAGCATGACGGCAGTCCCCTAACGCAAATGTGCTGTTGGCTGCCGTCGATGATAGTCGAGCAAACAAGGCAAAAAAATGTAACGCAGGTTCCGGCGCCCATGTTGGCAACGAGTCCACTGGAACCATCCGATCCAGCACTTCTCACAAAACCATCATCGTTGTTCCCTCGATGGCGATGCAGGTGAGAATTCCGCTGCGCCATGCCCCGGTGTCGATGTTGATTCGGTTATGCCGGATGTCGGGATGCGGGACCGGTGTGTGGCCGTGTACGATGAAGCTGCCGTGGTGCTGGACCGAGTCGAGGAACTCGTGACGGATCCAGAGCAGATCGTGCGGATCCTGCTGCCCGATCGGAACGCCGGGGTGAATGCCGGCATGGACAAACAGAAAATCTCCGCAACAGAAATGATAGCGCAGACATTGCAGAAACAGTTCGTGTGTACGCGGAAAAGCGTCCCAAAAGCGCAGTTGCAGGCCGATTGGGGCTTCGTTTGAGCGGGGTCGCGGATCAATGCCGTAGGATGAAAGCGTTTGCATGCCGCCCAATTGCAGCCAGGGACCAAGGTTGGCCGGATCGCGAAGGAAATCCTCCATCAAGGCCTCGTGGTTCCCGCGCAGGCACACCGCGCGATTGTTCACAAGCCGCACCGCCAGCAGATCGATGACGGTCTTTGAATCCGGGCCACGATCGATGTAATCGCCGAGATAGACCTCGATCGCATGCGCTACCGGCCTGCGTTCGAGATCTTCGTCGATCCGCGCGATGGTCTCGATCAGCAGATCCGCCCGGCCGTGGATATCGCCGATGGCATAGATGCGCACGTCCGCCGGCGCAGACGCCGCGATGATTTGTGAATTTGCGGCAGAGGGAGATCGCATCGTCCGCGAGGTTCGAACACGGAACCGGTTTGCGGTCAAATCGAAGCAGCACTTCTGCGTCGCATCGACGCGGGTCGCAGATTCTTAAAAAAAGATCAGGCGGATCAGGGCAATGATCGCGATCCATGCGATCGTATTCGCCACAATGATGCGGTTCCTTAGTCTGCGACCGGAGAGATCGTGCTGCTGCAATACACGGCAGTCTGCATGCTCAACGATCATCGACGCCTCCCTGGAGGACGTTTCCAAGACCATCGACTCGTTAGCGGCAGTTGTTCCCGCCCGTTGCAGCTTCGCCATCATTGGCAAACGCGTGACGCGAGAGGTGACCGTACCTCAGGCAGATTACGAGCCGTTATTTTTTTCAGTGAACAAGCTAATTCCAAACGATGGCGCAAACTGGCGTCAATTGCATCCGTTTGATGCCCGCTTGTTCGAGACCGAAAGTGAATCGAATTTCACGCCGGTTCCAGAATGGCGATTATGCATGGCTGCATCGAGACGCACGCAGCACAAGAAGCGAGCAAGCCGAACTAAGCGCCTCTTGTTCAAAACGAATTCTCGCATCGCACAAATAATTGAGGAGCGCGCTGCAACACGCCGCGCAAGATTTTCGTTTTGCCGCCCTATTTCGTTCAAACATTTAGGAAAGTTATAGCAAAGGCAAATCGCCCAGTGTCATCGCGTCTGTCGTGTCCAGTGAAGTTTCGCAAGCGCAAGCGAACGCCTCGCCGGCAGCGGAGATGCTTTGCCGGCACAAATGTGCCTGCACAAGAAATGCGCCGCGTTCTTTTGCGTCGCCGACAGGTTCCAGCAGAAGGCCAGAGCTAATGGCTACCACGATCGCAGTCCGTTCCAATCGGGACAATGTCACGCCGCTCCGGAGGGGCCGGCCCTTCATCTCGGTCAGACCCGTCGAATGTCCCGGCAGCAAGGCGTATCGGAGCCGGCATTCGCGACGCTCCCCGCGAAGCGAACCTTCTGCGTCGATCGGCAAACGAGTGTTCGACATCGCGGTTGCCAGTGCGGCCTTGTTGTTCTTCGCACCGCTCTTGATCGCAGTCGCCATCGCAATCAAGGTGACATCGCCGGGGCCGGTGCTGTTCTATCAATCCCGGTACGGCTATCGAAACCGGTTCTTCAGGATCTACAAATTCCGCACCATGCGCGTCGATGCTTCCGACGCGCGCGGGGTGAAGCAGGCGGTGCGGGGCGATTCCAGGATTACGCCGGTCGGGAAGATGCTGCGGAAAACCAGCCTTGACGAGATTCCGCAGCTGATCAATGTCATCAGGGGCGACATGTCGCTGGTCGGACCGCGCCCGCACGTTCCGGGGATGCTGGCGGCGGAGCTGCCCTACGAAGACCTCGTGCCCTATTACTTTCAGCGCCATAGCGCGCGGCCCGGAATCACCGGCCTGGCGCAGGTGAGTGGCTGCCGCGGCAGCACCGTAGAGCCGAATCGCGCGATCTCGCGGATCGATTACGATCTCGACTACATCGAGAAATGGTCGTTGCGCATGGACATCATGATCCTCGTGCGCACCATCCGCAGGGAGTTCCTGTCGGGCAGCGGCTTCTAGATCAATCGAAAAGCAAGCCAGCTTGGGGGCGACACGATGAGTAGGGCGCATGGCCGCATAGTCCCCGTTTTGCTGTCCGGAGGCACGGGCTCACGGCTGTGGCCGCTCTCCCGCGAAACCTATCCGAAGCAACTGCTCACGCTGCTCGACGACAAGACCTTGCTGCAGCAGACCGCGTTGCGGGTGTCCGATCCTGGCCTGTTCACCGAACCCATCGTGGTCGCCAATGCCGAACATCGCTTCGTCATCGGCGAACAGTTGCGTGCGGTGGGAATTGCGGACCCGACCATCGTGCTGGAGCCGTGCGGACGAAATACAGCTCCCGCGGTTGCGACCGCGGCTCTTGTCGCGGTCGACGCCGATCCCGATGCTGTGATTCTCGTGCTGCCGGTCGATCATTGGGTGCCCGATCACGCCGCGTTCCGCGCCGCGGTGTCGACCGGCCTGACGGCGGCCCGACACGGCCGATTCGTTCTGTTCGGTTTGCGGCCGACCGCGCCGGCGACGCGATTTGGCTATATTCGGATGGGCGACGGCCTTGCCTCTTTCCCGGATGTTCGCGACGTCGCGAACTTCGTCGAAAAGCCCGATCTGGTAATGGTGGAGCGCTTCCTCGCCTGCAACGAGCATCTTTGGAACAGCGGGATATTTCTGCTGCCGGCGCGGGTGTTCATCGATGAACTGGAAACGCTGGCGCCGGATGTATTGGCGGCATGCCGCCAATCACTGGCGGGCGCAAGACACGACCTCGATTTCCTGCGGCTGGAGGAGCATGCGTTCGAAACCTGCCCCTCGATATCGATCGATTATGCGATCATGGAGAAAACCGAACGGGCGGTCGTGGTTGCGGCGGCCTTCGACTGGAGCGATATCGGAAGCTGGTCGGCGCTGTGGACGAGGGGCGACAAGGACCGCGCCGGCAATGTCGCGATCGGCGACGTCGTGCTGGAGGACGCGTCGGGCTGTTATGTGCGCGGCGAGGGGCCGCTGGTCGCCGCACTCGGCGTCGAGGATCTCGTCATTACCGCGACGCCGGATGTCGTCCTTGTCACCACCCGCGACCGCGATCAGGATGTCGGCAAACTGGTCGAACGCCTCAAGACCAACGGCCATCGTTCCGCGACGCAGACGCTGAGCGTGCACCGGCCGTGGGGCTATTACCAGTCGATCCACGCCGGCGACCGGTTTCAGGTCAAGCGCATCACCGTCAATCCCGGCGCCAAGCTGTCCCTGCAGAAGCACTTCCACCGCGCCGAGCATTGGGTGGTGGTCAATGGAACCGCGATTGTCACGCGTGATGACCAGGAGATCCTGCTGCGCGAGAACGAATCGGTGTTCGTGCCGCTGGGCTGCATGCACCGCCTGGAAAATCCGGGAAAAGTCCCGCTCAATCTGATCGAGGTGCAATCGGGCGCTTATCTCGGCGAGGATGACATCGTGCGCATGCAGGACATCTATCAGCGGGTTTGAACTTTGCGTTGCGACGGCGTTATCGCCGTTGCCGCGAGAGCAGGCTTCGAAAAGTCCAAATCATCTTCAACTCCTTTAGCCGCGAAAAAACAAGAAAAAGGGTGACTCGGGATGAGTGCGAGGCAACGAACCAAGGCGATTCTGAAGGAAGCGTTTCCGTCGATCTGGCTGCGCTGGCACTTGATGCATCATCCGAAATCGGCCGAGCAGGAACTGCTCTATCTCGACAGGATCGTGCCGGAGGGCGCAGTGACGATCGATGTCGGCGCAAATTGCGGCCTCTACACCCGCAAACTGGCGCGGCTTTCGAGCCGGGTCTATGCATTCGAGCCTTCCCACAAGATGGCTGATCTGCTGCGGCGTACCTCGGCAGCCAATGTCAGTGTTCACGAGATCGCATTGTCGGATCAGACCGGCAATGCAGAATTATTCATTCCACAGGACGACCACCAGCTGATTTACGGCCTCGCCTCGCTCGAGCCCGCGGCCAGCGCGTGGAGCCGGGAGGTGGTTTCGGTCAACGTGCCGACGGCCCGGCTGGATGCGATCGTCCATCAGGACGTGGCTTTCGTGAAGATCGACGTCGAAGGACACGAATTGAGCGTGCTCAATGGTGCGGTGAAACTGCTTGACCAGAGTCAACCCGTCTTCCTGGTCGAAGCCGAGGATCGGCACCGCGAGCAGGCGACCCGGTCGATATTCGAATTCTTTGCCGACCGGTCCTACCGCGGATTCTTCCTGAACGAGGGCAGCGCGGTTCCGATCGAGCAATTCAGTCCTGAGGAGTTGCAGGATGCCAGCGCGCTGCTGCCCGACGGCGGCCGCAAGAACGGCCAGTCCTATGTCAACAATTTCTTCTTCTTCCCGCAGCACCTGGATGGGGAGTCGATTCTGAACGGCTAGCGCGCCGGATGCTCCAGCGCATGAAAAATCAACGCCACAAGGTCGTGGCACGGATCATCAGACAGGGTTGTCAATGCATATTGCCATGATAGGCGCCGGCTATGTCGGGCTGGTGTCGGGGGCGTGCTTTTCGGATTTCGGGCATCATGTCATCTGCATCGACAGCGACGAGGACAAGGTCGCCGCACTCCGGGACGGACAAATTCCGATTTACGAGCCTGGACTGGACGATCTCGTGGCCAGCAATGTGAAACAGGGCCGCCTGGCATTCGGAACTGACCTGAAATCGGCGGTCGGCAACGCCGAAGTGGTTTTCATCGCGGTGGGAACGCCGTCGCGCCGCGGCGATGGCCATGCCGATCTCTCCTACGTCTACGCGGCAGCGCGCCAGATTGCCGGCGCGCTTTCGAAATTCACCGTCATCGTCACCAAATCGACGGTTCCGGTCGGGACCGGGGACGAAGTCGAGCGCATCATTTGCGAGCAGAATCCGCAAGCGGAATTCGCCGTGGTGTCGAACCCGGAATTCCTGCGTGAAGGGGCTGCGATCCGCGACTTCAAGCATCCGGACCGGATCGTGATCGGTAGCGACGATGCGCGGGGGCGAAGCGTCATTACCGAAGTCTACCGGCCGCTTCACCTCAACGCGCCGCCAATTCTTTATACCGACCGCCGCACCGCGGAATTGACGAAATATGCCGCGAATTCCTTTCTGGCCACCAAGGTCGCCTTCATCAACGAAATCGCCGATCTTGCCGAAAAAGTCGGCGCCAACGTTCAGGAAGTCGCGCGCGGCATCGGCCTCGATAATCGCATCGGCGCGAAATTCCTGCATGCCGGGCCCGGCTTCGGCGGTTCCTGCTTTCCAAAGGACACGATGGCGCTGATCAAGACCGGGCAGGATAACGAGACGCCGTTGCGGATCATCGAGACCGTGGTCGCGGTCAATGATCAGCGCAAGCGGGCGATGGCACGCAAAGTGGCAAATGCCTTCGGCGGCAACGGCAGTTTGCGGGGAAAATCGATCGCCATATTGGGGGTCACGTTCAAGCCCAATACCGACGATATGCGCGACGCGCCGTCGATCCCGCTGATTACCGCGTTGCAGGATATGGGCGCGGTGGTTCGCGTGTTCGATCCCGTCGGCATGCCGCAAGCCAAAAAGGTGCTTGAGAATGTCACGTTCTGCAGCGACGCCTATGATTGCGCCAAGGGCGCCCATGCGCTGGTGATCGTGACCGAGTGGGAGCAGTTTCGCGCGCTCGACCTGAAGGAAATGGCGTCGATCATGGCAAGTTCGGTGATCGTCGACTTGCGCAATATCTACTCGCCGGAAGAGGTGATGCGAAGCGGATTCCATTATTGCGGGGTCGGGCGCCCCAAATCGCTGGCGTATTAGAGCGCGTGGGCGCGCGAATTGACGTGAGACCTTCTATATCCCGCTATGCCCCCAAAAGCGGGAAGCAATTGCTACGCCGCCCCCGAAATGAACGCCTGCAGCCGGGTGGCAAAATACACCGGCGTCTCCTGCATCGGATAGTGCCCGCAATTGCCGATCTTCTCGATCTGCGCATGCGGATAGAGCGCGGGATAGACGCTTCGCACCAGATCTTCGCTGACGCCGTTGTCGAATTCGCCGTATAGCACCAGCATCGGGGACGTGACCTTCGCGGCATCGGCCGCGAAGTCGTCCTTGATGAAGGAGCGCATATAGCTTTTGAAGGCTTGCGGACTTGCGGTATCGCGCGCCCGCCGCAGCATCGATTGCAGCCAGGTTTTCGACAGGCGATTGCCGACGGAATCGCCGATCAGCGCCAAAGCCGCCTCGTCCTGTTCGCAGGCCGCCGCAAAGAATCCGAATACCGCGTCATCGAACGGCAACGCCGAAGCGGGCACCGGGGTGACCGCCACCACGGAGCGGACGCGCCCTGGCGCATCCATGGCCACCTTCTGCGCCGCCTTGCCTCCCATGGAATGGCCGACGACATGAAAGTCGCGCCATCCGAGCTGGTCGGCAAGCGCGATCGCGTCCGCCGCCACTTCGGAAATGGTGTAGTCGCCGGAGACATCGCGCGAATTGCCGTAGCCGCGAATATCGATAAAGGCGAAGGTGCAGCGTTCGGCATCGAGGCTGTCGAAAATCGGCGTGAACACCCGGTGATCCCAGAACCATCCGTGAATCACCACGACTTTTGTCGGCCCATTGCCGATCGTTGTGTGCCAAACCATTTTCTCTCCCCACCGTTGATCTTGTTCGATCAGCTCTTGTCGGCAGCCGCGAACACCTCCCTGCAGGCGGCGACGCCGTTGATGGCCGCCGCGACGCCGACATAGGGCACAAGCTGCATCATGATCTCGACCAGTTCCTCCCGGGTCACGCCGCAGCGCAGCGCGCCGCCGATATGGGTTCGCAACTGCGGTGCCGCCGTGCCGAGCGTTGCCAGCGCCGCGACGGTGACGATCTGCCGCGTGCGAGAGTCCAGCGCGGGGCTCTGGTAGATTTCGCCGTAGATGGTCTCGAGCACATAGGTCGCGAGCTGAGGAGCCACGTCGCCCAGCGAGCGATCGACCTGATCCGGTGTCTGGCCTAGAATTTCACCGAGTTTTTGTCCGCCGCGTGCACGGCGCTCGGGATCTGACTGCATGATGGTTTCCTTCTGTCGCCGGCCGCGTTAATGTGCGTTTGCTTTCGCTGTGGCCAAACGCAAGCTGTAGGGCGGGCATGCCGAAGCGTCAATAAAGCCAACTGCGGAATCAACCGCGACAACCGTTTAATTGGGGGGAATGTGTTCAGCCGTTATCTCAGGATAGTTGCGCTTGGCGCAGGCCTTGCGCTGGCGTCGGTCGCAAGCGCGGCTGCCGTCATGGCACAGACCTACCCCAACCAGCCCATCAAGATTTTGGTCGGATTCGGCCCCGGCTCCGCCGCGGATATCCTGGCCCGGCTGGTGGCCAAGCAGATGGAGGTCGGCCTCGGTCAGCCGATCGTGGTCGAAAACCGGCCGGGCAACAGCAGCATGATCGCGGCCGAAACCGTGGCGCGCGCTCCCGCCGACGGATACACGCTGTTCATGGCGACGATCGCCAACACGCTCAATCCGGCGGAGACGAAATCGAATTTCAATTTGGCGAGGGATCTGGCGCCGATCGCGTTGCTCGGGGTCGTGCCCAATGTGCTGGTGGCGCACCCTTCGGTGCCGGCCAATAATCTGCAGGAATTGATCGCGCTGGCGAAGAGCAAGCCCGAAAGCCTGACCTTCGGTTCTTCCGGCTATGCGACGGCCAGCCACATGGCGGCCGAACTGTTCAACGAAAAAGCCGGCACGCATATTCTGACGGTGCCGTATCAGGGCGGCAGCAATCAGGCGGTCTCCGACCTGCTCTCCGGCCGCATCACGCTGATGTTCAATGTGGCCGCGACGCTGGCGCCACATGTCGAGGCCGGCGCGCTGAAGGCGTTCGCGGTGGCGCAGTCGCGGCGCGCCGCGATCATGCCGGACGTTCCGACGCTCAGTGAAGCCGGAATGACCGGCTATGACGCCGGGATCTGGATCGGGCTGCTGGCGCCGGCCGCAACGCCACAACCGATCATCGAAAAGCTGTCGGGCGCTGCCAACGATGCGTTGAACAATGAGCAGGTTCGCACGGCGTTGAAGCGGCAAGGCACCGATCCGCTGGGCGGGACACCGAAGGAATTTGCCGATTTCATCCGCGCCGACATCGAAAAATGGGTCGCGGTCCTCGCTTTGCCCGGCGTGAAGAAGTGAAGCCAGCCCTGGAGAATCTCATGTCCGGCAGGAAATCCGCCCAGCCATCGCGCCGCAGAATAATGCGCACGGCCGGCTTGGCGATGGCCGCGATCGCGGTACCGGGCCTCGGCCTGCGGCAGGCGAGGGCGGCCGGCTACCCCGAACGCCCGATCAAGATCATCGTGCCGTTCGCTCCGGCCGGACCGACCGACATCATGGCGCGCGTCCTCGCCACCCATCTCGGCGAAGCCATCGGCGGCACCGTGATCGTCGAGAACAAGCCGGGGGCCGGCGGCAATATCGGGATTGGGGCTGCGGCGCACGCCGATCCCGACGGCTATACGCTGCTGATCACATCGAGCGCCTATGTCGTCAATCCCGGCCTGTACGCGAAGATCCCTTACGATCCCTACGCGGATTTCGCGCCGATCGCCGAGCTCGGGACCTCGCCGAACGTGATCCTGGTCGGTTCAAAACTGGGCATCAATTCGATCGCCGACCTGATCGCGCGCGCCAAGGCCGATCCCAACGAACTCAATTATGCCAGCCCCGGCATCGGCACCACGCCGCATCTGTCGGGCGAGTTGTTCAAGATCGTCAGCGGCATTCAGATCACCCATGTGCCGTTTTCGGGTGCCGGCCCGGCGATCCAGGCGATCGTCAGCGGCACCACGCAGGTGGCCTTTGCCGCACTGCCGCCGGCGCATCCGCACATCGAATCCGGCGCGCTGAAAGCTCTGGCCGTCACCGGCGCGCATCGCTGGTTCGATCTGCCGGACGTGCCGACCATGGTCGAGCTCGGCTTCACGGATTTCATCTCTGATACGTTCCAGGGGTTTTTGGCGCCCGCCAAAACCTCGACGGCCGTTGTCGAACTGCTGGCGGCAAAATCGGTCGAAATCCTGAAACGGCCTGTCCTTGCCGAGCAATTGCGCAACGACGGTTTCGAGGTTCTGGCCAACGGTCCCGAGGGCATGAAAAAGCGTATCGCGGACGAGGTGCCGAAATGGCGCGAGATCATCGCCAAGTCCGGCATCAAGCCGGTTTGATGGCCCTGAGCGCCATTGCCTCAGCGTCTGGCGGTCGCCAGATCGAACAGATCTGGCAGCCTGCGTAAGGTGCGTGCGCTTCCCTCGATCCTGGCTTGCCGGCTCTCAACGGCTGCGTCGAGCGGCACTTGCCTGGCGAGGATTTGAAGCAGCACATCGAAGCGCGTTTCGATCATGGCGCCGCCCGATGAATGGTCCCCCTTGGCGATACGAGTTCCGTCCGGGCCGCCCTCGACCACGAAGCTTGCAGGGCCGTCCCGATGTGGCACCCGCAACCCGATGCGGCATGCAGGCGTCGGGGTGCGGCGCGCGATTGCGTCGAGAGCGAGCAATACCCAGTCCGGCTCGAATTTCTCATCCTCGCGCATGGGAAACAGGAAGCGCCCGCCCCAGCGGATCAGTTCCCGGATCGCTGGCTGCACGGCGCGGCCGGTCTCGGTCAGCTCATAGACCTGGACCTTGAACGGCGCGGGCAGGGTCGCGCGCCGCACGATGCCGTTTTCGACCAATGCATCGAGACGCGCCGTCAGAAGCGCCGGGCTTATTCCATCCAGCCGCGCGCCGAGATCGCCAAACCGCATCGGGCTAAGCAAAAGCTCACGGATAATGAGGAGCGTCCAGCGCTCTCCAATGATCTCCGCGGCCCGCGCCAGCGCGCAGAACTGGTTATAGCGTGTTCCACTCATTCAGGAGACACGGCGATGACATTTCCTTTCACTTCATTTCCATCACTTCTGCGACTTCGATTGTGCCATGGTCAACGTATGGGCATCGCTGAGCCATTTCGAGAGCGACGTCCATGCTGTCGGCCGTGACCATTGAAAACCCGGTCAAGAGATTCGCCCCGCCGTCCGATATGCCGCGGGAGCTTACCAACTTGCCTTTTGCCAAAGGCGTGCCGGGATTGATCACGGCATCGCCCAGGCTTTCGACCCAGGCCTTCCATTTCGCCATATGTGCGGCCCCCTGCTGCGGGCTCTCAAATTTTGCGCCGCCGTGATAGGCGATGACGTATTTCGGCATGGGAACTCCTTGTTTTCAAATCTCACGATCTTCATTCAACAGCCGCTCGGTGCGATCAATTCCGATAGGCAAGTGCGATGAGCGGTCCGACGATAAGAAACTGCAGCAGCGTGAAGCCTGTCTCCAGCTGAACGTAGGTGGGCACCGAGGTCATGATGTTCTTGGCGGCGACCGCGAGCGTGGTGAACGACCATGACAGGATCGCGAGCGCCAGCCCGTAGACGAGCCCCGGCTTCAGGATGCCACTGCCGCGTCCGGGAAAGAGCCGCGGATAGGCCCACGAAAATACGATCCCTTGAATCAGCATCGATGCAAAGCCGAAGGGGATGATTGGATCGGGCCGATAGATTCCGAGCGCGTCATAGGCAGGCGCGAACACGGCGAGGTGCCACGCATAGGCGATCGGAAAGGTTGGGACCAGATAGGC
>Ga0209526_10001386_pt1 | contig 16141 bp, 12 predicted proteins | sample JacPinW_OM2H0_M1_FD_188566 | JGI IMG/M metagenome (GOLD analysis project Ga0209526, IMG submission 188566) | Forest soil microbial communities from Algoma, Ontario, Canada - Jack Pine, Ontario site 1_JW_OM2H0_M1 (SPAdes) (version 2) | ecosystem: Environmental > Terrestrial > Soil > Boreal... | reverse complement strand
GCAGCACGGCTTGTCCCCGGCCCATGGCCGTTGAATATTCTTTTCTCACCTTCAGCTTGTGCCCCTTCTGCCGAAGCTGGTCGAGCGTTTCCGGCTGCACTCGCGATTCAATCACGATGTCGCAACCAATCCCCTCCTGGGTCGGTCGGACGGTGAAGCGGGGCTCGGACAGTGCTGCCTGAATGTTCATGCCATAGTCCACGATATTCGAGACAAACTGCGCATGAGCCAAGGGTTGGTTGGGACCGCCCATGATGCCGAATCCGATGTGCGTGTCTCCTTGCTCCATGAAGGCAGGAATAATGGTGTGAAACGGCCGCTTGCGAGGCACGAGCGCATTCGGGTGATTGGGATCGAGCACGAACAGTCCGCCACGATCCTGCAAGACAAAACCCCTGCCTTTGACCGCCACTCCGGAACCAAAGGCGTCGTACAAACTTTGTATGAGCGAGACAATATTTCCGTCCTTATCGACTGCGGCAAGGTAGGTAGTGTCGCTCTTCGGCGCAGTGCTGCTGGCTGCCGTGCAATTCGCTTTTTGGGGATCGATCAGCGCCCCACGCTGTCTGCCGTACTCATCGGAGAGTAATCCCTGGACCGGCACTTTGGCGAAGCGCGGGTCGGCGTTGTAGCGATACAGATCCGCGTAGGCCAGCTTCATCGCTTCAATACGGTTGTGCAGCTCCATGGGCGCCAGCGGACCAGCCTTGTCCACCTGCAAGGTGCTCATGATATTCAGCATTTCAAGTGCGGCCATGCCCTGTCCGTTCGGAGGCAGCTCGTAGACTTTCCAGCCGCGGTAGTTGATAGAAATTGGTTCCACCCACTCCGCCGAAAAGTCGGCCAGGTCATCCGGCTGTATCGTTCCACCCAGCGCTGCCGAGGTGCTCACAATGGCCTGTGCAATTTCGCCCCGATAGAAGGCATCACGGCCGTGCTCCGCGATGAGCCGCAACGTTTTGCCCAGCTCCGGATTGGAAAACATCTGGCCCACTTCCGGGGCCTCGCCGCCGGGCAGATAAAGCTGCTGGGCCTCGGGCGTCTGCTTCAGGGTGTGCTCGCTGTCCTCCCAGAAATCATGAATCAGTTCTGGCACGGGATAACCATGCTCGGCGTAGTAGATCGCCGGGGTGAATACGTCCTTCCACGGAAGCCGTCCGAAGCGGGCATGCGCATTGGCCCAACCCTCAACCGCGCCGGGCACGGTCACGCTGTCGATGCCAACCTGGGGCATCTGGGTGATGCCTTTCTTCCTCAGATATTCAATAGAGAGGCGGCGCGGCGCCCACCCGCTGGCGTTCAGGCCGTACAATTTGCTCGTCTTGGCGTGCCAATAGAGCAGGAAGAGGTCTCCTCCGATCCCGTTCATCATGGGCTCGGTGACTCCGAGCACCGCATTCGCGGCAATCGCCGCATCCATGGCGGAGCCCCCGCGGGCCAGAATTTGGGCTCCGGCCTGAGAGGCCAGGGTGTGGCTGGTGGCGACGATGCCCCGGTCATTAATCACCATGGATCGGCCATAAGAACGGTCCTGCGCGGATAGAGGCGCAGCGCCCATCAGCAGCAGGCTCAAAACAAACTGGGAGCGAGACATTTGTGATTTCATGGATGCCGAATTATAGATGGCGAGTCGTTTTGGGGTTCGACACGTAATCGTATCCTGGTGGACGGGATAGCTCAGAAAGTGTCGGGGGATCGACAAGAGCACAACTTCCATTCCTGCAAATCGCTCAATGGGGACGCTCGAACAGGCCAGCAGCGCCCTGGCCACCTCCTACGCACATAGTCACGACCCCGTAGCGTACCGAGCGACGCTCCATCTCATTGGCCAGTGTTCCAACCATGCGTGAGCCAGTCATTCCGAAGGGGTGGCCGATGGCAATCGATCCGCCATTCACGTTGAGCTTTTCCATCGGGATGCCAAGACGGTCGCGGCAGTAAACTACCTGCACCGCGAAAGCCTCGTTAAGCTCCCACAGATCGATGTCTGCCGTTTTTAGCCCCTGACGCTGGAGCAGCTTGGGCACGGCAAATACCGGACCGATACCCATTTCGTCGGGTTCGCAACCGACAACCTGGAAACCGCGGAAAATTAGTTGGTAAGGAATGTGGAGTTCGTCGGCTCGCTGGCGCGACATGAGAAGGGTTGCGGACGCTCCGTCTGAAAGCTGCGACGAGTTGCCCGCTGTTACCGTGCCTTGCCCGCTATGGGGGTCGAAATGGGCCTTCAGCGCGAGCAGGCCTTCCAGCGTAGTGTCGGGACGGTTGCACTCGTCACGGTCACAACAAACTTCCTCAGCACCGATCTTTTCGCCGGTCTTTTTCTCGAGCAGCGCCTTCGTGACCTTCATGGGGGCGATTTCGCCGGTGAAGAAGCCTTCCAGCTGGGCGCGGGCGATGCGCTCTTGGCTGATCAGTGAATACTCATCCTGAGCCTGCCGGCTGATCTTGTAGCGCTTGGCCACAACCTCGGCGGTCTCTCCCATCACCATGTATATACCCGGGTATTTCTGTTGGAGGCCTGGGCTAGGATCGTTGTCGCGAACGATCATGCTGATGCTCTCCACCCCCCCTCCCACGGCAGCTTCGGCGCCTTCACTCACAATCTGGTGAGCGGCCATCGCAATCGCTTGCAGACCTGACGAACAGAACCGGTTCACGGTGATTGCGGGGGTGGAAACGGGCAGACCTGCGTGCAGCGCCGACACGCGCGCGATGTTGTGCCCTTGGACTCCGTGCGGCTGGCCGCAGCCCAGAATTACGTCTTCGATCTCGTGGGGATCGAGCTGCGGTGTTTTCCCAAGGACATCCTTAATGCAATGCGCGGCCAGCTCCTCGGGCCGCGTCATATTGAACGAGCCGCGAAACGCCTTTGCAAGCCCGGTCCGCGAACTGGCGACCACTACTGCCTCTCTCATGTTTCTCCAAGCCGGGAACGACGACACAAAGCGGTGCTGCGTTCATGGGATGGTCCGGAGCGCTACGCAGCTGCAACTTTTTGTTGATCAAAATCAGCGAATGTCTTCCCTTTTGCAGCCAATTGCTCTAGCAGCGGAGCAGGCTCCCAAAGTTCGCCGTGCCGGCGATGAAATTCGCTGATGCGCTCGTAAACCGTCTTCAGACCTACGGTGTCGCCGTACCACATCGGACCGCCACGGTAGGCCGGAAAGCCGTAGCCGTTGAGGTAGATGATGTCGATGTCGACTGCGCGTAACGCATATCCCTCTTCGAGAATACGCGCGCCCTCATTAATCAAGGCGTAGATGCAGCGGTCGACGATCTCGTTAGCCGGAATCTGCCGCTGCGGGATGCCAGCCTCAGCCGACCACTCTTTCATCAACGCGGCCACTTCGGGGTCAGGGGTGGCTTGCCGATTCTCATCGTACTTGTACCAGCCCGCGCCGCTCTTTTGACCGTAACGGCCCATTTCGCACAAGCGATCCCCAGCGAAAGGCTGCCGTATGCCTGGTCTTTCCAGATGGCGATATTCCTTGCGGATGCGCCAGCCCACGTCGAGTCCGGCAAGGTCACCCGTGGCGAGCGGGCCCATTGCCATTCCGAAATCGTAGAGCGCCTTGTCCACTTCCTCTACGCTGGCTCCTTCTTCCACCAGAAAAACCGATTCGCGCACGTAGGGATGAAACATCCGATTGCCCACAAAGCCACGACAGTTGCCTACCAGCACGCCGACCTTTCCAAGTTTTTTCGAGAGTTGCATGCAGGTAGCGATAACTTCTTTGCTGCTGGCCTTGCCGCGCACGATTTCAAGCAGACGCATTACGTTAGCCGGACTGAAGAAATGCGTCCCAATGACGGAGGCTGGCCGCGAGGTCGCGGAAGCGATCTCGTCAATGTTCAACGTCGAGGTATTGCTGGCTAGGATCGCGCCCTGCTTGCTTACGCGATCGAGTTCGCGGAAGACTTCCTTCTTCAGCTCCATACCTTCGAAGACCGCCTCAATTACCATATCCACTTTGCTGAAATCGTCGTAGCTCAGGGTTGGGTTGATCAGCTGTAAGCGCTCGTCGACGAATTGCTGCGTGAACCGACCACGCTTGACTGAATTACCATAATTCTTCTGAATGTTGGCCAGCCCACGATCCAAGGCGGCCCGGTCGGCATCCTTGAGCAGCACTGGAATGCCCGCATTGGCGAATACCATGGCGATGCCGCCGCCCATGGTTCCGGCCCCGACTACCGCGGCGGAGTTCACCGGGATCGTAGGAGTTTGCTTCGGAATATCCGGAACCTTGGCAACTTCGCGCTCGCCGAAGAACACGTGAATCAGCGCTTTCGACTGGTCCGAAAAAAGGCAGTCGAGGAATAGCTTCGCCTCGACCTGACAACCCTCCTCGAAAGGCAACCTGGTGGCGGCTTCAATTGCGTCTATGGCCGCGAGCGGCGCCATCATGTTGCGTTGCTTCTTGCGCGCGGTATGGCGGGCCGCAGCGAAAATTGGCGCGTTTTGCTCCTCCGGGCCTAGCTTCTGGTTGCGCTCGCGAGTCCTGGGAGCAGGCTTTCCCGCCATCTCCCGTGCAAAGACCATGGCGCCGGCCAGCAGGTCTCCCTCGATGATTCGATCCAAAATTCCAACCTTCAGGGCCTCCTGCGCCTTGACCGGATTCCCGTCGGTACACATCTCAACCGCCTTTGCGACGCCAGCCAGCCGAGGCAAGCGCTGTGTGCCACCGGCTCCGGGAATGAGGCCGAGCTTGACTTCGGGCTGGCCGACTTGCGCACTGGGAGCCGCCACCCGGTAATGCCCCGCCATGGCCAGTTCCAGTCCGCCCCCAAATGCGGTCCCATGAATGGCCATTACTGCCGGCTTCGAGCAATTCTCGATCTTGAGCAACAACGGCAGCAATCCCGGGCCGCGTTGTCCCTTGCCCGAGGCCATCTTGCCGAATTCTTTGATGTCTGCGCCGGCGACGAAAGTCCGGCCGCCCCCGATAATAACCGCCGACTTCACGCTGTCGTCCTTATCGACTCGATCAATGGCCTCAGAAATTCCTTCTGGCACACCCGGGCTCAACGCATTCACAGGCGGGTTATTGATAGTGATAACGGCGATATCGTTGTCTTTGCTGAACAGCACCAGGTCGCTCATTTCCGTGCTTTCTCTCCGAATCGAACTCTTACGCGGTCTTGGAAAGTTGGCCCTGATGGACGACTGCGCGATCAGCCGGCCATCCCTGATCTTTCGCAGACGCACTTTGCAGCAGGTGCTGGAGAAAGGCCTGATGAGCGCGGCTGCGGAAATGCTGCTTTAGCTGCACGATGCCGACCCGGCGGTAGGCGCCCTCGTCGGCGAGCGGGACGAAACGACATCCTGGTCTTTGCTCGACCGCCATCTGCGGCACGAGAGAGACACCGGTACCGGCAGCGACCATCGCCAGTATGGTTGTAAATTGGCCGCTTTCGAAAACGACGTTGGGATCCAGCCGGGCGCGTCCGCAGGCAGAGAGCGTATTGTCGCGAAAGCAGTGTCCTTCTTTAAGCAGCAGGAAAGGATCTTTTTCTACCTGCTTGAGATGGACGGTCGACCGCTTCGCCAGACGGTGGTCGTGAGGCAGCACGACATAGAGACGCTCTCGCAAAACCTCCTGGCAGACAAAATGGCTGCCGGGGACGGGCAAGGCCAGCAATGCCAGGTCTATCGCTCCTTCTTCCAGCCGATCCAGAAGTTCCGTCGTGAACTCCTCAACCACGGTCACGCGAATCTGGGGAAATTTGCGATTGAAGCTGGCTAGGCAAACTGGCAAGAAGTAAGGCGCGACGGTCGGGATCGATCCGATGACCAGCTTGCCACGCTCGGCTCCGGACATCTCCTCGATCTCCTGCTTGGCATCGGCCAACTGCCGCAAAATGGCCTCGGCACGCGGCAGGAAGGCTTCACCAAAGGACGTCAAGCGGACGGTTCGACCCAGGCGATCAAACAATCGGGTCCCCAGCTCGTCTTCGAGCTTCTTGACCTGCTGCGACAAGGAGGGCTGGGCCAAGTGTTCGCGCTGCGCCGCACGGGTAAAGCTACCCATCTTAGCCACGGCGCAAAAATAACGGAGTTGATGAATCTCCATACAGGAAGAGAACTCACAATTCTGCCAAAGGCACAGGCTATATCAGGAATAGAAACTATATATTAGACCTATCGACGTGCCGAACGCTAGACTTGATCGCGAAAGAGGAGGACGTATGCCTGAGACGCAAGTCGTGAAAGCCGGCGATGTAACGCAGCGCGTAGGGGTTGAAGTGATCAGTAAGCGCGGCGTTGATGTGCCGAAGTTGATCAAGATTCTGATCGCTAACGCAGCCGCAGAATTTGCCAGCACGTATTACTACTACACCATTCTTAGAATGCACCTGGCCGGTCATGAAGATTACAAGGAAATATGCGAAGACGCCCGCTTGGAAGACCGCGCCCATTGGGAACTCATTGTTCCCCGCATTTACGAGCTCGGCGGCGAGCTGCCGAACGATCTCAAGGCTTTTCATGACGGGGCCGGCTGTGTAGCGGCCAAGTTGCCCGATCCTCCCACCGTGGTCAACATTCTTACCTTGCTGTTGGAATCGGAGCGATGCGCGATTCGGAGCTGGTCGGAAGTTTGCGACATGACGTTCGGCAAGGACCCGCGCACTTACGACATGGCTTCGCGAATCCTCAATGAAGAAGTGGAGCATGAGGCATGGTTCATCGAGCTGCTCGCCCACGAGCGCGACGGCAAGATCGTTCCCTCCGGACACTTCCGGCGCGGCGACCCCGGACACGCCCCTTACAGCAAGAACGCCGGTTTCTACAACCCGTAGTTCCCCTCCCCCAGGTAGCCTTGCTTGGCTTTGCGGCCGAGCGGGGCTACTGTGGGAAATCCATGAATCCAGACCCAACGGTGTTCCCGGTCGTTCTCCTCCTTCCCGAGGGCGAGCGATCGATTCAAGTGAGCCGCGACGGGCACATCTGGGACGCGGCCTTCGCTGCAGGAATCGTCTTGCCCGCACTGTGCCACCAGGGACGATGCTTGACCTGCGCTGGACGCCTCAAGGGTGAGGGAGAAGTCGATCAGTCGGACTCGGTAAGCTACTATCCCGAAGATCGCGAGGCCGGATTCGTCCTGCTTTGCACCGGAAAGCCGCGATCTGCGCTGCGTATCCGAACCCACCAGCAGAATGAGATGCGCAAGTTCCGCCGGCAGAAGAAGCTGCCCGCACCGTATTCGTAAGCCCTGCGCGTCTATGTTCCGGTTACAATAGCTGCTGCAATCAATCGCTCATGTCATCTTCCCGCACCGTCGCTCCGAAAGCTGTTCCCCTGGAGATACCTCCGGTTCCACTGACCGTCGAGGGTCACAGCGTTTTGCACCAGATGATGCGAGTCCGCTGGGCTACTTGGCGTCAACTCGTTCCGGCCAAAAAAAACACGATTGTGGACGAAGCCGCAAGTGTTTTGGCGAAAATGGAGCAACATGCCGGGGGACAGTCCGCTCTGTTTTCTTTGTTGGGACACAAGGGCGATCTGATGTTCGTCCATTTTCGGCAATCATTTGATGAACTGAAGCAGGCCGAACTGCAACTGGCCCAACTGCCTGTGAGCGATTACCTGGAGACGACGACCTCCTACTTGTCGGTCATCGAACTGGGGCTCTACGAATCGACGATCAAGACTTACAGGGACCTGAGTGAGCGCGGAATCGAGCCCCACTCGGAAGAATGGAAACGCGAAATTAGTGAGGTGCTGAGCCGCCAAAAGGAAGCGATGCATCCGCGTCTGTTCCCGGAGATGCCCAAACACCGCTACGTTTCTTTTTATCCGATGGATCGGCGCCGCGGTGAGAGCAGAAACTGGTACACCCTGCCCATCGAAGAGCGCGCACGTCAGATGAGTGAGCATGGGCTGGTGGGCAGGCGGTATGCCGCTGAAGTCAAGCAGATCATTACCGGCTCGATCGGCTTCGACGACTGGGAGTGGGGTGTAGACCTTTTTGCGGATGATCCTCTGGTGTTCAAGAAGCTGATATACGAGATGCGCTTTGACGAAGTGAGCGCAGTGTATGCGCTGTTCGGACATTTTTATCTGGGAGTGCGGTGTCCGGCGGCGGGCTTGGGTGAGTTTTTGAGCGGAGTATTACCGGCGCGCTAAAAAGAGCTTTCAACCGCAAAGGACGCTAAGGTTGCGCGACGTCGCGGAGATATTCTTTGGCCGTCATAGGACCTCGGCGGAAGTTCTCTAATCAATTTTCCAAACACGCAGGAGCGCAAAATGGCGACTCTTGGCCTTGTTGAATACAAAGACGCGAGCCCGGAAGTGCAGGCGGTTTATGACGACATCATGACCACCCGCAAAATCGACTGGATCAATAATTTCTGGAAGGCCATTGCCCACGACCCGGCAACGCTGAAGCGCACCTGGGAAGACATCAAGCAGATCATGGCGCCGGGGACGCTCGATCCGCTGACCAAAGAGATGGTTTACCTGGCAGTGAGCGTCAGCAATCAGTGCGGGTATTGCATTGCGTCGCACACGGTCGGGGCGAGAAACAAGGGCATGACCGATGCCATGTTCAAGGAGCTACTGGCGGTGGTAGGAATGGCCAACGAGACTAATCGACTCGTCGCAGGATACCAGGTCGAGATTGATGAGCAGTTCAAGCTTTGAAGGGTACCGGGCTTACCTCCTATCGGGCTTCGCTCCACCAGACAGCGGAGCGCGGTTGTCTCCTCGTGATTTTCTTGGGAACTTGTGTTCGTGCTGTTTCATCTCTATGCGGCGACCGCGGAATGCGACCCCTTCGGCCTGCAGACGCAGTCGCTGTTCAATGGCGGAATCTCCCCGCAGCTTGATTTCCCCTCCGGCGCCGACCACGCGATGCCAGGGCAGCCCGACGGAACGATGCAATGTCCAGGCAACCCGGCGGGCGGCTCCCGGAAATCCTGCGGCCCGGGCGATAGCACCGTAGGTCGACACCTTGCCCCGAGGAATGTTGCGGATAGTAGCAATGATTTTGTCGCGCATGCGTGTCTCTCGCTAGAGTGGGGAAAGCTCATCCTCCTTTTCCTTGGCTTCTTTCTTTCCGGGCGCGAACCGCGCTTCTAAGAATCTCTTCGCCAGATGCTGTCCGCCCACACCAAACGCTATGGCTAGCCCCAGCATTACGGCACCCATCACGATGGCAAAGGCCAGGAGCACGGTAGAGTCCGCCAAGCCAAGCTCCTCGAAGACCGCCGAGGCGGTGAAGATTGTGATCAGAACCCGAACTGCTGAACTCAGCAAGCGAGGAGAAGGCATGTCCGTGTTGACCGCCCAAAGGAGAGCGGCGCGGGAAAAAAAGCTTGCCGCCAGCAATCCGAAAAACAGGAAGATCAGGGCCACGAACAATCGCGGCAAGAAAACGAAAAATCGCGCCACATATTCCTGCAAGCCCAGGATCCCAAGCGTGCTCACTCCCAGCAAGACGAAGCCTAGCCATGCGGTCCAAAAGGCGAACCTGCTCACGAGTTCGGTAGAGGAAGGTAGGGCCGCCTTGTTGAGTAGTTGTGTGGCACCGGCATTCTCGGAGAGCTTATCGAACCTGGCGAGGCGCAGAATGCTGCGCAAAATCCACTTCACAAGGTATGCGATCACCCAGCCCACGAGCACGACAATCAGCATCACCATCAGGCGAGGCAAGAAGTGCGCGAATTCGCGGACAAGCTCCTGCGTAGCCTGGGTCAATTCGTTCACAATCATTTCCCGCATCGTAACCTCACTTCCTTCCGTCCCAAAGTTCCACCAGGGACGGCTTCAGACGTTCACACGTCAGACAAAAGTTTTCGATTTTCTGCTCTACTTCCTCGGCAGAGGCTTCACGGTTCTCCACCAGAAACGTGAATGCCCTTCCGCGATAGAGCGGGGCCAAAGCCTGGACGATATGGTCGCGGCTGATTACAGACTTGTGGTACGAAGCGGCAAATTCATAGACGGTCCGGGTCCAGAGCTCATCCCCGTAGCAAAAATCATCTTCGTCGAGAGACGCGATTCTTTGCAGCTCGGAAAGTGTTGGCGGAGAAAGAATCGACTTGAGCACGGGATCCAGTTCGGCGACTCCGGAGCGGAACATCTGGTACAGCCGTCTCCGGTTCACGCGTAAGGGCTCAAGGGTGACCTCTTGACCGTCGCCCAGAGTAGGGATGGCTTGCGAGTCAGTCTTACTGCTCCAGAGCGGAAAGTTGGGCTCCAGTGACCAAAACAGAGCACCCACTGTCTGCCGCATAGCCGCCACCAGATCGGATGACCGAGCATCGAGGTGAGGTTTGGCGCCCAGAAAGGCCTGTGCCAGGCGGAAACCTCCGGCAATGGCGGAGATGGTCAAGGAGATCTCCGTGCCGGTGCGACCGACTTCATGTACCCAGATTTCCTGCCCCAGAAAATGACTGCCGAGCTGGCCCGAGAATGCAAATTCGGCCGCGTATGGCTCCCTCACCCGCTTGCCGTAGAAAGCACGAGTCATGGGATAGACCAGGTTGCGCATCAGCAGGCCGTCAAATTTGTGCCGCCGGTAGAGTGGCGTCATGAAATCAAAGTTCCCCTGGTAGACGGGGCGAAGCAGCCGCTCGATCCACTCGGGCTCGATGGTGGTCGATTCCGGCGAGACCACGGCGCAAGCTGAAGCACGCAGCAGGTCGGCTGAAGCTAGGATGGTTCGCAGCGCCGTCCCCGTCGCCGGTGCTCCGGGATATTCGGCGCTGATGCAATGCAGAGTGCGCAGGGCGTGGAGGTCGGAGGAGTACTGCAGATCGTTGATGGAAGCCCCACGGACCAGATCAGGAGTCTGATCACGCGAGCCGCCATCAGCGTTGATGATCACGGCACGTTCCCGAGGGAAATACTTCAGCAGACCGGCACGGATAGTTTGCACCACCTGACCGACGGTGGCGGCATTGTTGTAGGTGGGCACACCTACTAGAATGTCCGCCTCACCGACGTTGATCAGCTGGCGAAGAAATTCATCCGTAAGAATGCTTTCCTCGGGCAAATCGCGCCTCCGCTTGACTTCCCGCCCCTCGATTCAGATTCTTCGCAGACGGAACCAGTAGAACTGGTATGGACCAAGGGTTAGCAGATAGGGCAAATCCCCTACCCGTGGAAAAATGTTTCTGCCGAACATCTCGATCAGGATATTGCCCTTAAAGCGACGCAGATCGAGTTCCACCGCCTGGGCCGAGCTGGAAAGATTGTTCACCGCCAGGATGCACTCTTTATCCAATTGGCGCACGTACGCCAGGATTCTATGGTTCGCAGGATAGAGGAAGTCAATCGAACCCGAGCCAAAAACCGGGGTGGACTTGCGTACTTTTAGGATGCGTTTCATCCAGGAGAGAAGCGAGTGGTCAAAGCGCTTTTGTGACTGCACATTCACCGCTTGGTAGCCGTAAACCGGGTTGAGCATGAGCGGCGAATAAAGGCTTTCCGGATCGGCCGAGGAAAAGCCGCCGTTCCAGCCGCCGTCCCATTGCATGGGAGTTCGAACTCCGTTGCGATCACCCAAGTAAACGTTGTCGCCCATGCCGATCTCATCACCGTAGTAGATGATCGGAGTGCCTGGAAGCGACATGAGCAATCCGTTCATCAATTCGATGCGCCGCCGGTCGTTGTCCAATAAGGGAGCCAGCCTCCGACGGATGCCGAGGTTCAGGCGCATGGTTTTGTCGCGGGCATACGTATCGTACATGTAGTCCCGCTCCATGTCGGTCACCATCTCAAGGGTGAGTTCGTCGTGGTTGCGTAAGAACAGGCACCATTGGCAGGACGCCGGAATTTGCGGAGTCTGCTTGAGGATTTCCGTGATGGGCTTGCGATCTTCGAGCTTTAAGCCCATAAACATTCTGGGCATAAGTGGGAAGTGAAATGCCATGTGGAACTCATCCCCCTCGCCAAAGTAGGCCCGCAAGTCGGCCGGCCACTGGTTGGCTTCCGCCAGCAACATCTTTCCCGGGAAGTAGCGGTCCAGCTTGCCGCGCAGTTCTTTAAGGACGGCGTGGGTCTCGGGAAGATTTTCACACGACGTGCCTTCCCGCTCGACCAGGTATGGCACCGCATCCAGACGGAAACCGTCCACTCCGATCTCCAACCAGAAGTTCATCACCTTCCACATTTCTTCACGGACTTCTGGATTGTCGTAGTTGAGATCTGGCTGGTGGCTGAAGAAGCGGTGCCAGTAGTACGACTTGGAGACCGGGTCCCAGGCCCAGTTGGACAATTCAGTATCCACGAAGATAATGCGCACGCCCTGATACTTCGTGTCCGTGTCGCTCCAAACATACCAGTCGCGGCGGGGGTTGTCGCGCGAACTGCGAGACTCCTGGAACCAGGGGTGCTGATCGGACGTGTGATTCAGCACCATCTCGACGATCACCCGGATCCCGCGCTCATGGGCCACCTGGAGAAAGTTCTTGAAGTCGTCAAGATTGCCGTAGCTGGCATGGACTGAGTTGTAGTCAGCGATGTCGTATCCATCGTCGCGCAGCGGTGAGGGAAAGAACGGCATCAGCCACACCGCGTTCACCCCCAAGTCCTGGAGGTAATCGAGTTTCTGCGCCAATCCCCGGAAATCACCGATTCCATCGCCGTTGGTGTCGTAAAAAGTGCGGACGTGGACCTGGTAGATGACGGCATCCTTGTACCAGAACGGGTCCTGAGACAATGGCAAGGCTTTCTTATCCTTCTGCGCCGGTTTTCATACAAAATAGTCCATGCCGAGTTCAGTCCGCACGCGCCGCCGAATGCAAAAGATATGGGCAGGCAGGAGCTGGGGATTGAGTTCGACGTAATTGTGCGGACCCCGCCAAACATATCGCGCGTCTGTCAGCAGATCATGCATCTGGTACGGCAGGCGCGGGTCGAGGTGGAACACGTCCAGCGGCAGGTCGACCCACCCGGATTGAACGTGATACGGATCCAGGTTCACGACGACGACAATTATGTTCAGAAGGTCGTCGCTGATCTTGCTGTAGGCGATGATCTGTTCATTGTCCACCTGGTGAAAACGCAGGCTCCAATCGCTGTGTAAGGCCACATTCTGCTGCCGTATCCGGTTAACCTTTCCGATCAGCTTGGCCAGACTGTGGGGACTATTCAAGTCCCAGTCGCGAATCTGATATTTCTCCGAGTCAAGGTATTCTTCGCTTCCCGGACGCAGCGCACGGTTTTCGCAAAGCTCGAATGCCGGGCCGTAAATTCCATAGTTCGCGCCCAGGGTTGCAGCCAGCGTCAGACGGATCATGAACGCGGGCCGTCCTCCTTGCTGGAGAAAATCCGTGAGAATATCCGGCGTATTGGGCCAAAGATTAGGACGAAAGTATTCGCGGACATCGGTCTGCGTAAGTTCCTTAAAGTATTCCGTCAGCTCCCACTTGGTGTTCCGCCAGGCGAAATATGAGTACGACTGGGTAAATCCCAGCTTGGCTAATTCGTACATTACCTTCGGGCGGGTGAAAGCCTCGGCGAGAAACAAGACGTCAGGATGGTGCTCCTTGATGTCAGTGATCAGCCACTCCCAGAAGTCAAATGGCTTGGTATGCGGATTATCCACCCTGAAGATGCGAACCCCCTGCTCGATCCAGTACAGCACTACGCTCCTTAGCTCTTCCCAGAGCTCCTGGATTTCGTCAGTCTCGAAGTCGAGCGGATAGATGTCCTGGTACTTCTTCGGCGGGTTCTCGGCATACTGCACGGTGCCATCGGGCCGCATGCGGAACCATTCCTTGTGTTCATTTACGTAAGGATGGTCGGGCGCGCATTGGTATGCCAGGTCGAGAGCCACTTCCAATCCTAACTGCGTTGCCCGCGACTGCAATCGTTTGAAATCTTCGAGCGTCCCCAACTGCGGATGTATGGCTTTGTGCCCGCCTTCCCCTGCCCCGATCGCCCACGGGCTGCCGACGTCGTCCGGCGTGGCATTTTCAATATTGTTCTTCCCTTTACGATTCACGCGCCCAATGGGATGAATGGGAGGAAGGTAGAGAACATCAAATCCCATCTCGGCGACGTAATCCAACCTCTTGGCGCAGTCCAGCAGAGTTCCGGGCCGGCCAGGTTGGCCGGAGCAGGAACGGGGAAACATCTCGTACCACGCGCTGAAACGGGCTTTTTCGCGATCGACGACAACCACCAGTTGCCTGCCGTATGTCGTTGCTCGCCGGCGATCCGCATTCCGGATCATCGCAGCTTTCAACTCGGGGCTCGACGCTCTGTCCACGGCCTGCGGCAAATCTGCGGCAGCCAGCTTCCGCATCTCAGTGGCTCTAGCCGCAAGGAAGCCTTTGTCCTTTCCACTCGCACGGGCTGCAGTGGCTTCAATCAGCTGAACCCCCACCAGGATATCCACGGCAACGTCCTGAGCCGCGTCAAATTTCTTTGCCAGATCGCGGCTCCAGGACTGAAATCGGTCCGTCCAGGCTTGCAGAGTAAAGAGATGCCGACCCTCAGCGGTGACAAGAAATTTTCCCTGCCAGCGATCGTTCACCAGCGGTTCCATTGGGACTTCTTTCCAATCGGGGTCGGAGGCGTGGCGATGACGGAGAACTGCGTACAAGACATCATGGCCGTCAGCAAAAATGTCAGCCGTTGCCTCCACGCGCTCGCCAATCGTGCGCTTGATCGGAAAACGGCCTCCGTCGATTTCCGGCCGGACATTTTCAATGATGACTCTCCTGGGAAACGTCGGTTTGACGGCGCCAACTCCTCCCCCCGTCATTCGTGGTATCGGCCTCCCAGAGTTGAGTTTTTGCGCCATTCCGTCAGAGACAGACATCGAACCGGAGACGTACACCAAGGACGCGTCGCGGTGAGAAACAACTAAGATTCAGCCTAATGGGCAAATCTATCACATGCCTTACGGGGCCGCATCGCAGGCCCGTGGTTTTGTCAACGCGGCGAATCAGATGAGGCAACCGCATCAGCTTTCACCTCGACGCCTTGCCTGAAATAGATGGCAGATTCGAATCCGGCTAGCGAAACGTGAGAATCCGAACCCGTGTTTAGCGTTTCCGCAGGACGCGATTCGGGGCTGCAACCGTAAGCCGCGTCCCCTGTGCGGAGAGCTAGTCGCCAAGCTTGGGGCTCGGCTCGAACCGGAATGCTCGGGCTATCCACCGGGATGCTCTGGGCATCGGCGGAGAAGTTACAGACAAGCAGACAGCTGCTACCCGAGGGGTCTGTTCTTGTCACAACCAGCCACTTTGCGCCCTCGTTCCATCGGATATCCGTAAGATCTTTGCGACAGTTCCCGAGGCTGGGCTGTCGCTTTCGAAGGGATATCAGATCGCGGTGAAGTAGCAACATTTCTGCATGGGGCGAGATCAAATGCTTGGACCAGTCGAGCTTCGACCGCTCAAATGTACTCGGGGCTTGCGGATCAGCAAATTCACTCTCGGAGTAATGCGCTCCTAATTCCTTTTTGCGTCCCTCCCGCACCGCGGCAGCCAGATCTGGATCTTCGAAACTGGTAAAGAAGAGAAACGGCACGGTCTCTCCGTACTCCTCTCCCATAAATAGCAGCGGCAAGAAGGGCGAGCATAGGGTTAGGACCGCGGCCAGCTTCTGTTGCCCCGCTGAAACGAGGCTCGAGAGCCGTTTGCCCTTGCTGGTATTGGCAACCTGGTCGTGATTCTGGCTGAAACCGACGAATTGTTCTCCTGGCCGATGCTTCGCGGAGCTGCCATAGTGCCGTCGCCGGTATCGCGAATGCCGCCAGTCAAATACAAATCCTTCGCGGATGGACTTGGCCAGATCGGCCATAGAGCCGAAATCCATCAGGAAACCTTGTTTCTCTCCGGTGAGCAGAGCATAGAGCGCATGATGAAAGTCGTCGTGCCACTGCGCATCCAGGCCGTAGCCTCCCACCGCGCGGGGATTAATGATGCGTACGTCTTCGAGATCGCTCTCCGCGATCACCCAGGCCTGGCGCTTAAGCCGGCGTGCCTGATTTTGAAATGTCTCCCACAATTCCTCCAGGATGTGACGGGCGCCGAAGTCGTAGATGCCGTGTATGGCATCCAGGCGAAGCGCATCCACGTGGTATTCAGTAAGCCAATAGAGGGCATTGTCGATGACGAAGCGCCGGATGCCGTCGCTCTCCGGCCCGTCAAAGTTGATCGCCTTTCCCCAGGGCGT
>Ga0209526_10001385_pt1 | contig 16147 bp, 16 predicted proteins | sample JacPinW_OM2H0_M1_FD_188566 | JGI IMG/M metagenome (GOLD analysis project Ga0209526, IMG submission 188566) | Forest soil microbial communities from Algoma, Ontario, Canada - Jack Pine, Ontario site 1_JW_OM2H0_M1 (SPAdes) (version 2) | ecosystem: Environmental > Terrestrial > Soil > Boreal... | reverse complement strand
GGCCCATCTCACGGCCGACCCCTGATTGCTTGTAGCCGCCGAACGGTGCGTCGCCGGAGTACCAGACGCCGCCGTTGACGTTGATCGTCCCGGTGCGCAACCGCGAGACGACTCGGTCGACCCGCTCCGGATCGTTGCCGAACACTGTGCCGGACAAGCCATATGGCGAGTCGTTCGCAATGCGCAGGGCATCGGCGTCGCCGTCGTGCGCGAGCACCACGAGCACCGGCCCGAAAATCTCCTCGCGCGCGACCCGCGCGTCGTTGGTCAAGCCGCTGATCACCGTCGGTTCGATGAAATACCCGGCGGGCAGGTTCGCGGGCCGACCGCCGCCGCAGGCGAAGGACCCGCCCTCGGCCACCGCCAGGTCGAGGTAGCCCTGGACGCGGTCGCGTTGTTTCGCCGAGATCAGCGGACCGCAGATCGTCGCCGGATTCGTCGGGTCGCCGACGGGAATGTGCGCCATCGTGCCCGCCGCCGCGGAGACCGCCTCGTCGTAGCGCTCGCGTGGAACCACCAGCCTCGTGGTGATCGCGCAGCCCTGCCCGGCGTGCGTGGCGACCGTGAATGCCGCCACCGCGCAGGCACTGGCAAGGTCGGCGTCGTCGAGCACGATGAACGCCGACTTCCCGCCGAGTTCGAGGAACACCTTCTTGATGGTCTGCGACGCGGCGGCCATCACCGCACGTCCTGTCGCCGTGGAGCCGGTGAACGACACCAGGTCGACGCGGGGGTCCACGGAAAGCTGCGCGCCCAGACGATGTTCGCTGGACGTCACGATGTTGACCACGCCGGGCGGTATATCCGTCTTCTCGGCGATGACGCGGCCGACCTCGGCCGCACACCACGGGGTGTCGGGCGCGGGCTTCAGCACGATGGTGTTACCGGCGGCCAGCGCGGGCCCAAGCTTGGCGAAGTTGATCTGGTGCGGAAAGTTCCACGGTGTGATGGCGCCGACGACACCGAACGGCTCGCGCACGATGGTGCGCTTGGTCTTGATACCCAGCGGCGAAGCGACGCCCAGATCGGTTGTCCAGTCGTAATTTTGCGCGGTGTCGGCGGCAAACGCGAGATCATCCACCGGACCCTGCAGCTGAGCACTTTGCGTCAAGACGACCGGGGCACCGACCTCTGCGACGGTGATCTCACGCAGCGTCTCGATCTCGTCATTCAACGCGTTGCGCAGCTGATGCAGACAGTGAACGCGCAGCGCGGCATCACGCGACCAATCGGAGGAGTCGAATGCGACACGCGCCGCGGCGATCGCGCGATCCATGTCGGTGGCATCGGCGTCGGCGGCCTCGCCGAGCGGCTCTTCGGTCGCCGGGTTGATCGTTGTGAACGTGCCGCCGCCGGCCCCGACCAGCTCGCCGTCGATCAACAACTCGGTCACCTTGGTGGACGCCGATGCGGTCATGAACAGTCTCCTGGACAAGTGTCTGTTTGATTCGCTTTGGACAGTAGTGGCAGTGCCGCGCCTTGGCAAGCGCCGGGTGTCCGCGGCGACACGAGGCTCATCATATTCCGAGTTCAACCGCGATATTTCGGCATAGTGTTGTGCAGCCGGACCGCTGTGCTATATCTTGGACACATGTCCAGTGAAGCGGTCAGCGCCGTCACCGATCTGGGCGAGCGTCGACGCAATCGTCGCCAGGAAGAAACGATCCGCAAGGTGCTCGACGCGGCGGTCGAACTGCTGCGTGAGACGTCATATTCGGATCTGACGATGCGCATGGTGGCGGCCCGGGCGGGCGTGTCACCTGCCACCGCCTACACCTACTTCAGGTCGAAGAACGCGTTGATCGCGGAGGTGTATCTGCGCCTGGTCCGCGAAGTACCGCTGTTCACCGACGTCAACCAGACCACGCAGCAGCGGGTGACCGCCCAGTTGCGGGAGCTGTCGCTGCTGGTGGCCGACGAACCGGAGCTGGCGGCGGCCGCGACGACCGCGCTGATGGGAAACGAGCCCGAAGTGCGGGGAATACGCGACAAGATCGGGATGGAGGTGCACCGCCGGATAGCGTCGGCGCTCGGACCCGGGGCGTGGCCGGAGGTACTGGCGACCCTCGAGCTGATCTTCTACGGCGCCCTGGTGCATGCCGGCACCAGATCGGCGACGTACTACCAGATGGCCGACCGGCTGGACAGCGTCATCGCGCTGATCATGGGAGGAGCCGAGTGGTGACCGAGACGGCATCGGAGGCTGTGCAAAGCCCGGTACTGAACCCGTACGACTACGACTTCCACGAGGACCCGTACCCGTGCTACAAGCGGCTGCGTGACGAGGCGCCGCTGTACCGCAACGAAGAGCTCGGCTTCTGGGCGCTGTCCCGGCACCGCGATGTGCTGCAGGGATTCCGCAACAGCACCACGCTGTCCAATTCCGAGGGCGTGTCGCTGGACCCCGTGTCCCGTGGGCCGCACGCCGCGAAGACGATGTCGTTCCTGGCGTTGGACGACCCCGCGCATCTGCGGTTGCGCACCCTGGTGTCCAAGGGCTTCACCCCCCGTCGCATCCGCGAATTGGAGCCGCGGGTAACCGAATTGGCGGTGCAGCACCTCGACGCGATGCTGGCGGCCGCGCAGTCGGGAACCGTCGACTACGTCGCCGATTTCGCCGGCAAGCTGCCGATGGACGTGATCTCCGAGCTGATGGGCGTCCCGCAGGCCGACCGGGACCGCATCCGTGCCCTCGCCGACGGCGTGATGCACCGCGAGGACGGCGTCACCGACGTACCGGCATCGGCGATCGACGCGTCGATCAACCTGATCGTCTACTACCAGGAGATGGTCGCCGAGCGCCGCAAGAAGCCCACCGACGACCTGACCTCGGCGCTGCTGGAAGCCGAGATCGACGGCGACCGGCTCACCGACGACGAGATCCTCGGCTTCATGTTCCTGATGGTGATCGCCGGCAACGAGACCACCACCAAACTGCTGGCCAACGCCGCGTTCTGGGGGCACAAGAACCCCGATCAGCTGGCGCCGATCTACGACGACCTGTCCCGGGTTCCGCTGTGGGTCGAGGAGACGCTGCGCTACGACACCTCGAGCCAGATCCTGGCCCGCACCGTCTCCGGGGAGCTCACCCTCTACGACACCACGATTCCCGTCGGTGACGTGGTGGTGCTGCTGCCGGGCTCGGCCCACCGCGACGAGCGCGTGTTCGATGACCCCGACGCGTATCTGATCGGACGCGACATCGGTTCCAAGCTCATGAGTTTCGGCAGCGGCGCGCACTTCTGCCTCGGGGCCCATCTGGCGCGCATGGAGGCGCGGGTGGCGCTCTCGGAGTTGTTCAAGCGAATCCGCCGCTACGAGGTCGACGAGGAAAACGCCGTGCGCGTGCACTCCAGCAATGTCCGCGGGTTCGCGCACCTGCCCGTTTGCGTGGAGGTCGCCTGAATGCCCCGGTTCGAGCCGCATCCGAAACGTAGGCCGGCGATCGTGGCCGGTGCGTCGTCGGGCATCGGTGCCGCGACGGCCGTCGAGCTTGCCGCCCATGGCTTTCCCGTTGCGCTGGGCGCCCGCCGCGTCGAGAAGTGCCAGGAGTTCGTCGACCAGATCCGCGCCGACGGCGGCGAGGCGGTAGCGCTCCCGTTGGATGTCACCGATCCGGAGTCGGTCAAGGGATTCGTGCACCGTGCCACCGAGGAACTCGGTGACATCGAGCTGCTGGTCGCCGGGGCGGGCGACACGTATTTCGGCCGGCTGCACGAAATCAGCACGGACAGTTTCGAATCGCAGGTCCAGATCCATCTGATCGGCGCCAACCGGCTGGCGGTGGCGGTGCTGGGCGGCATGGTGGAGCGGCAACGGGGCGACCTCATCTTCGTCGGCTCCGAGGTCGCGCTGCGCCAGCGCCCGCACATGGGTGCCTATGGCGCTGCGAAGGCAGCGCTGGTCGCGATGGTGACCAACCTGCAGATGGAGCTCGAAGGCACCGGCGTGCGGGCGTCGATCGTTCATCCGGGGCCGACAAAGACGAACATGGGCTGGACCCTGCCGGCGGAATCGATCGGACCCGCGCTCGAGGATTGGGCCAAGTGGGGGCAGGCCCGGCACGACTACTTCCTGCGGGCCGCCGATCTCGCCCGGGCCATCGCATTCGTCGCCGAGACGCCGCGCGGTGGCTTCGTCGCGAACATGGAGCTGCAACCCGAGGCGCCGCTGGCGAGCGCCCCGAAAGAACGCAAGCAACTCAAACTGGGAGAAGAGGGGATGCCGTCATGACGACCGCGATCGTTCCGCGCGTTTCGGGTGGCGAGGAAGAGCACGGCCATCTCGAGGAGTTCCGCACCGACCCGATCGGGCTCATGGCTCGGGTCCGCGACGAGTGCGGCGATGTCGGCTGGTTCCAGTTGGCGGACAGGCACGTGATCTTCCTGTCGGGCGCGACGGCCAACGAGTTCTTCTTCCGTTCTGCCGACGAGGATCTCGACCAGGCCGAGGCGTACCCGTTCATGACGCCGATCTTCGGGAAGGGCGTGGTTTTCGACGCCAGCCCGGAGCGCCGCAAGGAGATGCTGCACAACGCCGCACTGCGGGGCGAGCAGATGAAGGGTCACGCGACGACGATCGAGAACGAAGTCCGGCGGATGATCGCCGACTGGGGCGACGAAGGCGAGATCGACCTTCTGGAGTTCTTCGCCGAGCTGACCATCTACACCTCGACGGCGTGCCTCATCGGCACGAAGTTCCGCAACCAACTGGACAGCCGATTCGCTCAGCTGTACCACGAGCTCGAGCGCGGCACCGACCCGCTGTGCTATGTCGATCCGAACCTGCCCATCGAGAGCTTCCGCAAGCGCGACGAGGCCCGAAAGGGGTTGGTGGCCTTGGTGGGAGACATCATGGACCGCAGGATCGCCAACCCGCCGGCCGACAAGAATGACCGCGACATGCTCGACGTGCTGGTCATGGTCAAGGACGAGGACGGCAATCCGCGGTTCTCCGCCGACGAGGTCACCGGCATGTTCATCTCCATGATGTTCGCCGGTCATCACACGAGCTCCGGCACCGCGTCATGGACCTTGATCGAGTCGCTGCGCCACCCCGGCGTGTACGCCGAGGTGATCAACGAGCTCGAGGAGCTCTACGCCGACGGGCAGGAGGTGAGCTTCCACGCACTGCGCCAAATCCCGAAGCTGGAGAACGTGCTCAAGGAGACGCTGCGGCTGCACCCGCCACTGATCATCCTGATGCGGGTGGCCAAGGGCCAGTTCGAGGTTGAGGGTTTTCCGATCAACGACGGCGACCTGGTGGCCGCCTCTCCCGCGATCTCCAACCGGATCCCCGAGGACTTCCCTGATCCCGATGCGTTCGACCCGGACCGCTACGAGAAGCCGCGGCAGGAGGACCTGATCAACCGGTGGACCTGGATACCGTTCGGGGCCGGCCGGCATCGCTGCGTCGGCGCGGCGTTCGCGACCATGCAGATCAAGGCGATCTTCTCAGTGTTATTGCGCGAGTACGAATTCGAAATGGCGCAGCCCTCGGACAGCTACCGCAACGATCATTCCAAGATGGTGGTGCAGCTGGCCCAGCCCGCCAAGGTGCGCTACCGCAGGCGCACATCGTAAGGAGACAACGCCGATGGGTTTTCGCGTCGAAGCCGATCTGGACCTGTGCCAGGGCCACGCGATGTGCGAGCTGGAGGCCCCGGACTACTTCCGGGTACCCAAGCGGGGCAAGGTCGACATCGTCGACCCCGACCCGCCAGAAGATGCCAGGCCCGATGTCGAGCGGGCCGTAGAAATGTGCCCTACCCAAGCACTGTTCATCAAAGAGAAGGAAGACTGACATGCCGGCATTCGGACGCCAGGACCTCGAAAACTGGGTCGAGCGGTGGCTGGAGGCGAACCGCGTCTGCGAGCAGAAGGGTGACTGGAAGCCGTTGGCCGATTTCTACACCGAGGACGCCACCTACGGTTGGAACATCGGCCCCAAGGAAGACGTGATGTGCGTGGGCCGCGACGAGATCCGCGACGTCGCGCTGGGTCTGGAAATGGAAGGCCTGGAGAACTGGGTCTACGAGTACCAGAAGGTACTGGTCGACGAGAAACTCGGGGAGATCGTCGGCTTCTGGAAGCAGATCGTCAACAAGACCGACGGCAGCCAGGACGAGATCTACGGCATCGGCGGCAGCTGGTTCCGGCTCGACAGTGACTTGAAGATCGAGTGGCAGCGCGACTTCTTCGACTTCGGTCACGTGTCCAAGATGTTCATGAATCTCATCGAGTCCGGTGACCTCAGCGAAGGAATGCAGAGGCGGATCGAGCGGTCGGTGGCCGGTGAGAAGCTGCCCGGCTACTACCCCCTTGGCACGTCCCCGGTGCCGATCTGGTAGCGCTTTGGTAGCGCGCCGCCCGGATCGGGTGCGACCCGGTACCCGGCCCACGCGCGTGTGACGTGGGTAACTTACGCTGTCGCTGAAAGCTCTCAACGGAAAGCAGGCGAGATGAAGACCAAAGGTGCTCTCATCTGGGAGTTCAACCAGCCGTGGTCGATCGAGGAGATCGAAATCGGCGATCCGGTCAAGGACGAAGTCAAGATCCAGATGGAAGCGTCGGGAATGTGCCATTCCGACCACCACCTCGTCACCGGCGGAATCCCGATGGCCGGGTTCCCGGTGCTCGGCGGTCACGAGGGCGCCGGAATCGTCACCGAGGTGGGTCCCGGCGTCGAGGACGTCGCGCCCGGCGACCACGTCGTGCTGTCGTTCATCCCGTCCTGCGGGGCGTGTCCGTCGTGTCAGGCCGGGATGCGCAATCTGTGCGACCTGGGCGCAGGTCTGCTCAACGGGGCGGCGGTCTCGGACGGGACGTTCCGGATCCAGGCCCGCGGCCAGAACGTCTTCCCGATGACGCTGTTGGGCACGTTCTCGCCGTACATGGTCGTGCACAAGAGCTCGGTGGTGAAGATCGACCCGTCGGTCCCGTTCGAAGTGGCCTGCCTCGTCGGCTGCGGTGTCACCACGGGCTACGGCTCCGCAACGCGGTCCGGTGACATCCGCCCGGGTGAGGACGTCGCGATCGTCGGCATCGGCGGCGTCGGCATGGCAGCACTGCAAGGAGCCGTCATTGCGGGTGCGCGGCACATCTTCGCGATCGATCCGGTGGAGTGGAAGCGCGATCAGGCGCTGAAGTTCGGTGCCACGCATGTCTACCCCGACATCGATGCCGCCCTGATGGGCATCGCCGAGGTCACCTACGGGCTGATGGCCAAGAAGGTGATCGTCACCGTCGGCGAGCTCAAGGGCGAGGACATCGACAGCTATATCAACGTCACCTCAAAGGGCGGCACCTGTGTGCTGACGGCGATCGGCAGCCTGCTCGACACGAACGTCACGCTGAACCTTGCGATGCTGACCCTGATGCAAAAGAACCTGCAGGGCACCATCTTCGGCGGCGGCAATCCGCACCACGACATCCCGCAGCTGCTGTCGATGTACAAGGCCGGCAAGCTCAACCTCGACGACATGGTGACAAGGCAGTACAAGCTCGAGCAGGTCAATGACGGCTACCGCGACATGCTGGAGGGCCGCAACATTCGCGGCGTGATTCGCTACACCGACGCCGATCGGTAGGAGGAGCGAAACCCTATGTCGGAGCAGACTATTCAGCAGTCGCCTGCACTGACGGCATCACAGGCGTCGTGGCGGTGCGTGCAAAGCCGCGACCGCGAGGGCTGGCTGGACCTGATGGCCGACGACGTCGTTATCGAGGATCCGATCGGGGAATCGTTCACCAACCCGGACGGCAACGGAGTGCGCGGCAAGCAAGCGGTCGCCGCGTTCTACGACAACACCGTCGAGGCGAACCAGACCACGGTCACCTGCGAGGAAACCTTCCCATCCAGCTCGCCCAATGAGATCGCCCATATCCTGGTACTGCACTTCACCATTGCGGGCAAGCACCCCGCCTCGGTGCGCGGCGTCTTCACGTACCGGGTCAACGACGCCGGTCTGCTGACGAATCTCAGGGGCTACTGGAACATGGATGCGATGAAATTCGGCCCCCAGGGCTAGGTTCACGCGGAGGTCAGCGCTGGATTGCGAACAGCAACCGGGCCGATATCTCGAGTCTGTCGGCGATCTCGGCGTACGACACATAACCCATGCCGGCGTGGACAAGCGCACCCGTGTAAAGCAGCTCGAGAGCCTCGAGGCGCCCGGGGTCCGCGTCGGCGCCGACCGCATCGGCCAGGCGCCGCCTGATCTCGCGCGCAATGCGGTCCCGCAAGAGCTCGACATCGGGGTCGCGGCCGAGCAGGGCATTCGTGACCGCGCCCGCGAACTCCGGCTCGTCGGCGACAAGCAGGGCGATGTGGCGCAGCACCGCGGTCACCCGCTCCACCGGCGGCTGCCTGTCGGTCTGCGGCGGCGGGGTCGAGGACGCGAGGCGACGCCAGAACACCTCGGCGACCAGATGCTCCTTGGACGAGAAATAGGTGTACGCAGTGGCCGCCCCGATCCCCGCCTCGGCGGCCACCAGCCGAATGGTCAAGCCGCCGAAGCCTTCCCGGGCGAGCACAGCCAGCGCGGCGTCGCTCAGCCGCTGGATGGTGTCGGCCTGCTTGGCCGTGAGCCTGCGCCGGGTCGACTCCATTGACACCGAGTCGGACACGTGTCCGGACACTACTGCACGCCGGTAACGGGGGCAATCGCCCTGCTGACCGCCCCGCGACCGGGGAAGATTAGGTTGAGGTGCATGACGCACTCAGTCGAGCGGCTGTTCGCGCTGTCCGATGAGGTCACGGGATTCATGCCGGCCGACGAGGGCCGCGCGCTGTACGACGCCGCGCTGCGCTACCTTCGCGACGGGGCGTGCGTCGAGATCGGGACCTACTGCGGCAAATCGACATTGCTGCTCGGCGCGGCGGCCCAACAACGCGACAGCGTGCTGTACACCATCGACCACCATCACGGTTCAGAGGAGCACCAGCCGGGATGGGAGTACCACGACGCGTCAATGGTCGACGAGGCGACCGGGCGGTTCGACACCCTGCCGACGCTGCGCCGCACCCTCGACGCGGCACGTCTCGACGAGTGCGTGGTCGCCATCGTGGGCTCCTCGACGACGGCGGCTCGGGGATGGCGGACGCCGCTTCTGATGGTGTTCATCGACGGCGGGCACAGCGAGGCGGCGGCCGTCGCCGATTTCGAAGGTTGGGCGAAGTGGGTGAGCATCGGCGGTGCGCTGGTGATCCACGATGTGTTCCCCGACCCGCGCGACGGCGGCCAGGCGCCGTACCACATCTACCGCCGTGCAGTCGATTCCGGCCAGTTCATCGAGGCGTCGGCGACAGGCTCGTTGCGGGTCCTCGAGCGGGTGGAAGGCCAGCCGGGCCAAGACGTCAGCGCCCCGTAGTCACGCATTCGCAGTCGAAGTCCGCCTGCAGGCCGAGCGGCAGGTCCCCGCTGCGGAAGAGGCCGCTGGCGGGCGTGGCACCCGACAGCGCATCTGCGGCCAGAATCATCGCCGCACCCGTCCACGTGGTGCGCTCTTCGGGCCAGCGCTTCCCGTCGGCGAAAACCAAACCGGTCCAATAGGACCCGTCTTTCTCACGCAGGTGCTGCATCGCGGTGAACTGTTCGGAGGCGGCTGCGCGATAGCCGATCGCGTCCAGTGCCATCACCAGTTCGCACGTCTCGGCGCCCGTCACCCACGGCCGGTCGTCAACGCAACGTATGCCAAGGCCCGTCACGACGAAGTCGTCCCAGCGCCGCCCGATCCGCGCGGTCGCGGCGGGACCGCGCAGCGCACCCCCGAGGACCGGGTAGTACCAGTCCATCGAATGACGGTCCTTGGATTCGAACGCTTCTGGATGGGCGACGATCGCGTGACCGAGCAGGCCGACAGCGACCTCCCACTCCGGCTGAGGCTCGCCGATGTAGTCCGCGAGTGCCAGCGCGCACCTCATGCTGTGGTAGATGCTCGCGCAGCCGGTCAGTAGCGCGTCGGGCTCTGGGCCTGATCCGCTTCTGGCCCAGCTGATCTCGCCGTAACCGGTCTGCAGGTCCATCACGAAGTCGATCGCCGCACTGACCACGGGCCACATCGTCGCGGCGAATGCGCGGTCGCCGGTGACCAGCACGTGATGCCACACCCCGGCGGCGATATAGGCACAGAAGTTACTGTCGCTGTTGGCATCCTCGACCACCCCGGCACGCAGCTGGATCGGCCACGAGCCGTCGGGACGCTGAATCTGCCGACACCACTCGAACGCCGCGCGGGCCGGCCCGAGCAGTCCCGCAGCGGTGAGCGCCATCGCGCATTCCACGTGATCCCACGGGTCGGTGTGGCCGCCGGTGAACCAGGGGATCGCCCCCGACGACTCCTGTGCAGCCGCGATCGACAGCGCCGTCTGCCTGCACTGCTCTTGCGTGAGGGCGCCCGGAACAGACGGCAGGTCGTGCGACCTCCTCATGCAGTACCCCGGGTCGCTTCGGAGACATCGGCGCCGACCTGGGCGCCTTCGGGCTTGACGAAATACATCGCCACGCTCTTACCCACGAGTGGGTTCAGCACCGCCTCGGCCGCGCGAGTGATCCTGGGCCGGCGCATCAGGTCCCACACCAGCATCCTGTGATATGCGCTCACCGCGGGATGATCGGAATGCGACACTCCGACAGCGCATTTCAGCCACCAGAACGGCGAGTGCAGGCCATGCGCGTGATGGGTATGGGTCAGCGCCAGTCCGCGGTGGGAGAATTTGGCGCGTAACTGGCTGGCGCGATAGATCCGGACATGGCCGCCCTCGTTGCTGTGGTACTCGTCCGACAGCCACCAGCACACCCGTTCAGGTAACCATCGCGGAACCGTGACAGCCAACGTGCCACCGACTTTCAGCACCCGGATCAGCTCCGCGATCGCGGCGTCGTCCTGCGGTATGTGCTCGAGGATCTCCGACGCGATCACGCAGTCGAACGTCTCGTCGGCGTAGGGCAACGCCAACGCGTCACCCACCACCGCCTCCGCGGTCGCCGAGGCCGGCGCCTCACCGTTGTCGGCCATCGCGGTGAGGATCGCCTCCACGCGAGAGAGTTCACCGGCATCCCGATCGAAGGCGACGACATCAGCCCCTCGCCGGTACGCCTCGAACGCGTGCCGACCCGCGCCACATCCCACATCGATGACCTTGGTTGACCGTGCCACGCCAAGCCGATCGAAATCCACTGTCAGCATTACTCATTCCCTCTGCCGGACGTCCGCGCGATCGCCCGCTCGTACACCCGAACCGTCTGGGCCGCAACCGATTCCCAGCTGAACACGTCGAGGGCCCGCTGCCGACCCGCATCACCGAGCCTGCGCCGCTTATCCGGGTTGTCCAGCAGATCGCCGAGAGCAGAAGTCAACTCGCCGATGTCGCCGGGCTTCACCAACTCGGCGCACGCACCACCGGTGCCGAGTACCTCGGGCAGGGCGCCGACCCGGCTGGCCACCACCGGCGTACCACTGGCCATCGCTTCGACGGCGGGTAGCGAAAACCCTTCGTAGAGCGAGGGTATGCACGCAACTTCGGCGGAGGCGAACAGCGTCGCGAGTTCTTGGTCTCCCAGCCCGCTGGTGATGTGGACGATGTCGGAGATACCCAGCTCTGCAATGAGCTTATGGGTGGGGCCGTTCGGTTCGACCCGGGCGACCAGCTGAAGCTCGAGATCACGTTCGACGCGCAGCCTGGACACCGCGTGCAGCAGCGTGCCAACGCCCTTGAGCGGGGTGTCCGCGCTGGCGATCGCGATGACACGGCCGGGGCGGCGCGGCCGTGACGACGGCCTGAACAGCGTCGTGTTCACACCCAGCGGCACGACATGCAGCTGCTCCGGGGACACCCCGAAGTCGGTCGCGATATCGGCTGCCGAGGACGAGGAGACCGTCAGCAGTTCTGGAATGCGTCGGGACACCTGCTTCTGCATCCTCAGAAAGCCGTACCATCTGTGCACCAGCGGCTTTCGCCACCAACGCGCGGCTGCCAGGTCCAAAATGCGGTCGCGGGTGATCGGATGATGAACCGTGGCCACGACCGGCAGCCCCGTCGCCGCGATCGAAAGCAGGCCGGTGCCGAGGCTCTGATTGTCGTGCACGATGTCGAAATCCGCGGCTCGATCGGCCAGCAACCTGGCCGCCCGCAGGCTGAAGGTGCGCGGCTCGGGGAACCCGGCCGTCCACATGGTGGCCAGTTCGAGCAGATCGAGCCGATCTCGAATCTCGCCGGGCCACGGCACGCGGAACGGATCGGGTTCGCGGTACAGGTCGAGGCTGGGCACCTTGGTGAAGCGCACCCGCGGGTCGAGTACGTCGGGATAAGGCTGACCGGAGAAAACCTCGACATCGTGGCCCAGCTCGACCAAACCCCGGCTGAGATGCCGGACGTAGACCCCCTGCCCTCCGCAGTGGGTCTTACTGCGATAGGACAACAAGGCAATCCGCATACTCAACCCTTCACCACCGCTAAACCGCGTGCCCAACGAGCGCCATGGCACCTATGAACGAATCTGCCACATGTGGTGCGGCGATCCGGTCGCGGGTCAGGGCGGGGCTGGACATGTGTCCGGACTATAGTTCGACGCTGATATGGGTGCAAAAGCGCGACGGGAGCCGCGGGGAGGCGAAGAACGCCTGCTGGCGGACCGCGCCGCGGTCGTCGTCGGCGGCAGCCGCGGCATCGGCAAGGCGGTGTCCGAACTTCTGGCCGCCTGCGGCGCCGGTGTGGTGATCAACGGCCGCCGTGGTCGATCACGGAAATCCACCAGATGATGAGGTCGCACTGATGCTGAACGTGTCCGACGACAACCGCGTGCGAACGCTGACGCTGAACCGGCCGGACGCGTTGAATGCTTTCAACGAGGCGCTCTACGACTCCACGGCTCAGGCGCTTTTGGCCGCCGCCGACGACCCGGACGTCGCCGTCGTCGTGATCACCGGCGCGGGCCGGGCCTTCAGCGCCGGCGCCGACCTCGTCGAGATGCAAGCGAATATCACCAACCCGCGTGAGAACGCCGGACAGCACGGCTTTTTCAGGATGCTCGACGTACTCAGTGCGTTCCCCAAGCCGCTGATCTGCGCCGTGAACGGTGTCGGGGTGGGCATCGGCGCCACCATATTGGGCTACGCCGACCTGGCGTTCATGTCTTCCGACGCGCGGTTGAAGTGCCCCTTCACCAGCCTCGGGGTCGCCCCGGAGGCGGCGTCGTCGTTCCTGCTGCCGCGGCAGGTCGGGCGGCAGAACGCGGCATGGATATTGATGTCGTCCGAGTGGATCACCGCCGCGGAAGCGCTCGAGATGGGCCTGGTGTGGAAGGTCTGTGAGCCGACCGAGCTGCTCGCCGAGACCAAACGGCACGCGAATGTGCTCGCGTCGAAACCGATTCCGAGCCTGATGGCGGTCAAGACCACGATGACGGCTCCGCTGCGGCCGCAGATCGATGCGGCCATCGAGCGGGAGACCGCGTGCTTCGCCGAGCTCATTGGTGCTGCGGCGAACACCGCGGCGCTGTCGGAGTTCACGTCACGCGGTCAGTCAGACGAGTAACGTGCGTAGGCTGTCCCGCGCGGCTCGCGGACCCACAACTCGCCGCCACCGGCGGTCGCACCCTGAGCGATGAGTTCTCGTTTGAGCACCTTGTGCGTGGCCGTGCTGGGCAGGTCTGCTGCGATGCGCACGTAGCGAGGCCACGCCTTCGGAGACAGATCCGGCTGGCCGCTGAGAAATGACTCGAGTTCCTCGGGAGTCAGCGCGGCACCCTCCTTGAGGACGATGGCAGCCATCACCTGATCGCCAACGTTCTCGTCCGGCACCGCGTAGACGGCGATGCGACTGCAGCCATTGCACCGCAACAGGATCCGCTCAATTGGGGCCGCGGCCATGTTCTCGCCGTCGACACGCATCCAGTCCGCTGTGCGGCCGGCGAGGTAAATCCAGCCGTCCGCGTCTCGGTAGGCCAGATCGCCGGACCAGTACATGCCGCCTCGCATGCGTTCGGCGTTGGCGGCATCGTCGTGGTAGTAACCGCTGAAGAAGCCGGCGCCTTCGGTGTTCACCAGTTCCCCGATGGCTTCCTCGGCGTTGAGCAGGGCGCCGTTGTCATCAAACCGAGCCACCGGGCATTCGGTGGCGGTCTCGCTGTGGTAGATCGCAACGCCGGGAAAGCCCTTGCCGATCGAGCCTTTCGGGGTTCCGGGTTCGCGGGTGACGATCACCCCGTTCTCGGTCGAGCCGAACCCGTCCTCGACTACGACGTCGAACCGTCGGCTGAACTCGTCGACGTCTTTTTCGCTGGCCTCGTTGCCGAATGCGACGCGCAGTGGGTTCTCGGAATCGTCGGGCCGCTCCGACGTGGCCAAGACGTAGGCGAGGGGCTTGCCGACATAATTCATGTACGTCGCTCCGTAGCGACGGATGTCTGACAAGAAGCTCGATGCCGAGAACTTGGCGGGCACCATTGCGGCACCCGAAACCGCTGCGGGCGCCCAGCCACCCGCGAGGGCGTTGGAGTGAAACAGCGGCATCGACATGTAGCAGGTGTCGTCCGGCGTCAGCTCGAACTTCTCGGCCAACGCCTGCCCCGCGAACAGCACCATGAAGTGAGGTACCTTGACTGCCTTGGGATTACCGCTCGTCCCGGACGTGAAGATCATCATGTAGGTGTCCATCTGGCCGGCCTCGGAGTACGGCCGAAGCGCGCCCGCCGCGTCGAGGTGGCGGCGCCATTCGTCGCTCGACACGTCGATCAGCCGGATTCCGGTGAGGTCGAGTCCGTCGAGCAGCGGGCGGTGCGCGGCGTCGGTGACGAGAACCTGGCAGTCGGCGCGCCGCACGTCGGCCAGCAAGCCATCGCCACGGCGGGTGGTGTTGATGCCGCACAACACGTATCCGCCCAGGCCGGCGGCGGCCATCTGGGTCAGCATGTCGGGGGTGTTGGGAAGGAGCGTGCCGATGTGCATCGGGCGCGCGGGATCCGCGATCGCCAGCAGCGCCGCCGCCGCCGCGCTCGCATCGCGCAGATGCTCGCGCCAGGTCCATCGGCGACCCTCGTACTTCACCGCAACAGAGTCGTCGTTGCAGCGATCTCGCAGCAGCTGCTGGACGGTATCGGCCACTACGTCAGTCTGCTCGGTTTGACGTGGTTCCGTAGTTGATACTTGTCGACCGGGAATGTTTGATGACCTGATGGCCGACGTCACCGCCACCGTTCTCGGTCTGTGGCGAGCGCTTTCGAAACGCGACTGGGAGGCCGTGCAGACCTTCCTGTCCGACGATTGCATCTACCTCGACATGCCGGTCGGCCCGACGGCCGCCGCCCGCGGTCCCGTAGACATCGTCAAACGGCTCAAGATCGGACTCGAGCCGCTGGCCGACTACGTCAACCGCGACGGACTGCTCGTCACCAACGGCGCCGACGCGATGTACGAGCATTCCGAGACGTGGACGTGGGACAGCGGCGAGGTCGCGGTGCTGCGCTTCGTCACCGTGCACACGGTCCGCGAAGAGAACGGTGCCGGCAAGGTCACCATGTGGAAGGACTACTGGGACATGGGTTCGATGGTGAGCCAGGCGCCGTCGACGTGGCTGGAGGACCTCGCGAAAGCCGATACTAGCTGGGTGTTTGATGCCACCGGACTCGTCTGACGTCGCCGATGCCCAGCCGGTGTTCGAGCCGGTGGTGCGCCAGCGCCCCGGCGCGTCGGTCGGTACGTGGTGTCCATGCGGGAGCCGGAACCGCTAACGTTGCCAGCCGCCTGGACAAAACCAGGATGTGACCTGTGGAGAAGCTGATTAGGTAGTACGTTCCCCGTTATGCCACTGCGCTACGTCGCCCCCGACCGGAAGCGGGGCCGAATGTATCGGACCAGCGTGCGCTTCGGGCGCTCCACGAAGGCTGCGATATGAGATGGGCGGAGTTAGCAGCCACTTGCGGTTATGCGGACCAAGCCCATTTCTCGCGCGATTTCCGTAGCTTCTCGGGCATTGATCCCACAACCTATACCGCGTCACGTGGTCGGTGGCAGAACCACGTTGCCCTCTAGCTACGGGGTTCCGATTTCTTCAAGACACGACAATGCGGGTTGGAACAGGATGGGGCATGACTAATTACGTGACTCATTGCAAATCAACCGTGATCCCAGGTATGCGCTATCGCGAT
>Ga0209526_10001384_pt1 | contig 16160 bp, 16 predicted proteins | sample JacPinW_OM2H0_M1_FD_188566 | JGI IMG/M metagenome (GOLD analysis project Ga0209526, IMG submission 188566) | Forest soil microbial communities from Algoma, Ontario, Canada - Jack Pine, Ontario site 1_JW_OM2H0_M1 (SPAdes) (version 2) | ecosystem: Environmental > Terrestrial > Soil > Boreal... | reverse complement strand
TAGTGTCCTGCTTCGGAAGTTCGTCGAGCAGATTGTGGCAGGCAGCCGCAGGCTGCTGGTCCGGGCGCCGAGGCGCCCATACACGGACTTTCCTACCCGGGTGTTGCAGCATTCGGATGCACGTCCAGCTGGCGGATCTTTCTGCTGGTCGCCATCATTTCCTGTAACCGCTGCGGATCCACATCTATAAGAGCGGATCAGGTTTGCGCCCGCGCAGGAGCGCGATCATTGTCTTCGCGGCCGTCACCGGCCACCATTTGTCGGGCGATCGACCGTCTGGACCCATAGGCAAATAGCTGGGCTGTTCGTCCGGCTCTTCGCCAGTGTCTTCGTCGGTGTCCTTGGTGTTCACCGTCCCGGATTTCTTCCTCAGCACCTGCTCGATGGCGGAGATGAGGCGGTGCGGGCCCTGTTCCCGGACAGGCAGCAAATAATCCGTTTTCGGACGCCCACAGTCACCGCGACACCCAGATCGCCCACACCGAGGGGGCCTCCCCGGAACTTCCCCGGACACTAGCTTAGCTCAATCAACCAGGCTCTGGTAAGGCATTTGTTCAGGTGCATTGCGGAGGCGTGGGACACGCACCACAAAGGTTAAGCGACAGATAAGGGTTCGGTCCCCATCCGCCGATAAATCGACCAAACGGTTGATGTAGGGCGCGCGGGCGCGGATATAGGGTTGGCGTCAAATGGATACTCAAAGCGCCCCGGAGCGGTTTCTAAAGGCCCTGACCGACCGCGATTTCATTCGTCTGGCGGACTGCCTGGCATCGAACGTGAGCATGCGGCTGTTGCTGCCGCGGGGCCCGGAGGAACGGTCCGGGCGAGCTGAGGTTACCGCCCGGCTCCAGGGTTGGTTCGCGACCGCTTCACGTTTTGAGGTCGATGCCGTGGACCATGCGCCAGTCGGTTCGAGGCACCGGCTCACCTGGCGGTTCCGGGTCGTGCGCGAGGGCGACGGCACCGGCCGGCCGTGGGAGGTGATCGAGCAGGTGGCCTTCTGCAACGAGGGGCCGGATGGCATCGAGCGACTGGACCTGCTGTGCTCCGGGTTCCACCCCGAGCCAGAGCGAGGCTACGTGCAGGCCGATACCGCCAAGAAGGCGAGCACGTTGCTGGCGTAACGCATCCTGGGTAGGAATAGCCGCTCCCCGCCAAGGTCGGACGGGGCACACTTGCACGGACAGTGTTCGAGCAACTGGACTACATCTACGAGCCCAGCCCAGACGTGGCGACCGACATCGTGTACTTCGAGAAGGTGATGGGCGGACGGATTGTCTTCGCCGTCGAGGGCATGGGCGCCAGGGTGGCGATGGTCCAGCTGACGGAGGGCCCCCCGCACATCCTCCTGACCGACCACCTGGAGGGCGACCGCCCGATCTTTATCTACCGGGTCGACGACCTTGACCGTGCACTCGCCCAACTCGAGTCCCGAGGCTGGAACCGGGAGGGGAGGCTTGAGATCCCGATGGGCCCTTGTTGCTCGTTTACGACCCCGGGCGGACATCGGATTGCGCTTTACCAGATGGCCAGGCCGGAGGTTGCCCGCCACTTCGAGGGCAGGCGAGATTTCTAACCCACCGTCAGCCGGTGCGGCGCCTCGGCTCGCCTGGTCACGAACCGCCGGATCTTCTCATGGGTAATTCGGTTCGTGCGACGAAGGCGTTGAGGCTAAATGATGTGGTCGGTTCGGCATTGGTGCGACTCTCCAACTGAATGCTGGGTTGGTCGCGACATCGTCCAATGCTTTCGGATTTGAAGGACCCTCTCGCCAAGCAGAGTCAACCAGTTCATGTGAGTCGAGGTCGATCCTTTCGACTCCCAAGAGCGTCCGGCCACTCGAGTCAGCCGCGCATCACGTATGGCCTGCCGGCGGGCCGCCGTTCGGACTCGCTCGCCATGCTCCTGCTTCCACAACTGGTGATAGAGCTCGGGGTCGATCACTTCCTTCCTCTCTGTACGCTGTGTGACCTTATGCGTTGTCTTCCGGCGGCCGGCGCGTGTTTCATTCGTGAGCCTCCGTGGTGGCGTTGTAGAGCTTGCTACCTGGATATCGAGGACTACGTTGGTAGGTAACGAGGTACTCCACATAGCGACCGGGCCGTGAACAAGGACTGGATAGATCAGTCCTTGGAATGCTGGTCTGCCATCAGCTCATCTTTCCATCGTCATCCTGGCCTGCCGGCCTGCTGCGGACGCTGCCGGGGAGGCTCTAGGGCCGCCAGCGGCTCTGCTTCGACGGCTTCGCCGATCGCGAGCCGGCGATGGAGGCGCGCCAGCGGCCCTGGGGCCCACCATGCGGATCGACCCAGCACGCGCATCACCGCGGGTACGAGGAGAATCCGCACCACAGTGGCGTCGACCGCCACCGCAATCGCCAATCCGATTCCGATCTCTTTGATGATCACTGTGTGGGCCAGCGCCCCGAAGGCCAGGAAGACACCCACCATGATCGCGGCAGCTCCAGTGATCAGTCGGCCACTTCGCTCCAGGCCCACGGCAACCGAGCCCCGGGCGTCGCCGGACTGCAAGTAGTGCTCCTGGATCCGGCTCAGCATGAATACCTCGTAGTCCATCGACAGACCGAAGATGACAGCGAGCAGCAGCGCCAGCGTGAACGGGTCGATCGGTTGTGGAGTGAAGTTCAGGAGATTGCTGAGGTGGCCCTGGACGAAGATGAAGACCAGGGCCCCGAGAGCCGCCGAAATCGAAAGCAGATTCATGAGCACGGCTTTGAGCGGCAGCACAACCGATCCCAGGAGCAAGAAGAGCAAGACGTAGGTGGCGAGCACCACGAACCCGACCGCGAGCGGAGCGCGGGCGAGTACATAGTTGGTGTTGTCTACGTTGACGGCGGTCTGGCCCGTGACCAGAACAGCTGCGCCCGAAGGCCCCGTGAGGCCTCTGATCGAGGTCAAGAGCGAGATGGCTTGATTGCTGATCACCGGATCGTGGCTGTGAACGGTCAGAACTGCGATGTGCGTTCCGTTGGCGGGGCCGGTCACGCCGATCACGCCGGACTGAGCGGCCAGCGTCTGCTTGAAGCCGTTGAGCGCTGCGACGTTCTGGGCTGCGGCGGGGTTTCCGGATCCGTAGTCCAGGACGACGTCATATGTGTTGACCGCCTGGTTTGGGAAGTCGTTCTGCAGCTTGTCCCATCCGACCGACGACTGTGCCTGCGGGGGCAGACCCCCGATGCCGGTTTGGCCCAGGGACATCTGAGTGACCGGGGAGGCAAGCAAGGCCAGCAGGACCACGGCCGGCGCAATCGCGAAAAGCGGCCGCTTCATCACTCTGGTAGCCAGCGCGTGGAATACGCCATGCCCGGGCCGCGGGGGACTCCCGAGTAGGGGCAGCCGCACCCAGTTCACCCAGCGACCCAGGACGGCCAGCAACGCAGGGAGGAAGGTCAGCGCCCAGACGACGGCCAGCAGCACGGCAATCGCGGCCGCCGCGCCCATCGAGGCCAGGAAAGTGCCCTGGAAGAACAGCAGGCCGCAGAGACCGATGCCAACCGTGACTCCGGAGAAGACGATGGCCCGCCCCGCGGTCGCCATCGTGATAGCGAGTGCGTCGGGCACGCTCCTCGCGGCGGCCAGCTCCTCACGGAAACGGCTGACGATGAAGAGTGAGTAGTCGATCGCGACGCCGAGGCCGATGAGTGCAATCAGGTTGGTCGCGTATTGGGATACGTCCGTGAACTGACTTAGGACGTTGACGCCGATCGCCAGGCCGCCTACCTCGGCGGTGACCGCGATAATCAGCGGCAGCCCTGCAGCGACAAGCGTTCCGAAGACGATAAGAAGCATCAGCAGCGCGACCACGAAGACCACGTTTGAGGTCCTCTGCAGATCGTTGCTGAGGTAGGAACTGAAGTCGTGGCTGACGGCGAGGTTGCCGGTGGCGTTGATGGACAGCGTCGGAGAATTGACCATGGCGCGCAATGCCGGATAATCCAGCTGCGCCTGGGTATCGTTGCCGGTGAGGGTCACCACCGCAACCGCCTCCCGGCCATTCCTGGATTGCAGCGCGGCTGAGGCCGCACCGCTGGCCGTGTAGGGTGTCACGATGTTTGCAACCCGGCGGTCGCGCTGCAGTGGCGCCAGGGCGTTCTGCATGGCGGATTGAAAAGCGGGATCCGTGGTCTTGAGCGAGCTGCTCGAGAAGACGAGGTCGAAGGTCGGCGGGCTCTGCGGCGTCTGCTGTGTTATCAGGTTGTTGGCGTGCGCGGATTGCGTCGGCAGCGATGGCAACGCATTCGGCGCCGGCGGGGCGACTGATTTCAAGATGAGCCCCGCAGCCCCTAGCAGCAACAGCGACACGACTATGGTCGGCCACCTGAATCGATAGACGAGACGACCCCACTTAGCAAACATGATTCATCTCCCGCCGCGGCCGATATTGGTCACGTCCTCCGGCCGACGGCTGTGCATTGGCGTCGACGATATGCCTCGCATGCAGCTATTACTGAGTAGGAGAGGTCACCAGCATTTGGTGCAAAATGTCACGTCCTCCGGCGACTAAACTGACTCAGCCGTGCCATCGGTCCCACTCGGACTTCGCGCTGTGGCCATGCTGGCCGTGCTCACGGTCGTTCTTGCCAGCGGCAGCCAGATCACTATCGTGGCCGCTCTGCTGGCTGCGATCTATGTCGGTTACTGGTTGGCCACGCCGAGATCCTGGTCCGTCTGGCTCGCTCTGCTGAGCGCTCCGCTGGCCCTGGCGGCGATCGCCCGATCCGAAACCGGGCAGGTCACAGACCTGCTCTGGGTCTGCCCCGCACTGGCCATCGGGTTCGCGATCTCCGGCGTCAGGGCTGTTGCTGCCCTGGTGGTGCTCGTCGCCGCCGCGGTAGCCAGCTTCCTGGCGAGGTCCGGCCAGCACAACCTCCATGGGTTGTGGCAGGTAGCGCTTCCGATGACGCTGGCCTTCCTTGCCGCGACGGCCGTCCGCCAGCTGCTGGCCACCAATCATGAGCTCGCGCTGGCCCGGCAGCAGCTCGCTGTGGCGGCGGTGCAGGAGGAGCGCACAAGGTTTGCGCGAGACCTGCACGATGTGCTGGGCCACTCCCTCACCGTCCTGGTGGCGAAGCTGCGCCTGGCCCGCAGGCTGCCGGCCGACGAGGCCGTAACCGAGGTCGGCGACGCCGAGCACCTTGCGCTGGGATTGCTGGACGAGGTGCGGCAGGCGGTCGAAGGCTATCGGGGACCGACCCTCGATTCGCAGATCGCCGGCGCCCGCGCAGCGCTCGGTGCCGCCGGGATCGATTTCGACGTCTCCGGCAGCGCCAGCCCGCTGGCCGCCGAGTCAGAGCACGCTCTGGCTCTCTCGGTTCGCGAGGCGGTGACCAACGTTCTGCGCCACAGCGGCGCGTCGCGCTGCTCGCTGGTGGTCGGTCGAGACGAGGCGATGGCGTGGATCGAAGTCAGCGACAACGGGCGCGGCGGAAAAGGGGGGGCCGGCTGGGGCCTGCAAGGCCTCCGAGAGCGGGCCGACAGTCTCGGTGGGATCGCGACCTGGGACTCACGGGCGGGCGGAGGCTTCCGCCTCAAGGTGACGGTGCCGGCTGAGAGTCAGCTCGAGGAGGCGCCCGAACCGTGATTCGCGTCCTGCTCGCCGAGAACGAGGCGATGTTCCGCACGGCAATCCGTCGGCTCCTGGAGCTCGAAGGCGACCTGGAGGTGGTCGCCGAGGTGGGGCGAGGCGACGAGGTCGTCGAAGCCGCACGGGCGAACGGCGCGGAGGTTGCCTTGCTCGATATCGAGATGCCAGGCAAAGACGGGATCGCAGTCGCCGCCGATCTGCGGCGAGAGCTTCCCGCTTGCCGGGCTTTGATCGTGACCACCTACGGACGTCCCGGCTTTCTCCAGCGGGCTATGGCGGCAGGGGCAGCCGGGTTCGTCTCCAAGGATGCTTCGCCGGAGTACCTGTCGGACGCGATCCGGCGGTGTGCCGCAGGCGAGAAGGTTGTGGACCCGGGTCTGGCCGCCGCGGCGATCCGGCTCGGACAGAGCCCGCTCTCAGGTCGCGAACGCGAAGTGCTGGCGGCGACCACCAGTGGCGCTACGGTTGCCCAGATCGCGCGCTCACTCCACCTCTCGGAAGGATCGGTCCGCAACCGGATATCAGACGCCATCTCGAAGCTGGGCGCCCGGAACCGAGCGGACGCGGTGCGGATCGCCTCCGAGCAGGGCTGGCTTTGAGGTCGAGCAGCGGGTCGCGCAGAACCCGGGCTGAGCCACGATACAGCTCAGGCATGTCTGGTAGTCGCACTCCGGGGCTGGGAGCGATCCTGCTGGTGATTGTGGTGGTGCTCGAAGCCTGCGGTCAGAACACCTCCCCCCCAGGCGGACCGCATGTCGTTGCAACTCTGCACGTCGGGACCACGCCCGGAGTCCCCGTTGTTGGAGGCGGCTTCGTCTGGGTGCCCAACTCTGCCGAAGGCACGGTGTCCAAGATCGATCCGCATGCCGACCGGGTCGTGGACACGATCCGCGTCGGGGACCCGGCCCAGCTCCGCCAGCGCGGCTGTCTCGCTCCTGACATCCACGCCGTACCTGTCGGATCGTTCGGCGTCCGCCTCTGTGACGTACCAAGCGCTCTCGCCTACGGAGCGGGATCGCTCTGGGCGGCCAGGGGTGATGGGCCGGCCATCGTCCGAATCGATCCGGGCAGCGACCAGGTGCTCGCCACGATCCCCTTTGCGGGCCAGCCTTTCGCCCTAGCCTTCGGGCCCTCAGGCCTCTGGGTCGCGGACTGGCTGAACGACTCCCTCTCTCAGGTCGATCCCCAACAGAACCGGGTGGTGGCGAGCCATGCCGGGCTTGGCGGGGGACCCGCCAGCTTGCTGGTGACCAGCGACGCCGTCTGGGTGTCCGACAGCCAGGCCGACCAGCTTCTTCGAGTCGACCCGCACAGCTTGGGCGTGGTCGCCCGAATCCCCGTGGGCCGGCTGCCACTGGCCCTGGCATACCTCGGTGGAGCGGTCTGGGTGCGCAACGAGAAGGGCAGCAGCGTGGACCGCATCGATCCCGCGCACAACGCGGTGGTGAGTCGAATTCCAGTGGGCTTCTTTCTGGGCCGTGACGGCCAGGATGGGATCGGCGTGACATCGCATGGCTTGTGGGTCGGAGGTCTGGACCTGGAGCTCATCGACCCGGCGCGAGCACGGGTGAGCGCGCGGGTGCCTCTACCGGCCGTGGCAGCGGCGGGAGACGGAAAGAACAGCTTGTGGACCTCAGATCTGGCCGGCACGGTCTCACACGTCGTCGCGACCCCCTGAGATTGTCTGAGTGACTGTGGGGCGCGCCGCCGTTACTCAGCCCGGACTGGACGCGGGTGTCGGCGTAGCCGTCTGAGTGGCGGGCGGTGTGACCAGACTGCCGGCCGCCATTTGTTTCAGCATGTTGTCGTGGATGATGTCCAGTCGGGCACGGGCTTCGGCAGCGACCAGCGCATCGCGAATCACTGTCAGCTGATTATCCTGCTGACTCTCGCCAGATGTCGACCAGTTCGTGCTCCCGGTTATGACATCCAGGCCGTCGACGATGACCAGTTTGAGGTGCATGATCGCACCCTTCTCGCTCTTTCCGATTGCGATACTGTTGCCGACCTTGCTGTTTTCCCACTTGGACAGACTCGCGAGAATATTGCGCTCGTGCACCCCCCCGGCCTGGCTCTTATCCAGGCTCATCTGTACGTAGACGTTCGTAGACTCGAGCTGAGAGCGGATTACCTGGTTGAGCTGGTCATCATCGTAGCCGAACATCGCAATTACAAGGCTCTTTGTCGCCGATTGGAGCAAGTCCGTCAAGGCGCCGTGAACGTTGTCAACGGGACTGTAGAACGAGCGGGCGGCAACGGGGTAGCCCGGCGCAAACGGTGTAACCTTGTACTGGTCCAGCTGTTGTAGCGACTGTAAAGCCATCGAAGTTCCCTCCCCAATTGCCGAGAACGTTTGGACCAATACTCGGTGGAACGCAGACGGCGTCGAGTCCGCCGTGGGTATTGGCTGCCGGTCAGACTATCACGGCTCATGTGACTTAACCGTGCGCTACTTCATTGACCTCCCTCGGTGAGCGCTCTGAGCAGGTGCTCGGCCTGAATCGCTGTCGCCCCTTCCGCGGCCGCCAACTCACGTGCTCTGTCCAAGGCTGCCGTGGCCTCTGGCGAGAAAACCACGTGCATGGCTTCCGCCTGACCAGCCACCACCGTCGCTTCCTGCCATGCCACGACGCCCGGTTCTGCCAACAGTCTTGTCACCGCGGCCCAAGTCCGCTCTGGGGTAACCCCCATGTCCCTCAGCATCCGAGCGGCAATACCCTCGGACTCGACCACCAGGCCAAGAACGAGGTGCTCCGGACCCAGGTAGCCGTGACCCATCGCCTGCGCCTGCTGGAAGGCGATCTCGATCACCTTCCGGCTTCGCGGGGTTGGCTGAAGGTGACTGTCCAGCTTGTCTTCCGGACGCCCCGAGACGCCGGCCAGAGCCGTTCTCACGCCTTCAAGGCTCACACCCATCTCACGCAATGCCCTGGCGCCCAGGTTCCGACCGTCCACGAGGATTCCGAGCAGTAGATGCTCGGTCCCGATGTAGGCATGACCGGCGCTCTCCGCCTCCTTCTGGGTCAGATGGAATACCCGCATCGCGTCCTGGCTGAAGCGATCGAACGGCTGGGGATCTACTGGCCTCATCGGTCCTCCTTGATCAGCGGAGGGCGTCGCAGCCGGATGACGCGGGACGCGAGCGCGAGCGGCGGCGTACGACTCGCCGGTCTTGCGCATGCGCGCTCGTACCAGTCTCTTGAAGTCCCGATCCCGGGTTACGGCAGCATCCTCCTCAGGCCGGAAGCGCGCCCCCCAGCGACGGCCGCACGGCCCGAAGACGGTTGCTGCGGCTCGAGAGTACTCCTCCCTTTGCCTCGGCACGAGCCCAGCTGGGGCGGGCCATCGAGGTTCGGCGCAGAGCCGGCGCCATGTCGAGTTTGCGGCCGCTGTCGACCGCCGTCAATGCCCTTTTGCCGCCCACGAGGAGGGCGCCAGGCGCGGCCCAGGATGCTCGCCGTGGGTTGCGGCGGCCCTGTCTGCAAACCTCCGCCAACGGCTGCCGTCCCCGGCGCGTGCTCCACCTCGACGCGCGCAACTGGAGTTGGCCGACCGCGGGCATTCGGCTTGCCGCGTCAAAGAATTTGACGGAGAACCCCCCTTTTCCCTACACTGCTGCTACCGCTTTACATATGAGTCGTCCTATCAAGGACCCGCTTCTCAGGAAGATCGGTCCAGGTCCTGACCAGGAGCCGCAGCAGCAGGAGCTGCGCAAGGACGACGTCCATCTGGGTGAACCGGCCACCGGTGGCATCGAAGCCGGCACGACAAGCCACCAGGAGGCTCGCCGCGGCGGTCTCCTGGGCGTTCTTCAATTGCTCGGGCCCGGTCTGATCACAGGAGCCAGTGACGACGATCCGAGCGGCATTGGGACCTACTCCCAGGTAGGCAGCCAATTCGGCTACGGCATGCTCTGGACCGCCCTCTTCACCTTCCCCCTGATGGCGTCGGTGCAGGAGCTCTGCGGCCGGATCGCCCTGCAGACCGGGGTGGGGCTGGGGATCTCGCTACGTCGCAAGTTCCCCACCGCGCTGGTGGGCCTCTGCATAGGCGCTCTGCTGATCGCCAACACCATCAACCTGGGCGCCGACCTGGGCGCCGTGGCGGCCGGCGGCTCTCTCCTGACGAAGAACCTGATCCCCGAGCTCTGGCTGATCGTGCCGATAGCCGCCCTGGTCCTCTACTTCCAGTTTTTTCTCAGTTACCGCACGCTCTTCAGGGTCTTTAAGTGGCTTTCCCTGGCTCTCTTCGCCTACATAATCACCGGGCTGATCGCCCATCCTTCGCTGCGCACGGTCCTCACCGCCACCTTCGTTCCCCACCTGGAACTCTCCAAGGACTTCATGGCCGGCCTGGTCGCCGTGTTGGGCACAACCATCTCTCCTTATCTGTTCTTCTGGCAGGCCTCGGCAGAGATCGACGAGATGCGAGCAGCGGGAAAGTCGACGGAGGCCGAGCGGCAGGGGGTCAAACTCAGCGAGCTCAAGGCGGCGCGAATCGACATCCTGATTGGGATGGCGTTCTCTCAGCTGGTGATGTACTTCATCATCCTGACCTCGGCGGCGGTCCTGCACGCCCATGGCAAGACCAATATCCAGACCGCGAACGATGCTGCCCAGGCGCTGGCTCCCTTCCTCGGTCCTTTCGCCTTTGTCGCCTTTGCCCTGGGCTTGATCGGGACCGGTCTGCTGGCGATTCCGATCCTCTCCGGGTCAGCCGCCTACGCCGTGAAGGAGTTCATGGGCTGGAAGGGAGCCCTGTCGACCAAGCCTCGCTACAGGCCAACCTTCTACGGCATCATCGGTGTCGCCACAGTGGCGGGGGTGGCAATGAATCTGGTGCACCTGGATCCCATCAAGGCTCTCTTCTACTCGGCCATGATCAACGGGCTGGTGGCGCCGCCGCTGATGGTCTTGATCGTCCTCCTCGGTTCCGACCGGAAACTCATGAAGGACAAAGTGAGCGGAACCCTGAGCAAGACGCTGACCTGGATCGGGACCGCGGCGATGGCGGCAGCCGCTCTGACACTCGTGCTGGTGACCTTTGTTCTCAAGTAGTTCGGCCTGGTGACCCCCCCTGGCGCAACTCGCTTTAGCGACCGAGCCTGATCGCCTCCTCTTCGTAAGCCGGCTGACGGGCCATTTTGGAACCAGGGCCATTGCGGTCCGTCAAGCACGCGATCATTCCGCGATCGAAATCCTTCGGGTCGCAAAAGGCCGGCGGCCCACCTCCAGTCAAAGGGGGAGCCGGGATCGGAGCAGTCGACTCGAATGCCCCTATGTCGCACTCGGCTCCCTGCGGGCGCCTGACTCCGCGCTGGTCGCTGGCCGGCGGTGGACAGGGGCCGCCGCCGTCGATAGCGGCGCTGCCGGCTTGCAGCGCCCGGGTCTGGGTGGGCCCGCCGTTGTTGGCCAGTCCCCCAAGCTTCGGATCGGAGTTGGACCTGTCCCCAGTCGCACCGAAACCGCAGTCGCTGGCGCTCTGGAGGTTATGACCGCCTGACGTCACTGAGCCGGAGCAGTTGGCTTTTACGGCTCCAGCGTTCCCGGCCACAATGGTGTCATGGGCCGTGAACGAGAGGCTCGCTCCGTTCAGAATGCCGCCGCCCGTCTGAGCAGAATTCCCCGCCAGTGTCACCCAGCCCAGAGTGACGTCATCGGCCCCGGCATTTAGGCCGGCCGGCCTTCCCCGCCTTTCTGACGCCTTTGTCAACAGGCTGCTCTTTCCCTTCTGATCTGGCACAAGTCCAGACCGCCCGGGAAGGGACATGCCTACAACACCTCCCTGGGTGGCCGCCTGTGGGTTGAAGGTCTCCTGAGCGATTCCTCCGCCGCCCTGGGCGGCGACGTTCCCCGATAGAGTGTCGTTCGTCAGGCTAGCGCTGCTGCTGGTCACGAACATGCCGCCCCCCGATCCGCCAGAGGCCTCGTTACCGCTCACCGTGCTGCCGCTCATCCCAAGCTGTCCGGCGCCGAGAAAGATCCCGGCGCCAAGGCCGCCCGCCATATTTCCACGGATTGTGCTGTCCGTGATCGTCACATCAGCGGGCCCGACGTCAGGATTGGAAGACCTGATGCCGGCCACGAGGCCTCCCCCAAACAGAGTGGCGAGATTGTCCGTCACCGTCACCGACCGAAGGACGGTCGTGCCGAAGATGGCGATGCCGCCCCCGAAGTCTGCTCTGTTGTTCGCGAAGCTGGTGCCGCTGACGACTACCACGCCTCCTGAAGTGACGCCGAGCCCCCCTGCTACGGATTTGTCTCCCGACGCTGGGTCTGCGGTCGCCGTATTGCCGTTCAGCGTGCCGCCATTTATGGTGAGGGTGCCAGCGTCGGCGATGCCGGCCGCATTTTTAGCTTCGTTCAAGGTCACTACCACGTTGTTTAGCGTTAGCGTGCCTTCATTCCCGATGCCTCCACCTGTGTGGTCTTGGCCCGGGGCGGGTTTCCCATGTCGCACGGTGAGTCCTGACATCGTGACGCCGGTTGTCGCATCTGTTGTGTGAAACACTCGCGTCTGGAGGCCCCCATCGACAACGGCACCCCCGCCGCCTGTACTCGCAATGCTCATGGGAACGTTCGGGTTGAGTTCGCCCAGGGTAGCGTCGAGCGTGATCACGAGATTGCCCGGCACGTCGATCGCGGCCCCGCTCGCGGCGTTATTTGCGGTCTCGATGGCCGCCCGGAGGGTGCATGGGTGGTCCGGAGTCAGTGTGGATCGGCAGTCCATTGCGGGAAACGCCCCATCCTTGTGAGCGTCCAAGTTGCTATCAACGATGTACGTGGGCGCCGCGAGCGCCAGCAACGGCGGCCCGCTCAGCAGGAGCTCGACGGAAACTATCGACGCGGTGGCGAGCATAGGCAATAACGCCCGCGCGCCTATCTTGGGCAAGACCTCTGGCTTGGGCAAGACCTCTGGCCTCTCGCGACTCCGTAGTGGACTGAATACCCCGGCCGTGGACAGCAATCTCCCTGCCCGGCAGCCATGCCGGATGGAAGCAAAGCAGGCTCGGAGGACATATGTCAAAACGCGAAGGGTGCTACGACAGCAACCCCTTTCGTCAGCGGTGTAGACCCCGGCAAGCCTTCCTGCACGTCATCGCGCTGATCGCATTCGCCCTTCCGCTCCTGGCGTTCTCTGGACCCAGCCGGTCCGGAGCAGGATCTCCGTCGCGACCTCCCTGAGCGGCCGGCCATCGTTTGCCACCTTGAAGTCCTCCAGTGCGGCGCGGTCCATCAACTCCGCCATCACCACCGCCTGCCTCAGGTGCTCTTCGAGAACCGGCCCAGTGTCGCGGCGCTGAAGGCGTTCCTTCACAGTCGCCCCGGAACTCGAGAGTCTGACCACCGTCAGGTCGGCGTCCGGCAAGGCCCGTCGCAGACCGTCCACAGCGTCCCGGCGATGGATGGCGCGGACCAGGACGAGCCGGCGCACCCCGGCGGAGCGGAGGTTCGGCCAGATCGCTGCCAGGTTCCCGGCGATCAGCCGTTCCACGCCCTCGAATGCGGTCCCCAGGTGCACCCAGCCGAGCCAGTCGAGGTCAACGATTGCGCTCGGCAGCTCCCCTTCCTCCAGCAGCAGGCCCATCTCGGTCGCCACCGCCGTCTTACCGGATCCGACGGTGCCGGTGAGCAGCAGCGCGCTCACTCGCTCGTGTTCGGTCATGGCGTGACGTTGTCCCAGGCCTGTGAACGCGTGCTCCGCCAGAGCAGAAGGGCGCCGTAGATGAGAACCACGATGTCGTAGACGGCGTCCATCACGCCCGTGAGAAGCAGCAATCTCGGCCCGCAGGATCGTAAGTCATGGAACTGGCGAATCGCCTCGATTGTGAGGCCCAGCGAGGACTCGGATGCAGGGGCGTAGTATTCCTTTGTGAGTCTCGGGGGGGCCAGGAACTGTAACTGTGCCAACGTCTGTCCCGACTACGACCACTGCGGCTGCGTGTACATCTATGAGGAAGGCCACTGCCACTGCCTGTGTGGACCCCGAGGGGTGACTCCCCCGGAGCTGGTGACCAAGGCCGCACTTGACAGCCGGGTCGACCTCGACGTGCGAGGCGCATCCCTGGCGGAGGTCGGCAGCCTTCTAGCGAGGATCGCCGACGCCGAGATCTTCGTTCCGGCCCATCAGCTCCACCAGCGGCGAGAGCTGTACCTCGAGGGCGTCTCCCTCGACACCGTGGTCCGCGAGCTCGGGCTGATCGCCGTCGTACGGCCCTAACGATCCTGGTTTGTCGGTGGACCAGTTGTCGACAGCGACGACGGATGGAATCGACGGAGCATAGCTACCGCCCGGTCCGTTCCTGACCTGCTCCCCACCGTCCCCTGCTACTTCAACACCCCGAGGCCTCGATTAAGGAGCGTCAGCCTCGCCACACCCCTGTAGATGGGGCGCTCTCGCCCGGCGGCCGCGCCGGGCGAGAGCATGTGCCACCTACCGGCTTAGCGCGCGCCCGCTGCCCAGCCCGGACAACAGCTGGAGTGCAAGCACGGAGACCCACCCGAAGGCCACGGCGCCCGCAAGCGCAAACGGCACCCCGGCGGCGGCCGTGTTGCTCATGCCGACGGCGACGAGAGCCGGACCGACCACGGCGGTGGCCAGGCAGTACGCCACCCAACCCCACCGCTTGAGCCGGGCGAACCGGCGGGCGAACACGACGCAGGCCACGACCAGCGAGACGAAAGTGGTGAAGAAGGCAGCGCCATGCAGGACGGCATGCCAGCTGAGGTGGTTCTGGGTGCCCTGGGGAGCTCCAGGCGGAAAGCCAAAGGCTGGATCGGCGGTGAAGATCCCCGCGGCGATCAGGCCCAGACCCCACAGCCCAACCATCAACGGCCCCCAGGTCGCCCCCCGACCGTGACGCAGCGCTCGCCGGATACCCGCCGCGCAGGCAACGCCTCCCAGTCCCGTCGCCACGAACGTGGCGATCTGGATCCATCCCAGGTCGCCGAGGCTCAGGAGGCTGAGCGGGTGGCGCCGGATGTCAAATCCAGGGCGTGTCAACGCCTGGATCCCAACCATGACGTAGAACAGCGGTCCGGCGACGACGCCGGCGGCCAGCAGTGCCCTGGTCAGGGTGGTCGTCGTCTTCTTGGAGGTGGCGCTGGGTGCTCCAATGCCGCCGGCCGCGATCATCTCGTCCATTCGTCAGTCCTCACGACTGCTCCGTCGGGGGATTCTTCACCCGCTCGATCCAGCTGCTTTCGGGATCGCGCAGGTCCTTCGACAGCCCGATCCAGTTGCCCTCGGGGTCGCGGAACTGGGCGAGCTGCACGACTCCTGGGATGCCCCCCACGGGCATCACTACCTCGGCGCCGGCTGCGACCGCGCGGTCCAGCGTGCCCTGAACGTCGTCGGCCTCCAGGTAGATCGTGACGCCCCGCGTGCCCTGGCCGGTCGCGATTGCCCCTTCGATCCCCTTCTCGGAGCCCGTCTGCACGAAGCCGTAGCTCATCGGGTTGTCGGCGTCGATCGTCCAGCCGAAGACCTCTCGATAGAAATCGTGGAGCCTGGTCGGGTCTTGGCCGTGGATCTCGAACCAGATCACAGGATTGCCCATGTCGATACCTCCTTGAATTGTGGTGTGGTCATATGATGTGAGGCATTCGACTGGAGATGCGACCAGATCTGAGGGGTTCTTTTTGTTCAGTCTTCACATAAGAGGTCATCTCTACCCTGCGGTCGAGGCGCTGCTCGAACGCCTGTCCTCGCGACGCGGCGAAATGGCCGAGGACATGCTGGCCGCCCTGCGCCGTGATGTCGCCACCTACTCACAGGCCGACGGGGAGGAGTTGCGGGCCCTCCGCCTCCACTGCTCCGAGCACGTGGAGGCGTTCCTCGCCACCACCCGGACGGGCCGCGTGCCGAGCGGCAGGGCGGTCGAGTTTGTGCAGGAAATGGGGGCGCGCGGTGCGCGTGACCGCGTCGAGCTCGAGGTCCTGTTGCGCGGCTACCGGACCAATGCAGCGACCCTGATGCACTGGGTCGGCGAGCAGGCGAGCGCCACGACACCGGAGGGTCTGCGGGCAGCCCTGGCCGTGACGCGCATGGTGATGGAGTACACGGACAGCGTCAGCGGCGCACTCGCCGAGGCTTTCGTGCGCGAGAGCAGCAGGCTGCTGGCCGAGGCCGGGTCCCTCCAGCGCGACCTGCTCGAGGACATGCTCGCGGGCCGGTCAGGTGCGGCGATGGAGGCGAGGACGCGTGCCGCCGGCCTGGAGCCGGGCGCCGCGCTCCAGGTGGCGGTCGCAGCCGCCGGCGATCTCGGTCGGGCGGTCGAGGCGGTGGACCATCAGCTCCGGATGGCACGCGTCGGCGGCCTGCGCGTCGCTCGCCACGACGAGCTGGTCATCGTGGCGCCAGCCGAGGCCTCGCTGCGTCAGCTTCTCGGCCGGGCGGCCGCGCGGGAACCGCTGGCCGCCGGCATCAGCCTGCCGCTGAGTGCGCTGGCCGAGATCCCGAGGGCGCACGGTGAGGCGAGGCGGGCGCTCGCGCTCGCACCGGCCGGCGGCATCCTCCGGCTGGCCGACCTGACCCTGCTCGACTACCTGCTTGCG